>Ga0308160_10006332_pt1 | contig 12090 bp, 11 predicted proteins | sample PhyFR1_FD_201036 | JGI IMG/M metagenome (GOLD analysis project Ga0308160, IMG submission 201036) | Phyllosphere microbial communities from UC Gill Tract Community Farm, Albany, California, United States - DLSLF.R1 | ecosystem: Host-associated > Plants > Phyllosphere > Unclassified | place: USA... | reverse complement strand
GTGACCACGGACTGCCCGGCCACCGACACCTTCGTGCCCGTGGGGCCGCGCAGGCTGACGTCCACCGCACCGAGCCGCGGTGCCTCGAGCTGCCAGACCGGGAACACGCCCCAGTCGGTGCCCGTCTTGTCGAGGGTGAAAGTGGACGAGACGTCGCGCCCCGCCTGCCGCAGGTACGCCGTCACCGTGGCGGTGTCGCCGTCCGCACGCGTGGCGGCGATCCGGTACCCCGTGACGCGGCCCTTCGCCTTCGCGTAGGCGGCCTTGGTGAGGAGCAGGTCGCGTTCGTCGTGCTCGATGCCCGCCACGTCGAGCGCGGCGCCCACCCGACCCGCCGTGAGGTCGTCGAGGAAGGCACGGACCGGCCGGTCGGCGGCGTGCGTCGACGTGCCGACCGCGTAGCCGACCACGCCCGCGACCAGGAGCAGCACGACGGCCGCGCCACCCGCGACGATGCTGACGAGCCGACCGCGACCGAGTCGACGACGGGGCCGGGGCTGCGCTCCGGACGCCCCCGCCGGTGGTGCGTCCCGCGTGCCGCGGATCGAGTCCACGGCCGGGACGGATCCCCATCCGTCGGCCTGGTGCTGGTCGGTCATCGGTCCCCCGTCGTCCTGTGGTGCTGCAGGAAGACTACCGGCGGGCACCGTCATCGCCGGGCTCCGGGCGCACCCCCGACGCGCGCGACTGGTGCCGTGCCGCGGCGATCCCGCCGACGACGCACAGGAGTGCCACGACCACCGAACCGACGACGAACGGGCCGAGTGCGTAGCCGGCCGGGAACACGAGCAGCTCGGTGAGGTCGCTGCGGACCAGGCTGTAGCCGACCGCCCCGACGCCGAGCATCACCAGGTAGCAGGTCGCCGCGGCGACGAGGCCGGTGACGCCGGGGTTGCCCTCGCGGGAGCCGACCGCGGTCGCGAGGAACACCACCACGGCACCGCCGAGCACCATCGCGGGGCCGAGGTACGGGGTGGCGTCGGGCTGGGAGATGACCTCGACGTCGGCGAGGAGGGCCTCGAAGCCGGTCACCGCGATGACGAGCGCGATGAACAGGATCGACGTCATCGTCGCGATCAACCACCGGGACATGCGGTGATCGTATCGCTGGCGGGGCTCAGGCGGGGGTGGCGTCTGCGCGCTGCGGCTCGTTCGCGTGCGTCTGCTGGTCGGCGTGGGTCGGGTCGGCGTGGGTCGGGTCGGCGTGGGTCGGGTCGGCGTGGGTCGGGTCGGCGTGGGGCGCCTGGTCAGCGTGCTCCTGCGCTGCGAGCTCCTGCTGGTCGGCGTGCTCCTGCGCTGCGGCGACGAGCGCGAGGGCGATCGTGGCCGTGATGACCGGGATGGACTCGGTCATCGGCGCGGCTGCGGTCGGGGCGTCGGTCGTGCTGGTCGCGTCGGGCGTGCCGGTCGCGTGCGTCGCGTCGGTCGCGTGCGTCGCGTCGGGCGTGGTGGTCGCGTCGGGCGTGGTGGTCGCTTCGCCGTCCGCGTCCGGGCCCTGGAGGCGCGGCGCGGGTGCCACGGCGAGCGTCGCCTCCGCCCCGTGGTCGCGCAGCGCCGGTCCGACGATCGGCAGGACCGCCGTGGTCGCCGGGGGCTCGGCGTGGAGCACCGGCGTCTCGGTCGACGGGGCGCCCCGCTTCGCCGCACGACGGGCCTTCGCCATCTTGACGAGCACGACGACCGCGACGATCACCCAGATGCCGTTCACGATCGTCGACGGGACGGCGTGGTGCGCCGCGACGTTGATCGCCACGGCGAGCCCGCCCACGAGGTTGAACAGCTGGTACACCGGGCCGTTCGGGAGCTTGCCCATCGAGAAGAGCAGGTAACCAGCAAGGACGGTTACGGCTCCGAACCAACCGAGGAACTCCACGATTCCAGCCAACACGCGCGACTCCGGGCACGACGAGGAACGGCCGTTTCGAGCGACCGTTCGAGAGAGGGACGAGCAGCCGCGAGCGCGGGCTCAGGAGCATCGTAAGCACAGCGGGAGGCCGTGCGGAAGAGGGTGCGGCGTGGCGCGTCGGACCCCAGTTGGTGGGGGTCGGATCAGCCGTTCGTGGCGGGGTCCGCGAGCACGTAGACGTACCCGGAGAGCGACCACGACTGGTCGGCCATCGGGTCGCCTCCCGAGTCGGAACTCGTCGCCGCGACCCCGTTCACGAGGAACAGCCGCTGACCGTTCTGCACGTTCTTCGTGAAGGCGAGTGCCTGGTCGTACGACCCCTTGACGGCCGCCGTCACGGGCACGACCACGAAGTTCGCGCTCGTGATCTGGGCGTCGCTGTGCGGGGCCGGCGCCTCGGGCGTCGCTGCGGCTGTCGGCGCTGCCGACGCGGACGCCGTCGACGACGGTGACGCACTCGCGGACGGGGCCGGTTCCGCCGCGGCCACTGGGGCGTACGCCTTGGGGTCACCGATGGTGATCGACGTGACCGTGACGCCGCTGGCAGCGCCGGCGCCGTTCAGCTGGTTCAGCAGCGAGGCGGTGTCGGTCGAGGACGGGACCGAGGCCCGCAGGGCAGCCAGCTCGGCCTTCGTCGCGTCGAGCGACGTGTACGCCTCCTCGAGTCGGTGGAGTTCGGCGCGGTTCCGGGCGTTCGTCGCGTCGATGTCAGCCTGCTGAGCGCTGTTGTCGGACGCCTGTGCGAGCTGCGGCTGTGCGCCGAGGAACCACCCGCCCGCGAGGACGGCCAGCGTCGCGGCCAACGCGATGATGAGGGAGAGACGGTTCTTGTTCACTTCGATCCGTCCTTCGTGTACTTGCCGTCGAACGCCTTCGCGCCGAGGTGCGCCTGGATGGTCGCCGAGTACTGCCCCGTGTCCTCCTCGAGCGCGACCGACGTGATCGTCGAGTCGACGTAGCCACGGAGCTGCGAGAGGCGTGCGGTCCAGTCCGGGACCGAGGGGATGCTCGGGCTCTGGATCGTCAGCTGCATCGTCGCTGCGCGTGACCCCTGCAACGGGACGGTCGACTGCGCGAAGGACTCGGTGGAGTCCGCCGAGTCGATCGTCATCGCGGTGATGGAGACGCCGGCGGGGAGCACCGACTTCAGCTGCGCGAGTGTCGAGCTCCAGTCGATCTCGGTGGAGCCACCGACGGACTGGGCGGCTTCGAGCAGGGCCGTGTCGTTCTCGGCCGAACGGACCTCCGAGTAGCGCTGCTGCTGCTGCAGGAGCGAGGTGGTCTCGTTCTGCGAGGACAGGTACGACTGCGCCGTGTCGAGCTGGTGCACGTACGCGCCGCCGGAGCCCAGGGCCGCGACCGCGGCGGCGACGATCACGCCGAGCCAGGCGCGCCGCGCGATGGCCCGTTCGCGGCGCTCCGTGTGGACCTCGGGCGGGAGGAGGTCGACCCGCGGCTCACGCCCCGCGATCGAGGTGGACGCCGTCGTGCGCGGGCCGCGCGGAGCGCGACCCCGTCCGGGTCCGGTGGTGTCCTCGGGCGCTGCGGCCCGGATGTCGGTGGCGGTCATGCTGCTCGACTCCCCACTGCCAGCCCGTAGGCGACGGCGATCGCGTCCTCGTGGTCCGTCACGTCCTGCACCGGGATCGACCGGGCGAGGTCGACCCCCGCGAATGCCGAGCCGCGCTGCACCGGGAGGTGGGTGTGCGCGGCGAGCGCCTCCGGCAGGCCGACGAGGCGAGCGCCACCGCCCACGAGGACGATGCGCTCGACGTGGTCGCCTGGGCGCGTGTTGACGAAGTAGCTGATCGTGTTCCGGAGGCTCGCGATGAGCTCCGTCACGGCGTCGGCGATGACGGAGACGGCGCGCGCGTCGTCCGGCGTGCGAGCGCCCGTACCGATGCCGAGGTGCCGCTTCACGACCTCGGCCTGTCCGAACTCGATGTCGAGCGCTGCCGCGAGCGTCTTGGTGACGTCGTTCCCGCCCGTCGGGATGATGCGGACGAACTGGGGGACGCCGTCGCTCACGAGGACGACGGTCGTCGTGTCGGCGCCGAGCTGGACCAGCGCCGTGGTGCCGTGCAGCCCCGGCCGGCCGACGAGGACGCGGGTCAGGGCGAACGGGATGAGGTCGACGCCGACCGGGTTGAGGCCAGCGAGCTGCGCGGCCTTGACGTTCGCGAGCACCGCGTCCTTGATCGCCGCGACGAGCAGGCCGTGCACGACGGGACCGTTGTCGCTCATCGCCTCGGCGGTCGGGTAGAAGTCGAGGATCGCGTCGCCGACGGGAACGGGGAGCATGTCCTGCACCTGGAACGGCAGGCTCTCGCGGATCTGCGCCAACGGTGCGGCCGGGACGGTCAGGTCGCGGGAGAGCACGCGTTGGTTGCCCATGCCGAGCACGACGTCCTTCGAGCGGAACCGGCCGATGGACCACAGGGAACGCAGCGCCGACGCGACCGTGTTGGGCTCGAGCACCTCGCCACGGCTGACGGCGTCCGGCGGGGTCGGGACCTCGGCGAACCGCAGGACGGTCGGGCGTGCGCGGTCGGCGTTCGCGACCTCGACCGCGCGGATCGAGGATCCCGCGATGTCGATGCCCACGATGCTCTTGCCCATGTTGCTGCTTTCGTCGAGAAGTGGTCGGTGGAGGAGGCGTCAGGCGAGTCCGAGGACCCCGAGGTAGGCGGTCCAGAGAGCGTGTCCGAAGACGATGCCGATCCACGCGCCGATCAGCATCGACGGCCCGAACGGCACGCCACCGCGCCATCGCGCACGTCGTGTGGTGACCAGCGCGATCGCGACGGTACCTCCGACCACGAAGGCGCCGAAAGCACCCACTGCGAGGGGTCCCCATCCGAGGTACGCGAGGACGAGCCCGAGGACGACGGCGAGTTTCACGTCGCCGAGCCCCATCCCGCCCGGGACCGCGACGGCCAGCGCGAGGTAGGCGCCGCCCAGGACCACCGCCCCGATCCCGGCCCGGCCGAGGGCCGCGAAGTCTCCGCTCAGCACCGAGACGACGACCAGGAGGACGACGAGGACCACGGCGGACGGGTAGACGATCGCGTTCGGCAGGGTGTGCGTCTCGAGGTCGATCAGCGCGAGGGCGACGGAGATCGCCATGAGGTAGAGCAGAGCCGCGAGGAGGATCGCCTGGGCCGCAGGGACACGGACGGGTCCGATCACCACGGGTCCGGAGACCGCGACGGCCGCGACCGCGACGAACAGCAGTGCGGTCGACAGCTCGACGATCGGGTACCGAGGCGAGATCGGCTCCGCGCAGTCCCGGCACCGTCCGCGCAGGAGGAGCCACGAGAGCACCGGCACGTTGTCCCGACGCCGGATGGCGTGTCCGCACCCGGGGCAGGAGCTCGGCGGCGACACCACCGAGAGGCCGGCGGGGACGCGGTGGACGACGACGTTCAGGAATGAGCCGACGAGCAGGCCGAGCACGCCGGCGAGGACGACGACGATCGGCAGGACCTCGCCCACGCCGATCACCTGCACGCCCCCGTGCTGGTCGTCGCGCACGAGCCGTCCGACTTGAACGCCGCCTGCACCTCCACCTGCGTGGTCACGCCGTAGGAGGTCGACACGGGTTGGAGGAACTTCGGCGGCGCCGTGGTCAGCAGGCGCTGGTCGTAGACGTAGTTCTTCGAGAACCCCGTGCTGCCCGTGGTCGCGACGGGCCCACGCCAGTTCTGCGCGATGGAGCCGATGACCTTGAGCACACCCAGCTTCGACCCGATGTCGTAGTTCTGGTTCCAGAACGTCCCCGCGTTGCTCGCGATCGCCGCGCTGATCGTCAGGGACTCGCCGCCGGAGCGGTTGAGGAGTCGGACGCCGCTCTGGTTGCAGCGTGTGGTGTCGGTGACGTTGCCGACGCCCCACTGGTACACGGTCGGGTAGGAGGTGCAGCGTGCGGGGTTGTAGACCTCGACGGCGTTCTGCCCGACCAGTCCGAGGATGTCGTTCGTCGCGCTGACGTAGGTGATGTCGTCCGTCACCCAGATGGTGCCGGACGACGCGATGGTCATGGCACCGGCGAACGCGCCGCTGACGAACACGTCCCCCGCCGAGCAGCTGTACGTGTCCGACGCCGACCCGGTCTGTGCGTACGAACCCGACGTGCCGCCGTTGATCCACTCGCCGGCGGCCGGGAAGCCCTGCCCGTTGCTGAAGGGCTGGTTCGTCGTGGTCGTCGTGGTCCCGTTCGATCGCACGGTGACTGTCGTCGTGCAGTACGTGTTCGTGTACTTCGAGGGGAACGTGTTCGCCGCCCAGGAGTTGGCGTTGTTCGAGGCGGTCGGCACATCCTGGACGTACATGAGGTTCGCCGGGAGGGTCGTGATGGTGGCACCGGCAGCGCTCTGCAGGTCCGAGATGGTCCCGCACAGTGCGGCGGACTTCGCGAGGTCGGCTCCCGCCTTGACCTCACCGGTCGACGCGACCACCTGGATCTGCGTCGCCTTGGACCACGGTGACCAGACGGTCATCTTGCCGTTGCCGAGGAACGACACCCGCGTCGGCCCGGTGTAGAGGCAGCCGGGACGAGGGACCGTGGTCGGGGTGTCCGTGCGGGTCTCCTGCGACATGTTCGAGTTCAGCGCGGGGAGCCCGAGGTAGGGCACCGCGGTCGCGGCGCCGCCGTTGAACACGCCGCTGCACGTCCCGCTGGACGGGCGGACGCTCGTGTCGTGCTGCTCGACGGTGCCGTTGAACACCGTCGAGCAGGCCGCGGTGAACACGTCGTTCGTCCGGATGGGACCGTTCAGGACGTCGGTCCCGGCGAACTGCACCGCCTGGCACTTCGTCCCGCTCTGCCACTGGTACATGGTGGTGCAGGAGCTGCCCGAGATCGCCGGGTTCGACGATTCGTAGTTCGTGAAGTAGAGGTAGTTGATGAAGCCGTCGCCCTTGAGGTTGGCGACCAGGGACCGCACGCTGCCGCCCGACTTGCCGGTCACGCGGACCTTTAGGACGCCCTTCGAGGAGTAGTTCGAGTTGTCGACCTCGTATCGGTACCACTGGTCCGTCGACCCGACGACCCCGGCCCACTTCGAGAAGGCGTCGTTGCCGTTCTGTCCGCTGAAGGTCGATCCGCTGTCCTTGCTGAACTGCGCGTCGGCGTTGCCGTAGAGGGCGTACCCGTTGTCGTTCGAGAGCTTCGACTGGTAGTCGGCGAGCCCCGCGTACGCGGCGGCGATCGCGTTCTGGAAGTTGCGGTCGGTCGCCGACTTCACGGCGCCGGACGTCGACACGGCGATCATGGTCGCGACGAGCAGCATCATGACGGTGCCGAAGATGAGCACGTTGGCGAGGATCATGCCCCGCTCGTCGCGCTGGGCCCGGTCCAGGAGTGCGTGGATCCGCCTCACGGGGTCCCTCCGGTGTTCGTCCCGTAGACCACGTTGAAGAGGTACAGGGTGTTCTGGATGTGGGTGTTCCCGGACAGGCCGGCCGTCGACGAGCCGAGCTCGAGGTTCACGCGCACGGCACGGACGTTCCCGAGCTGCGTCGCGGCGAGCGTGCCGTCCGACTGCGTCGGGACGGTCGTGCCGTTGGCCCCGAGGTACTCGAACAGCGGGTCGCCGTCGACCGTGGGGGACGCGATGGGTCCACCCACGACGACGCTGCGCGTCGGGGTCTGCGTGGTCGCGGGGAACGTCCAGAAGCCGTTGTTGGCGGTGCCGTCCCACTGGTCCAGGACGATCCGCTTCGCAGCGTTGACCGAGTACCGGATCTGGACGGGCTTGTCGGTGCTGTTGCCGTCCAGGTTGATGTAGGCGTAGAAGGTCGTCCGCGTCGGCGCGGCTTCCGTCAGCGCCGCGGCGTAGCTACCGTCCGCCTTCGGCAACAGGCTCGCCGCGTGGACGTACCGGGTCAGCGAGTTCATCACGATCGACGCCGACCGTGCGTTCTGGTCGGACGTCGTGTTCGTCGATCCGGCCCGGAGCGTGGCGGTGAAGAAGCCGCCGACGGCGACGAGGATGACCATCGCCACGCTCACCGCGACCAGCAGCTCGGAGAGCGTGACGCCCGACTGGTCGGCGTGCAGCCGACGGAGAGCCCCGGTCACGACGTCTGCCCTCGTGGGTCGAGCGTGAGCGTGTTGTCGTAGCTGATGACCACGAGCGCGCTCTTCTGGTTCACGCGGCCGCTCGTGACCGCGTTCACGTTCGAGGCGTTCGAGGCGATCTCGTTCTTGGTCGTCGCGCCGAAGGACGTCCCCGAGTAGAGGGTCCAGGTCCCGAAGGGCAGGGCGATCGTCGCCGTGTCCGCTGACGAGAGCGGGAACTTCATCGTCATGCCGGCGGAGCACCCCGGGTCACCGGCCGCGGGGTTCGAGGACGACACCGCGGTCACGTAGCGGCTCTTGACCCCCTTCACCGTCGCGACGCCCATCATCACGGACGCCGAGGACGGCACCCCCGGTGACGTCTCGATCGTCGCCGGTGCCGAGCCCACAGCCCCCGAGGGGTTCGGTGTCGACCATGCCGACGGGTTCGGGCTGAGACAGCTCGAGGACGACGCCGAGCTGTTCGAGTACGGACCCGCGTAGACGGTGTAGCCCGAGGTGAACGGGAACACCGGCAGGCTCGGCGTCGAGGCGGACGTGACGGCGAGCGAGGTGCTGGTGACGTCCCACGGCTTGACCGTGTCGAGGCCGCCGACCGTCGAGGAGAGCACCGTCACCATGTTCGTGGGGAGCGTCGCGTTGTAGCCCTTCGCGTACTGCAGCGTCAGCTGGCTCGAGCGGTCGTACACGAACGGCACCGGTGAGCTCGCGCCGGCGGAGACGGTGATCGGCGACTGGGAGGACGGCTGCGCCTGGTTCGTGTCGATGCCACCGGTGGTGTTCGCGGTGACCGTGTAGTCGCCGGGCGCCACGTTGACCGCGTAGGAGCAGCCCTGTGCGTCGGTCGGCTGGACCGCTGTGGTGAGCGCGGAGCCACCGCCGCCGGAGACCGGCGTGACCGTGATGCCGACGCCCGCGTACGGGGCACCGGACGCGGTCGCCACCGAGACGATGAGCGTGCCGTAGCCGGGGTCGGTCACGGCGTCGCTCGGGGCGATCGCCGAGGTGACCGACGTCGAGCTCGTGCCGCCGCCGCGCGGGTTCGGCCAGCTCACGGTCTCGACGACACTCTTGTATGCGAGCTTGCCGGTCGATGTGCCGCACGCACCGGTCGCGCCGTCGCTCTGCACCCAGGACACCGCGCGGTCGATCCGGTACTCGACGTTGCCGACCGTCTTCCGGTTGTCGGTCCCCGCCTTGCCGACGACCTTGAAGATCCCGGCGGTCGACGCCGCGGCGGTCTGCCGGAGCGTGTCGATGTCCTGCGAGGCCAGCGCCACCGCGGTCTCACGGCCGCGGGTCGTCTGGGTGAGCTGCAGGGTGTTCGCGATGCCGTAGGCGATGCCCACCGACATCACCGCGAACACCATCATCGCGACCATGACCTCGATGATCGAGAAGCCGGCCTCGGCGTCGCGCTCGTCGCGCGGGCTGAGGACGTTCCGCAGTCGTTGGATCATGGTCACCTCCTGGTCGGTGTTCGGGTGAGCGAAAGGGCGGTCCGTCCGACGACGGACCGCCCTTCAGGCGATCAGTTGGATCAGCAGGTACCGGCGACGGCCGACGTGCTGTCCGTGATCTTGTAGGACGTCTTCGTCGCGCCGACGCCGCTGATGCAGAACGTGGTGGTCCCGGTGGACTTGAACGTCAGCTTGTTGTCCGTGCTCTCCGTGTAGCCGTACTGGCCGAGGGTCGTCGTGTTCACGTCGGTCGCGGCCGGCAGGGCGCCGTTCTTGTCGGTCTGGTACGCGATCACCGCGGTCTTCGCGTTGGCGAGGTCCGACTTCACCGAGGCGTCCTTCGCGTTGTTCTGCACGTTGAGGTACACCGGGATGGCGATCGCGGCGAGGATGCCGATGATGATCACGACGACGAGGAGCTCGATGAGCGTGAAGCCCTTCTCGTTCTCTTCGAGGAGTCCCTTGCGGCGAGCCTCGAGCTTGCCCATGAGAGCGAAGTACATGGTGTTTCCATTCTTTCGGGAATGCGATGGGAAGATTGTTCGGGGCGTGCTCGCCGCCGCTGACAAGAATATTCAGGGCCAATTCCGGGCGGAATCCCGAGAACGGGGGGCAAGTGGGGAGCGAAATACCCCCACTCCCGGGGGCAGTGGGGGTAATTCCTCCCCCGCACGAGGGGTAGCGGAAAGTCGCTCCTACTTGATGAGGGACGTGATCTGGAAGATCGGCAGGTACAGCGCCACGATCATCCCGCCGACCACCACACCCAGGAACGCGATGAGCAACGGCTCGATGAGGGCAGTCAGGGACTCTGTGGTCGCCTCGACCTCGGCGTCGTAGAAGATCGCGATCTTCTCGAGCATGACCTCGAGCGAACCCGCGTCCTCACCGACCGCCATCATCTGCGAGACCATGCTCGGGAATACTTTCTCATTTGCCAGCGGTGCGGAAATCGATTCACCTTTCCGAACGCTTTCCGCAACCCGTTCGAGCGCTTTCTGCACGACGAAGTTGTTCGAGACTTCACCGACGATCTGCAATGCCTGCAGAATGGGGACGCCGGCCCCGATCATGTTCGAGAAATTGCGTGCGAACCGCGCGATGACGATCTTCTTCGTCAGCGGGCCGAACACCGGCAGACGCATCATCAGTGGGTCACGGACGGCGCGGAAACGATCGGTGTTCTTGTTGGCGCGGAACCAGAGCCACCCGACGACGACCGCGACGGCCAGCACGGGTCCGAGCCACCGCATCGCGTGGGACATCGTCACGAGGATCTGCGTTGGCACCGGCAGTTGCCCGCCGAGGCTCGAGAACATGTCCTGGAAGATCGGCACGATGAAGATGAGCATGATGACGACCGCGAGCAGCGACATCACCAGCACGACGACCGGGTAGGTCATCGCCGACTTGATCGTCGAGCGGAGCTTGTGCTCCTTCTCGAAGTTCGTCGCGATGGAGTCCATCGCCTGGTCGAGGAAGCCGCCGGTCTCACCCGCCCGGATCATGTTGATCATGATCGGGGGGAAGTCGACCGGGTACTTCGCCACGGCGTCGGAGAAGGAGACGCCGCGCTCGACGTCGTCCCGGACCTTGCCGAGGATCACCTTGAGCTTCTTGTTCTCCGTCTGGTCGGCGAGGATCGACAGCGCGCGGAGCAGGGAGAGCCCCGACGTGAGCATGGTCGACGCCTGGCGCGACATGATCGCCAGGTCCTTGAGCCCCACACCCTTCTCGAACCCCGGGATCTTGATCTCGGTCTGCAACCCGGTGCCGGGCTTCGCCTCGGTGATGGCGATCGGCGAGACGCCCATGCCCCGCAGACGCTGGACGACCGCTCCTTCGGAGGACGCGTCGAGCCGTCCCTTGACGAGCTTCCCGGCGCCGTCGCGCCCCCGGTAGTCGTAGGCGAGCGACATCAGTGACCTCCTGAGTACTTGTCGCCGAAGTCGATCTCGGACGCGGCGATCGCGGCGGCCGAGGAGTCGGACGGGGACTCGACGCGCTGCACGAGGCGGTCGAAGCCCTCGTGGTCGTGCACCTTCTCCATCGCGGCAGCCCGCGTGACGGTGCCGACGTTGACGAGCTCGGCGAGGTCCTGGTCCATCGTGTGCATCCCCATGTCACGCCCGGCCTGCATGGCGGAGGTGATCTGGTACGTCTTGCCCTCGCGCACGAGGTTCCCGATGGCCGGGGTGGTCCTCATGATCTCGGTGGCGACGACCCGTCCGGCACCGTTGGCCTTCGGTACGAGCGTCTGGCAGACGACACCCTCGAGCGTCGAGGCGAGCTGCGTCCGGATCTGCCCCTGCTGGTGCGGCGGGAAGACGTCGATGACGCGGTCGATCGTGCCGGGAGCGCTCTGCGTGTGCAGGGTGGCGAACACGAGGTGGCCGGTCTCGGCCGCGGTCAAGGCGACGGAGATCGTCTCGAGGTCGCGGAGCTCGCCGATCAGGATGACGTCCGGGTCCTGGCGCAGCACGTGCTTCAGGGCGGCGGCGAACGAGTGCGTGTCGGCCCCGACCTCGCGCTGGTTGATGATCGCCTTCTTGTGGTCGTGCATGAACTCGATCGGGTCCTCGACCGTCACGATGTGGTCGGCCCGGGTCTCGTTGACGAGGTCGATGAGCGCGGCGAGCGTG
>Ga0308160_10006331_pt1 | contig 12093 bp, 14 predicted proteins | sample PhyFR1_FD_201036 | JGI IMG/M metagenome (GOLD analysis project Ga0308160, IMG submission 201036) | Phyllosphere microbial communities from UC Gill Tract Community Farm, Albany, California, United States - DLSLF.R1 | ecosystem: Host-associated > Plants > Phyllosphere > Unclassified | place: USA... | reverse complement strand
AAAGACTAGAAGCCCTTGGCTCAACACAACAAGTCGTGTCTCATCAATAAGTGTAAACTATGGGTTGTATAATTGTCCTCTTCATGCAAGCGCTCCGTCCCCGGTCCTCTCCCCGACTCCGCTCTGCTACCCCCTGTTTCCATGCGAGGAGCAGGTCTACCGCCGCATCAAGCTACTGAGTCGCTTAAGCCCTTTCCGGCCCATCGTCCCCGTCCTGCTCATTCCATCACCTTTCCCTTCGCGGCCTTCTTCACCGCCGTGACCGTTACTCTGACTGGGAATCTCGCTGACCGTCCCCTCGCTGATCATACTGATACTATCTCTCCCGCTTCCGCTGAGGCTTCCCGCGCCACTCAACAACCTCCCAGACGACGGTACCACCAGTCCATCTTGGTGCGAGACCGTGCTGGTGCTGATCCTCGATGCTCGACCGGATGTCATAGATTGTCGAGGGGAAGATACCGTCGTCACCGGAGCACTGGACGATTGTCGATCAGGTGTAGTGACATTGACAGCAGATGAGGACGTTGCAGGCGACGGACCGAGTCGCAACGCCGGAAGAACGTACGCGGCACTTCCGATCGAGAATGTAGACACCCGGGCCGGATCCGAAGTAGGGATCTGCAGATGATTCGTACCATTGGTGGGCGGCAGCGGTGGCAACGGCGCATGCAGCAAGGCTGGGTCAATCTCTCGGGGGAGGCGCGCAATCTCTTCAGAGAAGGACCGGTGGAAATCTCGTCGTTAGCAGCAGCAGCAGCGTTGAATCCACGTCACTCACGACCACGCAATGCTTCATGAAAGGCGATATCTCGACACAACGACTGATGAACCGCCAAAGCTCTGGATATGATCTCCGCGTATGTGTTGATAGCGCGTCTCAATTCATCGACCTGCGGTACATCATCCGGATGCTGGTCCGTGTATGTTGAGTCCAGGAAAGTCTGATGATCAGTTACCAGCAGCCGGTATTCAGACAACCCGGCTCACATTTCGGTAAAGCTTGACTCCACCATTGACCGGCGAGTCCACAGCCCCGTTGATGGCATTGCCAAGCTGTTTGATGCTGCACGTCAGTTGGCCCGTTCGCTGTAATTTAGAGTCACGACTCACTCCACGTCACCGCTCGACAGGATACGCATCGTCTTGGTAGCCCTTCGGACTTCCAGTAGAGCATTGGCAATCGGACTGATCTGTTCATAGGCGATATTTACCACTTCGCCCCGGCACAAAACTCCTGGCAGCGGGTTCTCAACTGGTATATAAGCATCTGCTGCCGTGGGGTCATCTTCAAAATGGTAATCTCACTTGTGATCACCGTCTTTTCTGTCCACGTGAGGACAGCTTCCGTTTCAGCTCTCTCCTTGGTATATGGTCGAGTCGAAGAGAAAAGTTTCACGGCATTGTTCCGCCAGTGATCCTGCACCCGTTCCGCGATGTTCTCGCCGAAGACCGGCGAAGAAAGATCAGGCTCGGGAACGAGCGAAGTGACCCATATGACAGATTCTGGACCAAGCCGGATAGCCTCTGGAGGCGGCACTTTGGATCGATGAATCATAGCTGAGGGGTGCTTGAGCTGTATACTCTCACAGCTGAGCGTCAGGAATTGTCAAACACTACCCAACTCACAAATCAGAGTACCGCTCCCAAGGCTGCCCACGAACGACATAGTCTTTGCCTTTGTTCATGACGTCAACTTCGCCAAAGTACGCCTGAGATCAGCTAGGAGCATCGGAACAGGAAATGCTCACCACTCTGAAGTATTCTGCCTTTGGTCGCTGTGATGTGGAGATCTTGTCCCACAACCCTGCCTGGTGCAGAAGGAGGTTTCTCAATTTCGAGACGTCATATGTCAAGCGCTCGTGCCATCGCGTCAGATCTTGGCAGACTTCCAGGGCCGCTTCATATGCCTCGGCCTCGACTGGACATCAGTGTCCCCCCCGTTGGTCGCTGATCAGAAACTACTCACCGAAATAATCCATGGCGTGATAAAGAAGAGCTTCTTTCCGCTCAAACTGGGTCTGAAGCGGAAGTCCCATCTCCGGGAACTCATCCACCATACCTTTGCCCAGCGTCCACGTATACACTTCGGCGTGAAGCTTCATACCATATCCCGCGGACAGCATATCCCCTGCTTCCAGAGCAAGTGAAACCAACTGGTGAACAAAACGCGAATACAAGTCTTTGCGACCGATCCGCTTGGTGAATTCCATCAGGCGGAACAAAGCGAGAGATCGCTCATCCTTCCACTCGATAGGTTGCGGCAAAGTGCGAAGCGTGATCAAGAGATCGATAAAGAGCTCAATCTCGTCCATGAATCCGCCCACTTCCGTTTGGAAAGCCGTGTCAACAGGAGCCGACGATTCAAACACGGATCGGAGCTGCGCGACGAAGTATGCGCGTGACGCTGGGTCGGATATGGACGAAGTAGTCGAGCCCTCGAGCGAGAACTGCAATCAGCCTAAGCACAGGCTTCGACAGGGACCCACCAATTGTTCCAATTTTGCAAAGATCTCCGATTGGATGCTTCCAAATCGGCCGTTCAAGACGTATTCCGCGTGGATCATCGAGAAGAGCATTTCGACTGCAGCCTCACAAACGCCATCATGACTGGAGAGGCATAATTCCAGGACCTTGCCCGCAAGTCCAGTGAATCGAGTTTGATACTGATGTCAGCACCTCTCACAATCAAGTCCAAACAGTCAATGAGACCTACGCCGCCATGCTTGATGCCGCCCTTTTGCTCGCCTTCCCAGCCGATTGCGCTCCAAAGCCGAAGCAACAGGATCGCGGCATCGTCCCGCAAATCGCCCGCGATGATCCACTGCGCGCGTCGACGTTGTTGAGTGAGATCCTCGAGACTCAGTTGGGCGTTGCCACAGTAATCGCACAGAAGATCGAACACGCTTCTCCACAAGTCGACGTCAAATGTACCTGCTTCCCCGACAGAGGGGACGAATGAGGTTTCGAGCATCTCGGCGACGGGATCCAAGAGCCGGATCATCGAGTTTAGGCATAAGAGGTTGAGCGTGAGCCACTGCGCCGGGAAAGTCTCATTTCGTATCGTCCGCGAGCAAAGGTCGAATGCCTTGTGTATGATTGTCGACGTTGCCGCGCGACCTTCAATGTCTAGGAGCTCCGTCAACCATTGGGCCATATTGTGACGCGGGGCCGAGAGGATCAAGGTGAAGATCACTACAGTGACCTCCAACGAGCCGCACAGTAGGGTCTCGCTTGTTGGCAAACCATCCTCTGCGGCCACACGTTTGTCTAGAAGAGAAGGCGGAGGTACCTCGGCAAGAAGGGCGAACGGATGCTGGAGAGGGAATACGTCTGGTGTGATTCTATATACCGAGGTAGAAGTCGCTCGTTGTCGCTTCAGGAGAAGGGCGGTCTCCGACGATGATACTTCACGGTGAGAGTCCAGAAGTCTATCGTCAACATGGGCTCTCGCTCTACGGATCTCTCTCACGTTGGGAGCAGAGTCAAGCAATATTCGATGTTGTCTTCCTCCTGCGTCCTGAGCGCTGGATCCTCCGTGACCATAGGCGCATTCGACCACTCTTGCAGCTTGTCGATTGTCCACGCGACCACCTGTGCGTCAGTGGCAATCCCTGAGAAATGAGAAGCACAACTTACTGAAACGGCCAGCCGATTGCATTCTAACCACCGAACATTCTTGGTGTCCGCTTCTGATACACCTTCTCCACCTTGCTTCGTCATTCCGCTCATGTCCGAATATCCCCGTTCGTACTTGCCCAAATGCGGCTTCACCCACCTGACGATTGCCGGCACTAGCAGCGCCCTCGACTCGGCCGTGTCGAAAAGGGTCTTCACGATCTGCAGAATGAGCAACAATTTATAGAGCGCTATCGATCCTTTGGCGAAGGTCAACGTGTCAGCAAAGGCAATGACCACCTCCGCAAGTTCGAGCGGCGGGAAGACTCGAGCGAGGTCCGGCAGGATATCCGCGTAGTGCTGGACGGCAACGGTCTGTGAACCTATCAGGCTCTTGTCGTTACTTGACATCAACGAGTTGATATCAGACAAGATTGTCTTCGTTTGCCGTTGGAAGTCCGCCTCGATGTGTTTGGACGTTGCGTCGAGGCCGATTCCTCTTGCCCGGTCCAGTTCACGCGAGCGAATAATGAAGCGGAAGAAAAGGTGCCATACTTTCAAGAAAGATCGATACTCCGTCTTGTTGGGCGATGCCATGACGCTCTTCATCGCCCTCAAGAGGTGAAAGGACGATGCTGGATGATTGAATCGCGTCGATGTGTATTGAGCGAGAAGACCGCCAAAGCCTGGGAACCGCCGATCAGAGTTCATGGCTAAGACCTTCATGAGTGCTTTGAAGACCAGGTCATCGAGCTCGTCTTGCCGTTCGCCGTGGTTGGACGACATGATGCCGAAGAGACAATCGAGCACGCGAGGGACGAACTTTGAGATCTCCTCTTCAGGAACGAAAGAGAAAATCTGAAGCATGTCGGTCACATTATCGAGGTCCGCCACCTGATCTTGGAAGAGAGTTCTGAGCGCTTGATCTTGGGTGTGCTTTGTCGAGCAGAGAGATGTCCGGATGGACAATCGATCTCTGAGCGGGATCAAATTCTTGACGGCTCCGGGTTGCTGACTGGCATCCTTGTCCTCCAGAGCCGGCGCCTCGAAGTAGTTGTGTGGCGATGGCTGCAGGTTCTTGTCCATGCGATACAGCACCAAGTCATGTGAGCCGTCTTTGATACACGCCGAGGAGCTTAGCAGTGGTAGGTATGCGAAGGCGAAGGGCCTTTCGAGTTCGTGAGCTTCGGCCTGTAGACCTCGGTCTTTACCTCGGGAGCGGAAGGATAGGAACAGGTGGCAGTCTTCCGCGCCTGAAGGAAGCGACACCTTGATAAGCTCCCCAAATGTGGGCTTATCGGTGGTGGCGAAAACCAATGAATGGTAGGAAGACATCGCAGGTTCTCCACTACCACCTGCGAAGAGCGTATCAGAAATAGTAGTCCCATCCTGTCGCCGCACTTCGATAGTGATTTGGACGTTGCCATTGTTGACCGGAACTATCGATTTCCGAGATCGGATTGAGCCAGAGGCGACGGTGGCCGTAGCACCAAAATTGGCCGACCACAGTTTGATGTATATATCGTTTCTGGTAGCTTCGAGAGGTGCAACATCCGCAAAGCCTAAACGCGCGGTGACGGGGATATCGTGCAACAAAGAGGGATGTTGCTTGATGACCTGATGGATTGGCCCATGGAAGGCTTTCAAGGAGACAGCAATGGCCTCGGCCCTGGCATCAACGTTCGATTCTGCTTGCGAAAGATCGGACTGACCTTGACGACATTTGCAGCTGATTCACCTGTTTACTTATCACGCTTTCGTGCAATGTCGCGAAGCCAGCTTCATCCTTGGGGACGTAGATAGGCATGCTGATCTCGATTCCGGCGGAGCTTTCAACAGAGAGCTTCGATAGAAGAGGCAGAGAGATCGCTGCGCAGCCCAGTGGTCGCCTGAATGCCGGTCGCCCGTTGATGACAGACTCGCTCGTGGTGAGATTTGTCTCGACGGGCCGCATATGATATCCCGCTAGTCCAGACGTCGCCGAAAACGAATCGTCCGTCACTGTTTCTGCGATTGAAGGGGTGGACGTAAATGTGCTCATACTCGAGTACATCGGTCCGTTCGAACGTCGGATAGAGCCTCCTCGATCGATCTCAAGGGTACCAAGGTTCAGATCGGTTGCAGTCTTCAACGCCCCGTTGCGGACCAGTCGGCATACGAGATGGACCGAAGGACCGAGATCTTCCACTTTGAGATCAGTGAAGATGGTTCGCAGACGGCCAAGCCGTTGCTCGGAGTCCCTTGCAGGGCTGCCAAGATGGTTGAGAATCAGGCAATATTCTTCGGTTATGAAGCGTCTCTCGGCTTGACTATACAGGGAGAAGAATAGTTCCGCCGTTTCGCCTGGTCGACAGGGACTTGCAATGAAGGCGTGTACATCCAGCACGAGATGGTAGAACGATTGAGATGGTGCCCCGACGGTTTGAGGGAGCGGGATCTGCAATCGTGACTGGGATGTTGAGGAGGGAAAACTGTAGGACAGCGGAGGCCTGCTCTTGAGCGTATCGAGGGGTATCAGATCGATATAGGCGGACTGATGTCAGCATTGCTGTTGGAAGTAATTTGACGCACCTGAATCTGCTGGACGTAGCATGCTATGCCGCCTGCCCAGACAGCACCAGTATATGCTCTATCCTTCTCGAAGACAACGACGCTACCGTCCTCCAGACTCCGCACGATGACGTCGAGACCTTGCGCTACATTGCATTTGACCAATCTGGAAACGCATTCTCGACGGACGCGCGAGAGTTCGTCGACACTCAGCATTTGCGAAAGCAGCTGCCGTCTGCCGAGGAGGAGGGCGTCGATATGTTGGGTCACGGTACTGAATAAGCGGTACTCTCTATTCGCAAGATAAGTCGGAAGGCGAGTGTACCATTCCCGTATGGCGCAAGCAATCTCATCGACTAGAGGGTACTGCTGACCAGCGAGAGTAGAGTCGCCGGCGTTGAGACGAGGCAAAGGCGGTTGGTCCTTGTCTTCGACGGTTGTTTCCAGCTTGTCGAATATGAGAGATTTGGGTCGTTTCGGTCGGCCACTAATACTGTTGCGCTTATTTTCAAGCGGACCTGAAGATGGGATGTCGATAACAGCGATGTCTCCGTTCGACTTTGGCGAACCGACTTTATACCCCTCATCCTCCTCGTCCTCTTCCTTTACCGCTGCCATGCTTTCTCCTCGGGCCGACGATGGATCATGGTCGCCCTTCTGTGCTCGAGAAATCGCCATATCGTACGCTGCCGCAAGAGAGCCGTCGTCGACCGACGCATCGGGCCGTGTATGCACGCAAGAGGAAGGGAAGATACCGATAAGTACCGACGGTTCAGGCTTCGGGTAGACAGCTGCGGATGAGGAGGTGCTTGTCGGTGGAGCAATGCTCGACATCGATACTGCTTGCACCACATAACTGTAATCAGCGTTGCCAGTAATGCCTCGCGATCCTTCTTTAAGCGGCATGAAGCTCACCCTCTGAACCAGCTGGCAGCATCTCCGCCTGCTTGCGATTCGCACCGATACTCTTCGAATGCGAAGAATTCGTCTCCAACCTCGAGAGGTACCTCGTATGGGTTCGTCTTCCCGCTTGAACGCATTGTGTAAGAGCTGAAGTCAGGCATCGGTGTGGGGGGGGTGTATGGTGAATTAGGAGGAGTTGGTGAAGGACGGTAAGGATGTATTGCGAAGCCGGAATGTATGTATGGCAAAGGTTGCCATGAATGGCTCTTTATTCTGGCCGTCAGCTACAGATGAAAAGTACGAGGCGAAGATCCTTACGGCGGTCGTGACGATCCGGCTTCATTGAAGGAGTAAATGGACATTGCGTGCGATTCTTCGAGTCGTTCGGACTACAGGCAGAGCCGATGGACCCTACTTGGTCTGGGCGAGGGATGCAGAGCCTGTGCTAATCGTCAGGAGAATGGTATGAAGGTGCTCGGTAACAAGAATGTGAGGTGCAAAGATCCAAAATGATGTCTGTGCAGGAGCGGGTAATGTCAAGCTGCGCGCAAATCCGTGCCTGACGCTCAAGGCGAAAGCCACCAGTTCTATCTATCCCTGGTCCACCGCCTCCAATGCGGACGATCTTCCTTGTACGAACAAGCGCACTATAGGCACGAGGTAGCGTACTGCTGCGGTATGAGTATCTGGGCGCTGTAGCATCGTGCTATACGGTTGCGAATGAGATATCATCTGTTGACGCCGAAATCCGTTAAGGTTTCCACAGGATGCGGCTCTCCGCATGCTGGGTCACATGGCCTCAGCCGGAGATGTGCAGAGACAATCAATACCAAGACAAATTCTCCAGCCTTAGTAGACTGTGTGCGAAGATGGCATTTTGTGCATCGCTCAATGTCCATTGATATTTGATCGAGTCACATTCACTCAGTTCAAGAGACGGCTCAGACCCCTCGCTGCCGGTTTACGGTCCTCCGCCGACGCGTCCATACTGTAGTCCTCGTTGAGTTCAACGACGGGTTTGGAATCACTTAGACGTCCTGGTTGCAGCGGGGGCAGCGATAGCAAGATCGGCGGTCCTTGGTCCGAATACTTTCGGTCGCCATCTCGAGAATACGGTCGGAAACGGGAAGCTGTCGGCGGAGGGTATGTTTCCGAATGAAGCCTATTCCCAGGCAGACCTGCGATGTGTCGATCTTGATCCGCCGGGTAACGTGTATCAAGAGGGGAAGCGCGGCGAGACAGATGGCTGCTGGGCGGACGCAATTCAGGCAAGGTCGGAAGCAGTGAGCGCGGAGTGTATGCGTGGTTTGGTTGGATATTCATGTTCTGAACATCTGATATCAGCCACGCCCAGCTACCAAGACGGAAAAAGACTCACATCCGCGCCGACCGTCCCGGTCGCTCGTGGCCATACTTGCGAGAGCATCCGAAGCCATCAGAGCTTCATACTTGTGCCTCATGTCGGCGCTAGTACGGTTCAGCGTATCTTGCAGAGCCCGTAGATCTGAATGCGGGGGAGCTATTATCAGCATATTCCAATTCACCCCGCGACACGAACCCATGCTTTCCCCGATCCACCCGCTGAGCTGCAAAAGATACGACGTCAAGTCCAGGTGGCTTCTAACGTTGTCTACGCGCTCGGTTGAAAGGGTGTCTGTCAACCGTTGCACTCGGTCTTCTAGGGCTGCCACTTGACCGGATAGCATATCGACGGGAGATGGTTGAGGTTGTGGATAGTAAGGGGACCCGCTGAATCCAGCTTGGGAGAAGTGCGCAGTCGCAGCTGGATGAGAAGGGTGGGATTGGTGGCGAGGCTGCGGCGAAGTGTCCATAGAAAGCGGTATCCGTACCAAATTTGGTGGAGCACCGTAATGACCCGATGCCGGGGGAGATTCGGCCTGACTGCTACCGGAGAGGGAGAGCTTCTCATACCCAGGCGCGCGTCGGACTGATGTTAACATCAAAGCTTCGCGATCTCTCGGTGGCGAGTTTCCGCGGTTGGACCCGCCATGATGTGCATCGCGCATCCACCCCGCCATCGCCTTCGCCTGATCGTATTCCTCAATCGGCGACGCTAAAGGGACGCTTCCCTCCTGAGTGGCGTTACGAGTAGTTTTCCGCTTGATCGACGCGAGCAATTGCGGCTCACCACGGCGGAAGAGAGGATGTCTGAATTCCCATGCGCCCGGATCGGTTGTGGTGGCGAGGAGATCATTCACCTGTTCGGCGTCAGGGAGTCTATACGATTTGCCATCGCGGTCTGTTCTACTGACTTTGCTGAAGCTGACTGTGAGCTGACATTGACTGAACCACTCACGAGTACATATTGAGTTGGCGTACAAATGACTGCCAATTGTTGTGCTTGAAGAATCGGGGAAGAACGATTCTGCGTTGAGTGATGATCTTTGTGGAAAACGCCTGCTCACTTTGAGAACTCGGTCGGGTTCGGACATGTGAAGATAGAGCCGTCGGGAGACCAGTATATGAGACCCGTTTTCTTGATGTCGGCATCTTCCAGCATGGCGTACAGCTTGCCCACGAACGCAGCTTGCGTTTTCAGAGGGGGATTCACTAGGGGTCGGCCAGAGGAAAGGTTGAAAGACGGCGGCGAGGGCATTCGGGAAATGGTTCCGGGATTGTGAGGGAATCCAGTATTGATTGAACTCCTCGCGGATGCAGTACTCCGCCCTGGAGGAGGATTGTCGAGATCGACCGAAGCCGTCCGCCATTTGGGTAGCGTACGCTGGTCGGATATCATCGTCCGGTCCCGCGTGGAAGTGGATGATCGCGATGATGTATTCGTCTGCTGCTTTCGGGATTCCGTCCGTGTTCTCCCTCCGCTCATCTGGTCATCCGAATCAGACGAATGATTGGAGTCCGACCTCGGTCTGTAGCCATTTTCAAATCGGGCGAAGTCATTGTTAGAGTCCTTGGCCGTGTGCCAGCTATGTCTAGCTTCACGTTCCCGCTCGTTGCGTGGCGTAGGCGCGATCGGCTCTGCTCCCTTTGACTTATCAACCATCTCTCCTGGGCTTGACGCGATGCGAGCTTTCTTGTCTGGGCTGGAGCTGGTAGACCGTACGCGCGAGGAAAGTCTCCGCTTGTTGCTTTCGTCTCTACCACTGCTCTCCCCGCCATTCGCCCTCCCTGTTTGCTCTGCCATGTTACGTGAGACTTGAAGTCTTGCCGATGGCTACACTGCTAGACAAGTGCAGTTTTCGAGGTGACCTCGGAGCAGTCTTGGAGAGATGGAGGAGGGCCTTTCGGTGGATTATCCGCACAAGTGGCAAAGGTGTCGGACCGTTGTGAAGTCTGAAGCTTATCAGCAAGACGAAAGAGCGCGTAGAACAATTGGATTCCAGGGAGGTCCCGTAATGGACCTTTGACAGTCGAGGACTGTTCGCGCTGACGTAACGACGGGCGAAGGGATTACTCGGGAAGTACGGGCGAAACAGGCTCAGGGAAGAGGAAAATTGCCTTACTGAATGCACGGCCTCCTTTGCTGGGATGATCGCAAGGAAGATCAAAGACGCCAATGATCGCTGGTCTGCTAGTCAGTCCAGCTGCGAATAGGCTGAGCAGAAGACCTACCAATAGAGTACGGGGGTCGTGACTGGGCGTTTGGATGACCTGTCGGTGAAGGTTCGTAGAGGCGCGTCGGCAGAAGCACAGATGGGCGTGATGGAGGGCGTCCTTCGGAAAGCTCTTTTGATCCAGGCACGGGGCTTGTACCACTCCGCCGGGATTGTCTGCCGATGGTGATGGCAGTGATGGGGCGAGCTTGATGGAGTATGTGTGACACACAACGATATATACGCCGTGCAAAGTCTCGAAGCGACGAAGTTCCAAGGAGAAAATGACAGCAATGTCGAAGCACGCTGATGCGGAGTGGGGGAGTGTTTCCGCAGGTAGACCTTCAGTCAACGTAAGTTGTCACGTCAGACTAATGATCCGGTGATGGGACCTTATTCTTCCCGTATACGCAGGGCGAGCAATGATAGACGCCTTAGAGGTCCGTGAATCGAGTTTGAGGCCTAATAGATATTCCGCGCGTTTCAGGTGGAGCCGAAGATCGCGTGATCGGGTGAAGCACTACTCGAACGAGGGTGCTTGAGCAGGTCGATATGATGCACGCCAGAGATCGCTCTGTGGGACTTTACGCAGCTGGTGGTACTTGATCGCGTGAAAAGGGTGACCGAATGTAAGAGGATGCTCTTGCTGACTTATCGCTCCGGCGAGGTATATCCGCTGTGTCTTTGTTTACTGGGGTGTTTGAGCTTGACAGAGAGTGGAAAGCAGCCAAAGCGCTTGTTGACCATGTCACCAGTCCAGCGATAAGATTATGATGTCGCGCGGTGCACAGAGTTATTCCGTGCGATTCGATGCGATACCGGTACCTTGGACCGAAATGTTGAGAAGAAGGGCGATCACTAAGATCTGCAGAATTGAAGTGGGCAGATGGAATACGCTAACACAGATCCGGATCGAGTCACCCAGCTCTACTAGCCATGCATAGCGATGTTGGAGCAAAGCCCTCGGGACCAATACCATCATGGCCAACCATGCATGACGAAAGCTAAAGATCTGTTTGTTGTGGAGGTGGCCGACGGGAGAGTCGTCAGGAACGGATCAACGTGATTTTTCGGTCACCTATGACGAGATAAAGCGGGCATGCTTTGAGCTCCCCGTCGGCTCGCCCGTCGGCGCTCAATGCACAAGGCAGGGATCCACCGGATTCCAAGTTCCTGGTGCCTGTGTCCGTGTCGACCCTGAGAGACGTGCAACGGGCTGGCGACGCTTCGTACCGTGCGTCTAATTGTGAAAACGGGGTGAGTGCAAATCGGGCAAACCTTGTATTTCGCCGCGAGGCGGGTCGCGAACTTTCAATCTCACGATTCGAGGACGTACACCGTCTACCAAGCATCTCCGACCAAAAGAGGTGACAGTGGCTGGAAAATGTCTTCGGTCAACCTTGGTCCATTCAAGGCACTGGCAATGGAGCGCTTCGCATCCAAAGCGTTC
>Ga0308160_10006330_pt1 | contig 12095 bp, 6 predicted proteins | sample PhyFR1_FD_201036 | JGI IMG/M metagenome (GOLD analysis project Ga0308160, IMG submission 201036) | Phyllosphere microbial communities from UC Gill Tract Community Farm, Albany, California, United States - DLSLF.R1 | ecosystem: Host-associated > Plants > Phyllosphere > Unclassified | place: USA... | reverse complement strand
GCCGGGCGCACCAGCACCTTGGTCGCGATGCGCTCGGTCATCTCCTGCACGTGCGAAATCACGCCCACCTTGCGGCCCAGCGATTGCAGCGCATCGAGGGCGTCCATTGCCACGCCCAGTGTTTCGCTGTCGAGGCTGCCGAAGCCCTCGTCGATGAACAGCGACTCCACACGCACCCGGTTCGACGACAGCGAGGCCAGACCCAGCGCCAGCGCCAGCGAGACCAGGAACGATTCGCCACCCGACAGCGAATTGACCGAGCGTACTTCGCCGCCCATGTCCTGGTCGCGCACCATCAGCGCCAGCGACGGCATGCCTGCGTAGCTGACGCGCTCGAGGCGGTAGCGTTTGGCCAGCTGCGCCAGGTGCGCGTTCGCATAGCCGAGCAGCACGTCGAGCGTGAACTGCTGCGCGTAGTTGCGGAATTTCTTGCCATCGCTCGAACCGATCAGCTCCGACAGCTTGCCCCAGCGCTGTTCCTGTATCTGCTGCTCTTCGATCTCGCGCAGGCTGGACGCGGCGGCCACGCGCCGCTCGTCGTCCTGCATGACGCGCAGGCGCGCCGAGGTCGATGCTTCGATGGCAGCGTGGCGCTCGGCCTGGATCGCGTCGAACGCCGCCGTGACGGCCTCGACCGGCTGGCCGTCCGGCGGGGCCGACGCCAGATGCGCCAGACGCTGGGCGCGCCGCTCGTTCAGGATCGCCGTGGCCTGGCCGACGGCGGTGTCGATCGCATTCAGCGCCGTGCGTTCCTGCGCCAGCCAGGCCGCGCCCACTTGCAGCAGGCGGGCCAGTGCATCCAGATTGGCGATGTCGTCCACGCCGTCGGGATCCTTGCGGTAGTCCTCCAGCCAGTCGGCCAGGGCGGTGGCCGCCGCGGCGCCGGCGTGGTCGAGTTGCGCCACGCGCTCGACCAGGCCCGCCAGTGCGGTACGCGCCGTCGTTTCGCCCTGGGCCGCGTGCTGCGCCACCAGCTGGCGCGCTGCGAGTAATTCACGTGCGGCGGTGACGGCGGCGTTCAGTTCGCGCTCGACGTCGCGCGCCGGTCGGCCTGCCCACAGCGCGGCGCGCGCCGTGCGTTTCTGCGTCAGCTCGGCATCGATGCGTTCGAAGTCGAGTGCACTGCGCGCGCCGGCGGCGTCGATCTCGGCGATGCGCGTGGCCAGCGCCGCCGTTTCCACGTCCAGTGTGGCAATTGCCGCAGTGGCGCGGGCCAGTGCGTCGGTCTGTTCACGCCATGCGGCGGCTTCCTGCGCACGCGCCGCGCGCCAGGTGGCCGGATCGCGCCGCCATGCCGCTTGCCAGCCGTCCCCATGCGCTTCGGCCAGCGGGCCATCGAGTTCGGCCAGCAGCGCATCCAGTTGCGCGCTTGCTGCCTCGTGGCGCAGCGTGTGCGTCTTGAGCGCGGCTTGCAGCCCGGCTGCGGCTTCGCGCCCGGCTTCTGCTGCCGAGCGCCGGCGGGCCAGGTCGGACTGGGCGGCGTCGACATCGTGCTGGGCCGCGTCGCGGGCGGCAGCAGCGGCGCGCCACTGTTGCTCTTGCCGTGTCAACGCGTCGATTGCGTCGCGTAGCGCGCTGCGCTGGGCGCCGAACCAGTCGGCGCGTTCGTCGGCCGGCGGGGCAACTGCAGCCAGCGGGTCGGCGTGCCAGGCCTGTTCGAGGCTGGCGACGCGCTCGCTCAGCGTGCTGCGCTCGTGCGCCAGCGCCGCCAGCCGCTCGTGCGCCGCGCCCGCTGCGGCCGCGTGCTGCGCCTGCAGCGCGTTGTTGTCGCGCACGCGCAGGCGGCAGCCGTCAACCTCGGCGCGCAGGCTGGTCAGCATGTTCTGTAGTGGCGCAGCCTGATGGGCATACGGGTGCTCGTGCGCGCCGCAGACGGGGCAGGGCGCGTCGTCCTCCAGGTTCGCGCGCAACTGTTCGACATCCGCTGCGCATGCGAGTTCCGCTGCCGCCAGCGAGCGCTCGGCCTGCGTCATGGCCGCTTCCAGCGCCGGGGCGCCAGCGCGTGCATCGGCCAGTCCCTGTTCGGCGTTTGAGCGCGCCGTCTCGATGCGGTCGACGTCGCGCGCGAGGCCAGCCAGCGTGGCGTGCGCGGCGGCCAGGTCGGTCCAGGCGCGCTCGGCCTGCGTCAGGCGTTCGCGGCGCACATCGAGACCCTGGCGCTCGGCGCCGATGGCGTCGGCATCCAAGCCGGCCAGCGCCGCCATCGCCGCGCGGCGCGTCGTCTCCAGCGCATCAAGGTGTGCGGTGCTGGCCACCAGCGCGCTCGTGGCTTGCGCTTCGCGCTCGGCAGCGCCCAGTGCCTGGGCCTGGATTGTCTCTGCCGCCGCCTTGTTAACAGCCAGCGTGGCAAGCGTGTCTTCGCCCTGTCGCAGCAGGCGTTCCCATTGGCCCCAGGCGCCGGCCACTGCATCGAGGCGCGACTGGGCTGCCAGCCAGGCGGCAGCGTTATCGCGGGCTTGCTGCGCGCCTGCCAGTGCAGTCGATTTGGCCTGGTGCTGCTCGCGGGCCTGGCGCGCCTGCGTGCGCGCGGCGTCGAGCGCCGACTGCGCCTGCCCGTGGTTCGGCGCCAGTGTCGCCAGCGCCGCATCGAGCGCCTTGGCGTCATCCAGTTGCGGCGTTGCTGTACGCAGTGCTGCTTCGGCGGCATCCAGCTGCGCCGTGGCCGCGTCGGTCTCGGCCACGCTGGTGCGCCGCACCTCGAGCGCTGCCGCCAGCTGGGCCTGCGTCGTGTCGATGGCGGAATGGGCTTGGCGGCGCTCGGCTTCGAGGCGCTGCACCTCCAGGCTCAGGGGCCGCGCCGCTTGCACCGCGTCGAGCGTGGCCAGGCGCTGGCGCCGCTCGGCGGCGTCCACGCTTTGCGCGTTGGCCGCCGCCAGTACCTGCCCGGCCTGCGCTTCGCCGCGCGTGAGCTTGTCCTGTTCCTGGTGCCAGCGCAGTTGCCCCTCGAGCAGGGCGTGGCGATCGTCCAGTGCTTGCCGCGCCAGGTCGGCGTTCGTGCGTTCAGTGTCCAGCAGCGTCCGGTCTTCCGGCGACAGCGGGGCGGCATTGGCCAGTTTCGATTGCAGCACTTGCGTGCGGACCTGTTCGGCCTTGTAGCGCTCGAACGCCCGGCGCGAGATGTCGCTGTAGATCGTCGTGCCGGTGAGGGTTTCGAGCAGTTCGCCGCGCTCGTTTTCGTCGGTTTTGAGGAACGCCGAGAATTCGTTCTGGGCCAGCAGCACGGCGCGCGTAAACTGTTCGAACGACAGGCCGATGCGTTGCACGATCTCTGCCGCGGCTTCGGTATTGGTGCCGCCCACAGGAATCAGTTCGGGCAGCCGGTTCAGCGAAATCTTGACCGGCTGCAGGGCGCCGTTCGGCTTGTTGCGCGAGCGTCGCACGGCCCAGCGGGCGCGGTAGCGGCCGTCGTCGCTGCCCACGAAGTCGACCTCGGCCCAGCCTTCGGCGGCGCCCCGGCGCAGCAGCGTGCGAGCATCCTGCGCGGTGACGGTTTCTTCGCCGACATCGGGCAGGCGCGTGCTCGAACGCTTCAGCAGGCGTGGCGTGTCGCCATATAGCGCCAGGCACAGCGCGTCGAGCAGGGTGCTCTTGCCGGCGCCGGTCGGCCCGCTGATGGCAAACAGGCCGGCGGAGGCGAGCGGCTCGGATTCGAAATCGATGGCGAATTCGCCCGCCAGCGAAGCGAGGTTCTTGCCGCTGATGCGCAGGATCTTCATCGCGGCTCGCCTTCCACCGCATGGAACAGCTCGGCAAACGACGCAATCTGCTCGGGCGGCGCTTCGGCGCCGTATTTCTGCAGCCACAGGCGGCGGAACACATCGTCCGGCTGCAGCTGCGCCAGTTGGTCCAGGCTCAGCGCGAGTTCGGTATCGTCGACGGCCACGTGCTTGCGCGTCGGTTCGATCTTGGCCAGGCGCACGGGCTTGCCCGCCAGTACCGCCTCGATGCGTGCGCGCAAGCCCGGTTCCGGGCCATCGAGCAGCACCCTGACTTCGAGAAAGGGCCAGGCGTGCTGCGGCAGGTCGGGATCGAGCTCGAGCGCCTCGAGCGCCGCCAGCGCCTCGTCGAGCGGCGCAGGCTTGGCCGGCACCCGCAGCAAGGCCACCGCGCGGGGCACGAACAGCGGCGTGATTTCCACGGCACGATCCCCTTCCAGGTCGATCCACAGCACCTGGTGCTGGTAATTGACTTCGGAAAACGACAGCGGCAGCGGGCTGCCGCTGTAGCGCACGTTCTCGCGCCCGCCAACCTTCTGGGCCAGATGCAGGTGACCCAGCGCCGCGTAGGCGATGCCCGGATCGAACATGCTGCTGGGCAGCGCCTCGGTGCCGCCGATGACGATGCGGCGCTCGGAGTCGAGCGACGCCTGGCCGTCGACCATATGGCAGTGGCCCATGGCGATGATGGCCTGGCCGTCCGTGGCGCGCTCACGCGCCAGCGCATACGCCTGGCGGTACAGCAGAGTTGTGCCCTGCAGATAGGGATCGAGGCCAGGCGCATCGCCCGCCGCATCGCCCGCCGCGGCGCGCAGGCGTGGCACGTCGCCGGGGCGCAGGAACGGCACGGCCAGGCACCAGGCAGCCACCTTGCCGTCGCGGTCATGTAGCGGCACCAGCAGGCGCTCGAGGTCGACCTCGCCATCGCTGCTGCGCAGCACGTTGCCGACGACAATCGTGCCGTAGGCCTCGAGCAGCGGCGTGGGCGCTTCCAGCCGGCCGGCGGAATCGTGGTTGCCCGCGATAACTACCACCTGCAGATGGGGCACGCGGCTGCGGGCCTGCTGCAGGAAGCGGTACAGCTGGCGGTGCGCGGCCGATGAAGGATTGGCGTTATCGAAAATATCGCCGGCGATCAGCAGCACATCGATGCGCTCGTCGTCCAGCGTCCCAACCAGCCAGTCGAGGAAGCGCTGGTGTTCGTGGATCCGGTCGAAATTGTGCAGGGTCTGGCCAAGATGCCAGTCGGAAGTGTGCAGCAGCCGCATGGGGAGTTCTACCGTTGGGAAAGCCGAAATCGGGGCCTACTATAACGCAGCCGGCGACCGGTCGTGGCACGCCGTGCAATACCATCTCGCAAGCATGTTGTGTGGGGAAATTCGTCGTGCCTGACCCCGCTCTTGTTGTCAAATCGCATTTGACGAACATCAAACCTGACCAGGACCGTGTCTCTACACTAGCTAGTTCTTGTCGCCGGCTACTACTACAAAATCCAGCGCCGGCTACCCCGATACCCGCATCCCCAGCCGATCCGGCATGGCCTCGCCATGCGCGCTGGCGGCGCACCGAGAGGAGACATCATGCTGACTTCCACCTACACGCTGGTAGCACTGTCCGTTGAACAGGCCCGGGCACGCGTCGAGCTGCAGGCGCTGCTCGACCGCTGGCGGCCTGCCGCCTGGTGGGGCGAACCCCCGGCGGCGCATCAGTACGAGGCAGCCTGCGCGGCGCTGCGCCAGGTCAGCGACGCGTGCCAGTGGCGTAAACTCGACAAGTTCGTGCTGCCGGCGCTGCGCCGGCGTGGGGCCGACGCCGGCGCGTTGCTGGCCGAACTCGATGCGCTGAGCCGGCGTGCGCATGCGGCGCGCATGGCGGCCCAGGCCGCCGCTGCCGATGGCGATCCCGGGTGTCTGGGCGCGCTCGAAGAATGCTGCGAACTGCTCCTCGAGCGCCTCGAACGCGAGGAGCGCGAGTTGCTGCCACTGGCGCGCACATTGATCTCCGGCGACCACTGGTTCACGATTGCCAACCAGATGCTTGCTCACGACACGGTACAGAACGAACACCGCGACGCCGGGCGCGGCGTGGTGCGGGGCATCGCAGGCCCAGAAGTTTCAGTCAGGAAATCGGCCATCTCGCCGCCCGTCGCGCCCATCGTGAATTAGCCGCCGCAGCAGGCCGTGCGCACCGGTTGACGCCATGTTCTTTGCTATGATGGCAGTTTTAGCGGTGCGAATTTTCTATGTTCGATTTTCTCTTCAAGCGGCAAGGCAGCAAGCCGGCCGCGTCCGGCGAGCAGCAGAGCGCCGCCAAGCCGGCCCCGGCGAAATCGGGCGCAGCCCAGCCAGTCGTTGGCAAGACCGGTAGCAAGGCCAACAACAAGGCCAGGGCGGCAGCGCTTGCTGCTGCAGAGCAGGCCGCCAACCAGGCTGCAGCCCAGGCCGCCGAGGCGCGCGCCGCCGTGGCCAGTGCCCGCGAGCGCCAGGCGGCGCAGCTCAAGGCGCTTGGCAGCGACGAAGCCGCTGCTGCCGAGTTCATCCTGCAATCCCCGTTTTCCGAATTGCGCCTGGCCGCCGCCGAGCTGCTCCAGGGGCGCGCGCATCTCGAGCGCGTGTACGGCGCGATGCGCAATGTCGATCGCCGCGTTGCCAAGCTCGTGCATGGCCGGCTGGATGCGATCCGCCACCACGAAGCCGAACTGCGTCGGGGTGAAGACACGCTGGCGCAGGCGCGCACCATGCTGGCCGACGTGTTGCTCACGCCCAATCATGTTGGTGAGCTCGACCGCAAATGGTCGGTCATCCGCGCGCCAGAGCTCGCTGCTGACTTCACGGCCGTGCGCGCCCAGCTTGGCGCCCGCCTCGAAGCGCAGGTGCAGTTGCAGCGCGCCATGATCGATCGCCTGACCGCGCTGCGCCAGCTCGACGGGCAGGGGCTGGACGCCGCTGCGCTGGGCGAAACGCTGGCCCGCCTGCGGCAGGAACAGACAGCGGCACTGGCCGACCCTGGCCACGCATCGCTGCCACGCGCACTGGTCGGCGAGGTGAGCAATGAATTGGCACGCCTGACGGCCAGCCTGGCCACCGCCGAGAAGGATGCCGCAGCGCTGGCCGCCCGTGACGCGGCCCTGGCCGCATGGGAGGCGCAGCCGCAAGAAGAATTGACGCCGGATGCACTGCGCCGCGACTGGCAGCGCCTGCCGACCATGCCTGCCAACGCCGCCGCTACTGAAGCGCTGCAAGCGCGTTTCGACGCCTTGCTCGCGTCGTTCCCGCAAGCGATCCGCAAGCCGAAAGCCGTCCCGACGACAGTCCCGGGTGCAGCGCCAGCTGACAGCGGCAGCGCGCCTGCCAAAGACAAGGGCGCCGACCAAGCCTTCCTCGACCAGCTGGAGGCGCTCGAAGCTGCCCTGCAGCAGGGCTCGCTCGGCACCGCCGCCGAAATCGACAAGTCACTGAAGGAAGCCAAGGACAAAGGCGTGCGCCTGACGAGCGCCCAGCTCGAACAGCTGACCCATCTGCGCGCCGACCTGAAACGCTTGTCGGACTGGGCGCGCTGGGGCGGCAACGTGTCGCGCGAAGAACTGATCAAGACGGTCGAGACGCTCACCACGCAGAACCTGGCAATGGGCGAACTGGCCAAGAAAGTCGGCAGCATGCGCGAGCGCTGGAAGGCGCTCGACACCTTGTCCGGCCCGGCGCCGCGCAGCCTGTGGGAGCGCTTCGACGCCGCCTGCAGCGCTGCCTACGCGCCGGCCGCCGCGCATTTCCGCCAGCTGGCTGACGAGCGTCACGCGAATGCCGCGCGCGGCCAGGCGCTGGTCGACGAAGCCCAGGCCGAGATCGCCAAGCTGCAGCAGGACAATGCCAACTGGAAGCACGTGTCGGCCACGGTGCAACGCCTGCGTACGGCCTGGAGCCATCTGGGCGCGGTCGACCGCAAGGAAAAGAAACGTCTCGACGGTTTGTTCTCCGAGGCGCTGACCACGTTGCAGCGGCCGCTGGAAAACCAGCGCAAGGTCGAAGTCGCCGTGCGCGAGCAACTGATCGAAGAAGTCCACAAGCTCGACCCGAACGAACGGCACGCCGTCGATATGCTGCGCGAATTGCAGAGCCGTTGGCAAGACCATGCGCGCGCGCTGCCGCTCGAACGCAAGGCCGAGCAGGCGCTGTGGCAGCGTTTCCGCGCCGCCTGCGACGCGCTGTTTGCAGCCCGCAAGGAGCATGCGCACGCCGCCGACAGCGAGCGCCGCACTCACGAAGCGGCCAAGGAAGCGTTGTGCGCCCGCCTCGAAGCGGCGGCGCTCGATGCCACGCCGTCCAACGTCGCCAGAATGCTGCGCGAAGCGGCCGCCGAATGGCAGGCGATCGGCCCGGTGCCGCGTGCCCACGAGGCGCGTGTTGAGGGGCGTTATCAGGCTGCCGTGGCCCAGGTGCAGGCCCAGGTGGCCGAGGTGCGGCGCGCCGCCGACACGGTCCTGGCCGGCGTCGTGCGTGACAAGCTTCGCCTGATCCAGGCGCTCGAAACGGCGCTCGCCGATCCGGACAGCAATGCCGGCACCCATACGCAAGGAGACGACTGGCGTGCCCGCTGGGCGGCACTGGCCCCGGTCGACGGTGGTTACGAGCCGATCCTGCAGAAGCGTTTTGACGCAGCGCTGGCGGCGCTCGAAGGCGATCGCGCCGCGTATGCGCGCCAGCTCCAGGAAAACCGGCCGCGCCTGTTGAACGATCTGCTGCGCCTGGAGATCGCTGCTGGCATCGACAGCGGCGCCGAATTCGCCCGCGACCGCCTGCGCCTGCAGGTCGAGGTGCTGCAAAGCTCCCTCAAGTCGGGCCAGAAGCCGGGCGGCAATACGGCCGAGCTGCGCGCGCTGCTGGCGCTGCCAGCGCTGGCTGACGTGCGCACCGAGACGCGCATCGAATGCCTGATGCTGCGCCAGCCCAAGGAGGCGTCATGAACAATGTCCGTGTGCAAACCGGCGACTTCGACCTCGGCCTCGAAGTCGCGCGCCTGCGCGAAGGCGACGCCCGGGTTGGCGCCGTCGTGGCGTTCGTCGGCACCGTGCGCGACCTGAACGATGGCGCGCAGGTCGCGGCGATGGAACTCGAACACTATCCCGGCATGACCGAGAAAGCGCTCGACGATATCGCCGCCCAGGCGGCCACGCGCTGGCCGCTGTTTGCTACCCTGGTCATCCACCGCGTGGGACCGCTGCTGCCGCTCGATCAGATCGTGCTGGTGGCGGTGACCGCCGCGCACCGGGGCGATGCGTTCGCGGCCTGCGAATTCATCATGGATTACCTGAAGACGGAAGCGCCGTTCTGGAAGAAAGAAGACACGCCGGACGGCGCGCGCTGGGTCGATGCGCGCGTGACGGACGACACGGCGCGGGCGCGGTGGCAAGCCCGCTGAATTTTCTCGCGGTCGGGCTCGGCGCCGCCATCGGCGCCTGGCTGCGCTGGGGTCTCGGCCTGTGGCTGGGCAGCCTGCATGGCTTTGTCCAGATCGGCACGCTGGCGGCCAACCTGCTCGGTGGCTTCCTGATCGGCTGCGCGCTCGCGTTCTTTGCCGACCAGCCCGGACTGGCGCCGCACTGGCGCCTGTTCATCATTACCGGCTTCCTGGGTGGCTTGACGACCTTCTCCAGTTTTAGTGGCGAATCGATGACGCTGCTGCAGCGCGGCGACATTGGCTGGGCGCTAGCCCACACGGCGTTGCACCTGATCGGCTCGCTGCTGTGCTGCATGGCCGGTTTTGCCCTGCTGCGTACCCTGCGTGGGTAAAGTCGGCAAAGCAGGGCGGGTTTGCCTGACAACGCACAATTTGCCCGGTTGAAGCATGCTAGAGTTTCCGTCCAGTAAATACATATGGGGCTCGATCATGCATACCCATTACCGGCCGACCGCGGCCTTCGTCGGCGCCTCTTGGGGCGCGCTCATCATCGGCATGGCGGCCTATCTGATCGGCCTCTGGAACGCCCAGATGGAGCTCAATGAAAAAGGTTACTACCTCGTGCTGCTGCTCTACGGCCTGTTCGCCGCGATTTCCCTCCAAAAAACGGTGCGCGACCGTGCGGAAGGTTTGCCGGTCACTGGCCTGTATGCGTCGCTGTGCTGGTTCTCGCTGATGGCATCGATCGGGCTGCTGGGCATCGGCCTCGTCAACGCCACGCTGGCGCTGAGCGAAAAAGGCTTTTATGCGATGTCGTTTGCGCTATCGCTGTTTGCCGTGGTCGCCGTGCAAAAGAACGTGCGCGATCTGCAGGCCGCCGGGCCAGCACCCGAGTCGAAGTTTTCTGACAGCTAAGCGCTTTCCTGCTTGTAGGTGTTTTTCTTACGCGAAGCGTGATGCCGCGCTTGAAAAGCATCCCGGCATCCCAATCTTGTATCGCAACCAAGAACAAACTCAGGAGTCCCACCATGCGACAAGATAAATTGACGACCAAGCTCCAGGAAGCGCTGGCAGATGCCCAGAGCCTGGCGGTCGGCAACGACAACCAATACATCGAAACGGTCCACCTGCTGGTGGCGCTGTTGAACCAGGACGACGGCAGCGCGCGCTCGCTGCTGCAGCGTGCCGGCGTGAACGTCGGCGCGCTGTCCAACGCGCTGAAAGCTTCGCTCGAGCGCCAGCCGAAGGTCACCGGTACTGGCGGCAACGTCCAGGTCGGGCGCGACCTGATGGGCCTGTTGAACCTGGCCGATCGCGAAGCGCAAAAGCGCGGCGACGGCTTCGTCTCGTCCGAGATGATCCTGCTGGCGCTGCTGGAAGACAAGTCCGACGCCGGCCGCTTGGCCCGTGAAAACGGCCTGGCGAAGAAGTCGCTCGAGGCGGCGATTCAGGCCGTGCGCGGTGGCGAAAGCGTCAATTCGCCCGAGGCCGAAGGCCAGCGCGAATCGCTCAAGAAATATACGCTCGACCTGACCGAGCGCGCCCGCGCCGGCAAGCTCGATCCGGTGATCGGCCGCGACGATGAAATCCGCCGCGCGATCCAGGTGCTGCAGCGTCGCAGCAAGAACAATCCCGTGCTGATCGGTGAGCCGGGCGTGGGCAAGACCGCCATCGTCGAAGGCCTGGCGCAGCGTATCGTCAACGGCGAAGTGCCCGATTCGCTGAAGGGCAAGCGCGTGCTGTCGCTCGACATGGCCTCGCTGCTGGCCGGCGCAAAGTTCCGCGGCGAATTTGAAGAGCGCCTGAAAAGCGTTCTGAAAGAGCTGGCGCAGGACGAAGGCCAGACGATCGTCTTCATTGACGAGCTGCACACGATGGTTGGTGCGGGCAAGGCGGAAGGCGCGATGGACGCCGGCAATATGCTCAAGCCGGCGCTGGCGCGCGGCGAGCTGCACTGCGTCGGTGCGACCACGCTCGATGAGTACCGCAAGTATGTCGAAAAGGATGCTGCGCTCGAGCGCCGCTTCCAGAAGATCATCGTCGACGAGCCAAGTGTCGAGGCGACGATTGCCATCCTGCGCGGGCTGCAGGAGAAATACGAACTGCACCACCAGGTCGACATCACTGATGCTGCGATCATCGCGGCGGCCGAGCTGTCGCACCGCTACATCACCGACCGCTTCCTGCCCGACAAGGCCATCGACCTGATCGACGAGGCGGCGGCCAAGATCAAGATCGAGATCGATTCGAAGCCCGAAGTCATGGACCGCCTCGAGCGGCGCATGATCCAGCTGAAGATCGAGCGCGAAGCGGTGCGCCGCGAGACCGATGAAGCGTCGCAGCGCCGCCTCGAGCTGCTGGGCGAGGAAATCGTGCGCCTTGAGCGCGAGTACAACGACTTCGAAGAAATCCTGAAGGCTGAAAAGGCCGCGGTGCAGGGCACCACGCATATCAAGGAAGAGATCGAGCGCATCCGCTACCAGATGGAAGAAGCGCGCCGCCAGAGCAATTGGCAGCAGGCCTCCGAGCTGCAATATGGCCGCCTGCCGGAACTCGAAGCGCAACTGCGCGACGCTGAAGCCAGCACTGCGCGCGCCGAACTCGACGGCCAGAAGCCCAAGCTCCTGCGCACGCAGGTTGGCGCTGAGGAAATTGCCGAAGTGGTCTCGCGCGCGACGGGCATCCCCGTCACCCGCATGCTGCAGGGCGAGCGCGACAAGCTGCTGCACATCGAGGACGAGCTGCACAAGCGCGTCGTCGGCCAGGACGAAGCCATCGAAGCGGTGTCGGACGCGATCCGTCGTTCGCGCGCCGGCCTGTCCGACCCGGATCGCCCATATGGTTCGTTCATGTTCCTGGGCCCGACCGGTGTCGGTAAAACCGAGCTGTGCAAGGCGCTGGCCGGCTTCCTGTTCGATACGCAGGACGCGATGATCCGCATCGACATGAGCGAATTCATGGAGAAGCATTCGGTCGCCCGCCTGA
>Ga0308160_10006329_pt1 | contig 12097 bp, 9 predicted proteins | sample PhyFR1_FD_201036 | JGI IMG/M metagenome (GOLD analysis project Ga0308160, IMG submission 201036) | Phyllosphere microbial communities from UC Gill Tract Community Farm, Albany, California, United States - DLSLF.R1 | ecosystem: Host-associated > Plants > Phyllosphere > Unclassified | place: USA... | reverse complement strand
GTCCCGCCAACCGAGCAGCCCTGTACACCATCCGCATGAGCGTTGGTCTTTCTTCACGATCAGGAGTCATTCCCATTTCGTCTACCCAGGACACGGTAGGACCCATGTGCAAATCGACCTACGATGCCGCCCTCATCCTCGAAAACATGGTCGGCTACGACGCCAGCGACTCCTTCACCGATGCCGCCCGCAATCATATCTTGACCAATTACACCCAATTCACCCATCAAGCCACCTTCAAGGGCAAGACGCTAGCCATTCCTCGGGCGGTGTTTTACAACGAGACCATTTCGGGTAACCCTCCTGCCATCAATGAAGCCCTGAACGCAGCGATTAAGCAAATGGAGGCCCTCGGTGCCAAGATCGTGGATCCCGCCAACGTCCCATCTGCGGAAGACCTGATTGCCTCTACTGCTGAAACCACGGTTCTCGATACCGACATAAAGGTCGACCTTGCGACCTACCTTGCTGGACTAAAAAACTCGCAGATCAGCACGCTCGAGGATCTGATCAATTTCAACGACGCCAATGCCGACTTGGAGTTTGCACCAGGCGAGTGCTGTCAGCAGACTCTGGTACGGGCGGTGCAGACTACCGGCAAGAACGCCAGCGTATATACCGACGCCCGCGCTCAAGGCATAGACCTGGGCCGCACTCGCGGCATCGATGCAACTCTCGACGAGTACTCGGCAGATGCTCTGGTCCTCCCCACTGAGGGATATGCATCATCTCTCGCCGCTGTGGCTGGCTACCCGATCGTCAGTGTACCACTTGGATACCTGCCATCAGGACAACCGTTCGGCATGGCCTTTATTGGTCGCCAGTGGAGCGAGCCGACGCTGATCAACTTGATGGCGGCCTGGGAAGCCGTATCTCCAGCGCGCAAGACCCCATCTCAGCTTGCTTGATTGAACCGAGGGAGGAGCCTAGCTAGGTGCGAGTAGGACCGGCGAAGGGATAGGAGTTTCAATGACACATCGGAGCGGTGTTGGCGTGGTCATATAATGCATAGAATATAGACATCAACCTTCTCACCAACACTCCTTTCACTTTCAACCGAGCTCTTGACCGACAAATATAGCAGCGTTACCAGCCCAGCCTTTCAGTGGAAGTCTGTCCATCGATCTTATCCAACTTGCTGAATCCGATTCACACACCTGCTGCATCCTCCGGATTGTGTGTCATATCACCATCACTTGCCCATTGTAGGTCGTCTCTTCCGCCATTGAATTACATACCGATTCTGGGTTGGGGGGACCAAAATCAGAAAAACTCATGCATGCATTAAAGGTCATAATATGATAGTACAACACTCACTGAACTGCCTGATATCATTCATGTAACTCTAGAGTCAATGTGGAAGGAGTTATGTGAAAAAAGGAGACTCACCGGTAATCGACCCCCAAAGCCGGGATCAAAATTGGGTGACTGAGATCAAGTCTCCCAGTCCATGCATCCACACCATTGCTTGATACCATGTATATTCTGGTATAGAATGATGGCAGGAACCAGGATATCTAATTAGAATCAGCATAGGTTGAGTGTGGAAGAAGTTATCCGGAAAGAGCAGACTCACCGGTAATTCACCCCCAAAGCCGGGATCAAAATTGGGTGACCGAATCATTCACGACTCCTGTTGTGGAAAAGATGGTTGCTATTCATGAGTCTGCCCTGATAGCAGCAAGCTCGACTATTTTCAGGCGTATATCGATAGACTTGGGACTGTGATGGCATTCTCTCCCATTTAGACCTAAGGCTGCGATAAATGATTACAGTACCTGGCCGATCGGTTTTTCGATCTCGTTTCAACCCCATGTCAGACCATGTCGTCGAGCAACACCACTAAACATCATGCACGTCATGAAGCATACTAGTGGCTCCAGGAACGTAGAATGTCTGATGTGCACATTGCTTCGTGGCGATTAGATGTGGAATGAGGCCAGAAAAGAGTGTAGTGTTGTCGCAAGATAAGATGCCCAATATCAGATTTATCGTCATTACACAAGCGCATATATGCTGCGGTTCTATAGCTATTCTCCGAACAGTCCTACCAATGCGGTACAGGAATTTGAGCTTGGCTAAGAATAGTCTATGCGAATAGTCTATGCGAGACCAGCGTAAGCACCGCTAGCGGCTCCGGATGCATGGCGAATATTCTGGAGTATTTCCGGCCGCGCGGAAAGCCTTAAGCGTTTCCGCTGGTTTGCGCGGAAAGACAGCGGTGCTTCCGCTCAACGTTTGATACACGGAAACTATCGAGTTTGCAAGCAAGGCGATGCAGAATGGTACATATATCATCGCGATTTTAATCGGTGAGCTTAAGCTGGCGGCCTGGTACCAGACCGCAGACTAGTCGCCCATTAGTAAAACATCAGTGCATCGCACAATACTAGCGTATGATGTGTAATCTCGCTTCATCAGGTAGTGCTACGTTGCGGTGCAGTTCCGATCACACAACAGTACTGAGGTCAACGTATGGTGGCGATCCGTCGAGTGCTACTGAGGTGAGGCTCGATGTCTAGAGGTCCAGTAGCACTGCATCTCCCTCTTGACTGCTTGTCTCACAATGGACTTCAGCGCCAGACGGTAGATCACCTCTCCCACCGCGATCGGCCTAATCACTCCTTCCACTCCTAGCGCCTCTTTCTTCAGCAATGGAGTCATTTGGCTGGCGCAGAGCATTGGGCCGCTGGGGGCTGTACCATTGATGATTTGGGCAGTAAGTGTGGGGAAAGAGGTGGACGACATGGTCTTTGGCGATGATTTGAAGCAGGGGGATGGTCCAGCCACTCAGGCCAGGTGAGGTTCCCTTCTAAAGGAGAGCTTAGGGCCGACACTATGAATTCTTTGGTTGGCGGAGAGTGTTGAGAGGGCGCAGACTGTCGCCCAAAGGGGTTGACACCAGTCGCGTGCAAGTTCCGCAAAGCAGACCCGACACCCGTAGAGTAATGTGCCACCTTCTTTTGTTCCGCCAGAGCTCTGCCTGCCTGGCCAATCTTACCTCTTCCTTCGCCAAGCTGGCGGCTGCACCCTCAAGCAGGCGTTGGTTAAAAAGCAATCAGCAGGTGTTATAATTATAGCTGTGAGATCTGCCATGACGTCACCAAAAGCCCGGCGCGCAGCCACACCCCAAGCCCGGCGCACAGCCACACCCCAAGCCTGTTATCTTTCTCACTCTTATATTTAGTGTTACACAACTGAGCTGCGGCTATCCCAAATTCAATTGTTTACGCAAGCGTATACATATGCTGCCTTCCACGACCAGGAGGGCTAAGTACACGGCGAAAGCCTGTCAGCATTGTCGAAGACGGTAAATGTCCGGAAACTGCTTCCGTTTCATCAAGCTGATACAACAGGAAGTCTCGTTGTGACGGCGGTCTCCCCGCTTGTGGTATGCGACACATCCATGTTCTTACATTACCGCCATACTGACTGACAGATCGATGTATTACTTTGGGCCAACAATGCTCGTACGGGGAGGGCGAGGACGGGCGGCGAGCCCCTAATAGAAGCTATGTGTGGGCGCTTGAGGAGCGGGTTCGTCTTTTAGAGGGGTTATTGGTGGAATACGCACCGCATCTCCTTCATTTGTCGGCACGTCCGGAGACTCGTCCGGTGGTGGAGGAGGATGCAGGAAGTCCGCGTATAGATCGACTGAAGGTGAGTTTAAGTTACCATGTCCCCCGTACTGACCCCAGCTGGATGACAAGACACACGAATTATGCCAGTATGGTCCAACTTCCGCCCTGCAGCACATCGCAAGTGATGACGATGAGCTTCTCAAATTCTCGCCCGACATCCCTGGCCCTCGGTACAATCCATGGGCGGCGGACGAAGCGCCTCGCTTGCCCATAGAGCACACAAAGCCGTCTATTGCCGTGGGATGGCAGAAACACTTGCCCAACTTGAGAGCTTGGGATGAGCGTCTACATTTCCAGTTAATCACTGACTTCTTCGCTTCAATGAGGTAAGCTGATGTAGACCTGCACGTTCTGATTCTGACCCAACAGCTTCTACGGAATCATTGATGAGACAGCATTTCGTAACGAAATGCGGATTTGCCTGTCCGATCATGGGGACCTTGCACCCACTCGCACTTCGCATTATAGTCCAGTACTTCATAACGCACTCCTAGCCTCAGCGTGTGAGATCAGTGATGACCCTCGCGCGGACGACGAGGCGGCAGCTGCTCTCATGCGAGCTTCACAGCACCAGCTCTTTATCGAAGGGGATCGTCCGACGCTTTCTACGGTACAGGGCGTACTCTTGATCGCCAACTACTTCACTTGCATCGGGAAGCATGGCTTAGGATACTTTTATTCTGGGATAGCATTCAGAATGTGTAATACATGTGAGTGATGATCTAAAAGATAATACTGACATCTAGTGGGTCTACACTTGAGCTGCGCGACTCACGTTCGGCGCGGACTCTTGACAGATAATGATGCCGCGGCACGACATGGCACTCTCTGGGCTTGCTTTGTCTTTGACAAGTGAGTACGCGACATTGAACCATAGCTTATTTGCATCAGGCTGTGGAGCAGCTATATAGGCCACAAACCTTCTTTACCACTGCAGGAGATCAAGACTATCGACCCGTGTATCGACATCTCCATGACTCTCCCCAGTTCTCAGCGACAGAGCGATCTTTTAAATTCTGCTGCGATGCCAATATCAGCGGATGATGTTTTTTTCTGGATCTGTAAGATGGCTATGCTGGAGGAAGAAGTTCTGAGCGTCAAGTGAGTTTTACCGCATGGGATCAGCTGATACTCAGTGATGTGGTCATGGCGGAGGGGAACGCGAAGACTCAGGAGGCCAGACTCTCAGGCCTCATCGTTCGCATCGATACATGGTGGGAGTGCCTGCCGCAGGCATTTCGCATAATGCCGCAAACGGTGTCTGCACCGGATGGTGCGACTATAGCTCTGAACATGTTCTTCCATTTCGTGATCATTCTGCTCTATCGTCCCTTTTATGTGTCTCAATCCTCCACGAACGACGAAGCGCAAGTAGCAATGGCTATCAAACGCTCTGAACATTCAGCGTGAGCATGCCATTAAGGCAAGTTGACAAATTGGTTGCTTACGTTATAGTTCGAGAATAAATAGCCTACTCAAGGTATGCCAACTCCTGTTCTGTGCTGATACTCAGATGTTTGACGACGCTCAGGGCCTACGGACCGCTCCTGTGGTCTTAGTACAGTTCAGCTATAACGCGGCAATGACCCATATCATGGGCATAAAACGTGAACAGCAAGCAGGACATCTGTCGGTTGCTGACTCTCGGCTTGCGGCGGCCCAGTCGATTATTCAGCATCTCCAGCGCATCGGAAAGCCGTATAAAGCGAGCCTGCAACATGGGCAAATGTTAAGGAGGATATTGGCCGAATTCGGGGTTGTAAAGGATGCGGTAACGCCGGTAGTTCAGGCACCCGTGAGTTCCCGGCAAGGCTTCATTCAGTATGCTTGAGCTAATGCATTAAGGCGACTGTAGTCGATGATATGCTTGAGGGTGAACACATGTCACTCCCACTCTGGCCTTTCGAAGAATCTCTGGGCCGTCCGACCATAGGGGATCTCTTTGGAGCAGAATGGCCATATAGTAATAGCGCATATACTTCAGCTATCTTCGATAATCAACCGGTGGGCGAAGCAACAGCCCATCACGGACTCTGGGAGGCGTTTATGAATGAGGACCAGACGCTGGACATCGATACGGAGCTCCCTCTATGGTGGTAAATCTGGCCACCATTTTCTTGCGAATCTATGTATGATGTACGACTCTATGAAGTCAGTATTGTCGCAAGTTTCACTAATGTGTCAGTATCTGCTCGTCTCGATAACTTCCCTTCGCAATTAGTTACGGATGAATACATGTCTCAATGGGAGTATCTGTTGGAAATACGGATTTACCGAATAGCAATGTCTAGCTCCGCATAGCGTAGCCACGCCAGCTATGCAGCAACTATGCTATCTATGCTATCCATGCAGCAACTACGCTATCTACACAGCAGGTACGCCAGCTACGATGCAGCTGCGCAGACTCTACCACACCTGAGGTAGGAAGATAGACCGACCCGTAGATATATAAGCAAGAGTAGACAAGTCTAATGCATCCCCACTCTCCTGTTAAATAGGATATCTTCTCCGAAGATCGATATAGAGATTGGAACGGTGTCGGGTTTCAAGCATTGAGTCAGAATCTCAACTCATACAGCAAAAACAGACGCCGCTGATGCGGAGTAGTCTCCTATGTCAGATCACTCCTTAATGCGTTTGCCGATGATCGACTGTAGGATGTTGTTTATGCAGATTGATGCTGGATACATGTTTTTTATTAGGGAGACTTCTTCCTGCCTGAAGAGTGCCAATTGTGGTTTAGAATCTAGCAAGGGTTTCTGACTTCGACATCACGCCGAGAGCGTAGAACAAGCGGCGTTACCAAAATGAATGCTATCCTCCTGCAGCCCTTCGGCACTTGCTGTATCAGAGCGATGAAGCGAGGCAGAGAAGGTGGCTTTTTAGCTACACAGGGGCATCGGCGGGAACTTCGGGTTACATAAACTGTCTGATGTCCGTGGGAACAGAAGCTCATCTCCTTTCCTATTCTGAGGCGTTGGTCTGGAGCGCCTCGACCACAATTTCTGTCATCCTGATGACCACCTCATCCTCTCCTTTCCGTCCAATCACTTGCAGGCCGATCGGCAGGCCGCTTGTCAAGACAGGGTCATCTGCTATTAGCGGCTGGCCCCATAGTCATCGGTACTCACAACGACTGTAGATCTCACGATCCCATTCGGAAATAAAATCCGTCCGAGAGTTTTTATTGTCGACGAGAGGGTCTACTGTAGTCACTGGGAAAGTGACAGTAGGAAAGTCACTAAGATTTGACACAGCCTGGATTGAGCTGAGATGTACATCAAACTCACAGTGTAGTAGACATATTCACGCTCCCCAGGTTTGAAGGACGGATATGGCGCTGCGGGCAGGATCACCGCATCAACTGGTCTGGTTGTCCCACTGATAGCAGATGTCGCGTTCCATGCCGCCAGTTGACGAGCGAGATACTGATCCTTCCGATGAACGAGGTCCCACCACTCCAAGGTAGATAGTGGGCCTGCTACTATACCCCTGACAGTCCCGCCAAGCACTGGCTCACCTGAAGCCTCGCATGATCGCCTGAGATCCTCCCCACCATCCGCCACCAGGTGTGCAAGGTAAAGACGATGTCCCTCGGCTGCGTCCGGAAATTTCCAGTCGATCGTCTTGTGGCCAGCGGCCACAAGAGCCTCGCGGACTTCCCTGATCGCACGAAGATACGGAGGATGAGGGACGACCTCGCCGTTGTCGGTGGGTATGGCAAAGCATAAGGGACCGTCGTCTTGCCCGTGGTCTTTGAGCCGATAAGACTCGCAGTTCCAAGGCATCCGTAAGGCGAGGGGATCGGTATCCCACGGCTTAGCGTCTATCACTGCCTTGACAAGCAGCTTGATGCCTGCGATAGAGGGGCTTAGCGGTCCGAGGCAAGATGCGTTGGATTGCTGCCCCTGCTGACTATTGATGGATCCGCCATCTGTTTCGTTAATGTGAACAAACATCGTATGTGAAGATCATCACTAACAGGGAATACGGTGGCTGGACGGCCTCATACCATATAAGCCGTTGAAGGATGCCGGAATCCTACTCGATCAGAAGACTGCATTACGAACGATGCTCACCGAACACTACCGCCCAAATCTGATCCGATTCCGAGGGGTGAGCCGCCGAGCGCTATCAAAGCACCTTCACCTCCGCTGGACCCTCCGACACAGAGTTGACTATTAAAGGGGCTGATAGTGCGACCGTACAGATTGTTTACGGTATCGGTCGATAGGAGCCCTTGAGACAGATTGGTGGACGTGTACAAGATAGCGCCATTTTGGATGAGGAGATCGGCTAGAACCGAATTGTAATTCGCGATGTCTCCGATTCGACCGACGTAGCACATATTCATTTCGACGTTTTGGACAACGATTTGGTTCTTGAGTGAGATGGGCAAGCCATGCAGAGGTCCTACGGTCGACCCCGTCTCTGCGTAGATTCTGTCGAGCTCATGAGCTCTGGCGATCGCGAAACTGAAATACTCCTCGCAGAGGCAATTGACGAGCATATGGGATATAGCTGCAGTGCGACAGAACGTTTCCTATCCATCAATTGGGAGCGCTTCTGTCTCACATGTCGGATACTCACAGTCACTTCGACGGCGCTCAGCTTTCCCTGAGCCAGCATACAGACCAACACGTCAGGAGGCAAGCTCCTGATAGTCATCTGCCTCGCAGTGAGATATGTATTGAAAGGAGCGTCGACAGCCCTGAAGAGACTGTCGGGACCATCGTCACTATGCGAAGCAACTTGGCCAGGGATGTACCCAGAAGCTGAAAGGGAGGCCGCCAAGGCTGCTCGTTTTCGCGCCGCAGGGATCCGCCAGTCTTGGACTGTCATGTTGCGCTGATGAGGAAGTATGAGGTGATTGTTCGAGAAAGTGCGAATATATTCAAAGTGTGCTGGAAGTGCTTCATGCTTCAAGTGGATTGACTCGGTCCGCTGATTCTTGTAAGGATAGGCATCTAGTGCGTGCAAGGACATGGACCGGGTGGCTGATGGAGCGTCGGAAATCTAGCGGAATGCCCCTGACGGTACTATCCCCATCCAGATCCCTCTGCGGAAACCTTGCGGAAACAGCCACTTATTCGGGGAGTCGGAAACACAGCGGAATGCCGCATGGGTATGATCTTTATCCGTCTCTATTTGCGGAAATCGTGCGGAAACACCGCCTGCATCTACGGAAACCTTGCGGAAATAACGACTAGAAGCACTTCGATGTTGATGGCACCAGATTGGTCAAGGACCATCATCTTACAGACCTCGCCCGGCCATACACTTATAAACGACGAGATTCAGGTCGTTTCCCCTTTTCCCAATCTTTACGATTTTGGGCCACGATGTCCGATTCCGAAATCTCCCGCCCTTTTACTGCGCTGCTCTCGCCAGCTGTAGGATACGGCGTGGTTGTAGGCATTGGTGGATTCTTCGCTCTGTTAATGAGTGAGTGCTGGACCGAAGTCTGATTAACGAGCGATCAGTCGTGATCACACGTCTGCAGAAACGATATACCTCGCTCAATCCTGATGCTGCCCGGGAGTTTATCACGGCGTCGCAGAGCATCAAGCCTGGACTAATCTGCTGTGTGAGTCACGACCATACAGTTCGTATATGGCTAATACGATAGGGCATTGTATCTGCCTGGACATGGTCTGCTACCTTGCTTCAATCATCTGCAGCTACATATACAGATGGTTTGAGTGCGGCCTGGTGGTATGGCGTGGGAGGGACAATTCAGGTCAGTCTGTGTTACGCTCATTGAGTACAGCTTCTATGTCTCGTTACTCACGAAGATCAGATTGTTCTCTTTGCTGCGGTTGCTGCCAAGGTAAAGCAGAACGCAAGCGGAGCTGTCACTTTCCCACAGATCGTCAAAGCCCGATACGGCAATGCCACTTTCGCTCTGTTCACCTTCTATGCCCTGGTCTGCGCGCACGTCGTTACCGGTAGTCTTGTTCTCGGTGCCTCTTTCACGATCAATGCATTGACGGAAGCCAACCTGATCGCTTGCAACTTTCTCATCCCCTTGGGGATCGCAATGTAGGTCAGAGTCTTTCTAACCAATGAAGGCACGACTGGTAACTGATTTTGCAGCTACGTAGTTGCGGGAGGCCTGCGTGCTACCTTCCTCGGTGAGTTGAAAGATCGGCTGTCACTGATGTGCAGTCGACTACCTGCACACGGTGGTGCTCTTCATTGGTAAGCCTGTATCCTCTTTCTGTCCGCTTCGCAGAGCTTTGTTCAACACATAGTTATTTACTACTTCGCATTCCACATCTACGGAGCGTCCGCCCTCATTGGCTCTCCCGGCCGCCTTTGGGATCTGCTTCAAGATTCTGCCGCAAAAGTACCGGTGCAAGGCAATGCGGGCGGATCATATACAACACTGAAGTCCAACAGTGGGATCTTGTTTGCAGCCAGTAAGTCTACTTATCCCTTGCAAGGCCTCATCGTTAGGAGCCAACTGACATCTATCAAGATTCGATCGCTTCCGGGTTCGCTGCCGTGTTTTGCGATCAAGGATACTGGCAGCGAGCCATAGCTAGTCGGCCTGACTCGACCACACGAGCGTACATGCTAGGCGGTATCTCATGGTTCGCTGTTCCATGGGTTTTCGGAACGGCCATGGGACTTTCGGCGCGCGCTCTAGTCGACGACCCTTCCTTCCCTACATATCCTTACCCCCTCTCGGGCTCTCAGGTATCCGCCGGTCTTGCAGCTCCGGCCGCCGCTGTAGCCATTCTGGGCAGCGGTGGTGCGGTTGCCGTCCTCTTGTTGGTATTCATGGCCGCTACCAGTGCTGCGAGCGCTGAACTCATCGCTGTATCCTCCATCCTCACTTTCGATGTCCTGGGCACCGTTTGGAAACCTCTACAAGGAAAGCAGGCAGTCGCTGCTTCACACATAGCTATCATAAGCTTCGCTGTGTGGGCTGGCGCGTGGGCGACCATTCTATATGCTGTCAACATTGATCTCGGCTGGCTTTACTACGTGCAGGGCGTTGTGCTTGGCCCAGCAGTCTTCCCCATTGGCGCGACAGTAATCTGGAAGCGACAGTCGAGGGATGCTGCGTTGTATGGAACCCTTATTGGTGTGGTTTCCGGACTGACCGGATGGATGAGTGAGTGAACAGTCCCGTTGATATCCCGCGGACGATGTGCTGAGGCTCCAGCTGGATGCAGAATGATATATGGATCTATAAGCATCCGAAACCTCGCCCTTCCCTACTCAGCCATTTGCGGGTCGACCCCGGGACTCTTTTTTTCTACATTGGCTTCGGTCCTGATCACTTGGCTGAGTAAGTCAGAAATCGTGAAATCGGAGCTCTCGCTCATGTTCAGAGCCGGATAATTTCGACTGGGAAACCACCAGGGCAATCAACCTCTCGGACGATCCGATCCCTCTCGAGGGTGTCACCGCCCATACCGAAGACCCGGGCACTGTGGACGCCAACAAGGTCGACGTGTACGTCGATGTGGTGGAGCATAATCGCCCGGCTGCTTCGCCTTTAGTGGTATACGACCTTGCCAGCTTGCAGCGGACTTTTGTTCGAGCGGTCTGGCTTTCAATTGCACTGATGCTTGTAATCGGGATCTTGGTCCCTATGCCGATGTTCGCTGCCCAGTACATTTTTTCTCGGCGCTTCTTTGAGGTGTGGATCGGGTGAGTCCATTTTTCTCCACTTTCCTTTAACATCGTACGCTAGACAAGCTAACATCATGAATAGACTATCGCTAGTATGGGTGCTGGTGGCTGGTTTCTTCTGCATGTGAGTCCGGCATCAGTCCTGTGACCACATCGGATAAAGAGCTGATAGGGCCAGGATTCTTCCAGTTTGGGAGAGTCGTCATGAGATTGCCTCGCTCGCAAAGCTAGTGAGGCATGCCTAGAGAAACAGCCAGAGAAGCACGATCAGTCGAGCCGTATGGGCTACATCAGCTACCAAGTCAAAATTGAAGGGTTAGGGTTGGGGGTGATTGAGTTGCATGTATATAGGGTTAGGGAGGTTTAGGGGGCTACATACCGATTCTGGGATGGGGGGACTTCAATCATGAAACCTTAATACGATGCGAATTTCTCGACGAGCTTCGGTATCCTACAGCTGTCAGTTTCAACGATCATGAAAAGAGAAGATGATCCTAATCTTGATTCGCAAGTCAGGTTAATGGACCTACGTTGGCGCGACCATCCACTGGCTCCTAAATGCGTGCTGAAACTGCCTCCGTCTCAGCCCCAATATGAGCCCCGTTATGACCATATGTTCTCATTCTATCTGCTTGGCAATCGTGTTGGCCTCCGAAATGTTCCAGTCTGTGAACTTGAATTCGTTTATGTTGACCTTGTTGAATTTCACTGAATCCTGAGGCTTGTTGGAGTAGAGAACGAGCCCTAGGCCCTTTGACAGTCTCGACGAGTTGTCGAGCCGGTAAGCTTGAACGAGCAAGACGTTTTGA
>Ga0308160_10006328_pt1 | contig 12097 bp, 11 predicted proteins | sample PhyFR1_FD_201036 | JGI IMG/M metagenome (GOLD analysis project Ga0308160, IMG submission 201036) | Phyllosphere microbial communities from UC Gill Tract Community Farm, Albany, California, United States - DLSLF.R1 | ecosystem: Host-associated > Plants > Phyllosphere > Unclassified | place: USA... | reverse complement strand
CATAAAGCACTCCGCCCATATCCGAGTAACAAAACATGAGCAACAACCCAACCGACCTGAAGGCCAGCGGCCTGAAAGCGACTTTGCCGCGCCTGAAAATCCTCGAAATTTTCCAGAACAGCGCGGTGCGGCACCTGACGGCGGAAGACGTCTATAAAACCCTGCTGAACGAAAACATGGATGTCGGCCTGGCAACGGTTTATCGGGTCCTGACCCAGTTCGAACAGGCTGGCCTCCTCAACCGCAACCATTTCGAAACCGGCAAGGCCATCTATGAGCTGAACGCCGGCTCGCACCACGACCACCTCGTCTGCCTGGACTGCGGTCACGTGGAAGAGTTCTACGACGAGGAAATCGAGTCGCGCCAGCAAAAGATTGCACTGGAGCGCGGTTTCAAGATCACGGAACACGCGCTGGCCATCTACGGCAATTGCGTGAAGACGGACTGCCCGCACCGGCATTAAATCAAAATTCAGGAATGGCTGAGCGCGTTCGACAGCAGCTTGGCCGTGATATCCACGATCGGAATCACCCGCTCGTAGGCCATGCGCGTCGGTCCGATCACGCCGAGCGTGCCGACGATCTTGCCGTTCACTTCATACGGCGCGGTCACCACGCTCATTTCATCCATCGGCACCAGCTTGGATTCGCCGCCGATGAAGATCTGCACGCCGCCGGCCTTGCTGGATACGTCCAGCAGCTGCATCAGCCCGGTCTTCTGCTCGAACATCTCGAACATCTGGCGCAGCGAGCTCATGTTGGATGAAAGGTCGGTCACCGACAGCAGGTTGCGCTCGCCGGCGATGACCATGTCGTCGCCTTGCTGCATCGCTTCGCTGCCGGCCTCGACCGCCGTCTGCATCAATCGCCCCATGTCGTCGCGCAGCTGGCGCAATTCGCCGGTCAGGCGGCCGCGCACCTGGTCGAACGACAGGCCGGCGAAATTCTGGTTCAGGTAATTGGCCGATTGCGTCAGCTGCGCCGGCGAGTAGTCGACGTCGGTCAGCAGCAGGCGGTTCTGGACGTCGCCGCGCGGGTCGACGATGACCAATAAAATGCGTTTTTCCGACAGGCGCAGGAATTCGATTTGCTGGAACGCCGATTCGCGCCGCGGGCTCTGCACCACGCCGGCGAACTGCGACAGCGAGGACAGCATCTGCGCCGCGTTGGCGATCACCTTTTGCGGCTGGCAGGCGGGCAGGCGCATGCCGGCCTCGACCGCGTTCTCGTCGATCTGGCGCACGGTCAGCAAGGTGTCGACGAACAGGCGGTAGCCGCGCGGCGTGGGGACTCGCCCGGCCGAGGTGTGCGGGCTGGCGACGTAGCCCATCTCTTCGAGGTCGGCCATGATGTTGCGGATCGTGGCCGGCGACAGGTCCAGCCCGGAGATCTTCGACAGCGCACGCGAACCGACCGGCTGGCCGTCGGCGATGTAGCGCTCGACCAGGGCTTTCAGCAGGGTTTGGGCACGGTTATCGAGTTGCATAATTTAAAACGAGGCGGTGGGGCCGCCATGGCATTCATCGCGGTTGCGTTATTCAGATGTCATTATGCACGTTCACATGCCGGGCGTGCACTCATCCGCGTCCGATTTCATGCGCATGTTCGAGCCAGGCCAGCAGTTCATCGAAATCGCGCACGATCGCATCCGGCACCACCTCATGCTCCAGGTGCCGGGTCGAATTGGTGCGGTTCATCCAGACCGCGCGCAGGCCGGCGTGCTGGGCGCCCTGCACGTCGAGCAAGACGTCGTCGCCGACGTACACCGCATCCTCGGGCGCCACCGCGAGCAGCCGGCAGGCTTCCAGGAAGATCGCTGCGTCCGGCTTGGCGACGCCCAGCTCGTGCGCCGCCACCGAAACCTTGAAATGATGCGACAGGCCGATCGCTTTCAAGTCCGCATTACCGTTCGAGATCGACCCGATCAATAGTTTGTCTTGCAGGCGCAACAAACCCGGCAGCACGTCGTCATACGGTGTAACGGCGTTGCGGGCGTCGAAAAAGTGCAGCATCGCCAGTTCCACCTTGGCCGCGTCCTCGCCCGCTTCTTCAAAGGCGGCGTGCAGGCCGGCGCGGCGCAGCTTGCCCAGGTCGAGGTGGAATTCGGGCTGGCTGGCGAGCAGTTGCAGGCGGGCCTGGCGCAGGCTGTCGATGGTAAAACGCTCGGCCACGCGCGGCGCATGCCGACGCAGCCAGGCGAACAGGCTTTCTTCGGCTTGCAGGATGACGGGCGCGATCGGCCACAGGGTGTCGTCCAGGTCGAACAGGATGGCCTTCGGCCAGGCACGGGGGCTTGTCATGTCGATGCGTGGTGCATGGTGAAAAGGCGCTTCCAGCATAGCGAGGGCGGCTGCGAAATGCAATGGCGCTACGTTCTGTCAAGTGTTGGTTACACCGTGATACAAAGCTAATGCATGGCAAATGGGGACCCGGCTGGACAAATGCACTAAAATGATGGGCATTTTTCTACTCAGCGGTGCCGGCAGTCTTTCTCTCGCGCCACATCCTGTCCATTTTGGAGAAGTTATGAAGAGTTCGATCCTGCGTGCCGGCGTTGCGCTGGCATGCGCACTGGGCCTGGCGGCATGCGGCGGCGGCGATGGCGACCTGCTGTTGCAAGGCACGATCTACCAAGGCGTGACCAAGGATGGCCTGATCCTGACCAACAACGGCGGCGACGACCTGGCCGTCCCGGCCGGCGCCACCAGCTTCCAGTTTTCCCGCGCGATCTCGACCGATGACGAATTCAACATCGAGGTCAAGCAATACCCATCGAACGTCAAGTCGTGCACGATCAACAACGGCAAGGCTCGTGCCAACTACTACACGATCGCCCAGGTCACCATGTCGTGCGAAATCAAGACGCACCCGTTCACCATCAAGATCCAGGGTCTGACCACGAGCGGCCTGGTGGTTGTCAACGGTACCGACCGCAGGGAGGTGCCGGCCAACACGGCCACCCTGGAGATGAGTCCGGTCTACGAAGACGGCCCCTACGGCGTTTCGATCCTGACGCAGCCGACCGGCCAGACCTGCAGCGTCAGCAACGGCTCCGGCACCATGGGGTCGACGGATACCAACAACAACAACGTTGTCGTGACTTGCGCCTGATGCGCCGCGCTTAATTAATCTGGAGAGAAGCACATGAAGTTTTCCCTCGCGCGTGGCGCGCTGGCCCTGACCGCCTTGCTGACGCTGGCATCGTGCGGCGGCGGCAAGGCCACCTTCCCGATCAACGTCACGGTCTATGGCGTGTCCTACGACGGCCTGGTCCTGACCACCAATGGCCAGGACCTCGCCATCAACCACACCGGCACTGGTGCGGATCCGGTCACGGTCGATGCCGTCTTCCCGAACCAGCTCGAATACGGCGAGACCTACGACGTGATGCCGAAACCCGTCGTTACCCCAACCACCGTGACCGCTGCCGACGGTACGACCTCCACCGTCAACGTCACCACCTACAAGTTTCCGCAGCACCAGACCTGCCAGCAGTCGCCCAACTACCCGACCAACCTGCCGACCTACGGCACTGCGGGCCAGCTGGCGAACATCCATGTCTATTATGTCTGCTCGATCAATGCCTACCCGCTGGTCGCCAAAGTGACTGGCCTGCGCGGCACTGGCCTGACCCTGGCCAACGGCAGCGGCCCGGCGCCGGTGTCGGTATCGCCGCTGCTCGACACCGACAACCAGCCGACGGGCGCCGACATCACCAACCTGACCCTGTTCTCGGTAACTTTCAATACCACCTACGGTGTGACTATCCTGTCCCAGCCGAAAGACCAGACCTGCACGATCAGCGGTGGCGACAACGGCACGGGTGCGGGCACGATGGGTTTGACGGCGGAAGCAGCCGGTGGCGTGAATAACCTGGTGATCGCCTGCGTTAACAATCCGACCTGAAATAAGTAGAGGAGATATGAAGCCAGCTTATATCATGTATTCCAAACAAAAATTGGACTGATATGCTGTGATGCAGCATACTGCATCTGTCTCCTCCAACTCTCCTCAGAAAGAATTGGATTTAAGCCCGCCCTCAAAAGCGGGCTTTTTTTTCGCCCCTGCCCCGTCAGCCGGCGTTGCTCAGGCGCTTGGCGGTGACCTTGACCACGGCCATCTGCTGGCCTTCGATCGCCACCTGGGCGTTATAGCGGGCGTGGGCGGCCGGGATGGCGGCGCTGGCGTAGCTGGTGACGCCGGCCAGGAAGGCGGTGGCCAGGAAAATCGCTTCCATGTTTTTGAGGACGTTCATTGTGCGCTCCTTCAGTGTGTCGGTTCAGGTTCTGGACTGTGTTGCGTCTTCGATGGAGTCACTGTAGGCGTGTGTGCGCCGGGGTGCCATCGGGGTGCGACGGACGGTCGAAAACGTGGATTGAAGGGGCAAAAAGGCGGGGAAATCAGGGATGCTGCAATGCAGCGGAGAGGCCGATTCCGACGCTCGGCATGGGGAAACAGCCCGGCAGGCTGTTCCCTACTCGCGGGGAGTTCAGGCGACCGGCTTCAGCAGGTTCGCCAATCCCACGTACTGTTCCAGCCCCACCGCTTCCGGACGCGCGCCCGGATCGATGCCGACCTCGATCAGCTGCTGTTCGGTGAACATCCCCGCCACGCAATTGCGGATCACCTTGCGCCGCTGCGAGAAGGCCTTGGCGACCACCGCTTCCAGCGTGGCGGCGTCGGCCGGCAGCCGGCGCCTGGTCGGGACCATGCGCACGATGGCGGAATCCACCTGCGGCGGCGGATCGAAGGCCGTGGGCGGCACCACGAACAGCATCGCCATGTCGTAGCGCCATTGCAGCATCACGGACAGACGGCTGTAGGCCTTGGTGCCGGGTTCGGCCACCATGCGCTCGACGACTTCCTTCTGCAGCATGAAGTGCTGGTCCTCGATCAGGTGCGCGAACTCGGCCAGGTGGAACAGCAGCGGACTCGAGATGTTGTACGGCAGGTTGCCGACCACGCGCAGCTTCTTGCCCTCCGGGACAGGAATGCTGCCGAAATCGAATTTCAGGGCATCGCCGGAATTGACGGTCAGGCGTTCGCGCGGATAGGCTTTTTCGAGGCGCGCGACGAGGTCGCGGTCGAGTTCGACCACGTGCATGTGGTCAAGTTCCTTCAGCAGCAGCGCGGTCATCGCGGCCAGGCCGGGGCCGATTTCGACCATGGTATCGCCCTGGCGCGGGCCGATCGCGTCGATGATGTTGTTGAGGACGTGGTCGTCGGTCAGGAAATTCTGGCCGAAGCGCTTGCGGGCTACGTGTTTCATTGAATTCTTATGATTTGTTTTGTGCGTGCACCATGGAGATGGCGACGCGGATCGCCTCTTCCATGCTGCCGCAGTCGGCCAGGCCCAGCCCCTGCGCGGCCAGGTCGAGCGCGGTGCCGTGGTCGACCGAGGTGCGCGTCAAGGGCAGGCCGAGGGTGATGTTGACGCCGCGGCCGAAGGTCGCGTGCTTGAGCACCGGCAAGCCCTGGTCGTGGTACATGGCCAGCACGGCGTCGGCGTCGCGCAGGTACTTGGGCTGGAACAGGGTGTCGGCCGGATACGGGCCGCGCGCATCGATGCCGCGCGCACGCGCCGCGTCGAGCACCGGTTCGATCACGTCGATCTCTTCGCGGCCCAGGTAGCCGTTCTCGCCGGCGTGCGGATTCAGGCCGGTGACCAGGATGCGCGGCCGTGCGATCCCGAACTTGGCGACCAGGTCGGCGTGCAGGATGTCCAGCACGCGGGCCAGGCTGTCCGGGGTGATCGCCGCCGGCACGTCTTTCAATGGCAGGTGGGTGGTGGCCAGTGCCACGCGCAGGTAAGGTTGAGCCTTCTCCGAAGGGTCAACCGACAATGCTCCCGCTAACATCATGACCACCTTGGGCGTACCGGTCTTGTCGGCCAAATATTCGGTGTGGCCGGAAAAGGCGATGCCGGCATCATTGATCGTGCTTTTCTGCAGCGGCGCGGTGACGATGGCGTCGAACCACCCTGCCCTCACGCCTTCGATGGCCAGGTCGAGCGTGGCCAGCACCGCGCGCCCGTTGTTGGCGTCGAGCTTGCCCGGCACCACGTGGGCGTCGAGCGGCACGTCGATCACGGGAATCACGTCCGGGCCGAAATGCGGCAGGCCGCTGTGGCGCAGCGCCAGCGTCGAGATCGCCGACAGGCGGATCGCCGGGTCGATCAGGCTGGCCGTGAGCGAGAGGAAGGCGGCGTCGCCGACCAGCACGCAGCGGGCCTGCCGGCGCAGCGCCCAGGCCGCGCGGATCGAGATTTCCGGGCCGATGCCGGCCGGTTCGCCGACGGTGAGCGCCAGCGAGGGACGCGATGCTGGCGTGGTCATGCGCTTACTTCTCCTCGCGGAACTCGACGTAGGCGCGGTCGCGCACCTGGCGCGCCCAGTCTTCCAGCGCTTCGCCGCGCTTGCGCTCGGTCAGGACCTGGCGCGCCACGGTACGCTCGCGCTCCTTGGCGGCATCCTGGGTCTTGCGCTCGATGACTTGCACGATGTGCAGGCCGAACGGCGATTTCACCACGTCCGAGACCTGGCCCGGCTGCAGCGCATTCATCGCGGCCGTCAGTTCCGGCACGGTGTCATCCGGCTCCAGCCAGCCCATGTCGCCGCCCTTGGACGCCGAGCTGTCCTGCGAGAACTGGCGCGCCAGGTCTTCCATGGTCGCCTGCTTGCTCTCGATTTTCGCCTTGTACTCGGCCAGGCGCTTGCGCGCGTCCGCCTCGGTCAGGGTCGGGGTGACCTTCAGCATGATGTGGCGGGCGTGGGTCTGCGTTACCGCGGCCGTGTCCTGCGCCTGCTGGGCCGCCTGCTTGCGCACGTCGTTCAGCTTCAGGATCAGGAAGCCGAAGTTGGCACGGATGACCGGGGTCGACTGGCCCGGCTTCAGCTTGCGCAGTTCGTTGGCGATCGGGGTCGGCAGGGCCGCCGGATCGCGCCAGCCGATCGCGCCGCCTTTCAGCGCGTCCGGGGCGTCGGAATAGGTGGCGGCCATCTTGGCGAAGTCGGCGCCGGTACGCAGCTGGCGTGCCACTTCGTCGGCGCGCGCCTTGCGGGCGGCGATCTGCTCGGGCGAAGCGTTTTCCGGGATGCGCACCATGATCTGGGCGATGTCCATGTCGACACGCTCGGCGGCGGCGGCCTTTTCGGCGGCCAGGTAGGTGTCGATTTCGGCTTCCGACACCTGGATCTTGCTGTCGACCTCGTGGTCGGTCAGGCGGCTCATCATGATCTCGTTGCGGATCTGCTCGCGGAAGCCGGCATAGCTCATGCCTTCCTTTTCCGCCTGGTTGCGCAGTTCCTGCACGCTCATCTTCTGGCTTTCGGCAATGCGGCCGATAGCGCGGTCGAGTTCGGTGTCGGACACGCGCACGCCCATTTCCTTGGCCAGCTGCAGCTGGGCGCGCTCGCTGATCATCGCTTCGACCGCCTGGCGGCGCAGGTCTTCCGGCGCCGGCAGCTGCATGTTGGCGGCGCGCGCGCGCTGGGTGTACTCGTTGACGCGCTGGTCGACTTCGCGATTGGTGATGACTTCGTCGTTGACGATCACGTAGACCGAGTCGATCACGTGGGCGCTGCTGGCCGCCGGCGGGAGGAAGCCGGTCGAGGGCTTGGCGGCGGCCGGTTTCGCGGCAGGGGCCGCCGGCTTGCTTGCCGGTGCGGCGGCCTGGGCCAGGACATCGTTGGCCGCGAAGGCGCACAGCAGGACTGCCGCCAGCTTGATTTGGGTGGTACGCATAGTCAGGGAAGCACTCATTTCAGGGTTCTAGTTGTCCATAGCCCCGCTCAGGGGCGGCCTACGTTGGAGTTCAGCCGGGTGTAGCCCGGAATGCTCCTTTTAAACGTCTCAAGCGGATTGTTGCCCAGGCCGAGGCCAGACAGGCCGCTCAGCTCGAGCTGGAAGAAGACCGGCGTCGAGGTCGTCTGGGCGGCGGTCACGAAACGCTGGGCACCGACGCGGAACACCCAGCAATCGGCCTTGTACTCGAGCCCGATGAGGCTCTCGAGCAGCTTGCGGTCGCGCATCGAGTAGCTGACCCGGGTGACGCCGTACCAGCGGTCCGACAGCGGCCACTGGCCCGACACGTCGACGTTGCGGAAACCGCTGGCGGTGCCGACGGTGTCGCGCTGGTAACGGTACTCGGCATTCAGCACTTTCATCGGCGCCGGATTCCATTGCGCGCCGTAGTTCATGCTGTACAGGCTGCGTGCCTGGGCATCGTATTGTACGCCGCTGTCGAAGCTCCAGGACTCGGAAATGCGGCCGGAGGCGGCCAGCAGTGCATCCGAACGGGTCACGTTCGGCTTTTCGGTCGGGTCCAGGCGCACGCGCGGGTCGCTGAAATAGTAACGGTTGCCGACCACCAGGCGCAGGCGCTCGATGCCGCTCGACTCGATGAAGCGCGACACCAGGGCCGCGGTCAGCTGGTTGGCGTCCGACACCTTGTCGGCGCCGACGAAGCGGTTTTCCGTGAACAGCTGGGCATAATTGAAGCCGGCCACCGCGGTGTCGAAGTTCGGGATGTCGCTCTGGTCCTTGTACGGCGTGCGCACGTAGAACAGGCGCGGCTCCAGGGTCTGGGTGGCGGCGCGGCCGAACAGCGAGGCGTCGCGCTCGAACACCAGGCCGCTGTCCAGCGAGACCGTGGGCAGCACGCGCGAGATGTTGTTGCGCTGGTTGCCGGCGCTGTCGAAGTTGTTCTCGAGGCTGTACTTGGTCGCGTGCAGCTGCAGCTTGGGCGTGAAGAACCAGCCCGGGCGCACGATCGGATAGCTGACCTGGCCCAGCAGGTTGGCGCGGCTGCCCTGCACCGTGGTGTCGGTCGGATGCGAGAAACGCACCGCCTCGGCATCCAGCGACCAGTCGAAGCCGCCCAGCACGTCGTAGCGGCCGGTATGGAAGTTCACCTGCGGCAGCCGGTCGTAGGGACGCGGCACGGTCAGCTCAGGCCGGAGCGCCGAGGCCGGATCCTGCAGCACCTGGTAGCTCTGCACGCGCGTGGTCAGGCTCCAGTACTGGCCATAGTAATCGGTACGCAGTTCGCGCAGCAGCTGGCGCTCGGCGCTGGCCGCCACGGTGCGCGAAAAGTCGGACGGGTATTCGTCGTCGGACGCCGCGTGCGCATTCCAGCCGAAGGTCCAGCCCGGTGCCAGCTGCTGGCTGTGCAGGGTGTCGATCCACCAGCGGTCGCGGTGCGCCAGGCGGTCGTTCGGCAGGACTTCGAGGTGGGTCTCCCCGTTGTACAGGCCGGCCGCGGTCTCGCCGATGTAGCGCCCGGTCGCGCCCAGTTGCAGGCCGCGGTCGAAGATGTAGCGCGGGAACAGGGTCAGGTCGCGGTTCGGGGCGATGTTGAAGTAATACGGGACCATCACCTCGGCCGACCCCTTGGAGCCGGAACCGAAGCCGACGGTCGGCGGCAGCCAGCCCGAGCGGCGCGCGCCCGACAGCGAGAACGACAGCGCCGGGGTGCCCAGGATCGGCACGTCCTTGAAATAGACGACGGTCTTGCCGGCGGTGCCGATGTCGCGGCCCTGGTCCAGGCGCAGCGAGCTCGATTTCAGGTACCAGGCCGGGTCCGGCCCTTCGCAGGTGCTGTAGGTGCCGTCCACCACCACCGCCTGGTCCTCGCCCAGGAAGTCGATGCGCTGGGCGGTGCCCTGGGCATTGTTCAGGTGCAGGTGGTAGGCCGGATTGCGCACCCAGCCGCGCCCGGTTTCCAGGTTCAGCTGCAGGGCGTCGCCCTTGTAGCGGTCGCCGAAGCGCCACATGTTGATGTTGCCCTCGGCCGTGACTTCGTCTTCCACGCGCCGGTAGCAGGCGGTATCGGCGGTGATGCCGGTGGCGCCGCGCGTGATCTCGACGTTGCGGTACAGGTTCAGTTCGCGGTCCGGACGGCCGGTGAATTCCTCGGCCTTCATGGTGACCGGCAAGCCTTGCTCATCGACACGCGAGGCCGGCACCGGCGTGGCAACGCCGGGCACCTGCGCGGGTGCGGTGGGCGGCGCGAAAGCCGACGCGACAGCGGGCGCCGTTTGCGCGTGCAGCGGCCCCGTGGCCACGGAGACGAGGGCGGACAAGGCGACGGCGCGCCGCGGCGGGAAAGGTAGGGCCGAAATCCAGCTCATGAAAGGTCGCGTTGCACCATGGAGGGCGATTTTTGCTAATGAATTCCTTATTATATGGGAATATCCGCGCCGGGGTCGCAAAAACGCCTGAGCGCGGCGCCGCTCCCGGTCCGGCCTTGCGAACGTAAGTCATTGATTTTAAAAGACCTACAGGGCCTCACTGGATACAAATGTTACAACCGGCAAGATTGCGTGCGCCCGATGAGGACGATTCGGCCGCATGGATTGACCGGACTCAAAGGGTGTCTCGATTGCCATGCTCAGAAGCATGCTCTAAACTTCACCGTTACAATCCAGCCCCCGTGCGCCCGAAGCGCAGCGGGTGCGCTCTTCAATCATCACCGACCGGATCACCGGGACGCTTCATGTCTTCTCTGCCCCACACCTCTCCCTCCGACACCGACAAAGATGCCCGGCTGGCCCAGCTGACCGCCTGGCTGGGCACCCTGGACCTGGTCGACACCGGGAGCCTGCGCCCCGCGTCGTCCGACGCCAGCTTCCGCCGCTACTTCCGCTTCGACGTCGTGCCGGCGCTGCATGACAAGCTCGGCGCCACCCTGGTCGCCATGGATGCCCCGCCCGAGCGCGAAAACGTGCCGGCCTTTATCAAGGTCGCCGGCCTGCTGTTCGACGCCGGCGTCACCGTGCCGGCGATCGTCGCGCGCGACGTCGACAATGGCTTCCTGCTGCTGTCCGACCTCGGCACCACGACCTACCTGCAGCGCCTCGACGTCGACAACGCCTCCTTCATGTACTCGGACGCGGTCGATGCCCTGCTCAAGTTCCAGCTGGCCAGCCAGCCGGGCGTGCTGCCGGAATTCGACCGCGCCTTCGTGCTGCGCGAGATGAACCTGTTCCCGGAATGGTTCATCGGGCGCCACCTGAACGCCACCCTGACCGATGCCCAGCAGGCGCAGCTGGATAAAGTGTTCGAGGCGATCACCGCCAACGTGCTGGCCCAGCAGCAGGTGTTCATGCACCGCGATTTCCACTCGCGCAACCTGATGTTCCTCGACCAGGGCAACCCGGGCGTGCTCGACTTCCAGGACGCGGTGTACGGCCCGATCACCTACGACCTGGCTTCGCTGCTGCGCGACGCCTATATCCAGTGGGACGAGGAATTCGTGCTGGACTGGGTGGTGCGCTACTGGCAGAGCGCCAAGGGGGCCGGCCTGCCGGTCAATCCGGACATCGACGCCTTCTACCGCGACTTCGAATACATGGCGCTGCAGCGCCACCTGAAGATCCTCGGCCTGTTCTGCCGCCTGAACTACCGCGACGGCAAGCCGGTCTACATGGGCGACCTGCCGACCGTGATCGACTACGTGCGCAAGACCGCCAACCGCTACACCGAACTGAAACCGCTGGCCCGCCTGCTCGACACGCTCGAGGACAAGGGCCAGCAGGTCGGCTACACCTTCTGAGGCGCACAGCATGAAAGCCATGATCTTCGCGGCCGGCCGCGGCGAGCGGATGCGCCCGCTGACCGACACGATCCCGAAACCCCTGGTCAAGGTGCGCGGCAAGCCGCTGATCGTCTACCACGTGCTGAACCTGGTGCGCGCCGGGATCACCGACATCGTGATCAACCACTCGCACCTCGGCCACATGATCGAGGAAGCGCTGGGCGACGGCAGCCGCTACGGCGCCCGCATCGCGTATTCGCACGAACCGGCGCCGCTGGAAACCGCGGGCGGCATCGCCAACGCCCTGCACCTGCTCGGCGACGAACCCTTCATTGCACTGTCGGGCGACATCTACGCGCCCTACTTCGACTTCGAACAGTGCAAGGATGCATTGAAGGACATCGACGCGGTCGGCCAGCCCTACCCGCTCGACAAGCGCGACATCGCCTGGCTGTACCTGACGCCGAACCCGTGGCACAACCCGGAAGGCGACTTCGGCATGACCATGTACACGCTGTCCAACGAGGGCACGCCGAAGTGGAACTTCGCCAATATCGGCGT
>Ga0308160_10006327_pt1 | contig 12099 bp, 5 predicted proteins | sample PhyFR1_FD_201036 | JGI IMG/M metagenome (GOLD analysis project Ga0308160, IMG submission 201036) | Phyllosphere microbial communities from UC Gill Tract Community Farm, Albany, California, United States - DLSLF.R1 | ecosystem: Host-associated > Plants > Phyllosphere > Unclassified | place: USA... | reverse complement strand
CCGTGGGTTCAACGACGAAGATGCTGCCCATGGAGATGTCGACCGAGGTGACGCTGCAAGCGGGAGGGAGGCCTAGCGGACGCACATCGCCTTGCTCAGATCGGAGGTCAACCTTGCTGGTAGTGGGCGAGGAAGCCGATGCGGAGGGGGGGAGGGGAGGTGATGGGTGAAGGTCAAGGGGAGGGGATACACGGCCGGCGCCGAAACGGCTCGCAGCCGATGACCGCGCGCGCAGTCTCGTCGTCGGCCCGTGAACTCGTCCAGCGAGGCCGTCGCTCTTGCTCGATACGTCGTGATGATAATGAAAGTCGTCGGGAGGAATTGCTGAGGGTCTCCGGTGGGAGACACGGGTCAAAAAGTAAATGGTCGAGCAGACGTTCGACATGCCTCGAAAGTAAAAGTATGTGTCGCTGACCTGAATCGAACAGGTGACCTTACGATCTTCAGTCGTACGCTCCACCAATTGAGCTACAGCGACCATGAAAGCCGTTAACTTCCGATGATTGTCGACGCGGGCCAGGCAATGTGTATCTTGAAAACACTACCTGCCAGCGCCGTTCCGGCCGAGCCTCCTTGAGGGGCAAGCGAGCCAAAGGGTCGACGCGCAGGGTTGCGGTAGACAAAAGGGTGCCCCCCCGTCCCTTCTCACTTTGCCTCCTGCTTTTTTTCTCCTGCCTACCCCGCTCGCCGCCGGCCTCGCTTCTCTCTCAACAGCGACGTTGATTGCAACGGGTGCTGAGTGCAACAGTGCCTTGACGACGCCAGCCCGACCCCGCGCGGGTTGCCCCTCGCCGCCGCGGCTGTCTTCCCTCGAGACGGGGCCTCCCTCCCTCCCGCGGCGGCATTTTCGTGAGACGTCGCATGTTTTACCCCCAACGAGGTACTTTCTTGACGTAAGAAGCTGGAACCCGTGATGCAAGCGGATGAGCGTCTCGACTTCTGATGCCTCTCGTCGAGACTGTCAGAGCTGATAGCAGACAGATCGGTGCGCTCAGGCGGGGTCAGTCAAGCGTGCAGGAAAGAGTTCAAAAAGTAGAGAAGTAGTTTCACCGAGAGTCGAACTCGGGTCGTAAGTGATCCAACGGGTTGTTAGACTTAAGTGATAACCGTTACACCATGAAACTTTGGTATAGACGATGTGAATTACGATATATTATACCATACAATTAAGCTATCCCGGCGTATTGCACTGTCATTGCCTCCCCCCGTTTTCGCCCTCCCCTTCCTTCCAACGCCTTCTCTCACACACACAGCTCTACGATGTACCCTTGCTGGCTTGAACTTTGAGCTCGAGCCAAAGTTAGGTGACCAGAGGCTGTTGAAGGCGGAACAAGCTCCCCAGACCCGCACCGTCGTCTGCGGGGGAAGCGACCTGACGAGCCATCTTGTCTTTCACCCCTTGTGAGGCTCTCTCTCAACGCTGTCCCCTCCGAGTGCCCTTGTAATCGATGGACATGAGATCGTCTGCTGCCTCTGCCAATAGCACCGAGGGCTAGCGGGCGACCCGCAGGGAGCAGTTGAGACCGAGCAGAGCTCGACCGAGACCCGCCAGACGGTGCGGCGGCACGATATCGGAGGGGTCGCAGATGATGCGGAGAAACGATCGGTCGAGACAAAGTGCCGGTTGACGTAGACGCGCCCACAAGGAGGGCACTTCGACGGCACGGGACCGTCCGGTCGACGCCGGCGAGGTCGATCTTGCGGCGTCCCTCATGGGAGACAGGAGAGCTCGCATGGGGTCGCCTACTTGCTGCTCTGCTTGTAGCCGCTGTAGTGCCATCAAACGAGAGCAAGACAAGAGCGAGTTGTCAGTCGGAGCGCGGGACGATCAGGCCAACCCTTGCAGCGCCGCAAGGAAGCACGACGCACCCCTTCTTGACGTCGAGGACCATCGTGCCGCAGATTGAGCAGAGACCCTTCTTGTAGGCGCACGAGTGGCAGTAGATGGCTCCGTTCTGATTGGCAGCACGAGGATAAGGCCCAACCGGAGCTAATTAGCGAGCGGCGCATGGACGCGGGATGGAACCGAGCTGACCGACGACGCACCTGCGCCACCGACGACTTGCAGTCCTTGCACTTGCCCGAGTAGGTGGCGTAGGGCCTGCAGCGCGGAGAGGGATGATTTGAGCGTGAGCCACAAGCGTCAGCCCGTCCGTCTGACCGGCTGAAGCCAAGCGAGGTCTCGAGGAGAGGAGAGGACGCACGAGTACCGCTTTGAGGAGAGAAGCTTGTTCTCGCCCACCCGCCGGTTAGCTGACGTCGAAGCTTGCGTCTGGTTGCGCCAGACGGTCGTCGATGGTCAGGTCTGTCAGTAAGAAACTATTCCTCAGTTCTCATTATGAAGAGACCGACCGGGTCAGGCGCTGAGCAGGCAACAGACCACGGTGAGGCGGAGGTCAGCTTAGTAGGCAAGGCGGCCGAGATGGGAGAAGCTGCTGCACGCACTCGCTAGCTTGGAGGTCTTTTTTTCGCACTTTTTGCACACCATCTTTGCCTCGAGTCCCTTGCGATGGGGGGCGGATCGAGATGTCTTGAAAGATGAGCGGCGGAAGGGGCGAGCGAGCGAGCGGGCGGTGGAGGGGAGGGCCGGCAGCTGCGCGAGCGAGCGAACCGAGCGGCGATCGGGAGAGCGAACTCTGGCGCTCTGCGACGATACAGCGCAGATGTGTCACGCGATCTAGCAAAAGGGTTGCTGACCAAAAACGAACGTGTCGGTGTCTACTTCGTTCGGGGAGAAAGCCGGAGGCGTGGGAGGAGGTTCGGTCGACGTCGAGGGGGACAAGACGGCCAGCTCTCCGGCCACTCGCTTCACAGGCCCGACCCCCAGGCTCCAGCCCTTAAACGTCGACCCTTGTTCTTCCCCTCTCTCTCTCTATCCCTCACGACGTCGCTCCTTCCGCTCTGGTAACAACAGGAGCGAAGTCCAGCTCGACGTTCTCGCTCGATTCAAGCTCCTTCATCCAGCAGAGCGAGATCCCCGGTGGTCGGCCTCTGCTCTTTCCGACGCCCTCAGGCGCAGCCGCCTGTCGATCAACCCCTGCGGCCGGCCTTACCTAGGGCGATCATCCGCCGCGCAGGATGTCGGGCGAGGGCGCGTTCCAAATCTCGCTCCCGTCGCTGGACGACGGCAATGACTCGGACGACGAGCTCTTCTCCTACCCGGCCCCGCGTTTCGGTCACCCGGCCAAGTCGTCCAGCCTCGGCGCGCACCCCTTGGGCGCCGCAACACCCGGCACCCTGCCGTCGTCCCACTCGACAGAGTCGGTCCCATCGGGCTCGCACGCCCAACAGTATGGCACCGGTAGCGGTCACTCGCGCGGCCTGTCGACGGCCTCATCAGAGGCCTACCCGGGCGCCCATGCCGGTGGGCGCAAGGACTCGGTAGCTGCGTCGAGCACGAGCGGCGAGATGCCGGCCTGGATGGGCTTCGGCAGCGGCCGCAAGGACTCGATCGCGGCCTCCCAGTACAGCGCTGGGGGCGACGGCCCGTCTGCCTTTGGCCAGCAGCGGCGTGACACCGCCGGTTCGACCAGTGCCACCCCGAAGCAGGTACAGAAGAAGGGCAGCTTCGTGAGCCTCAAGTCGGCGTTCAGCAAGGCGGCCGGCGCCGACAGAGCGTCGGGTAAGACGCCGGCCGTCCCGCCCTTGCCGGACACCGTCCAGGCCTACCCAGCCCTACGGAACCCCTTCTCGCGCTCGACGTCGGCAACCCAGACCGGCTCGTCGTCGACGCCTCCTACGTCGTTCGCAGCGCCGGCAGCCCGGGCGCGCAGTCGGCGGCCGTCAACCGCTCAGGGGGCTAACGCAGGCCCCTCGTCAGCCTCCGCCTTCTGGAGCGGTGGCGCCGGTCCATTAGCGCAGCGGCAGCCGGCCCTGACCCATCACTCGGGCCCGGCAAACTACTCTACGGCATCGTCGACGTTTGCCTTTGGCAGCAGCTCGAGTATCTCGTCGCCGCCGCCGCTGCCGACGGCTCGTCGCACGCATGGCCACGGCCTGTCCTCGGCCTCCAACTCGTTTGCCCAGTCGTCGGTCGCCGCCGCTGCCGCTAGTCAGATGACGCTGCCGCCGCCCTCGACGCCACCCCAATTTGCGATCCACCTCCTTCTCCAGCTCTTCCAGGAGATCACGACGAGCCACATCCAGTGGACGCTATCGGCCAACGACTACCCGCTCCGCCGAGGCGAGCCTATCTTTGCCAAGCTGATTGGTCCCGGCGCCGACGAAGATCTCGACCGCGTGCTCGACAGCCTCGGCATGGCCGCCGCTCTCGGAGGCGGCAGCGGGCCCAAGCCGCCTGGGCTAGGCTTTGCCGGTCAGCGTGGTGGCGGGGCCGCGCCGGCTGGGGCTGTCCCTGGTGATGCCAAGTTTGTCGTCGACAATCTCGTCAAGTGGCGCAACGAGCTGCTTGAGGAGGAGATTGAGAAGGGCACCGTCCGGAGCCACCTTTCTGGTTTACCGAACGCAAGCGTCGCCGACGTCGAACGTCGGCTCAAGGAGCGCCGTGCGGTAGGTTCACGGCCGGCTCTGCGATTCTCATGGAGTGCCGTTCCCTAATCGTGCAATCTTACCCTTCCAGACCTCGACGCTGTACCTCCTGCTCCGCGTGACGCTGTCGATCGTCACACACACGCCTTCAAAGGAGACTCTCGGCGAAGCGTTCGGCCTCAAGATGGAGGACATGCTCTGGCGATACATCGTCAAGGAGAGCAGCATGTTCGTGTCTGCTCCGCAGAAGCCCCCCTTCCGTCGGTCTGAGAACGACTAACGCCGACCCCATCCCGCTTGCAGGGACAATATCCGGCGGTCGGAGAACAAGCTGGCGAATCGGCGGCTGCTTCTCGAAGTTGTTGGCAAGCTCTCCGCCCTCCGGTGCGACCCCAATGCGTCCTCGTCATCCCAGCTCGCCGCGCACCGCTGACTTACCCACTGCGCCTCCTAATACAGCTTCGAGACGGTGACTGATCGATTCCTAACCGAGCTCGAGCGCGGCGTCAAGCTTGGGTTCAACACGTCTGGTTCGACTGCGTCGAAAGCCGACCGCGAGGCCGAAGCTCGGCTCGAGACGGTCGTCCGCGCCATGGACACAATTCAGCTCCGGGTCAGTCTGGTCTTCCAGCCATCGAAGGGGAAGCGCTGCTGACGGCTGCCCGCTCGTGTCCTCTCGTAGGTCTATCCCGCGACGGCGTTCGAGATGTGTGCCGACTTTCTCCACGATATCGCCAGCTTCTTTGCGCAGACGCACGGCTCGACGCTCAAGACCGCGTATGCCGAGACGATTCACCGGATCATCCATCCGATCGCCAACGTCTGTCGCTCGCGTGACCATCGCTTGCCGCGTCATCGGTCGCTGACCCTCGGTTGGCCTTCTTCCCCTCGTACTCCTGCAGACGGCGACGGCCGAGGTCAATCACCCGCAGTGGGCGAAGGCCGTCGCGATCATCTACACGCAGGCGCAGAAGATGCTAAAGGACAAGTACTGGCACGTCGGCTTCCCGCTTGCCGCCGTTGCGCTCTGCGTTTCGCCGCGCGAAGTCTTTCGCGAGCACTGGCTTGACCTCATCACTGCCGGCTTCGTCAGGCTCAGGGTGCGTTAGGCCCTGTGCTCGCAGTCGATGTCCTCTGTCTCGAAGATTGACCACTCGCCGCTCTCGCACAGGAGAAGGAGCGCCCGCACGCGCGGCCGATCGTCGCCAACGCCGTCTTGCGCTTGCTCTGGGTTTACCTCAACCGGTGCACGGAAGAGAGTAGCGCCGCCGTCACAAAGGCGCTCGACACGATCGTCCAGGCCATGTTTCCGCCCCGGCAGCGGTTCCTCCAGCCGTCTGACGTCGGGCTCGACGTCTTTGCCGGCATCCTCCATCTGATCCTCCTCAAGCACTTTGACTATGGCCGCGACCTTGTTCTCCAGCTGCTCGCCGAAGACCGGCTCGGCGAGAAGGCACGCGGAAGCGTCAGCGCCGGCAGCGAGGAGCTCGGCACGCCTGAACGCTTCACTGTCGCCATCCGCGCCGTTCTCCTGACGCTATACGCGCTCGAGAACGACATCAAGACACCGAGCTTCCCGACGACGACGGCCTTTGGCAGCGTCACCTTTGGCACCGACTACCCCTCGTCAGGCGAGGCCCTGCCTGAGGCTGTCCTCGCCAGGTCTGGCGTCTCGGATCTCGTACAGCGTCTGAACCCAATCCTATCGACGATTGCGCTCGTCGCCGACCGCGGCGTCGGCGCACTCACGCTCTTTGACGACGGCATCAACCTCTCGCGTAGCGTCCGTCCGGCCGACGCCCTCGAGGCCGGTTACTATGCCGTCGACCACACCCTGCTCCGTTGCCGGATCCGGGCCGAGTACCGCCCTTCGATCGCTCTCCTGCGCGCCGTCTTCGACGCCTGGCCACGCCTCCTCCGGTCGTCCATCGGTATCGGCAAGACGCTCCAGATCATCTCGCGTGGCGTCGCCCACGTCGATCCAGGTGTCACGGCCGCGGCAACGGCTGCGCTGAAGCGCGTCGCTCAAGAGCCTGGCCGAGGCGAGGCGGTCGCCGCCGGATTTGCACGCTTCCTCACCGGCGACAAGTCGGTTAACCGGGCCCAACACGTTGGCGTCCGGGCATACGAGGTCGAGGTCTTGCGTCTTGTCCAGACCTGGGTCGACGTGCTCGACATCTGGCTCGCAGAGGTCCAGCGCGTGCCAGAGGCCGAGCGACCGTCGATCAGTGACGACTCGCTCGCCGAGCTCGACTCGACCGCCCTTTTCTTCCTCGCTTCGGTCTCGATCCCGGTCCGTAAGCTCGCCGTCATCGCCCTCCAGAAGCTCGGCCAGGTTCAGGACAGCTCCGCGCCCACGGACGACCCTCCTGAGCGGGCCATCTCGTTCCTCGAGACCGCCGGACGGAGCATCGAGCCTGCGACTCTGATCCCAGCGGCTGCCCTCTCCGCTGCCGAGGTCACTCGGCTCGAGTCCTTCACACGGCCCGTCCCTGCTGATTTCATCCTCCAGTGGGCCGAGAGCGCAAGTCCGATCGACGAGCACTTCTGGTACCTCTGCTACCCGCAGGTCGTTCAGCGGCTGCAACTGCGCGCGCCAGACACAATGCGCCGCTTCCGGTCGCTCGTCGGCCGCGTTTTTCTCGACTGGAAGACCAACATCATCGAGTCAGCGCGCAGGGCGGCAAGCGGCCCGGCTGCTCGGTCGGCGATGACACACTCGGCCCGAACCTCGACCGAGCACCTGTTGTCGGAGCAGTGGCGAATTCTCGTCACTGTCCTCTGCGCGACGACGACGCCGACGGGCGACAGCTCGGCCGCTTCGGCCCGGGCATCGGCGCAGGCCATCGACGTCGAGGCCGAGCGGCTGTCGTCGTCCAAGCATTTGTTCCAGCAGATCATCCACTTCCTCTACTCGGAGAATGCCCTCTTCCGGGACGCTGCTGTCACCGCCCTCGGTCACATCGCCCAGCCGACGCTCAACGACCTGCTCGACACCCTTCAGCGGCTCATGAGCCACATTTACGACTCGGCTCAAGCGCCGCCGATCCGGGCGGCTAAGCCGGCGACGCCTACCCAAACCCGGCAACCACAGGCCGAGATCACCGACCTCTACACGGCGGCGGCGCACGTCTTTGAGCGCATCTCGCCCCTCATCAAGGACACGCGTTCGCTCGGCGACCTCAAGCTGATGAGCGCCGTCATCCAGTTCGTCGACCGCACGCTGCGCTATCTCTCTGAACGGGCCGACAACCCGCACCTGCACCCGCTCCGGCGCTACTTCTGCATCGTCGTCCAAAATCTGGCGGATGGCGTTGCGATCGTCGGCGACCCAGACAGGCACCTCGGCCGCGATCTCCGGGCGGCCATCTTCAAGCAGTGCGATCAGTGGAGCAACCTTGGCCGGCGGGCCGAGGTCGCTCAGGCCCGCGAGTCCAAGCTGCTCAACAGCATCGACGACTCGCTTTTCAACAGCCGTGACCGGAGCGCCGTCATTGCTTCCGTCTCGAACCACGCCAAGCATCTGTCCGTCGCCGCTGCCGACGCCATGGCCGCCCTCTGCGTACGTCGCCGGCCGACCGTACAGCTGCCACTGTCGCTGACCAGCCGACCGCTCTCATCCTTGGCTGTCATGCAGCGCGGACCGTTCTTTACCGTCGCCGCAGACGCGAGCTCGTCGTCGACGCCGGCGATTCGAGCCGTCGAGGCCGACGGCATCCTGTCCTGGGTCCGCTCGCTCTTTGTCACAAGCAGCCGGGCGTCGCATGAGGTTGGACGGTACGTTGCCCTGCGGCCAGCAATCTTGTCTGACTGGATCGCTGCACAGCTACTGATGAAGAGGCGCGGTATTCTCAGGAAGGCACTGACGTCGCTCTTGCAGCACAACGGTCGCGACCCTGCTTTCATGCAGGAAGTCCTCCGGCAGACGTTCAGCGAGGCCGATCACTTTGACCTCCGACGTTCCTTCTTTGCCGTTATCGTCTCTGCGCTCCTCGGCAATGCGCCGCCCGATGTGTCATATCCCCAGCGGGTGGCCCTCATCTTCGCCAAACTCGCCCATCCCGATATTGGCATCCGGCGCCGGGCGCTCGACCTCTTGTCAGCCAGTGTCCTGCCCGACTCAACCTTCTTTGTCCGTTCCTATCCGCCAGTCGGAAGTGCAGCGCCGGCCGTCTACTTGCGAGCGCAGTACGACATCGCCGACAAGCTCGCCAGCCTTCAGCCAGACGACGCGGTCGAGGTCCTCTCGGAGCTCACGCTGCGAATGACGCATCTCGGGCCCGGCCGCGAACTCAACCTGCTGCGCCTGCTGCCTCCTTTCCTCGCCAAGGTCGACTGCAGCGCGTCGGCAGCGCACCGGGTCGCGCTCGCCGACCTGCTCTTTGTCGCCGTCAGCTTCGGCCGAGAGCACCCTCAGGAGGTCCAGCTCGCCTGGATCAGTCTAGCGTGCGGCCCCTTTGCGGGCAACTGCAGCGAGATAATCAAGTTCCTGCTTCAGCAGGCGAGCCGGCGGAGCAGCGCTGAGTTTGTCGGCCACGCCCGTGACATTGTTGCCTCGCTCGCCGCTTCCCCGGTCGGGCCGACCATTTTCCCCGACCTATGCTCCTTCATCGACCCGGCCGCTATGGTCCAGGCGCCGGATCTCGATGATCGCCCAGCCTCGGCGGCAGGCGGCGGCCTGGCCGAGTCGGCCTTCGCGCGCGACCTCGACTTGCTGTTCCCCCAGCACTCTAAGTCGCAGGCGCTCTCGATCGGCCGGCTTGCCCTCCTCTTCGTCGGCGAGGTCATGACGGATGCGGCCAGCTGCCCCAACCCCGGCATCCACCTGACGGCGCTCCTGCACGCGACTTTGACCCAGGTCGACCACTTATACGCGCCAATCCGGGAGCAGGCTCAGGCGCTCCTGTTTCAGCTTCTCTGGACGGCGACGGCCAACCACGAGGCCGCGGTCGAGGCTGAGGACTGGAGTTGGGTCAAGCTCGACATTGGTGCCCTCTGGAGCGGCCGGCAGGAGCTCTTCTGGAACCAAGACAGCCAGCCGACGGACGAGCTCAACATTCCGCGCCGGATGACCGTCCTCGTGCCGGCCGTGCTCGAGATCCTCGAACCATTCTACCCGGACCTCCGGCACGAATGGGGCGCGCTCGCCGTGGACTGGGGCACGTCCTGCCCCGACCGTCGACTCGCGTGTCGCTCGTTCCAGCTGTTCCGCGTGTTGAGCCCCGAGGTGACGCCGCGGATGCTGGCCGACATGATCGGCCGCCTCTCCAACACGCTCGCCGACTCGACGCCGGGCAACAATGCCTTCTGCCAGGAGCTCCTCTGGGGGTTCTGCTCCATCGTCCGCTCGATGGAGGGCGAGAACCTGCTCGCTTTCCCCCAGCTGTTCTGGACGGCGGCCGCCTGCCTCTCGACGACGGTCGAGGAGGAGTTTGCGATCGCGATCGACCTCTTGACGCTCATCCTCGATCGGCTTGACCTCGACAACCCCGACGTCGTCCACATCCTGCTCGAGAACCAGCCGCCGCACTGGTCTGACGACGACCTCCGGCTCCAGGTGCTCCTCCTGCCCGGCCTCCGGTCGTCCGTCACCGACCAGGCGACCTTTGACCTGGTCTGCCGGCTCGCCGCGGTTGAGAGCAGCGTGCTAATCGACGTCCCAGGTCAGTACATCTCTCTATCGCTCAAACACCATCCTTTCGCGGCCCATCCTGACGCCTTGAGCCTCTCTCAACTGCTTCGCACACGCTGACAGAGGACCGGACGATGCACCTCTTCGTCGCGAGCCTGCCGTGGTGCCTGGTCGCGATGGACGACGACGACTTTGGGCCCGAAATCGTCGCCCTGGCCGAGAACCTGAGCGCGATCGCCGGCTCGGAAGGCAAGTCGGGCATCCAGCGGCTGATGCTGTCGTTCGCCAAGAATCGCTTCCGGACCAAAGACGACTTCCTGCGCGGCGCCGTCTCGTCGATCCGAGAGTACTTCCTGCCGCAGCAGGCCTTCGAGGTTGTTACGCTCTTGCTCGGCTTTGTCCTCAACGGCCGCGACTTCATGCGCGAGAAAACGCTTCTGCTGCTCAAGCTCGTCGTCCAGTCGCCCGACGCACGCGAGCCTCTCGCCATCTACGGCGCCGAGCTGCTGATGCCCCTCCTTCGGCTCGTGCGTGGCAAGCTCGCGCCCCAGGCGCTCGAGGTGCTCTCGGAGCCCCTAAGCGTCGCCAATGGGCTCGAGGCGGCGCACGTGCTCCGCATGAGCATGACGTTTGGCGCCGTCATGCACAACCTCGCCTCGTCCTCGGGCGAGGTCTTCGGTACGCCGCTCGAGAGCGGTTGGTGCATCGCCAAGGCGGACGAAAAGTCGGCCTCTGCCCGGCAGAACGCGCTCGCCGTCTACGAGACGTGCCCCCAGGGCGCCCGCATCCAGTCGTCGGCTCACTTTTCGATGCAGTTCCAGGAGAACGGCGGCTCTTATCCGAACGGCTCGCAGCTGTCACTCGTCGAGGCGCTCGGCCCATCCCAGGCAACCGAGGAACTGACGCTGGGCGAGCTTGTAGGCGACCTCCACAGCCTCAATCAGTGAGTTGCGTGCGAGCACGTTTTTGCAGAGCGCGCCCGGCTCACGGCCCACCCTCGCCTCTGGTCAGGTTCTTCGACGACATTGATGAAGACGAGGAGGTGGCATTCGGGCTCCCTCGCGACACGTCCGTCGCCGACAGCATCGGTGCGCTTGATTCAACGTCTGAGCGGCGGATCGTTGGCGTCGTCCGCGTGCGTGCCCCCCCCCCCCTCCCTCCCTCAAGCTTGCCCTCGCAAACTTAAACTCTGACACTTGCTTACTACCTGTCTTTGGCCTGGTTCGCAGCGGTCCGCCCGCTCGCCGTCCATCTCGTCGATCCGCGAATTTGAAAGCCGGCGCCTGGCAACCCCGCCAAGCGGCCCGTCGCCGCCTCTCTACCCTATTGCCTCGCCCGAGTCGACCTACGGCAGTCTGCGACCCGACGGCGGCCGGGCAAGCGATGTCGACCGGAGACCGTCGCATCAGACAGACGGCATCGCTCCTGGTCATGGCTTCGAGAGCGACAACGACGGCGGCCGAGGGAGTTTTGCCGCTGTTCGGAACGGGAGCGAGGGTTGGGGGTCGAGCACAGGCGCCTGATCGGCATTGCCCCTAGTCACCACGCATGCTTGACGACATCTTATGACTCTGATGGAGAGGTGCTGTCGATTGAGTTTCGGGCATCTCACGAGCAGCATGCGCCGTGAACGTTCGCCGGTCGCCCTGAAGTGGCCTCGCAACGACTCGCGCACGATCGATCGGGACCGGCGAGGTGCGCCTCCGCTAGTCAACTATGGGAGTCCCCGTCGGTCCTGACCGCCTTGACGAGATCGCAACGACTTGCGCAAGCGTTGACGCCAGTGTTAGGTCATGCACGAGCCCGTTTGCCCGAGGCAGGACAGGCCGGTAGAGAAAGAGGTCAAGTCCAATAGACGACGATGGGCGTCGAGGACGGTTGCTAGGCGCTACAAAAGGCAGGTCGAGATACGGCCAGCATCTAGGTCTACAAGAAGGGGGCGAGCGGGCGGGTGTGGCGGTGAACGCGTGGAAGGGCGT
>Ga0308160_10006326_pt1 | contig 12101 bp, 10 predicted proteins | sample PhyFR1_FD_201036 | JGI IMG/M metagenome (GOLD analysis project Ga0308160, IMG submission 201036) | Phyllosphere microbial communities from UC Gill Tract Community Farm, Albany, California, United States - DLSLF.R1 | ecosystem: Host-associated > Plants > Phyllosphere > Unclassified | place: USA... | reverse complement strand
ACCTTTGCCTGCGGCTGTCAGAGCTCAGCTGGAGATGCATCTGAAGCAACTGATAGCCCGTTATGCAGAAATAAAACAGGATGCATTAAAATAAAAAAGATATTCGAAGCACAGGTATCCAGCTAATAACCCAGACCTGGCAGGTCATAATCACAACTCATTCACTGGTGTTGATGGATTTGACCAAAGAACATAGTCAGGGCCGGCAAATGATTATTGATTCTGAGAAGAAAAAGGGCAAAGGGGGATAGCCGTCAGTAATGGCTTGTTATTGATTATTAAGAGTTTTAATTGATAGGGCGGGTTTAAGTACAGGGCAGGCCTGGTGTCCCTACAGGAATCGAACGTATAAATATTTTCATGATTTAAAAGAGAATTTTTATAGGTAGTCATAATTGTTCCAACATTAATACCAACAAAGAATTTTTATGTCGCTGTCATCGGTTAAGTCTTTGAAACTTGCATAAATCGAGTAAGTCTGGGAAGTTCAACACTAACAGATTATGTTCTATTGCTGGAGTGTGTTTCGATGAAAAATTGGTCCCCAGAGCATACAAAAGAAATCAAAGCTTGGCTCGACATAGATAACTACCGTAAGTTCGAAGAAATCACCCTAAACGGCCTGTATCATGAACTTTGGGCTAGATCGCATTTGTTTAAGCCATGGCCCACGGAGGAAGAGAAAAAAGGGTTGTGGAACTACATGACGAAAATTTCCAGTGGTAACCCCTATCTTTTCAATGACACACAACTCGACTACCCAACGACCCACGATAGCCTTTACAACCCTCCCCACATTTTTATAACTGATATCAGCAGGCTTGCACAACTGAGCGTATCTGCTCTCAATGTGAATCTTTTCACTTGGGAAAGAGGAAACGATATATACAGTGTTAACGCTCCCCATCACGAAGCTTATGTATCAGCGCTAATGTCCCCTTTATGTGAGAAAACTGTTCTGCTCGAAATCGATCTGGGTAGTGGAACAGACGATGAAATTACAGAGTCCATAAAAGCAGCACTGCCTCAATGGAGACGGATTAAAGGGGTTGAGGTTGATGAGGCTGGGGCGGTTCGTTTTGGCTATGGAACTATAAAAAAAATCATAAACTATCGTTTGCCAGCGATGCTGGACATATTGCTATGGGCGAAAAGGAAGGATGTTCGAGTGTCAGATGATCGCCTTTCTCGTCTTCTATACACGGACGAAGACGATGAGGCTTCAATCCGGCTTCACTATCACATCAAAGATGCAGATCGACCACTTGCTATGAAAGCTGCAACAATGGACTTCGCCAAGCAGTTCAATTTTTTCATGAATCGAAATCCACACCTAAAAAACATGAGAGTTTCAGATGTGATGAAACTCTCTGATTCCAACTAATCGTAACACCACGACACCTAGCTCTACAGGGCTACTCATTGCCCTGTAGTTCGGAAGCTCGCTCCTTTCTTATTCCGACAGTTCGTATAGTCACTCCATCGAAACGAAGCATGGAGAACTGACAATGAACAACCAAACAACCCGTCTTATCCGTCTACCAGAAGTGATGAACCGAACTGGTTATGGCAAAGCATGGATCTATCGCCTGATCAGTGAGGGGCGCTTTCCTGGTTCTATAAAGATAGGAATTCGCTCAGTGGCATTCGTTGAGCGTGAAATCGATGAATGGATTCAAACCGCAATAGATAAAACAAGAAAAAAAGCTGCTTAATGAAATGTAAAGTTTAGATAGATAAATTAGGCTAAATTTTACAAAAAACTTTACGAAAATAAATAGTTCGTTATTTGGCTTGGTCTGAGGTGACTTTTTAATTATCGGGTATGGATACCTGTAATAATATGATTGATGTGGCGAAATTCGAGCAATACATGAAAGTATATTGCTCGTTGTGAACATTATTTTTTTATCCATCTAGTAATGGCTTCTACGTAATTTGGTACTGACTCATGTTTCACATTGATGAATTTGTAGAATACGCGGGAGAAGTACAAATAAGTAGAAATTGGAGATCTTGTTGTATGAATTGCACCGATCTCATATTCATTCCATTTATTCATATCATAAGTGAATAATCCTAAGAAGAATATTATTCTATAAAGATCGCAGTCATCTATTTCTTCCTTATTGAAAAACACAATAAAAAATACAGGAAAGAATATTAAGTATGGTGGGACATTTTTGAATTCATATTGATATAATCCATCGTGAGCAATGCTGTGCCTTGCATCTGTTAAGGCCAGTAGATATTTTTCTAATTGTTTTTTTATATCCCCTAAACATGGTTCAATATTTATTTCATACAAAGATAAAATTTCTTTATTCAATGTACTAGATTTTTTTATTAAAGAGTTTGCTGTTGTTATAAACGTATCGATATAATTTTTTTTGGTCAACCCACTTATTTCTTTAATGAGAACTTCAATACTAACTCGTGAATACAGTGCTTTATCGAATTTATCATGTATAGAATATATCCCCCAGCATTTGTTGTATAGTTTCATGATGAGAGATATATTTTCATTATCTATATGCTTAGAGATTTTATGGATGAGAATGAGATCGCTTGCGTGTAGTTTAACGGTGAAGTTGTTTAAGGTCTGTGCTCTAGATTTATAGTATTCATCAAGGCTATAACTGAAATCATTCATTCCATTTGACATGGTTACTTTATGCTCAAATTTTAAATTAATGAAATCCTCTCTTTTTTCAATTATTCTAAATAATTCAAAAGACTCGGCTCCAAAAAAGCCTCGACAGTCCAACCTTTCTGGCTGTGAAGTTATGAAAAAAGAAAATTTTATAGCTTCTAGTAAACGAAGGATATAGTAGTCAGTTTTTGAATCATACTCATCACCAGATTTGAAGTTTGAGGTTTCGATTATCGCTCCACAACTACGATTAAATGGTTGTCCTTCTAAAAGAGATTGTAAACTTTCATCTTTAAGTATGTATTGGTATGGCTTTAAAGTAAATCCATCAATAAAAATTTCGTCTTCGATCCAAACAAAAGGAAGAACATATATAACTCTTCTATTGTGGTTGTTATTCATACTAATTCCTATATTATAAAAAATAAAAATTTTAGTGCATGTCTGAATGTTTACTGGGTGAGGTAATTATAAATAGTTGAATGATTTTTTTCAATCACCCTGGTATCTTAAAGTATCATGAGTATTACATTTATGAAAAATAAGGAGATAAAATGCTACAAAATTACATATGTAAAATAACTGTAAGTCTTACTCAAGACTTACAAAAATCAGTGGCTGCCACGGCCTTTGGGTTTAATGATGGTAGTAATAATGGGCTTCTTACTGCTGGGCATGTAATCACTAACCTTCTGGGTGAATATCCAACAGAAGGTAAAATTAAAGCATATATAACGTTTCAAAATTATTATGGTGTAGTTAATGAAGCTCCAATTGAGGTTCAACTGATTTTAAATAAATTTAATAGTAGCGAAAAATTTGGTGTGGTTCCATTATTTGATAGTGCTGAGATTTTATATGATGGTGTTTCGCCAGTCACTAACTATTTTAAAAAAGCTGATTGTAATCTTAATGATGATGTCATCGGAATAGGATATCCATCTAATAGTAATGATTTTATTAATATTGCAGGCTCATTAACTTGTATTGATGGTGACCGTTTATTAGTTAATCATGATAGTTTCCCTGGGTGTTCGGGATGTCCTTATGTTAAAAATATAGATGGAGAATATTTTGTCATAGGTAGCTTGATAGGAAGTATTGAAGGAAGTGATAAACATAATTCAATTCAAAGTGCTAATTCGTTCTATCTAATGTCGTAGCTTATATCTGATATTCCTTTTTCAAACAGAGAGAAGAAAAAGCAAGGTAACCCATAGAAGCGGAGCTTCTATGGGTTAGCCCTTGCTATTAAATTAAAATTGATTTTCGAGAAAATGTACGGTAATTAATAGTTAAAGTTTACTACAAAAGGGTTTTATATGAAAATACAAATGTCACCAATTTTTTCTATTGTTACATTACTGATTGCTTTCCTGCTTAATTATTACGCTTTATACATTTAAAGTGGAGTGAGGTGCGGTTTATTAGTTGATATGATTTTCTTTTTTGATGTATATATTCTTCCATTAATATATTACCCATTAATTTTGAATTTGTTATGGAAATTCATGTAAGGAACGAAAAAGCTAATTTCAGGGATTTCCGTGAGTTGTAGTTGAGTGCTTTTGATGTAATGATTCTGGTTTTTCTAGACTTTGTATAGGAAATTTATTTTTAGAAGGTTTTAAGTGTATATGTAATGAGAGTCTATAATTGATATTTGTATAATTAGTCGCGTCATCAGTTATTTCATATCCTTTTTTATTGGGATGAGTATTCCTCAGTTCATCTATTATATGATTTATTTTTAAAATAACAAATTCATGACAAGCTATTAAAGCTTTTGCTATTAGACAGGTGCAAATAAACATAGTGGTGCCAAGCGCATACCGTTCGCCAAATAGTAAATATAATAAGTTATTTTTCGTCTCATGTAATTTAACGTCGACTGCGAAAATGGAGTATGCGGAGAGTGCAGTTGCAGAAAATAAAATAAAGTCATTGAATGGTTTTGCGTATTTTTTCTTTTTATTTATAATCAAAATAAAGTATCCTCCAAGTGGAGGAAGGATATATAGGAATATGTGATTTTTTATAAAAATATTTTCATAATTAGAAGAAATATAGGAGTCAAGTGTTAGGCTGAATTTAATTATGTATAATGCGGCAATGAAAAATAATCCAAATGCTATGAAAGATAAAAATAGTGATAGTTTTATCTTCTTGTTAGTTAAATTAATACGTGGATTCTCATTTTTAACTGACATTTAAAATTTCCTATTTTAATTTATTTTGTATTAACCCATTTAGAGGCTGTTCCACTCGTTCCTTCAAGTCTTTTTAATATGTTTTGGTCTCGCATTTTCGAGAAAAGACTTGTTACCTTTTCGGCACTATCTAGACCAGAGAGATCCTTTGCTTGTCGGTTATTTATACTGCCATGTTTTATTACAAATTCTAACAGTGTTTTTTCAATCCCTTGAGAAGGTACATGACGAATTATCATTTTCACATAATTACCATCTTCATATATTTCAGGTGATTTTAAACCGATTGCTGCCATTTTTTGAAATGCGGTATTCATACCCTCACCAAGATCCTTATTTGGTGCATTCTTAAATTTTGAAAGTAACCTGACAATTTTAGGATTTCTGGAAAATCTATTCTCTAGTATATTATCGACCGTTACTAAACCCGGTAGTCTGCCAGGGCTTTTAAACTCTATTCTATTGCTAAATATGCTAATTAGCACATTGTCTGAAATAGAATAATCGCGGTGGATCAGTGCATTCACTAATATTTCCCAAAGTGTCTCATCCGGATAGTAAGCACTAACAAAGCCATTAATTGTCCAAACGCGTGTTCTTTCAAGTAACTCTTTTATACAATAAAACGTCGAGCTAAATAAATTAAACAATGGACCCTCTAGTGAAATGTTTTCTTGCAGGTTATCTCTATCAATATCTTCATCAATTGTATCATAACGGACAACTCTAACAGCACATTGGCGGGGAATAATCGAGCTTGGTGTTTCTGAGAATAATAATAAGGCAGCAACTTTAGGTGTCCAATTATTTGTATCTACTAAGTGTTCTTTTAAAAGAAAATTCAATGGATCTGGATCAGTTACAGGTAACTGACTCAGAAAATCAGCCAATACTTTACTGTCAACTAGGTCATCAATAATAGCATCGGCAACGATAGAATCTTCTTCAGTTGTTATGCCTTTTGAATGGGTTAGCTCAAGTATTTTATTAGGCAAAGATAGTTTTAAACTTTGTGCGCCTCTCCGTACATATATATCACCACTTGCTGTTTTATGAACGGATGTATCTTTTCTGATTGTGACATGCAGAATGTAATTATGTGTTTGTCCTTTTAGTCTTAGGAAATTATAGTAAAAGTCAATTGAAGGATTCAATTCAGAAAGAGCCTGGATAATACTATTAAAACCTTCTATCTTTTCGAAACCATCCCATCTCTTTAAAACATCTTTTTCATGTTTATCATCCTGTACACCAATTAATATTTCACCGCCTTCAGAATTGGCAAAGGAAACGGCAGTTTGCTGAATTTTTTTTCCACTAACTTCTTTTGATTTGAAATCAAAAAAATCGCTTTCTTGTGACTCACAAAAAAAAATCACTTTATCGCTATCAACTTCAATTATTCTGCTCATATATGACAACCATGTTAATTATTTAATTTTTATGAATTAATTATCTAGTTACTTCAAATTAATTAATCCGTAGTCATCTCGGAGTTCTTTGTCAACCAACCGAAAATTATTCCATTTCCGATCAAGCCAATAAGTTTCTTCAATGTGCTCTAATAATATTATTTGGATTCCACCATACAACTTCATTTTTTCCACAAATGAATTTATCTCATTAAGGGCTGTATCAAGGCTATCAAAATCATCAGTTTTTTTACCACCAGTACTGAAATATGGGGTACTTGGTTGGTCAATCACAATGAATCTCGGCATCCAGGGAACATCTCGTTCCCGCGCTATTTCGTGTAGGGCAAGAAAATAAGCAATATGAACGTACATATAGTTAGATGCACTACCTATATCAATCATTTTCTCTACTTGATTCCTATTAACTAGATCGAGTGTTTTCTTGCCTTTATTGAGAATTGGGCTAGCGTCTTCAAAACCTTTCAATGGCATCCTTGACAGAATTGTTTTTATTTTTTCATTAATCAAACTTAAAGAATATTCCTTTAATATATTATTGTCTTTAACTTTTCCATCTAATTCATTTATTCTATTATTTATGTTATCAATATCTTCAGAGTAATCGTGCTTAAGTGTAATATCTGCTCGTTTAACTTCTGAGCCAAGCTCTCCAATAAAACGATATACTTCACTTGGCGTTATTGTTTCGCTATATTTTAAATCTATAAGACTGTTATTTAATAATTCTATTTTAGCTTCTAATTCCTTCTTTATGCTTTTAGTTTTAGATAAGAGAGAGTTTGTCCCTTTAATTGCTATGGATTTTTTTATTTGCAAGCTCTGTTCTAATAGTGATTTTACTATTACATATATATTTTCTGTATATAGAATTTTATGGTAGTTATCATCTAAGTATTTTGCTATTGAAAGAGAGTCTTGGTTTTCTTTTAAAAAATTATTATATTCCTTGCCTGTTTCTATGTAACTATTTATATCACTCAGTTCTTGTTTTAAAGTAAATACTTCTTTTTCAATGCTTAGTCTTATGTTGACCGCGGGGATTTCATTTATATCTTTATAGTCAGCAATAGTTTTTAAGCTATTGAATTTATCAGATGTTGATAAATCAATTTTTTTTTCGTTATCTATTAAGCCAAGATTATGTGATCTGTAATATAAAGATTCTATTTCATTTTCAAAATTAAAATAGGATTCTTGACTTATAGATTGTTTGTACTCAAGTTTAGTCAGGTTTCTTTGCAACTCTTCTAATCTGGTTCTAATTATCATTGTTTCAGCATTTTCACTTCCTATTGCCATATCAAACGTTCTATCTATGCGTTCTTTGGTTTTTAGATCCGAAACTTTTGAATAAAGATTTTCAGGAGATGTTAACGCTGTTTGGTCTATAAAACAATGAGGGATGAAGTATCTATATGATATTTTTGAACCTTGTTGAACAAATCGCCCTCCATAGGGAATTTTAAGAGAACTATTAATTCCAAATTCATAATTTAATTGTTTTTTTAAACTTTCTTTCTTAATGTTATTGACTGGTGATTCAGGGATCTCTCCATTTTTATCAAAATATACAAGTCCATCATCTTCACAGTGTATGGCCTCTCTGCAAATGGTATGATACTTACCATTTATTTTAAATCTTATTCCATACCAGTTAACATAGTTATCTACGTTTGTTTTTGATATACCATCTGAAGTCGAAGACAGCAAACAATAGTCTATAATTGCTAATATCGATGATTTTCCTTTGCCTGAGTCTCCAGTTATGACGTTAACTTTATTCTCTTCTAGTACGAGATTTCGTAATGTATCATCTGTCTGATATATTAAAATATTTGTTATTTGCATTACAATCTAACTCCGCAAAGATCGTATATGTTATGTGGTTCATCTGATATGAGGGTAGCTATATTTATAGCGGCAGACTGAATTTTTATTGCTCTTTTACCTAACTCAGAAATCGCATCGGCAGCTATTATTTTCTTCTTGAAAATCAACTCTCCATCCATAAGTTCGGCTATGTCATTTTCAATGCAGAGTGATGTACAGTTTATTGAGGATGGAAGGAAGTTATAATATCTTTTATTTAAAGATACTAACAATTCAGGCTTGGTTAGCAATAAGTCTTGGAATGATATTATATTAGTACGTTTATTAGCTAAATAGTTCAGGCTTTTCCTATGGAAAATTATGGGTAAAACTATCATAATGTTACTTAGAGTTGTCCTTTTTATTTTGAACAGAACTTCTTGAAAAGAGAGGATACCTAGTAATTCATTGTTATATACGTTCATTTATAAATAGACTCCCAATGTTGAAGCCACCCAATTCTTGGTTCATCTGATAGAATTAAAAAAGCACCAGTAGTCATAGACCTTGGCAATTTATTGTTTTCAACTGTTATTTCACATTTACTAATCAATTCTAGGCAAATAGAGACTGCTGACGATATATGAACTGGATTTATTTCAGAGTAACTTTCCGTGATGTATTTTATTGTATGTTGGGATTCCCACTCGTCAAATAATTTATTGTATATCAAATCCTCTTCTTTCTTTGTCAATTCACCATCACTGAGTAGTTTCTGGATGAATGCTTCTGTTTTTGCCATTTCATTAATGTATTTCATAACGGCATTCGGATTTATTCTTATATCTTGTAGTTGCTTGTATGAAATTTTACTATCAATATTTTCTGGATATGCAGATTCGAATTGATAGTATTGATCAAAACTATTTATGCAATTTCTAGTTATTTGAATGATCCTGTCAATACCAAGATTATTTCTGAATTCTTCATATGTAATTGTGATTTTTTTGCTGTTTTTTACTACTTTATATTTATGTTCAAAGAAAGCACCTGATATGTTGTGGAATGCATCATTTATTTTATTGTCAGGAACAGAAAATGTTTTTAGGATTAATTTTATTTGATTTATAATTTCTATCTCACTATGAGAAAAACTTATACTTTCAAATAACCGATTTGCCATTTTAGCTGGAAGGTTATGAATTGTAGATATAAATTTATAAATTTCGTCTTCATGATTCTTGTGTTCTTTAAGTATGGATTTTATTTCAGCTTTTATATCTTTTTTGTTTTTTATTGTAGCGGATAAAAGCTGTACAATTCCATTTTCTAGTGTCAGTTTTTTATTGGTGTAGAATACTAACTTAACATCTTTATCATCAACTAATTTTATTGCTTCTGACCAATTATATAAGGTTTTCCATAGATCAATATCTTTATTCGTTACATTGCTAGAGTTATTTATAGAATGCTTTACCTGAATGAACGTTTTTTTTCCACTGATACTTTCAAGATGAACGTCATCGAACACCTCTATGCCTATGCTCTCACCTGGTTTGAGTTCTAATGCATGTTTTAGAGCTACATAATCCTGATAGGAAAACCCTATCGATTTTTTTTCTGCACTCGTTTTGTCAAAGATATCCATGTAGGTGTCCACTGATGTAAACAAAAGAGTTAAGGGATTCTAACTAAGTAATGGATTATTACGAATGCTTACCATAACAAACGGCATTAGGCTTGTTAAGTCGCTATTTCATGATTTGCCCACAAAATTAATTAATTTTAACTGTTTTTTTTATACAGGGTTGGTGTGAAGTTGTTGTGTCATTACGTTATCGTTAATTGACTATTATCTTGCTAATCATATATTGTATTGCGATTGGGATGTCTATACTATAGTAGTAACTAAAAATGCTTAGTTCATTAGTAATAGTTTTGTATCGATTTGAGTGTCCTTTAGCTCGCTAAAATCCAGCTTGGTTACAAAACGAAAAAGGAGTCAGTTCCCTCGCTTCACATGCTTCAAGGTAGTCAGCCCACCATTGGAGCATTAGTTTCCTTTCTTCGAGATGTTCTGCTTTGTGTATATATGCTGCTCGGACGGAGTTTCGTTCTTGATGGCTCATTTGACGTTCAACAGCATCTCTTGACCACAGTCCAGACTCAATTAGAGCACTACAGGCCATGGTTCGAAAACCATGTCCACACACTTCCTTCTTTGTATCGTAGCCCATAGTGCGCAGGGCCTTGTTGACAGTGTTTTCGCTGATTGGTTTGTCATCACGACTAAAACCTATGAACATAAGTTCTTTATCGCCACTGATAGAATGAAGTTTTTCGAGCAGGCTTTTGGCTTGTTTGCTCAATGGCACAAGGTGAGGGTTTTTCATTTTCGAGCCTCTGCCAGAATACTTAACTCCATCCAACTCTTGACGCTCTCCTGGGATCGTCCATAAGGAATTTTCGAAATTCACTTCGGACCAACGTGCGAACCTAAGTTCACTTGAACGGATGAAAGTCAGCAGAGTTAACTGGACTGCAATTTGCGTTATGCCTTTACCTTTATAAGCTTCAATTCGTCTTAGAAGCTCAGGTAGCTGTTCGAAGGGGAGAGCAGGGCGATGAGTGCTTTTAGGTGTTGTTACGGCACCTGAAAGGTCATAGGCGGGATTTTGGTCAATCAAAGCGTTATGGACGGCATATCGCATTATAGCTGTTATGCGTTGTTGTAAACGAGAAGCCACTTCAAGATGCCCGCTTTTCTCAGCGTTTTTTAGCGGAAGCAATAAATCACGGGTTTTGAGTTCAGTGATGCTCCGTTTACCAATAACTGGAAACAGATGAGTGATTAAGCTGTTTAACACTGTGGTTCTGTGACTATCAGACCATGTCCTGTTGCTCGAATGCCAATCTCTTGCAACCGTTTCGAATGTGAGCAACCCTTTTTCTTTAATCTTTTCAGATTTTCGCTTCTCACCCGGATCTATGTTGTTTGCGATTAGCTTTCTTGCTTCGTCTCTTCTAAGGCGTGCAGTGGCAAGAGAGATTTCAGGATAAACACCTAACGCCAACATTTTTTGTTTACCGGCAAAACGGTATTGCAGACGCCAATATTTCGAACCGCTGGGCTGAATCAGAAGGTGCATACCACCACCATCAGTCAGCTTTCCCGGCTTCTCCGCAGGTTTAGCATTTCTTACTTTTACCTCAGTGAGTGCCATAGAAAACCTCCCATACTGATGGTATCTGCATTATCGAACTTACCATACCAACTGTTATACCAACAAAATGTGCAGGATGTTGATAAAAGTTATTGGAATTTGGTAGACGAAGTGATGGGGTTAACTTGCTGAATTTAGAGAATAAACTAGACTTGTGTGGACGTTTGTAGACATTAAAATGGTGTCCCCTGCAGGAATCGAACCTGCAACTAGCCCTTAGGAGGGGCTCGTTATATCCATTTAACTAAGAGGACAGCGGCGCGCAGTATAGCGCAAACAGGCCGTGAGATTCACTACGTCGCCGTCCGTTTGCTCATTCCGCCAGCAATTCCGGTTTTCTGCACGCGCTAACGTTACGTGCAGAAAGCGGAAACAGCTGTACTGAAGTCCGGGATGTCATCCAGACTGAAGCGGCACCCCGACTCTTAAATCTTCACTCCCTCTTTACAGCAGCCACTTCCAGTAAACGTTTTTCAGACGCCCGCCTGGCAAATCGCCTTCAGCAAACAGACCAGAAAGGCAGACAGAGCGGTTCAATCTGCTCTGCCTGCCCTGGATTTACTCAGCCTTTTCCTGCTCTTCGCGCTGGCGACGTTTCTCCTGCTTCTTCTTCTCAGCCTTGGCTTTAGCCACGGCCGCTTCGCTCATGTCGTTGCGGATCTGCGCGTGGCTGATCAGGGCAAAAATCAGCGTGCCGCCGGTAATGTTGCCGAGCAGCGTCGGCAGGGCAAACGGCCAGAAGAATTCATACCAGCTGATGCTGCCATTA
>Ga0308160_10006325_pt1 | contig 12101 bp, 10 predicted proteins | sample PhyFR1_FD_201036 | JGI IMG/M metagenome (GOLD analysis project Ga0308160, IMG submission 201036) | Phyllosphere microbial communities from UC Gill Tract Community Farm, Albany, California, United States - DLSLF.R1 | ecosystem: Host-associated > Plants > Phyllosphere > Unclassified | place: USA... | reverse complement strand
GACGGTGGCGGCTTGCGCCTTGTTGGCCGCATGGGCGGGGAAGGCGAGCGCCAGGCTGCTGGCGAGGGCGGTAACGACAACGGAGGAGACGATCTTGTGCATGGAATCCTGCTGCGATAGTTAATGGAGGCGCACCGTCAAGTGCGCGTCACATTGTAGAGCAGGCGCTAATAAAACCACAGCATGTCCGCCGCCACCGACGTGCCGCTCAGCGGGATCAGCGGCACGCCATCCGCAGGACGCGGCGGCAGCAGGTGTTCGGGCAGGCCGGGAATGACTTCCTCCACCTTCACCCCGAAGATCGGATCGGACAGCACGTCGATGCGGAAGTGCAGCGTCGCGTCCTCCATGCCATAGGCGAGGATCTTCAGGGTCTTGGCTTCCTTGTCGAGCAGGGTCAGGCCGTTCATGGTGGCGCGGATGGCGCGCGCGTTGAGCACCTCCAGCCGGATCTCGGGCGCGCGGTTCTTCGACGCCAGCGTGAAGTCGGCATGCCGGCCTGGCGCCTTGCCGTTCCTGAGCACGCGGATGAAGGGGAACTCCAGCCCCTTGCGCGGCGCCCAGGCATACCACTGCTTCGGCGCGCTCCAGCCGAACACGTTGACGAAGTAATGCGGCTGCGTGAGGTTGGCAAACAGCGCGCGCTCCCACTCGTCGAGCGGGCCGGCGGGCCGCAGCCAGTAAGCGTCCCAGCTCGGCATGTCCTTGTAGTACACGAGCTGGTTGGCGCGCGCCTGGGGGGCCTCGGGCACCTCGTCGGCGCTGCCGGCCAGGGCCAGCCCGCCCAGGCCGCACAGCAGCAGCGCGCGCGCCACGTAACGTCGTGCATGCGCCGCCAGCAGGGAAGTGGACACGCCCAGCAGCAGGGCCAGCATCGCCACCGGCAGGTTCATGCGCTGCGGCGAGAGCACCAGGAAGCTGTCGCGCAAGGCGGGCAGCACCAGCACCACGGCCGGCGCCACGCCCAGTACCAGCAGGGCCAGGCGCGCGGCCGGCGGCCAGGCGGCCACGCGGCGCGCATGCAGGCCGGCGCAGCACGCCAGCGCCGCCAGCAGCGGCCAGGCGACCAGGTAGCTGGCGCCGGGCGCGATCCAGCTTGCCAGCAGCAGCACCAGGGTCAATGCGCCAAGCGCCGCCAGCGCCGCCGCCATGGCGCCGGTATGCCGTTGCAGCCAGCGCTGGCCAAGGATGAAAACGGCCGCCGCCAGCGCGCACACGCCGAACAGGTAGGCCAGGGCCTGCTGCGGCGCGGCCGGGTTCCACACGCGGTGCAGTGCCGGCACGTGCATCCACAGCTGCCAGGCGCCGAGGCCCAGCACCACCGCCAGCGCGGGCACCACGAAGGCGGCCTGCAGGAAGGGCGTATAGCGGAGGCCGGCGCGCCGCCAGGCCAGGCGCGCCACGCCGGCCAGCAGCAGGCAGCTAAAAAAAGCGAGCGGCCAGACCAGCGCGCCGCTGTAGTGGACGGTCGCGCCGAAGGGCAGTTCGAAATACACCTGGCCGCCGCTGCTGCTGTGCGGGTCGAGCGGTACCTGGCCGAAGTGGCGCGTGAGCCGCAGCATGGCGCTGCCCATGTGCTGCAGCGTGGCCAACTGCAGGCGCGCGACCGTATCGCGTTCGTCCGCGCGGTCCAGCGGCAAGCCGGTATTGGCGAACTGCAGCACCGGCACATCCAGCCTGTCGAGCGCGCCGATGCGCAGCGCGCCCGGCGCCAGCTGGTGGACCACGTGCATCAGCGAGGAGCCGCGCACGTCGGGCGCCGCACGGCGCCAGCCATCGATGGCCGCGCCGTTGGCGCCGCGCGTGTTGTACAGGATGAGCGGACCGCCGCTGCCGCCGCCATCGAAGCGCAGCGCCAGGCCGACGTCGCGCGCCCACGGATGCTGTTCGGCGAAGGCCTGCATGCCGAGACTGCCGACCCGTTCGCCGTCGGCAAACAGCACGATCACGTCGTTTGCCAGCGGCGGGCCGTTGCGCAGGGCGCGCAGCATCTCCAGGCTTGCTGCCACCGGCATGGCGCCGCGCGCCGCGCCCAGGCTGGTGCGCTCGCTGTCGTAGTGCACCGCCAGCAGCAGGGCGGGGCGGCGCTGGCGGTCCGGCCCGCTGGCATTGCCGGGCACCCGCACCAGCACGTTGTGCACCACGCCGACGATGGTCTCGTAGTTGGCGTTGTAGTCGACGTAGTTCTTCTGCACGACGGCGCGCTGCACCTGCGGCGCATAGCCGAGCGCCTGTAACTGGCCCACGATGTGTTCGCGTGCGCGGCGGTTGGCGTCGCTGGCGATCGGGCGCGGCGCCTGCGCGATCGTTTCCAGTTGATCGAGTGCGCGCCCGGCCGAGAAGCGGTCGGCGGGCGCCGTGCGCGCCAGTGGCTGCTGCTGTTGCTGCGGCGGCCCGCTGTCGCGCAGTGCGAGCCAGGCCAGCAGCAGGAGGAACAGGAAGGCGGCCAGGCTGGCTATCGCGCCGGGGCCGGCCCGCTCGTGCTCAGGAATCATGGGATATCCAAAAAAAAGCCCGCCAGGCTGAGGGCGGCGGGCAAAGAGGGGGAACACGGAAAAAGCGGGTCAGTTCTCGAGCGACCAGACAAAGGCCAGCTGCCCCCATCCAGCTTCGGGCACGCCGTTGTTCATCGCCGGCTTGAACTGGCACAGGCTGAGAGCGTTCAAGGCTGCCTTGTCGAGGTCGCGCGAGCCGCTGGTCTTCTGTACGCGGGCGCTCGTCACGCGGCCGTCGGTGCCGATCAGCAGGGCCAGGACCACGGTGCCGCTGTCGCCGTTGCGGACGGCGCGCGCCGGGTATTCGGGCGTGGCGCAGCCGCTGGCTTCGGCCAGGGCGATGCTGCGCACCGTGCCGCTGTTCGACGATGACGTGGTCGCTGGCTGGACCGTGGCCTGGGTTTGCGCGGGTTGCGGCGGCCGTGGCGTGGGCTCGGCTTCATGCGTGGTGCGCACGGCGTCGATGATGGGCGGCGGCGTGATCACGACGTCGACTGGCGGCACCACGATGTCGGGCGGCGCGACGCGCTCCACCGGCTGGGGCGGTTCGGGTGGCGGCGGCGGCGGAACGACTGGCTCCGGCGTCGTGAAGACCGTGACGGGATCGGGCAGCTTGGGAAGCGAGAGCACCTTCCCGTTCATCATGTTGACGATGCCGAGCGCGATCAGGGCGTGCAGCCCTGCCACGAGGGCAAACTTGCCGGCCTTGTTACCGTTGTCGTGGTACGCGGGTGAGAAATGCATGACGGTCTCCTTCAGGAAAGAACATCGGTCTGCCATCTGTTGGAAATAATATATGCCATCAGATAGCAATCCGTAAAGCGATTTCTCGGCAATCGTGCGCCCGCGCCAAAAAGCGCGGGAAGCCGGGAAGGAGGGAGGGAAGGCGTCGCTCGCTTGATCCCTTGTTGTATGAAATAATCAAGCTGCAGAGCGCTGTTGTTCTGCCCATTGGCAGGCGCCGCTACCACCTTCTGGCAAGCGGCCCGCCGTTACACTAGGGAGCAAGCAGGTGAAAACCACAGCAATCCGCGTCATGCTGGCCGACGACCACCCGATCGTGATGACCGGCTTCGCCATGTCGCTGGCAGCCGAAGGCATGGAAGTAGTAGGGCAGGCGCGTACGCCGGATGAAGCGATCGGCTTGTACGCCGAGTGCAAGCCGGATGTGGTGATCCTGGACATCCGCTTTGGCACCGAACTCACCGGCATGGATGCGGCCCAGCAGATCCTGAAAAGCGACCCGCATGCCAAGGTCGTCTTCCTCAGCCAGTTCGACCAGGACAGCCTGATCAAGGAAACCTACCGCATCGGCGCCCACGCCTTTGTCACCAAGGACTGCGACCCGGCCGACCTGGCCACCGCCGTGCGCCAGGCGCATGCGGGCAAGCTCTACTTCCCGCCGCAGATCGCCGAGCGCCTGGCCAGCATCGCGGTGCGTGGCGACGTCTCGCCGCAGTCGCAGCTCGACGAGCGCGGCCTGGAGATCTTCAAGCTGATGGCCGAAGGACTGACCAACGCCGAAATCGCCGAGCGCCTGAACCTGTCGACCAAGACCATCAGCAATACCAGCCAGTCGATCAAGGAAAAGCTGGGCGTGGAGCGGCAAGCCCACATCACCCGCCTGGCCGTGAAGTACGGCCTGATCGAGCCGTAACGCGCGATGCGCCGCGCTGTGCAATCGGTACGCCGGCTGGCGGCAGGCCTGGTCCTCGGCTTAGCTACCTCCATGGCCACCTGCATCGCCACAGCCGCGCCGCAGGATAAAACCCAGGGCTACCGCTTCGAGATCGTCACCGGCGACGACAGCGCCGTCACCGCGCGCATCGCCGACGACCTGTATAAACGCCTGGTGCCGACCTTTGCCGCCTTCCGCACCGAGCTGGCGCAGAAGCGCCGCATGGTGACGATCGCCATCGGCCCGGATGCCTTGCGCCAGGCCGCGGCGCGGCGCTGCGACTGCGTCGTGATCGCGGCGTTTACCTCAAGCCAGGTGTGGCGCTCGGTCACGGCGGCGCTGCCGCCGGCGCGCACCGCGTCGATGACGGCGGTGTACGCCGAGCCGGCGCCGCTCGACCAGCTGCAGCTGGCCAGCCTGCTGTACCGGCGTCCGGTGCGGGTGGCCGCCATCGTCGGCCCGGATGCGGACATCTTCGTCCACAGCCTGCAGGGCAAGCTCGACCTGGTGCGTGCCACGCCGGATGACGACATCGGCGAGCTGCTGGGCCGCATCGGGCGCAGCGAGGCCCTGCTGGCGCTGCCCGATTCGGCCGTGTTCACGCCCGAGAACGTGCGCAGCATCCTGCTCGCCACCTACCGCCGCAAGCAGGCGGTAATCGGCTTCTCAAGCGACATGGTGAAGGTGGGCGCGCTCGCCACCACCTATTCCGACATCGAGGACATCAATGCCCAGGTGGCCGAAGTGGCCGCCGCCTTTGTCGCCAGCGGCGAATTGCCGGCGCCGCAGTTCCCGCGCTACTTCCATACCGTGGTGAACGAGGGCGTGGCGCGCTCGCTCGACATCGTGGTGGGCAAGGACGCGCGCAACTTCGCCAGGCCGCGGCCATGAGATTCACGCGTATCGTCCAGCCTTGGCGAAGCTGGAGCATCGGCCTGCGCATGGCCTTCATCACGATGCTGCCGGTGGTGTTTTTGTTCACCTCCTTCGTCTGGTATTCCTGGTACGCGCACCGCGCCCAGGTGGCCGAGGAACTGGCCGAGCGCGGCCGCATCCTGGCGCGCGCGCTGGCCGAGACCAGCGAGTACAACGTCATCTCCGGCAACCTGACGGACCTGCGCCTGACCATCAACGGCCTGGTGCAGTCCGATAAGAGCATCTACCGCATCGACGTGGTCGACGCTACGGGAAAACGCGCCGTGCGTGTGACCTCGGAGAGCGCGCTGGACGCCGAGCCGCACTACTACGAAGCGGCGATCCGCAAGCAGGTGGTGTGGATCAACCTGTTCACCGACAACGGCATCCCGCACGTCTCGGCCTCCAGCGACACGCGCCCGCCCACGCTCACCACCGAGGTGGTGGGCGCGGTGCGCGTGACCATGTCGCCGGCGAACATGCTGGCCAAGCAGGCGCGCCGCTTCCAGGTGGAGGTGGCGATGGCCGCGCTGGCGCTGGTGGCCAGCGGCGTGCTGGCCTGGGTGCTGGCGCGCTCGCTGATCCTGCCGCTGCGCGATGCGATCGGCGCCCTGCGTGCGATCCGCGGCGGGAACTACCGCATCGACCTGCCGGTGACCACCGGCGGCGAGGTCGGCGAGCTGCAGGCCTCGATCGGCGAAATGTCGGTGGCGCTCGACCAGTCCAAGCAGGACCTGGAAAACAAGGTGGCCGCGCGCACCCAGGACCTGCTGGAATCGCGCAACGAGGCGCTGCGCGCCGACGCCGACAAGCGCAAACTCATCCAGAAGGTAAACAGCATCATCGAGGACGAGCGCAAGAGCATCGCGGTGGAGATCCACGACGAACTGAACGCCTCGCTGATCGCCGTGCGCCTGGAAGCGCAGAGCATCGCCACGCTGGCGGGCAGGGCGCCGGCCGGGCCCGAGGTCGAGGACATCCGCGCCAAGGCGCAGGCCATCACCAGGCTGGCGCTCGATTTGTACGCCAATGGCCGGCGCCTGGTGCGGCGCCTGCGCCCCGAGGTGCTGGACATGCTGGGCCTGCACGGCGCGGTGGAGGAGATGCTGCGCCACTACGATAGCGGCTCCGGCTGCCGCTTCGCCTTCCATTCCGAGGGCGACTTTTCGCGCCTGGGGAACGAGCTGGCGATTTCCGCCTACCGCATCGTGCAGGAAGCGCTGTCGAACGTGATGAAGCATGCAGGCGCCTCGTTCGCCCAGGTCAGCCTGGTGCTCGACGAAGACGAGAATGTGCTGCGCATCGCCGTCGAAGACGATGGCCAGGGCTTCGAGCCGGCCGTCAATTCCGAAGGCATCGGCATCATCGGCATGCGCGAGCGCGTGTATGCGCTGCGCGGCGCGATCGCCGTGCGTTCGGCCCCGCAGCGCGGCACTACGGTTGCCATCACCTTGCCCCTTTCCGCCGCCAGTGCTGTATCGTAGCGGCTCGATTTTCTCTCCCTGCCGGAACCTCCCATGTCGAACGAAATGAAGACGCCCTACGAACTGGGCAACCAGAACCAGACCACCACCTGGAGCGACTGCATCGCCTGGTACGAAGAGCTGGCGCGCAACTACCCGAGCGTGCTGCGCTTCGGCGCGATCGGCACCTCCGACGCCGGCCTGCCGATCCACGCTGGCGTGGTGAGCGCCGACGGCGTCTTCGGGCGCGAGCAGATCAAGGCGGGCGGGCGTCCGGTCTTCTTCAACAACAACGGCATCCACCCGGGCGAACCCGAAGGCGTGGACGGCTGCATGGCGCTGGTGCGCGACTTCTGCACCCAGCCGGCGCGCCTGGCGGCCCTGGGCGAGACGGTGTTCATCTTCATCCCGCTGTACAACGTCGACGGCAGCATCAACCGCGCCAACACCTCGCGCGTGAACCAGGACGGCCCCGAGCAGTTCGGCTTCCGCGGCAACAGCCGCCACCTCGACTTGAACCGCGACTTCGTCAAGTGCGACACCCTGACGGCCCAGGTCTTCAACAAGTTCTTTACGGCCTGGGACCCGGACGTGATGGTCGATACCCATACCTCGAACGGCGCCGACTACAGCTACACCATGACCCTGATCCACACCCAGCCGGACAAGCTGGGCGGAGAGCTGGGCGGCTTCCTGCGCGACACCATGCTGCCGGCGATGTACGCCGGCATGGACGCGCGCGGCTGGCCGACCTGCCCGTACGTGAACCCGGTCAAGGACAGCCCGGACCACGGCATCGCCGACTTCCTGGAAACCGCGCGCTTCTCGACCGGCTACGCGGCCCTGCACCACACCATCGGTTTCATGCCCGAGACCCACATGCTGAAACCTTTCAAGGACCGCTACGACTCGATGCGCGCCCTGGTGGAAACCGCGCTCGACTTCACGGTGCATAACGCATCGCAGATCCAGTCCCTGCGCCGCGCCGCCAAGGCCGCCGGGCGCACCCGCGCCGAGTGGCCGATCCACTGGGCGATGGACGAAGAGAACGTCGGCAGCTTCCGCTTCAAGGGCTACGAAGCCAAGTACAAGCCTAGCGTGCTGGGCGGCTACACGCGCCTGCACTACGACCGCAACAGCCCCTGGGAACGCGACATCGCCTGGTACAACCGCTTCAACGCCGACATCACCGTGCCCGCGCCAAAGGCCTACGTCATCCCGCAAGCCTGGCGCGAAGCGGTCGAGCGCCTGCAGCTGAACGGCGTGCAGATGGAACGCGTGCAAGCAGATCGGATGGAGGAGGTGGACTACTACCACATCGCCTCGGTGTCCTCGCGCCCCAACGCCTACGAAGGCCACATGTTCCACGACGACGTGCAGCTGGAAAAGCGCCGCGCCCAGGTGCTGCTGCGCGCCGGCGACGTCATCGTCCCGCTCGACCAGGACGCGGCCCGCTACGTCGTCGAAACCCTGGAGCCGCTGGCCCACGATAGCTTCTTCCGCTGGGGCTTCTTCAACAGCGTGCTGGAAAAGAAGGAAGCCTATTCCGACTACGTGTTCGAAGACGAAGCCGAACAACTGCTGCGCGACGAACCCGAACTGGCATCGAAGTTCACCGAATGGAAGTCCGCGAACCCCGGCCTGCTCTCGAACCAGGAAGCCGTCCTCGACTTCATCTTCGCCAACTGCACCAAGTACCGCGAACCCGAATGGCGCCGCTACCCCGTCTTCATGATCGCCTAAGCCTGAAATGTCGCGGCACAGATACGCGACGCTTCCCGTAGGGTGGGCACTCGTGCCCACGCGGATCAAACACACCACGAACGGCACAGGCAACAGCCCCACTAACGCCTGCATACCGGTTCCAACTCACAAAAAACACCAATGAGACACCCCACCATCGCCGCCCTCTGCCTGACCCTGTCCGCCGCAGCCCACGCCGCCCCATCCCCCGGACAGACCTTCTTCAACCAGAACTGCGCCAGCTGCCACACCGTCGACAACAAGCTCTCCCCGCTGGCCGGCCCCGGCCTGTTCAACGTCGTCGGCCGCAAAGCCGCCGCCGCTCCCAACTTCAACTACACCGACGCGCTGACGAAGGCAGGTGCCGCCGGCAAGACCTGGACCCGCGACGAACTCGACGTCTTCCTGCGCGACCCGAACAAGGACGTCCCCGGCACCGCAATGCCGATCGGCGTACCGGACGCCAGGCAGCGCGCCGCCGTCATCGCCTTCCTCGCCACGCAAACCGGCAAAGCTGCCGCGCCAGCTGCCAGCGCGACGAAGAGCGGAAGCGACCAGGCCGGCGCCTGGACCCAGGACAAACCCGGCGACCTGCACCACATCAAGCCAACGGAGCTCATCAAACCCTACGCCAGCGACAGCGCCGGCAACGGTCCCAAGCTTGCAGCCCGCCCCGACGGCGCCATGCCCGCCGTCCCACCCGGCTTCACGATCGGCATCTACGCCGATGGCCTCGGCAAGTCGCGCCTGCCGCTGCGCGCCCCGAACGGCGACATCTTCCTGTCGGAAGCCGCCAAAGGCCAGATCACGGTCCTGCGCTCGAAGAATGGCGACAAGGCGGAGACGGTCAGCGTCTACGCCACCGGCCTGTCGCGGCCCTACGGCATGGCCCTGTGGCCGTCCGACAAGCCGCAATACCTGTACGTCGCCAACGTCAACTCGGTAGTGCGCTACCCCTACAGCGTTGGCGACCTGAAGGCGAAAGCAGAACCCGAAACCGTGATCGAGAAGATCAGCGACACCAGCGGCGGCCACGTCACGCGCACCATCGCCTTCTCGAAGGACGGCAAGACGCTGTTCCTGTCGGTCGGCTCGGCCACCAACGTCGCCGCCAGCATCGGCGCCCAGCCGCCGCAGCCGCTGGCGCAGTGGGAAGCAAAGTATGGCGTCGGCGCCGCCTGGGGCGAGGAAACCGAGCGCGCCGCCGTGCTGGCTTTCGACGCCGACGGCAAGAACCGCCGCGCCTATGCCAACGGCCTGCGCAACTGCGTCGGCATGATCGTGCACCCGACCACCGGCGACTTGTTCTGCAGCGTGAACGAGCGCGACGAACTGGGCGACAACCTGCCGCCCGACTACATCACGCGCGTCAAGCAGGGCGGCTTCTATGGCTGGCCGTGGTACTACATCGGCGCCAACGAAGACCCGCGCCTGAAGGGCATCCGTCCGGACCTGAAGAGCAAGACCATCGTGCCCGACACCCTGATCCAGTCGCACTCGGCGCCGCTGGGCATGGTTGTCTACCAGGCGCCAAAGGGGGCGCAGCACGCCTTCCCGAAAGAGTACGAGGGCGACATCTTCCTGGCCCTGCACGGCTCCTGGAACCGCGGCATCCGCACCGGCTACAAGGTGGTGCGCGTGTTCATGAAGAACGGCGTGCCGACCGGGCAGTACCAGGACTTCATGACCGGCATGGTGCTGAGCGACCGCGACGTGTGGGCACGCCCTGCAGCCGTCGAAGTGGCGGCCGATGGCGCGCTGCTGGTGGTCGACGATGGCGGCGGCGTGGTGTGGCGGATCGCGCCGGCGCGGTCGAACTGAGCGCATACAGGTTCTGGTAAGCGCAGGCGTCGATAGGGGACGGCTACCGGCGCGGCGAAGCAGCGGCAGGCAGGACATGCACATGTCGAGTATGTAGTTTCCGTGTGGAAATGTTAAAATGATGCGATACACATTTTTTCGTCTCGACGCGCGTCATCGCATCCATTGGCATCTGCCTGCCACACGATTTACCTGGAACGTAACATGTCTGTATCCCACGGCGATTCTGCTGCCAAATCGCGCTTTAACTATCTCCTTTGCATCGACCTCATCGCTTTCGTGTCCATCCTCGTCATCGCCGGCCGTCCCGAAGCGCTGGCGATCACGGTCAGCGCGATCATCATCTGCGTAGCCGCGCTGGCGTACCGCGCCACCCTGGGCGTCAAGTCGTATGTCGCGAACGCGGCAGCCAAGGCAAAATCGGCGCGCACCGCCTCCCAGCAGGCGCGGCGCATGCCCGCCGCTACCCCGGCCTTGCCGGTCAAGCCAGGCAGCCGGTCCTGGCTACGCGACTCCGAGTAGCGGAACACGCAGCCGCGCAACCGCTTGCGCGTACACCTCGCGATACAGGTCGTGCATTTCCTGCGCCAGCTCCGGGTCGCAGGTTTCGGCATCGCACACGCAGCGTCCCTCGCCATATTCGCAGGCCCCTGGTTCGTGCAGCCGCACGGGCGCCAGGCGCGCCGTTCCCACTCGCTGCACGTAGGCCAGCAGCGAAGCATCCTTGCGCGGCTCTGCGGTGCACACCGCCACGAACAGGATGCGCACTTCCGGATTGACGGTGCGCGCCGCGTTCAGGCGCCTGGCCAGCGTGTACTGGCCGGCCAGGTCGATTTCTCCGCCACGCACCGGCACCACGATCACGCGCGCCGTGGCCAGCACGCAGCGGCATTCCTCGGTATCGCGCGCACCCGCATCGACCACGATGTCGTTGAACAGGCGCCGCAGTCCGGCCAGCTTGTCGGCCACGCCACGCGTGCCCAGGCTGCGCACGTCGAGCCAGGGCCGGATGCGCGCCGCGCTGCGCGCCTCGCCCCACAGGTAGCCACCATGCCAGAGCCCGGTCATGGCCAGGCAGACCTTGCGTCCGCTGCGCGCGCGCAGCACCGCGAGATTGCGCGCCACGATGCTGCGGTCGGCGCTGGCGTGCTGGTTGACGATGGCGATGATCATGCTTGCCTCTGCTGGAGTCGGGATGCCATCCAGCTTAGCGAGAGGGCGGTAAAAAGACTGAAAAGGGTAGGCGCATGGGTGTAAAAACCGGGTCAACGAGCGGCAGGGAAGGGGCTGGCTGCAGCGCCGTGCATGCAGCGCGCATAAGGCGATTTATGCAGGGGAGGTAGTGCTTGACTTGCATCACGTGCGATGCGATGTTGCCATTGCTGCTGAGTTGAAAAATGTCACATGTTGGCTCGGTGTGCATTCGACGATTGATTCTTTTGGAGACAAACATGAACAAGAAGTTGGCAACGCTGCTGTTTGCAATTGGTCTGGGCATGGCGGGCGGTTCCGCGCTGGCGTTCGGCCCCCTGGATCCGCCTTCCTGCGCCCAGCAATGTTTTACGCTGTTCAAGGCTTGCAAGGCTGCCGGCGTTCCTGAAGGCGAATGCCAGATGGACTTTTCGTCTTGCAGGGATCGCTGCGGCATCTGATTGCTTGTGTCCGGCCGCGCCTGGCAACACGGGCAGCGGCATGATTGTCCCGGCACATCACTGCCAAAGTGACAATGCGTGAGTTTTCCAGGCGGCATCGCAAGGCATAATGCGCGGTCAAGCGCATGTTGCACTGCGGGACCGTTGGAACCACCGCTACAACCGGTGTTCTCCGGCATCTTCCCGTGCCTACTTTCGGAGAACACCATCAATCCGCTCATTCGTCTCGAACACCTGCCGCGTGCACTGGTCCTCGCCGCCTCCCTGCTGGCCGCCGGCTGCGCCGTGCAGCCGAACAACCGCGGCGGCGTATTGATTGGCCTGGATACGGCGG
>Ga0308160_10006324_pt1 | contig 12101 bp, 11 predicted proteins | sample PhyFR1_FD_201036 | JGI IMG/M metagenome (GOLD analysis project Ga0308160, IMG submission 201036) | Phyllosphere microbial communities from UC Gill Tract Community Farm, Albany, California, United States - DLSLF.R1 | ecosystem: Host-associated > Plants > Phyllosphere > Unclassified | place: USA... | reverse complement strand
GGCTACCTCATCACGGGCGTGAAGGACGTCCGGCAGTCGAAGGTCGGCGACACCGTCACGACCGCGGTGAAGCCGGCGACCGACGCCCTCCCGGGCTACACCGACCCGAAGCCGATGGTCTTCTCCGGTCTGTACCCGATCGACGGCAGCGACTACCCGATCCTCCGCGACGCGCTCGACAAGCTGAAGCTCTCCGACGCCTCGCTCAACTACGAGCCGGAGACCTCCGTCGCCCTCGGATTCGGCTTCCGCGTCGGCTTCCTCGGCCTGCTCCACCTCGAGATCGTGACCGAGCGGTTGCAGCGTGAGTTCGACCTCGACCTCATCGCCACCGCGCCGTCGGTCACCTACGAGGTGAAGACGGAGGACAAGCAGGTCGTCACCGTCACGAACCCCAGCGAGTTCCCCTCCGGCAAGATCCTCGAGGTGTCGGAGCCGATGGTCAAGGTGGGCATCCTCGCCCCCAAGGACTACGTGGGCACCATCATGGAGCTCTGCCAGAGCCGTCGAGGTGCGCTGCTCGGCATGGAGTACCTCGGCGAGGACCGCGTCGAGCTGCGGTACACGATGCCGCTCGGTGAGATCGTCTTCGACTTCTTCGACCACCTGAAGAGCCGCACGCAGGGGTACGCGTCGCTCGACTACGAGCCCTCCGGTCAGCAGGCCGCCGATCTCGTGAAGGTCGACATCCTGCTGCAGGGCGACCAGGTCGACGCGTTCAGCGCCATCGTCCACCGCGAGAAGGCGTACGCCTATGGCGTGCTCATGACCGAGCGGCTGAAGAAGCTCATCCCGCGCCAGCAGTTCGAGGTGCCGATCCAGGCCGCCATCGGTGCGCGGATCATCGCCCGCGAGTCGGTCCGTGCCATGCGCAAGGACGTCCTGGCCAAGTGCTACGGCGGTGACATCACCCGCAAGCGCAAGCTCCTCGAGAAGCAGAAGGAGGGCAAGAAGCGGATGAAGATGGTCGGCAAGGTCGAGGTGCCTCAGGAGGCGTTCATCGCAGCGCTCTCCGGGGACGTGGAGACGAAGGACAAGAAGTGAACGCACGACGCAGTTCGTTCGAGGACGAGGCGGTCGACTACGCGGCCGTCGGCGCCACCCAGCGGACCGACCTCATGCAGTACCCGCCGGAGGGCTACGTGCCGTCGGAGGACGAATTCCGCCTCGGGAGCGGTGAGGAGCGGTTCGCCCTCGCGAGCAGCGCCCTCCTCACCTGGGGACTGCACCGCTCGAGCGGCGTGGAGATCTCCGAGGTGCACCCCGGCACGGGCGTGCAGTACGGCGGCATCGCCTTCGCCGAGGACGGTACGCCGCTGGAACCCATCGAGACGCACGAGGAGCAGCGCTTCGCCGAGGACGGCACGCCGTTCATCACGCCGGGCACGACGGTCGTCTTCGCCGGCACCGTCGGCGGGGAACCGCTCGTCGGGCCGCATCGCGTCATCTCCGTCACCGAGGAGCCGGGTCACGTGAGCCTGGCCATCGGCACGATGGAGGGCGATCCGGAGAGCGGCGAGCAGTCCTTCACGATCGAGCAGCGCGAGGACGACTCCGTCTGGATCGTCGTGCGCTCGTTCTTCCGCCCGACGAAGGGTGCCGCGAAGCTCGTCGGCTCCAAGCGCCGCCGCAAGACCATGAACGACGCCTACCTCCGCGCACTCCTGCCGTCGCGCGGCGTCTGAGCGACGGACCGTGCCGAGCGCCCTCCCACTCGCCGATCCGGCCCCGTCCGACGGACTCCTCCCGGAGACGGCGGCCGTCGGTGCCCACGAGCGCAACTTCGGGGTGTACCTCCACGTGCCGTTCTGCCGGGTCCGATGCGGCTACTGCGACTTCAACACCTACACGGCGACCGAGCTCCGCGGCGCGAAGCAGTCTGACTACGCCGACGAGGCGGTCGCGGAACTCCGCTTCGGCAAGTCCGTCCTGGCGTCATCGACCGTCCCCGACCGTCCGGTCTCGACCGTGTTCTTCGGTGGCGGGACGCCGACCCTCCTCCCCGCTGACGACCTGGTCCGCATGCTCCGAGGCGTGACGGACAACTTCGACCTCGCTCCCGGCGCTGAAGTGACGACCGAGGCCAACCCCGACTCCGTCGACGCCACCTACCTCCGCACGCTCGCCGAAGCCGGATTCACCCGGGTGTCCTTCGGGATGCAGTCCGCCGTGCCGAGCGTGCTCGCCACCCTCGAGCGCACGCACGATCCGGCTCGGGTGCCGCTCGTCGTGCAGTGGGCTCGCGAGGCCGGCCTCGGCGTCAGCCTGGACCTCATCTACGGGACGCCGGGGGAGACCCTGGCCGACTGGCGCGTCTCACTCGAGACGGCGATCGCCTGCGCTCCGGACCACGTGTCGGCCTATTCGCTCATCGTCGAACCCGGGACGAAACTCGCGCGCCAGATCCGCTCGGGCGTGGTGGGGACCCCCGACGAAGACCTGCAGGCCGACATGTACGAGCTCGCCGACGATCTCCTCACCGAGGCCGGCTACGGCTGGTACGAGGTCAGCAACTGGGCGACGGACGACACGCACCGCTCCCGGCACAACCTCTCCTACTGGACCGGCGAGGACTGGTGGGGTGTCGGCCCGGGCTCGCACAGTCACGTCGGCGGGGTGCGCTGGTGGAACGTCAAGCACCCGGCGGCGTACGCCCAGCGGATCGCGGCGGGGGAGTCGCCGGCCGCCGGCCGGGAGACCCTGGACGACGAGACGCGGGAACTCGAACGCATCCTGCTGCTCACCCGCACGCGGGACGGCATCCCGATCCGGACGCTCGCCCCCGAGGCTCGCACGGCCGTCGCCGGGCTCATCGCCGAGGAACTGGTCGACGCACGGCAGGCCCTGCTCGGACGGCTGGAGCTCACGCGCCGCGGACGGCTCCTCGCCGACGCGGTCGTCCGCCGTCTGGTCGGCGACTGACCCTGCCCGAGGCGCAGAACAGCCCCGCCCGGCGGACCGGACGGGGCTGTTCTCGTGCGACTCGACGGATCAGGCCTTGATGAACTGGATCGTGAGCGGGTAGCTGTACAGCTCGCCCTTGTTCGCCTTGATCGCGGCGATGATGCTGAACACGATCACCACGACGTAGACGGCGATGATGATGAACAGACCCACGACGACGATCGTCAGGATCGAGCCGACCACGAGCGCGATCAGCATCGTCAGCTGGAAGTTCAGCGCGGTGAGCGTGTGCGCCTTGATGAACGGGCCGCGGTCCTTGAGGACCAGGTAGCCGATCAGCGGCGGGATGAATCCGAAGAAGATCCCACCGATGTGGATGAGCGTCGACCAGAGCTTCTCGTCCGACGGGCTCATGGGCTGAGCGGCGGCGTACGGCTGCTGGTACTGCGGGGCGCCTGCGGGCGGCGGCGGGTAGGAGCCGGCAGCGGGCGGCGGCGGCGCGTAGCCACCGGCGGGCGGGGGCGGGTAGGCGCCTGCGGGCGGCTGCTGCGGAGCTGCGGGAGGGGGCGTTGCGCCGTCTCCTGCAGGCGGAACCGACCCGCCCTTCGCTGGGTCGACGGGCGGCTGAGCGTTCGGATCGGACATCTTCGCACCTTTCACGGAGAGTGATATTCAATTGGTCCAGCTGAGCGTATCGCACCAGGTGTTGCTCATCAGGGACCCACGCCTGCGGCCAACGGTATTCCCGCGGCACGGGGCCGCGCAAGGGACGGCCGCGCGGAGGCCACGATATGATTGGCAGTCAGGGTCTTCGAGTGCTGATGGTCGGCGCTCCGAGGTGGATGACGGGAGGAGATCGAGATGGTGTCGGATCGCGGTCTCGAAGTGCTCCGCGTCATCGTGCAGGACTACGTCGCCTCGCGCGAGCCCGTCGGTTCCAAGACGATCGTCGACCGCCACTCCTTCGGGGTCTCCGCAGCCACCATCCGCAACGACATGGCGCAGCTCGAGGACGAAGAGCTCATCGCCGCTCCCCACACCTCATCCGGCCGGGTGCCCACCGACAAGGGTTACCGGATGTTCGTCGACCACCTGGCCGACCGCCGTCCGCTGAACAACGCCCAACGGACGGCGATCGAGACCTTCCTCGGCGCGTCCGGCGACCTCGACGAGGTCCTGCACCGCACGGTGCGGCTGCTGTCGCAGCTGACGAACCAGGTCGCGCTCGTCCAGTACCCGATGTTCTCCCGGGCACGCGTCCGGCATCTCGAGTTGGTGAGCGTCACCCCGAACCGAGTGCTCGCGGTCATCATCCTCGACAACGGCCGCGTCGAGCAGCGGCTCATCGAGACGGAGAGCCCGGTCGACGACGACCTCATCTCGCGGCTCCGCTCGCTGTGCAACGAGGCGGTCGCGGGCCGTCCACTCCTCGACGCCCACGACGCGATCGGCGACGTCCCAGCCGACATCGCCGACCTCGATCGCGCGGCGGCCGTCCGCATCGTCGACGCGGTGCGCGAGCAGCTGTCGGCGCAGCGCCAGGACCGCCTCGTCATGGCCGGTGCCGCCAACCTCGCCCGCACCGAGGACGACTTCCCCGGCAGCATCTATCCGGTCCTGGACGCCATCGAGCAGCAGGTCGTGCTGCTTCGGCTCTTCGGCGAGATGGAGTCCGAACGCGACAGCGTGGTCGCCAGCATCGGGCGGGAGAACGCGTCGTTCGGCCTCGAGACCACGAGTGTCCTCGCCGGGAACTACCGTTCCTCTGGTGGCGAAATCGCCCGGCTCGGCGTCCTCGGCCCCACGAGAATGGACTACGCGAGCAACATGGCTGCGGTCCGCGCCGTCGCCAGGTACCTCTCGCGCATCCTCGACGCCGAGTGACGCATCCTCGTCGCGTCCCCCAACACCTTCCGCACCTCGAACGAAAGGCCCTCAGTGGCTGACTACCCCGACCACTACGCAGCACTCGGTGTCGCCAAGGAGGCGACGCCCGAAGAGATCAAGAAGGCCTACCGCCGCCTCGCACGCGAACTGCACCCCGACGTGAACCCGGGTTCCGACGCCTCGGAACGGTTCAAGGAGGTCACGCACGCCTACGACGTGCTGAGCGACCCCAAGCAGCGCCAGCAGTACGACCTCGGTCCGCAGGCTGGTGGGTTCGGTGGCGGCGACGCCGGGTTCGGCGGCTTCGGCGACATCTTCGACACCTTCTTCGGCGGTGGCGGCCAGCAGCGCGGACCCAAGTCCCGTCGCGCACGCGGGGAGGACGCCCTGTTGCGCGTCGAGCTCGACCTCGACGAGGTCATCTTCGGCACCCACCGCGACCTCGAGGTCGACACCGCCGTGCTCTGCAGCACCTGCAACGGCTCCTGCTGCCAGCCCGGCACCTCACCGGTGACCTGCGACATCTGTCACGGCACCGGCTCCATCCAGCGGGCCGTCCGCTCGCTGCTCGGCAACGTCATGACGTCGGCGCCCTGCGGCACCTGCCGCGGCTACGGCACGATCATCGCGACCCCGTGCGTCACCTGCCAGGGTCAGGGTCGGCTCCGTGCCCGCCGCACCGTCTCGGTCGACATCCCGGCCGGCGTCGACACCGGTCTGCGTCTGCAGATGCCGGGGAGCGGCGAGGTCGGCCCGGCCGGCGGCCCGAACGGCGACCTCTACCTCGAGATGAAGGTCAAGCACCACGACGTCTTCAGCCGCGACGGCGACGACCTGTTGTGCACGCTCGAAGTCCCGATGACCGACGCCATCCTCGGCCGCCAGGTCACCGTCCACGCGCTCGACGGCGACGTCGAGGTCGAGCTGCGGCCGGGCGTGCAGAGCTCCGAGGTCATCACGGTCAAGGACCGCGGTGTCACCCGTCTCCGCGGGAACAGCCGGGGCGACCTCAAGATCGGCGTCCAGGTCGTCACGCCGACGAAGCTCGACCACCGCGAACGCGAGCTGATCAAGAGCTTCGCCTCAGGACGACGCCAGGGTGCTCCGGCGCTCGCGCAGTTCCAGCAGGGCCTGTTCGCGAAGATCCGCGACCGCTTCCACGGCGTCGGTTGAGATGAGTTCGCTGTACCTCCGTGAGGATCTCGAATCGACCGGTGTCGGCGACTCGGTGACCCTCCGCGGGCCCGAGGCGAAGCACGCCGTCGCCGTGAGTCGGCTGCGGGTCGGCGAGACGACGTCGATCGGCAACGGCCGGGGCCTGATCGCGACCGGACCGGTCGTGCGCAGCGAGCCGGGGGAGTTGGAGATCCGCGTCGAATCGGTCGTGGTGCATCCGGAGAACCGTCCCGGGCTCGTCCTCGTGCAGGCGCTGGCCAAGGGTGATCGCGACGAACTCGCCATCCAGGCGGCGACCGAGCTGGGTGTCGACCGGATCGTCCCGTGGGGCGCCGAGCGCAGCATCTCGAGATGGCAGGGCGACAAAGCGGTCAAGGGCCGTGCGCGCTGGCAGCTCATCGTGCGGGAGGCGTCGAAGCAGTCGATCCGCGCACGGGTCCCCGAGGTGGCCGAGGTCGTCGACACCCGCGGACTCGCGTCGATCGTCGCCGGCCGGACCGTCCTCGTGCTCGAACCCAGCGCGGCACTCGCTCTCTCGGAGCTCGACCCGTCGGCCCTGCTCGCCGAGGAACTCGTGCTCGTCGTCGGTCCGGAGGGCGGCATCTCGCCGGCGGAGCGCGAACGGCTCGAAGCGGCCGGCGCCGTCGAGGTCCGGATCGGCTCGGGCGTCCTGCGCACCTCGACGGCAGGACCGGCGGCGATCGCCGCGCTCAACGTGCTGCTCGGTCGGTGGTGACGATCCACCAGCCCGCGCATGAGGCCGCCACGAACCTTAGACTGGTGGACATGAGTGAAGCACCGTCGGTATTCAGCCGCATCGTGTCGGGGGAGATCCCGACGACCCTCCTCGCCGAGACCGATCGGGTGATCGCGTTCGCCGACATCGCACCGCAGGCGCCCGTGCACCTCCTCGTCGTCCCGAAGACCGCCGAGTACCGCGACGTCGTGGAGTTGGCCGCTGGCGACCCCTCCTTGCTCGCTGAGATGGTCGAGGTGGCGTCGTCGCTTGCGAAGGAGCACACGGGTGGCGAGTTCCGACTCGTCTTCAACACCGGCGAGTCCGCCGGGCAGACGGTCTTCCACGTGCACGCGCATGTCCTCGGCGGTTCCCTGCAGGAGGGCACCCTTGGCGGAGCCTGAGTCCTCGAACCCCGACCGCTCCGTCGCTGCGCGGACGGAGGAGGTCGAGCACGTCCTCCTGGTGGACGGGCTCGCCATGGTCCGTCTCCTCGGCCCACAGGACCGCCTCCTGACGACCGTCGAGCGCGAACACCCCGGTGTCTCGGTGCACGTGCGCGGCAATGAGATCACCATCACCGGCCCGGCGCCGCAGGCCGACGCCGCCAGACGACTCGTAGAGGAACTCATCACCATGGTCCGAGAAGGACACGACCCGGGGCCGGCGGAGGTCAGCACCTCCGCCCGCATGCTCGGGCAGGACGGCTCGGCCTCCCCGTCGGAGGTGCTCGGGCAGGTCATCCTCACCTCGCGTGGCAAGACGATCAAAGCGAAGACCGTCGGGCAGCGAGCGTACGTCGACGCGATCGACGAGAACACGATCGTGTTCGGTATCGGCCCGGCCGGTACCGGCAAGACCTACCTCGCGATGGCGAAGGCTGTGCAGGCTCTGCAGCGCAAGGAGGTCAACCGGATCATCCTGACGCGCCCGGCCGTCGAGGCCGGCGAGCGACTCGGGTACCTCCCGGGCACGCTGACGGACAAGATCGATCCGTACCTGCGTCCGCTCTACGACGCGCTCAACGAGATGATGGACCCCGAGATCGTCCCGAAGCTGCTCGCGGCCGGCACGATCGAGGTCGCACCGCTCGCCTACATGCGTGGCCGCACCCTCAACGACTCGTTCATCGTCCTCGACGAAGCGCAGAACACCACGCCCGAGCAGATGAAGATGTTCCTCACCCGGCTCGGGTTCGGGTCCAAGATCGTCGTGACCGGCGACGTCACGCAGATCGACCTGCCGACCGGTGCGTCCGGCTTGCGGCTCGTCACCCGCGTGCTCAAGGACGTCGACGACATCCACTTCGCCCACCTCACGAGCGAGGACGTCGTCCGCCACACCCTCGTCGGTCGGATCGTCGACGCCTACGGGGAGTACGACGCCGTCCGACAGGCGCAGCGGTTCGAGCGCGAGCAGGCCGCCGAGTTCGCCAACCGTGCCGAGCGTCGCGGCGCAGCCAGAGACCACCAGCCGAAGCGAGGACGCTCATGACCATCGAGATCAACAACGAGTCAGGCGTCGCCGTCGACGAATCGCGCATCCTCGCCCTGGCGTCGTTCGCGCTCGACGCGATGCACGTGAGCCCTGATGCCGAGCTCGCCATCGTCCTGGTCGACGAGGGCGCCATGGAGCAGTTGCACGTCCAGTGGATGGACGAGCCGGGACCGACCGACGTCCTGAGCTTCCCCATGGACGAGCTCCGTCCCGGCACCGAGGAGAACCCGACGCCGCCCGGGCTGCTCGGCGACATCGTGCTCTGCCCGCAGGTCGCCGAGACGCAGGCGGCCGCCGCGAAGCACTCGACGATGGACGAACTCCAGCTCCTCACCTGCCACGGTGTGCTCCACCTGCTCGGGTACGACCACGCGGAGCCCGATGAGGAGAAGGAGATGTTCGGCATCCAGCGGGACATCCTCCTCGCCTTCGCGCTCCAGGAGAGACGACGCAGCAGCTGATGTCCCTCGTCGCCGTCTTCGTCATCGTCGCGTTCCTGCTCGTCGCGTTCGCAGGCCTCATGGCCGCAGCCGACGCCGCGATCGGCGTCCAGTCGGGCGCGGACATCCTCGACCTGGCAGAGGGCGCCCGCTCGGGATCCGCGCTCCGCGCCATCGCAGCCGATCCGGGTGCGCACGTCAACGCGATCAACTTCATCCGGATCCTGGCCGAGACCACGGCCGCCGTCCTCGTCACCCTCGCGCTGGCCTCGTCGATCGACGAGTTGTGGCTCGTCCTCGTCCTCGCGGTCGTCATCATGACCGGCACCTCGTTCGTGCTCGTCGGTGCGAGCCCGCGAGGCGTCGGACGGACCCACGCGAGTGGAGTGCTGCGCTTCAGTGCCCCCGCCATCCGTGCCGCACGCGTGGTCCTCGGCCCGGTCGCGAACGTCCTCGTCTCCCTGGGCAACCGGGTGACCCCGGGGCTGCCCCGTTCGGTCTCCTTCACCTCGGAGGAGCAACTGCTGAGCATGGTCGACGAGGCGGCCGCGCACTCGGTCCTCGAAGAGGACGACCGCGAGCTCATCCACTCGATCTTCGAGTTCAATGAGACGCTCGTCCGCGAGGTGATGATCCCGCGCACCGACCTCGTGAGCCTGCAGCGCGATCTCAGCGTCCGCGAGGCGCTCGAGGTGTTCCTGGAGACGGGGATCTCGAGGGCGCCCGTCAGCGACGGCGACATCGACGACCTGGTCGGCATCCTGTACCTGAAGGACCTGGTGCGAGCGATGTTCGGTGGCGACGGCGTCACCGAGGTGGGCTCGATCGAGCCGCTCCTGCGGCCGGCGAGCTTCGTCCCCGAGTCCAAGAAGGCCGATTCGCTCCTGCAGCAGATGCAGAAGGAGTCCAACCACATCGCGATGGTCGTCGACGAATACGGCGGCATCTCGGGTCTCGTCACCCTCGAGGACCTCATCGAGGAACTCGTCGGCGACATCTCCGACGAGTACGACACCGACACCCCCGAGATCACCGACCTGCACGACGGACGGTTCCGGGTCGACGCCCGCCTGCCGGTCGACGAGCTGGGGGAGTTGTTCGGCCTCGAACTCGACGACGACGACGTCGACTCCGTCGGCGGCCTCCTGGCGAAGGCCCTCGGTCGGCTGCCCGTCGTCGGATCGACGGTGTCGACCAACGGCCTCGAACTCACCGCCGAGCGCGTCGAGGGGCGGCGGGGACGCATCCTCACCGTCATCGCCCAGCGCGACGACCAGCTGCAGGACGCCCAGCAGGCGTCCAACGACCACCGGGAGCACCCATGAACGACACCACCCCTCCGTCCGACTTCCGAGCGGGGTTCGTGTCCTTCGTCGGGCGTCCGAACGTCGGCAAGTCCACGCTGACCAACGCCCTCGTCGGTGAGAAGGTCGCGATCACGAGCTCGAAGCCGCAGACCACGCGTCGCGCGATCCGCGGAGTCGTGCATCGCGACCACGGCCAACTCATCGTCGTCGACACCCCCGGCATCCACCGGCCGCGCACCCTGCTCGGCCAGCGGCTGAACGATCTCGTGCAGTCAACCCTCTCCGACGTCGACGTCATCGGGTTCTGCATCCCCGCCAACGAGAAGCTCGGTCCCGGCGACCGCTTCATCAACGAGTCGCTCGACGGCTTCCCGCGCGCCAAGAAGGTGGCGATCGTCACGAAGACCGACACCGCCAGCCGGACGACGATCGCCGAGCAGCTGCTCGCGATCTCGGAGCTCCGGGACTGGGACGCCGTCATCCCGCTGTCCGCGGTGACCGACGACCAGCTCGACATCCTCGTCACCGAGGTGACGAAGCTCATGCCGCTCTCGGAACGCCTCTACCCGGCCGAGGCCACCACGGACGAGACGGTCGTCGACCGCGTGTCGGAGCTCATCCGTGAAGCCGCACTCGAGGGCGTGCAGGACGAGCTGCCCCACTCGCTCGCCGTGACCATCGATGACATGATCCCGCGCGAGGGGACCGACCTGCTCGACATCTACGCGAACGTGTTCGTGGAGCGCGACAGCCAGAAGGCGATCATCATCGGGAAGGGCGGCTCCAGGCTCCGCGACGTCGGGGCCCGGGCCCGCGCCGGGATCGAGCCACTCGTCGGATCGAGGGTCTTCCTCTCCATCCGCGTCAAGGTCGCGAAGGATTGGCAGCGCGACCCGAAACTGCTCGGTCGCCTGGGATTCTGACCCGGATCCGGTCGACCGTCGGCGCCGTGGGCCCGCGCGGATCCGCGCGGGTGGTCTCCGTTACCTGAACGTGACTTGCATGTCTGCTTTGGGCCCGCTGTGGAACCCGTCATCTGGCCGACAGGCTCGCGAGCGCGCGGACATACTGGTCCTCGGGGTCGCGAGAAGGAGTCCGAGTGTTCGACTGGTTGCTGGCCATCAGGCTGGATCGTCCGGAGCTCCTCGTCTGGGTCGGCGGTGCCGCCGTCCTCCTGGCGATCATCCTGTTGACCGGGCGCCGAACGGTTCGCGGCTGGCTGACGATGCTGCTCGTGGCGAGCGGTGGGGCGCTCCTCGCCTATGCCACGGCCTGGTTGCTCGGTGACGTGCTCGACGTCTTCGGGATCGAACTGACGCCGGTCACCCGTGCGTGGGCGGCGGTCGGGTTCGCCGGTGCCGCCCTCGCGATCGCGGCGATCGTGCGGACCCGGGCGTGGCGGGTCGTCGTGGCGAGCCTCGCCATCCCCGCGTTCCTGCTCATCGGGGCGATCGGCGTGAACCAGGACTTCGGTGAGTTCGCGACGGTGCGGGCGGCGTTGGGGATCAGCCCGTACCAGTCGTTCTCGGCCCTGCCTGCCGCCCGGGGGACGACCACGTCGTGGCAGCGACCCGCCGACCTGCCGAGCGGCGGGCGGGTCGAACACGTGGACATCCCGGCGACGACCTCCGGGTTCGCCCACCGGGACGCGCTCGTCTACCTGCCACCGGCCGCCCTGACCGCACACCCGCCGGCACTGCCGGTCATCGAAGCGTTCAGCGGTCAGCCGGGAGAGCCTGCAGACCTGTTCGCGTCGGCTGGGATCGCCGGGATCCTCGACCGCTTCGCCGCCTCGCATGCGGGTCTCGCTCCGATCGTGGTCGTGCCTGATCAGCTCGGCGCTCCGGACCACAACCCGATGTGCGTCGACGGGCCGCTCGGCAACTCGGCGACGTACCTCACGGTCGACGTCCCCGCGTGGATCTCGGCGCACCTCCCGGTGTCCGCATCGCGGACGGACTGGTTCATCGCCGGGTTCTCGCAGGGCGGGACCTGTTCCATCCAGCTCGGCGCCGCGCACCCCGAACGCTACGGCGGCATCCTCGACATCTCGGGGGAGGTCGTCCCGTCCATCGGACCGACGACGATCGCACAGGGCTTCGGCGGGTCGGCGACGGCGTACGAGGCCGCGGCCCCCTCCGCGATCCTCGCCGC
>Ga0308160_10006323_pt1 | contig 12102 bp, 17 predicted proteins | sample PhyFR1_FD_201036 | JGI IMG/M metagenome (GOLD analysis project Ga0308160, IMG submission 201036) | Phyllosphere microbial communities from UC Gill Tract Community Farm, Albany, California, United States - DLSLF.R1 | ecosystem: Host-associated > Plants > Phyllosphere > Unclassified | place: USA... | reverse complement strand
TCAGTCAGAGAAGCTATTCATGAGAATGGACAAGTGCTAGCGTGCAAGATTGTCAAGAGAGATGATCTGTCCGACCGATCTGGTTCGTTGGAAAGGTTCGAGGAGGAAATCAAAATATGGCAATCCCTACCTCGACACGATTCGTTCCTACCCCTCGTCGAGATGCATCGCACAAGCTCAATGACATACCTTCTCACACCTTTACTATCTGGTGGCTCGCTCCTGGATGTGCTCAAAAGGGAACATGGATCAGAAGTGACAGCGCGGAAATGGTTTCCTGGAGTAGTCGCTGCAGTCGCGGCACTACACGAAGGCTTCGACGGTTGGAGTGGACATGTGCTACATGGAGATTTGAAGTTGGACAATTTCTTGGTGGACTTACATGGACATGTAGTAGTCTGTGATTTCTACATGTGTCTCAAATTGGATGAGGGGAAATCACTACACACTAGCCCCGCCACGATCCCACCTCCACTCACTCCCGGTCGAGGTCGACAATCCCGAACATCATCACCCTATCGGCCCATCCACCGCCACACCGAGTCCGAAATCTTGGACCCGTCCCTTACTGCCGCCCCATTCCCATCAGCATCAATGCCATATGCATCCCCGGAACTACTTCGGCCTCAACCACGCGGACCATCACTCTCACAAGATGTCTGGGCAGTGGGCTGTATCCTCTATGCCTTGTTGACGGGGAGACTTCCGTTCGTTGACTCGTACGATCCAAGACTACAAATGAAGATAATGAAGGGACATTGGGAACAGCCAGTAGGATTAGGAAGGGAATGGGTTGAATGTCTGAGTGGATGTTTGGATACGAATATGGACGCTAGGTGGGACATTAAGCGAGTTCGAGAGTCGGACGCAGTAGTCGGCTGGCGAGAGGTCAAGGGAAGAAGTAAGTCGAGGAGCAGGTCACGAATGCGCGGCGGCCCAAGAGATCAATCAAGAGGACCATCTCGTTCACGCGGACCTCCATCAAGTGATCGGTTCCGAGGTCGAAAAGACTCACTACTCAGTAACGCCCCACTACCTCCATCACAGCCTATGTCGATACGCAGGCCCCAATCGAAAGAACATCTCAGTCCGTACATGCAGCCCGGAAACGCTTCGCACGATTCATTCGGTCTTCAACTTGATTCCAATCTAGCTTCGGGATCTCGATCTCGTTCAAATGGCCGTTCTAGATCTAGTTCTAGGAAACCATTGATGTATCAACAAGACCTGTCGACTTCGCTAGACTACATGAATATCAATCGAGGGAGAAGTACCGCTACCAGAGGCGAGATGTACAATGGCCATGCATCGCCATCTCCAGTCGGGTCTTCGAGGTGGAATCAGAATCGCGATCAGAGTCAAGGTGCCAATAGGAGTCGAAGTCGCGATATTAACATGGCACAGCCACCACGTACACCTTCTACTTCTTCCTCACACACGCGGCCTCCCACAAGCAATGTCACAATCACAGTTCCTCATACCTCCCCCCTTCCACCTAGTATATCTACCTTAAACGCATATCCCGATGACTCGCCGACCCGATCACACTCACGAGGAAGGGCTAGGTATAGCGATAAAGTAGCTGCTCGCGTTGGTCATTCCGCAGATTCGACTTCGTCCAGTGGTACTGGTACTTCCCCCAACGTCAGTCGAAGATCTACAAGTCAGAGTCAGAGCCGAAATAGTCCAGATCGAGGATGGAGGGGTAATAATGCCTTGGGTATTGTAGAGGAAGATAAAGCATGGACAGAGAGGGATCATGTCGAGGAGTACAGAGGGAGAAGCGTCAGTAGGGGTCATGACAAGTAGAGCATACAGTATATATGTAGATCAGAAAGTGGACAACAATCAGCATAGTGCATATGAATGTAATGTAATATATGTGGTATGCTACTACTGTCCTTCCGTCTTGTCCACCTCCATCTTCCCACTCTCTTCCAACGGTGCTGGTTCCTTCTCTGGTTCCACTGGCGCTTCCATAGCCGCCGTTTCGTTCACCAACTCTGAAACGACCGCTTCAGCCGGACCAGCAGTCTCCGGCTTCAGAGTCTCCGTCTGCTTGACCTCATCTTCAACCTCCGTCTTGACTTCAGAAACAGGAACGACGATTTCCACGATCTTGGATGGCTCCTCGATAATTGGTTGTGGCTTGAATAGGATATGCAGATCTCTCTTGCCCTTCAACCTCCCTAGTAGACGAATATCCTCTTGGGTCTTTAATCGTAATGCTCGCCATGTGAGACTTGTGCGTTGCTGCTCGTCAGTGTGGTTCCGCCGCATTCAGCTGAACTGACCTCTTCATTCACACTGAGCTTTTCAGATGGGATATCAACTCCCATAGCTTTATCATCTTCTTCATCTGCGTCAATCGCTTCGATCTCTTGGTACAAACTGGCAACATCGCTTTTCCTATTCAATTAGCATATCTCCTAAGCTGGGAAAACAAATCAAGACTAACCGCTTCCAATTGCGTAATTGATCAATATTACTATAACCCCCTCGCCACATATCGGATAAGGCCATTGTACCGACATTAAACCTGAACCGGCGTGGGGGCGATAATCGCCTCTTCCATAATTCCGCTCGTTCTTTCGCAGAGGTGTTATCCATTGGTGGTATCTCGAATACTCCTTCCGGACAACCTTCGTTCTTCCAAGCCGCCTTGACTGTTAGCTTTATGTAGTAGAATTGAGCATGTAGGGTACGTACATAATGAGATTCTCTGGTGATGATTGACAAGACTGTCTTTTCGAACCGTGGACCATCAGGTGGCATCCTCCTTAATTCCTCTCTTATCGAGCTGACCGTCTCTCTAACCCACGTCTCGTCGCTCGCTTCGATTACGAATGTCTTTGGCATACCACCTGTGAATGCCTGTTTCGACGCTGTACCGGGTGTCAGGTGAAGTAGAAATTGGAACAGGATAAAGTATTGGACCAGTATTTGGCGACGGAAAGATGGGTCGGCCAGCTATACGTCAGGGTCCGAAGGGATGTAAGATGGCGGAAGACAGGAGCCTTACCTCATGTTCCAGCAATTTTTTGCCGGTGAGGTATCGAGGATGAAAGAAACCCCCGGCATCCCCTGCATCGTCCCTCTTCCTCTTTTTTCCAACTTCGACTTCCCGTCCCATCAATTCCTTCTGTTTCTTTGTCTGTTCAAAGAGTATCGGCAAGACGATCTCTGATTTCTGGCGAAAAGATGCGAATGGTGTCGGGCCTTGATTACGCGCTTGAGGCGATGGTGCGAGTGAAGGGGGGTGAGCGAAATATTGTTGCAGTGACCACAGTGTTGTGTAGAAATCTGATTCTGGCTTTGAATCGTCCTTGACATCTTCCTTCTTCTCCTCTGATTCCTTTTTTTCCTCCATCTCGACGTCTCCATCTACATCCTTCTCCTTCGGTGTCTCCGTGGCTCCCACTTCCGACTCCTCCCAGACCGTCTTGATCTCGTTATAGTCCCCTCTCAAATTGATAGCGCTCTTATCCGCGATACTAATGACCGAGCTTGCAAATTGATGGACCCGACCTCTGAATACCAGATCCTCAGGTGTACGCGGTAGGAATCGTAAGAAAGCATTGATTGTTCTTAATAACGGTAATGCCTTTCCTCTCGATGCTGGCATGTCCTTAACTTTAGCAATGACCATTGCGAGCTCAAACAGAACTTGAGCATACCCTGGTGAATCGCTTGGAGCGTGTCTCGATGTAGATCCATAATTCCCTCCACGATTCCACGGAAATCAATTCGACCATTTCTTCGATTATAGGGAGAAAGATCGCCCCTGGTTCTACGGCTGCACTGTCTAACTGGTCAGCTGCCTTACATCAAATGTCTTTGGCAGCTCACTATTGAGAGAAGTATAGGCAGATTCAAAGAGGACTAGCGCAATGTCTAAGCGGTATTGCAGTTCCTCTTGGAAAGCTATTCTCTCCTCTACTTGACTTTCCATAGACGGCTCGAGCAGCTGCTCATTAGCTCTACCGCTTATGGCGAACTAGCGGGAGCTTACACTGCCATCTTGTATTCTCGATATCGTCAATTCCCTTCCTGCGATTTCCAATACAGCTTTGACCACATCAATCGACTTATCGTCCACCTCCTGCTCCTTTCCACCTCGATAGCTCGACCATGCTGATTCCCAGATACCGCCTACACGAGATGACAGATCCTCGGCGGGTCCTCGTGACGAGCTGGCAAGAGACTCTAGGGGCTTCGAGATCGCGTCGAGGAGGGGCAGCGGCATGGTATAGGTATAGACAGTAAGAGTAGAGGAGGACTGGTTGACACGTCTAGAGGTCACTTCTTGATTGATGGACGGAAGCAAATATGGGTTGACTTTGTGTCAGTAGTAGACTGTATGACTCTATCAACTATACATAGACCCACAAGCATGTCGTCACGATATCAGGATAGGGATAGGGATGAAGGACGTTATTCCCGTGATGAACCCGATAGGAGAGATAGAGGGGAAGATAGACGGAGAAAATATGAGCCAGAGGAGGAAACGTATCGTTCACCAAGACGTGATCGTGAGAGGGACGAGCGTGCGAGGCCAGCAGACAGAGCCAGAAGTCGAAGTCCCAAGAGAGAGCCTGGAAGCTCGAGATATGATGGTGAGCTATGTAGTGCATCTCATCGCCACCTTAAGCTGACTTACAGACCGAGATGACCGAGATCGACGAGAAAGAGGAAGAGGACCAAATAATGATCCAAATTATCGCGCACCTAAGATAGACCGTCCGGAACCAGTAGCAGTCCCAATAACGGGTCGAGGTGGTCCCAATGACCGAGGCAAAGGAGGTTTTAATAGAGGTGGTTTCGAAGGAAGAGGGGGATACGGCGGAAGAGGTGGATATGGAGGAGGAGGAGGTGGCGGAAGAGGAGGATATCAACAGGGCGGAGGGGAATATGATCGACCACTGGATAGAAGGGCTATTGAGGAAGGAAGACGTAGACGTGAGGAAGAACGTGCTATGGGCGCTTCGAGGCCTCAAGAGAGAGAGGAGGAAGAAGTGTATGTTAAGCAGGAAGAGGGTGTTGAAGGAGAAGAAGAGGAAGAGGTTGATCCTATGGCTGCTATGATGGGTTTTGGAGGATTTGGTACTACCAAAGTAAGTTGATTGAAGCTCGGGAAGTGCATACAGCTAAAGGACAGAACAAGTCAACAGGACAGTATGAAGGCGCCACTGCTAATGTTCACACGCAAAGGACATGGCGACAATACATGAACAGAAGAGGAGGATTCAACAGAGCACTAGACAAGGTCTCCAAGTAATCCAAGGGAACCAGCAGTACATGCATAGTAGCATATCAACAATAAGAACTACTGCACTTCCGGTTGCGAGTTGGCAATCTTTGTCAAGATGTAATTGAGGAACTGAGTTTCGTCATCATGTGACATACCCTCTGACGTCCTATACGTGTCAGTCCGAGCCTTAGGCTTCAACAGCGATGGGGACTTACGAATCCTCAGTCTGAGTTGCTTGAGCTAGAGCAAATGGATTGAAAGATGATTCAACAGTATTATTCTGTACTCCGGCCCCCAGCCCCAAGTCCGAAAAATCAAACTGATCCATCATAGCATTTCCAAACAACTGCATCGTATCCATCTGTCCCTGACTCTGAACCGAGTTCGGATCAGATGACATGTTGAACATAGATTCGGGCGAGACATTCTGCATTTGGTGTTGTTGCTGCTGTTGTTGCTGTTGCTGTTGCTGATGTTGTTGATGCAGAGTCGCCAAGGCCATTTGATCGAATGAGTTCGTTGATGAACCGGAGGGGAATTGTATTTGATTGATATCGCCTTGTAATTGCTGTTGAAAGGCTTGATTTGGATCATTGGCGGAAGAAGGTCGGGGCATATTGAAATTCGGTTGTGAAAGACCACCGTCAAGATTGAATCCAAGATTCCAAGGATCGTTATTTTGATTATTAGCACTGACGATGGTGTTTGAGTTGTTATCCCGCTTGGTTGAAGGAGCAGCCAATGGTCGTGGCACTTTGCGAGTGCCATTCAACGCAAATGGCTGCTGAACGTCCAAACCAGGCATCTGAGGTGCCTGATAACCCCAGGGAGATGCCATCCCGTCCCGTGATCCCTGTCCTTGCTTGGAATTTGCGCGTCGTTGTTCCTCTACCTCTCTATACTGTTGTAATCGCTGTTGTCGCTTCTCTTCCTCTGCGGCTCGACGTCCACTCCTCGTCTTGGCGAGATTGAGCAGGAGGTCGACAGGTGTTTGATCGCCTTGTTGATCTGACGGGCGTGATGATTTAGATTTACCAGCGGTAGTCTTGGCGGTGAGGAATTCGACAATGGCTAATTCCTCCTTGACCAATGGCTCGGATACTTTGCCCTGCTTATCGGGTGCGCGACCGGAAACCACATTAAGCAATTGGCGGAGCTCGTCTGCTTGAGGTGACTCCGGGTCGACTACTGATCAGCTAAATCCGCAGAAACGAGAAGTCTCAACTTACGCTTGATGGTGACACCTAGGACCATGTACGAGTTGAGCCTATCTAGTCAGCCTAATCTCCTTGGAGCCTTGGTATGCTCACACTCGGTATCCGCCGGAATTGACAATCAGGTTTCCTTTCTCCATGATGAATGACCGCCTATATAGGAGATCCGCAGTCGCCGACTCGATCGCTGCATTTTTAGAATAAGCATACCGCCCATCCTGTGGCTTCCGTCGTAGCAGATATGGCCTGGAGGTCAGCTCGCTCCTCAATTGTAATTACACAGACGTACCTATTAAGCGTTATCCTGGTATAGTACCACTCGCAAGCCAACAAATGCCGCTGTACGAAGAGATACGGATGATCCTTGTCCAAGCTTGTATCTGGATTGTCCATTGTGAAGAAAGGCGGTAGTGCCTCCCGCCATGCTAACAATTCCCGATCGAGATTAAGAACCGTCGTATAGTCCGGAAGCTGAATTGCGAAGGTATGGTATGCAATCCGACCCATGATCTCTGCTAGCTTGTGTCTGATCTATTAGCTCTCCACCGACACATTGTTGAGTACCACTGACCTGACGATGATGTATGTATAAACGGTCGGCCGAGTGAGAGGATGTCCAGCCGGATCGAAGTCTCCTTCCAACTCCTCATCGTCTAGATTCGCAGGAGGTCTCGTATCCGTGTGCGCATCCGAAATACTAGCGGGCCTACCTACCAGTAGCGATATCGTCCGGTCGAGGTGGTACAACATCGCCCATGCCCTTCTACGAATCTCGACCTCCCGTTTGTCCGATAAGTTGAGCACCGTCCCGTCTCTGTACAGACCAAGTTGAAAGGCGGTTGTGAGTGGAGTCGAACCCTCTGCTGGACGTCGTGTCAAGAGCCTGCCATCAGCTGGGCATATCAAGACTTAAGGATGCTTACATGTATCGGGACGCAAGTAATCCGGCAAACAGAACATCCAAATTGTCTCGCTGCAGTGCTTTTGCATACTCTAAACCCGACCGAGCTGATCCGTAAAACCGTCTTGACCAGCCAGCTTGTTCGTCCACAGAGACCAGATCAGGAGTTGCTGACAGTGTCGCAATGGCGAGCTATCGGATTAGCTCATACGTTCCCCAGACTTCAGTGAACTTACAACGATAAACATTAGAGGCAGCCATTTGAGAATCTCAGCGTCGATACGAGGCGATGATGGATTTCGTGCAAGGCTGTCGAAGAAAGTCTCGTATCTCCGCATAAAGGAGGGTTTATTCAGCTTGTATCTCGTCCAGCTATACCATAAGCTCCAGAAATCCCAGCTAGCATAGACACCCTTACTCGATATCCCTGAAATACAGCTCCACAAGCCCATCTGCCATTCTCCGTCCGGGTACACCAGCGATCAGCCACTCCAAATGACCTTTCGAAAGTCCACTCTCCTTGAGCGTGTTCAACACTTCTCGTAGTTCCAAATTCTCCTCCAACGACAAAGAGATCATCCGACCTTCCCTCAGACCCCAGCCATAGGACGTCCGACCTGGTTTTGGATTGTGTACCAGTGCCGTCGGAAATAGGCCGGAGGGCGGGGGTTTGTGTGGCATGGTTTGGCGGTCTGGTATGGGTGCAGATCTTGGGTGGAATATCTCTTCTCCGGATGGCTGTAGCGATGATACATCAGGCGAGGCTGGATCTGAGGAAGGGCCGGCTAGATTGGATATGTTCGGTATTGTTGGTGCGCTCATCGCTTGGGGTAGTGCCGAGACCAGCCTGCCAAGCAGACTCTCTATTGATGTCAAGCGAGCTTGTACGTCGGACCTTGATGTCAGCTTACAATGACACATTGTTCAAGTACAGACATACGAATTGGGATCTTCGACGCCATTCAAGAATGGTCTACACAGGTGCGGAACCCTCCTAGCCACACATTGACTGCATGGTTCCTTTCTATCGCATTTCTGTTTTCTTCGGTGACACTCGACACATGAGAAATGCACCCTTGTTCGCTTGCCGTCTTTGCCAATTGACGGTTTCCCAAGGGATTCATTATCGTCGTCCATGGACGCATCAAATGCTTGACCTATGGAGCCTACTTCTGATCCTTTCCGTTTCTTTGGATTGGGCGGCGTGTCTTTCATTTGATTACTGTTGGTGTGGGGTAATGGTGGAGGTTGAGGTTGTGTGTTGTTCGGCGTATCGGACCGTCCGACCGATGCGAGCGTTTGTGGATTGCCGGATGACATGTGGGAGGAAGTGCGCCTGCCAGTATGGTTCGACAGCTCGGGTCCTGGCTGTTGTGTAGCAGGTCGACCGAAAGATATGGTATGGTATAAGCTGTTATTTAAGGTGACTGCCATTGGAGGGAGAGGGAAGGGGGAGTCTGGGGCAAGGAACAGCACGGAAGCAAATTGAATATAGATAGAGAAGGTGGAGGTGACGCGACTGAACACTTTAAGCGTCATCCACTGCGACCACAGCCTGTATCAAGCGAATGGGATGGCTCACATAAGTACAACGTATACAGCCTGAACAAACCCATAATGGCTCGAGCGACTCCGAAAAAGGCTAACGGAGGCGCCAAAACGGCGAAAAATGCCGACATTTCAACCTTCTTCCGAACGCCATCGGATCAATCGAAGAAGCCGAATGGGAGATCGACTGAAGATTCCAAACCAAGTCTTACTCCTTGCAATGGGCACTCAAGGCATTCGAATGAATCTATAACCAAAGCGAAGGGGAAGGAACGCTTGACAGGAGGAGACACATCGGCTGATCCGGTCGTGATCAGCTCGGACGAGGAAGGAGAGGTCAAGGCAAAGCGACAAAAGACAGCACGAATTCCGTCCCCGGTCGAGGTACTTGACTCGTCACCTGGTGCTGGTCCATCCCGCCTAGGCTCTTGCTCGCCACCGATCAGGCCAGTGGCAGGTCCCGCTCTGCCGCCAGTATCCGAGAAACATCGCCCAGCGTTCGAGGGTGTTCCCGAATTCCAAGCTCCGCCAACGTGGCCTAATATCATCAACACCGCACTGGATCTAAGTGAAGAGTATGATGACGGCGTGAACGCTTCCGTTGATGGAAATAGCGATAATGATGCCGATAGTCAGCACCCCGGGATGTTTGACGAGGATCTTGTTGATGATGGATCTGATCCGGAAGCGGATGTTCCCGCAATAGAGCAGCCGGAGGATGAAAACTTGGGACCAGCGAGAGGGGTCAGTATTGATCTGACTATGGAGTGGGACGAAGGTGATGACGAGGGAATGGGCATGGAGGAACCGGATGATTATGATGATCCGCCTGACCGGTCTGCTGGGCGACCCGGGCAACGCGGTGGAAAGGTCGGTAAATGTCCAGTCTGCGCCAAGTCGATGAAGGGGAAGAAAGACAATGTACGTCTTGTTTTTCAAGGCTCGCGTGTGTAGACTGATTCTCAGATCGTCGAGCAACACATCAATGCCTGCTTGGACTCATCTGGCAAAGACAAGAAGAACCGCCCAATCACATCCATCGGGCATACCTTCTCACCAGCACCTTCATCGCCTTCTCCACCACCCGAGACGCCTCAGAAAGGTCCAAATGCTTTCTCAGTCCTGATGAGCGGTCACAAAGAGAAAGCAGAGTGGAAGACTGCCGAAGATGATCTGCGGAGAGATGGAAAGAGGACATATGGAAGACGTCCAGCTCCTTTCTACAAGGTGCGTTATACAACCTTGGGATGGTCACGACTGATTCCATAGGTCATGACTGGTATGCCGGTCGCAGTAGACGCTTTTCGATACGGTGCTGTACCAAAAGTTACAGCCTATCTTTTATCGTCAGCTCGTTGTATCCGGATAGTCTGACCACAGCTGATCAAACAGACACGCGCATTCGGACCACTATACCAATCTATCCAAATCATGGACTCACGGACCGATCTACTGTTCGGAAACAACTGCTAATTTGATTGTTCACATGTTGGGCGTGGAGCCGAAATGGGTCGTAAGCTCTGGCCTACCAATACATCAATGCCTGCTGACTTGTAGCATGGACTCCCCGATGATGTGCCATTTGAGATGCCAAATACAGGTGGTGTAACTGTCACACCACTTACAGCCAATCACTGTGGGTCCTCCCTCCTCCTAAAACCCCAAACTGAACATCAGGTCCTGGCTCTTCGCTGTTCTTATTCGAGGGAAGACAGACTGTCAATGCTGGTGATTCGGCCATCAAGAGCCCATACGTTGGCAGTAAGCGGATATTTCGGTATCTACACTGTGGTGATTTCCGAGCGTAAGTACCCCGAAACGATCAATGCTTAGTTTCAGGAACCCTAAAATGGTCTTACACCCCGCTATCTCCCGAGCCAAGATCGACACCTGTTACCTCGACACCACATACTTGAACCCAAAATACTGTTTCCCACCCCAACCCCAAGTTATTGAAGCATGTGCAAATCTCGCTCGGAGAACGGTGTTGGGAATATCAGAAACAGCCCCTCCAATGGCTGACAATAAGGACGACCTGAAACCTGATTTACATGCTGCCAAGATTGAGGAGCAGGAACGATCGAAAGAGATGATGGAGGGTTGGCTTGTCAAGAAAGAGGAGATGGCGGACGTCAAGCTGGAAGCAGGTTTAGAAGGGGAGGTCAAGGAGGAATTGGTCGAGATCAAGCCAAAGCCGAAAGGAAGGACTTTGGTTGTCATGGGAACGTACTCTATTGGAAAGGAGCGGATCGTGAAAGGTATGTCGCCACAGTGAATATGTTTGAATCAGTACTAACAAGTAGCGGTCGCTAGGGTGCTGGGTTCAACGATATATTGCGATCCTCGAAAGAAGGGTATTCTCCTCTGCGAGACGGATCCAGAACTGCACTCGATGATCAGCTCAGATCCTATCGCCGTAAGTCACCCCTTCATTTCGATTGCACTTCTAATGGACCAGTCACAAATACACCTCCTACCCCTTGGCAACATCCAACTCGATCGCCTGCAAGACTATTTACTCCGCCTTCATCCTCACTTTGACCGTGTCCTCGGCTTCCGGCCAACAGGATGGAGTTATTCTCCACCAGCGGGCACCGATATGTTACCAGACGTGAATGCTGTGATCAAGCGTGATCAAAGTCGGACATTTACATCCGCTGGATTACAGCCACAACGAGGAAGCTGTAGGCAGTTCATGATGTATGGTGAGTCTGTCCTCTGTTCATGCAAGTACAGACTGATTGTCAGGAGTACCGTATTCTGAGCATTCCAGTTTCTTTGAATTGACTTGTTTTGCACTCTCTCTCCCCGGGCCTGATTTAAGGATGATCGCGACTGTCAACGTGGGTAACGAGAAGAGGTCAGCTACGAATCTCTCGACGTTTGAAGCTAGCTGATGGGACAGTCGAGCAAAGATGAAGAAATGGTTTGAAAAATGGTCTGCGGAAAAGGCTAAGCGGAAAGAGAAGAATCTACCTGCGATCGTTGAATATCGGGATGAAACCTATGTACGTTTTGAACTCGTCTTTGTTGTAGACCCAGCTGATCAGCAGTGGTGATATAACGCCTATCGTATACTTGCATCGTTGTACAATACCATATTACGTTTTGTAGCCCTATTGCATCATGTCATTCAGATTACTTATCTTATCGCCACATTTCCGCCGGCAGCTTTTGAGCGGTTCCTT
>Ga0308160_10006322_pt1 | contig 12106 bp, 6 predicted proteins | sample PhyFR1_FD_201036 | JGI IMG/M metagenome (GOLD analysis project Ga0308160, IMG submission 201036) | Phyllosphere microbial communities from UC Gill Tract Community Farm, Albany, California, United States - DLSLF.R1 | ecosystem: Host-associated > Plants > Phyllosphere > Unclassified | place: USA... | reverse complement strand
TGCTGGAAACCGGCAAGCCCGAGTTGGACCGGATGACCGACGACGCCGTCCACCAGGGCCTCGTCCTGCAGATCCCGCCCTACGATTACGCCGACGCCTATGAGCTCGCCGAAGAAACCGTGGAGAAGTGGAAGAAGGGGCACGTCAGCAACGCCCCCCTGTTCGTTGCTTTGGACGGCATCACCGATCCCCGCAACCTCGGCGCCATTATCCGCTCCGTCTCCGCGTTTAGCGGCCACGGCGTGATTGTTCCGGAGCGCCGCTCCGTCGGCGTTACCGCCTCGGCGTGGAAGACGAGCGCCGGCGCGGCGGTCCGTGTGCCGGTGGCCCGGGCATCAAACCTCAACAGCGCCCTCAAGCAGTTCAAGAACATGGGCATCTTCGTCCTGGGCCTGGACGGCGACGGCGACGTGTCGCTGCCGGACCTGAGCCTCGCCACCGAACCGGTGTGCATCGTGGTGGGTTCCGAAGGTAAGGGCCTGAGCCGGCTGGTCCGCGAAAACTGCGACCAGATCGTCTCCATTCCCATCGACTCCGCCATGGAATCGCTCAACGCGTCCATGGCCGTGGGCATCACGCTGTACGAGGTCTCCCGCCAGCGCGCAGCCAAGTAATCAGTCCCGGGTTTCGCCGGACGGGGTCGTCCCGTCCGGCGGGACGACGTCGTGGCCCCGGCCCGGGCGTCATGTGTGACGCTGGCGCAGGCCAGTAGCCGCCGGCGGCTACTATTTAGCTAATGGTCATGCCGCTCTTCGACACCGCCTCCACCATGGACGCCTCTACGGCTGTTCCCCTCGGTGTCAGCGTCCCGCGCGCGGATTCAGACGGCTCCGGCCAGGGTGACAGGGGCCGGGCCAACGTTGCCTGCTATGCCCCCGGTGTGCCCAGCCTGGAAATCGTGTACCAGCCCCCGGGTGGTGAATGGCGCGTCCAGCCGCTGCCGAACGTTACCCACGGCGTCCACCACGGCATCGTCGAGGACCTGCCTCCGGGCTCCCGCTACGGCTTCCGCCCTGCCTCCGGCGAGCAGTCGCTGCCTGTGGCGGTACCGGCCAACGGCCTGGACGAGGACGGCAGCCGCCCGCTGCTCGATCCGTATGGCCGGGCCGTGGATCTGCGCGACGGCCTCCTCACCAGCGCACGCACGGCCGGCGACTTTGACTGGGGAACGGACAGCCGCCTGAGGCTGCCGTGGCGGAACACCATCATCTACGAGGCACACGTCCGCGGACAGACCATGCTCCACCCCGATGTCCCCGAAGAACTCCGCGGGACCTACGCGGGGATGGCGCACCCGGCAGTCCTTGAGCACCTCAAAGGACTGGGCATCACGTCTGTGCAGCTGCTGCCGGTCCATTTCCACCTGGACGAACCGCACCTGCAGGATCTGGGCCTGACGAATTACTGGGGCTACAACACGGCGGCCTTCTTCGCCCTGCATCCCGGCTACGCCACGGGCGCGGCCCAGGATGCCGGTCCGCAGGCAGTCCAGAACGAGTTCAAGGCCATGGTCAAGGCCTTCCACGAGGCAGGACTGGAAGTCATCCTGGATGTGGTCTACAACCACACCGCGGAGGGCGGCGCGGACGGGCAGACCATCAGCTTCCGTGGCCTGGGGGAGAACCGCTACTACCGGACGGACGGCCACGGGAAGTACCTGGACACCACCGGGTGCGGAAACAGCCTCAACTTCGCCGAGCCCCGGGTTATCCAGCTGGTCCTCGACTCGCTGCGGTACTGGGTGGACGACTTCCACATCGATGGTTTCCGCTTCGACCTGGCCGTGACCCTGTGCCGCAACGGCGATAACGAGTTCGACCCCCGGCACCCGTTCCTCGTGGCCGTCGCTGCTGACCCTGTCCTGTCCGACACCAAGCTCATCGCCGAACCGTGGGATGTTGGCTACGGCGGATGGCAGACGGGCCGCTTCCCCATGGGCTGGGTTGACTGGAACGACCACTTCCGCGATTCCGTGCGGTCCTTCTGGCTCGCCGACCGGGCAGCACTGGAATCCGGCGGACAGGGCGGCTCGGTGGCAAAACTGGCCGACGCGCTGTCCGGTTCCGCTGCGCTGTTCGAAGGCTCCGGCCGCTCCCGCCTCGCGTCAGTGAATTACGTGACGGCCCACGACGGCTTCACGCTGAACGACCTTGTGTCCTACGACAGGAAACACAACGAAGCCAACGGCGAACAGAACCGCGACGGGCACGGCGACAACCGAAGCTACAACCATGGCGTGGAAGGCCCCACCGAGGACGGCGAGATCCTGGCCAGGCGCGCCCAGTCGCGGCGCAACATGATGGCGTCGCTGATGATCTCCCTCGGCGTTCCCATGATTACCGCCGGGGATGAACTGGCACGCACCCAACAAGGGAACAACAACGCCTACTGCCAGGACAACGCCCTGACCTGGGTGGACTGGACGCGTACCCCGGAATCGCATGAGATGCTCCGCAGCACCAAGCGGTACATCCGGCTCCGCAAGGAGTTCCTGGCCGCGCAGCCGCACCACTTCCCGGTCCGGGACGAGCAGTCTTACCTGTACTGGTACGACCACAACGGCCAACCGATGTCCATGGAACGCTGGAACGATCCGCAGCACCGCGTGATGCAGCTCCTTCTCGGCTCCGACGACGGTGAGCTGGCTGGCCTGGTGGTGGTGAACGGAACCGGCTCGGATGTCACCATCACGCTTCCGCCGCTGGCTGCCGAAGGCACTGGCCCCCGCATGTTCGAACTGCGGCTCACTACCTCCCCGCTTCACGAGCTGCGGCAGGGCGGCCTGGTGGCTTCGGGTGAAAAGGACCTGGTGGAGGCCAACTCCATCAGTATTTACCGCAACGCCTAGCCCGGGACGAACCGACCATGCGCAACCGCAAGATCCTGCCCCTGCTGCTTGCCGCCCTCGTGGTGGTGGCAGTGCTTGCCTTCGGCGGCCAGGGCGTCCTGGGCCAGTTGACGGAGGGCACGACGACGGCACCCACCACCGGCGCGGCGGCGGCATCCGCGTCCGCGTCCCCGGCGCCGTCGCGCCCGGCCCAGGCGGCGCCGGCGCCCGCACAGAAGAACCCCTCCGGCCTGCCGGCCATCAGGGAATCCCAGCTACCGGCCGAAGGGCGCCGGGTCCTGGCACTGATCCGCGCAGGCGGCCCTTACCGCTACAGCCAGGATGACCAGGCCTTCGGCAACTTTGAAGGGATCCTGCCCCGCCGCGACCGCGGCTACTACCGCGAATACACGGTGCCCACTCCGGGGGAGTCAGACCGCGGCGCACGCAGGATCGTTGCCGGTGCGGACGGCGAAAAGTACTACACCGGCGACCACTACGAATCATTCTCGTTCATTACGGAAGGCAGTTAGCAGCACCATGAAGATCTACTCCGGCGACACCTGGACCCTCGAGGAACTGCAGGACCAGGTGGCGGACGCCGGCCGCCGCAGCTTGGTTATCCCCCCGGCGGACAGCAAGCGGGAGGTCCTGGAAACCTTCGGTGAGGTCCTGAGTTTCCCGGAGCACTACGGGGTCAACCTCGATGCGCTGAACGATTCGCTGCATGACTTTGCGGACAGCATTTCGGACAACGGCAACCCGCCTGTCACTGTCCTCTGGCAGGTGGCGGCACCGTTCCGCTCCGACAGGTCGTTCGGCATCCTCTGCGAAATCCTCCAGGACGCCGAGCGGTACGCCGGAAAGGACCTGGCGGTGACGGCCGTCCTGCTCTGACGGCGCATCAGCCGCCCGGTCGTTCCTCCTGCGCAGTGTAGGTGTCCAGCAGCGCTTCGGCATGGCCGCTCCCGTCCTCGGCCGCCAGCCCCTTGCGCATGTTGGCAGCCTTCTCCCGCCCGGCCGGGAACGGCGGAAGCAGCGGAATTTCGGGATCGGTCAGCACTTCGATGACTACGGGGCGGTCCGCGGCGAAGGCCTGCTCCCAGGCATCCCCGAGAAGCTCCGGGTCCTCGACGCGAATGCCTGTGAGCCCCAGTAGTTCGGCATAGCCTGCAAATGGGAACTCGGGCAGCTCCTGGCTGTCGGTAAAACGCGGTTCGGCCTCAGACTCCCGCTGTTCCCACGTCACCTCGGCCAATTCGCGGTTGTTGAAGACGCAGACCACAAACCTTGGGTCGGGCCACTGCTGCCAGCGGTGGGCCACGGTGGCCAGTTCCGCCACGCCGGCCATTTGCATGGCACCGTCCCCGGCCAGGGCCACCAGCGGCCGGTCAGGGTGGGCGAGCTTGGCGGCGATACCGTACGGGATGGCGCAGCCCATGCTGGCAAGCGTGCCGGACAGGTGCGCCGGGACGCCGGGCGGAAGGGTCAGCTGGCGGGCGTACCAGTAGACGCAGCTTCCGACGTCGACACTCAGCTGGGCGTCTGACGGCAGCCGGCCGTTGAGCTCGCGGACCACGCGTTCGGGATTCACAGGTGCTGCAGGGACGGCGGCGCGGTCGGCTGCCAGGATGCGCCAGCGGCTGACTTCCTGCTCCACGGCCGAGCGCCATTCACCGTGCGGGCGGTGCTCCAGCCTCTTGTCCAGCGCCGCAAGCGCTGACGCGGCGTCCCCGGCGAGCCCCACCTCTACCGGGTACCGGTTGCCGATCTTTTTCTCGTCAATGTCGATCTGCACTACCCGGGCCGCCCCTGGCGGCGGGTAGAACTCTGTCCATGGGTCATTGGAACCCACGATGAGCAGCGCGTCGCAGTTGCCCAGCAGATGGGCGCTGGCCGTGGTTCCAAGGTGCCCCATGGTGCCTACGGCGAACGGGAGTGTCTCATCCACAAAGGGTTTGCCCAGCAGGCTGGTGGCAATGCCCGCCCCCAGCTTTTCGGCGATGGCAACCACCTCGGCAGAGGCGTGCCTGGCACCTTGGCCCACCAATAACGCCACCCGTTCGGCGGAATTGAGCAGGGCAGCTGCAGCGTCAAGGTCCCCGTCCCTCGGTACCTTGGCCGCCGACGCCCAGGACGGGGCAGTCACCACGATTCCGTGCTCCTGCTCCAGCTCAGGGGCAGGAGCCGACTGGAGGTCGTGGGGGACGATGACCACGCAGGGAGACGAGGTAGCCATTGCGGTCCGGAAGGCCCTGTCAAGGACCATGGGCAGCTGTTCCGGGGCGCTGACCAGCTGCACGAACTGTGACGCGACGTCCTTGAACAGGGACACCAGGTCGATTTCCTGCATGTAGGCGGAGCCCAGCACAGTCCGGCTCTGCTGGCCCACGATGGCAACCACCGGCACGCTGTCCAGTTTGGCGTCGTACAAGCCGTTAAGCAGGTGGACGGCACCGGGGCCCTGGGTAGACGTGACAACACCCACGCCACCGGTGTACTTGGCATGGCCCACCGCCATGAACGCCGCGTTTTCCTCGTGCCGGGCCTGGATGAACGCCACCCGGCCCGAGGCTCTCCGCAAAGCACCCATGAAGCCGTTGATTCCGTCTCCGCTGTAACCGAAGACGCGGTCCACTCCCCAAACTGCCAGCCGGTCCACTATCACGTCAGAGACGGTCCGCTCGGTCATGGGTTCCTCCTGCGCTGGGTTTAGTATCCTGTCTGTCAGGACACGTACCCAGAAGGAGGCCCTCCTGTCAGGAGACGGGGTTACGCATTCACGATCAGCCCCAGCTCGGCCTTGGACGCGAGTCCCTCGTGCTGCGGCAGGACACGGACGGTGTAGCCGAACGGCCCTGACCTGTCGATCACCAGCGAACCGCTGAAGAGGTGGCGGCCGTTGCCCAGGTCCTCCTTCACCTGCAGTTCCATGATGGTGATGTCCGTCAGGGTGTCGCTTTCCTCAGCCCTGCCGTAAGCCACCTCCACGTACACGTCCTCGGGGGTGAGGCCGCTGAGGGCCACATACGCGTTGACCTGGAGGGTGTCGCCGATCTGCGGATCCTCGGAGACGCCCACCGAGTCCACATGCTCCACGTGCACCTGCGGCCAGGCCGAGCGCACCCTCGCGGTCCACGATGCCAGCGACCGGGCCTGGGCGTAGCCGGTGGCACTGGCGCTGCGGCCGGCCTCGGCTGCGGGGCGGTACAGGATGTTGACGTAGTCGCGGAGCATGCGCTCTGCCGAAACCGCCGGCCCCAGGTGGGACAGGGTGTGCTTGATCATGGATACCCAGTGCGTGGGCACCCGCTCTGCCGCCGACGTCGACGGTCCCGCAGCCCCCGCGGCCGCGGACACCGTGCTGCCATAGAACCTCGGCGCCACCTGGCTTTCGAGCAGCTCGTAAAGTGCGGCGGCCTCGATATCGTCGCGCTCTTCGGGGGATGCGCCGTTGTTGGCCGTCGGAATGGCCCAGCCGTTTTCGCCGTCGTACATCTCGTCCCACCAGCCATCCAGGACGGACAGGTTAAGCGAGCCGTTCAGGGCGGCCTTCATGCCTGACGTGCCGCAGGCCTCCAATGGCCGGAGCGGGTTGTTCAGCCAGACGTCGCAGCCAGGGAACAGGGTCCGCGCCATGGCGATGTCATAGTTCGGCAGGAATGCGATCCGGTGGCGGACCTCGGGATCGTCCGTGAACCGGACCAGGTCCTGGATCATCTTCTTGCCGGCGTCATCGGCCGGGTGGGACTTGCCGGCAATGACCAGCTGGATGGGGTGCTCCTTGTGCAGCAGCAGTGCCTTCAGCCGCTCCGGTTCGCGCAGCATCAGGGTCAGGCGCTTGTACGTAGGAACGCGGCGGGCAAAGCCGATGGTGAGTACGTCCGGGTCCAGGACGTGTTCTGTCCAGCCCAGCTCGGCATCGGCGGCGCCACGCTTCTTCCACGCGGCGCGCAGGCGGCGGCGGACGTCGTCCACCAGCGCCGAACGCAGCTCACGCCGAAGCGCCCAGACGTCGGCGTCGCTGACGTTGTACGCCAGGTCCCAGCGGCCGTTGGCCTCCGCTTCGCTGCCGAACTGGTCCCGGGCCAGCTGGGAGATCCGGCTGTCCACCCAGGTGGGCACGTGCACGCCGTTGGTCACCGAGGTGATGGGCACCTCGGAGTGGTCGAATCCGGGCCACAGTGCCGAGAACATGCCGCGGGACACCTCGCCGTGGAGCTTGGCCACACCATTGGCCCGTTGTGCCAGGCGCAGGCCCATCACTGCCATGTTGAAGACGGACGGGTTGCCGTCCGCGTAGTTCTCGCGGCCCAGTTCGAGGATGCGGTCCACCGGCACGTCGGGCGCCAGCCCGGCCTGGAAGAAGTGGCTGATCTGGGCGATCTCGAACCTGTCGATGCCTGCGGGCACGGGGGTGTGCGTGGTGAAGACGGTGGAGGCTCGCCCCGCGGTGAGGGCTGCATCGAACGTCAGTGCCTGCTCACCGGACATGAGTTCCTGGATACGTTCGATGCCCAGGAAGCCCGCGTGGCCTTCGTTGGTGTGGAACACTTCCGGAGCCGCCGTGCCGGTCAGCTTTTGGAACGCCCGCAGCGCTTTCACGCCGCCCATGCCCAGCAGCAGTTCCTGCTGGAGCCGGTGGTCGCCGCCGCCGCCGTAGAGCCGGTCTGTGATGCTGCGGGCGGCGTCGTCGTTACCCGGGACGTTGGAGTCAAGGAGCAGGAGGGGGACGCGCCCGACGTCGGCCCGCCAGATGTGAGCGAGCAGGCGCCGGCCGTTGGGGAGGGGCAGGGAGACCTGCACTGGCTTGCCGTTGCCATCCGGGGAGGGCTCGCGGAGCAGTGTCAGGGGCAGCCCGTCAGGGTCCAGCACAGGGTAGGTTTCCTGCTGCCAGGCGTCCCGGGAGAGGGACTGCTTAAAGTAGCCGGCCTGGTACAGCAGGCCAACGCCGATCAGCGGAACGCCCAGGTCCGAGGCCGCCTTCAGGTGGTCGCCGGCAAGGATGCCGAGGCCGCCGGAGTACTGGGGCAGGACTTCGGTGATGCCGAACTCGGGCGAAAAATAGGCGATGGAGGCAGGAGCGTCCGGTCCCAGGCCCTGGTACCAGCGGGGCTCGTCAAGGTAGCGGTTGAGGTCCGCCTCGGCTGCCCGCACCTTCTCCACCACTGCCTGGTTGGTGGCCAGTTGCTGGAACTCCTCGCGGCTGACCATGCCCAGGAAGCCCACCGGGTCCTGGCCGCTTTCCTGCCACAGTGCGGGGTTGAGGCCCGCGAAAAGTTCCCGGGTGGGGCGGTGCCAGGACCAACGCAAGTTGCTGGCCAGCCGGGCCAGGGGCCGGATGGGTTCGGGGAGGACTGTACGGACCGTAAACCTGCGGATTGCCTTCACCTGCGTCACACTAACGGACAACCCCCGCGGCTGTAACCAGCTTTAGGTTTCTTTTGCGTAAATGACAGGGGAGGCGGAGCACGTGAAGCGCGGCGCAACAAAATACAGTGCGCAGGCTTAGCAATCTTCGGCATTTCTCGCTAACGTCGAGCTTGTGACGACTAACTCAGTAACCAGTGCCGCATCAAAGAAAATGCCCAAGGGACAGATCACCGACGGACTCCGGTTCGGACGTTTTCCGATCACTGCCGTTCAGCCAGTCGTCGAGGGCGGGAAGTTTCCCGCCAAGGCGCTGCCCGGCGAAGGAATCGTCGTGGGTGCCACCTCGTTCCGTGAAGGCCATGACCAGCTTGGCGTCAGCGCCGTGCTGCTGGATCCGTCCGGTGCCGAGCGCCAGCGCGTTCGGCTGACGGCTCCACGCGGGGAACGGGGCATGGGAACCGACCGATGGGAAGGCATCCTCACGCCGTCGGAACCGGGCAACTGGTCATTCGTTATTGAGGCGTGGCATGACCGCTACGGTACCTGGCACCACAACGCTGAAGTGAAGATCGCTGCCGGCATCGACGTCGAGCTCATGCTCGCTGAAGGTGCCGCCCTGCTGCGGGAAGCGTCCGGCGAGGACTTCCGCAGCGAATGGGATAAGGGCGTCCTGCGCGACGCCGCCGGCAGGCTGGCTGACCAGTCCCTCAGCACCGAGGAACGCCTCGGCGCCGGGTTCGGCCACGATGTGGCCGGGGTTGTGGCGCACCAGCCCATCCGGGAACTGGTCACCGTTTCCGAGAAGTACCCCCTCCTGGTGGAGCGTGACCGCGCAGGCCGCGGCTCCTGGTACGAGTTCTTCCCGCGGTCCGAGGGCGCCGTCAAGGACCACAACACCGGCGCCTGGACGTCCGGCAACTTCCGTACCGCCGCCCACCGGCTGGACGCCGTCGCGGGCATGGGTTTCGACGTCATCTACATGCCGCCCATCCACCCGATCGGCGTGCAGCACCGGAAGGGCCCCAACAACACCCTTGTGGCCGGCCCGCACGATCCCGGCTCCCCATGGGCCATCGGCGCCGCCGAGGGCGGACACGACGCCATCCATCCGGACCTCGGCTCCTTCGAGGACTTTGACGCCTTCGTGGCCCGTGCCAACGAGCTGGGCCTGGAAGTGGCGCTGGACCTGGCGCTGCAGGCGGCGCCGGACCACCCCTGGGTAGCCGCGCACCCCGAATGGTTCACCACCCGTGTTGACGGCAGCATTGCCTATGCCGAAAACCCGCCCAAGAAGTACCAGGATATTTACCCGCTTAATTTCGACAATGACCCCGAGGGGCTTTCGAACGAAATTCTGCGGATTGTGTTGTTGTGGGTCAGCCACGGGGTAAAGATTTTCCGCGTGGATAACCCACACACCAAACCCGTGTGGTTCTGGGAATGGCTCATTGCCGAAGTTAACAAAACGGTTCCCGGCGTGGTTTTCCTGGCTGAGGCCTTTACCCGCCCCGCGATGATGCACGCGCTGGGCAGGGCAGGCTTCCAGCAGTCGTACACGTACTTCACGTGGCGCAACACCAAGAAGGAGATCGAGGAGTACTTCCACGAGGTCAGCCACGATTCCCCGGCGTACTTCCGGCCCAATTTCTTCGTCAACACCCCGGACATCCTCACCGAGTACCTCCAGTACGGTGGCCCGGCCGCCTTCAAGATCAAGGCTGTCCTCGCTTCGACGGCCAGTCCGCTGTGGGGCGTGTACGCCGGTTACGAACTGTACGAACATGTGGCCCGCCCCGGCGCGGAGGAGTACATCGACAACGAGAAGTTCGAATACAAGGCCCGCGACTGGGACGCTGCCGCAGAGTCCGGCCGGACCCTGGCACCGTTCATCACACGGCTGAACCACCTTCGCCGCGACCATCCGGCGCTCCAGGACCTGCAGAACCTCACGGTCCACCAGAGCACCGACGACTCCACGGTGGTCTACTCCAAGCACAAGACGCTGGCGGACGGTTCGAAGGACACGCTCATTGTGGTGGTCAACGTGGATCCGCACGTCACCAAGGAATGCAGCGTAGCCCTGGACCTGGCTGCCCTGGAACTGGACCCGCAGGACATCACCGCGGGCGGCGGCTTCTACGTTGACGACCTCATCTCCGGCGAAAGCTGGGAATGGGGGGAGTTCAACTACGTCCGCCTTGACCCGCACGTAGAGCCGGCACACATCCTGAGCGTCAGGAGAATGCATCAGTGAATTTCAATCCGCAAAGTTCCGGCCAGCACTTCACGCCCAAAAGCACGTTTGAGCTGAATGCTCCGGGCCTCCAGCATGATCCGCTGTGGTACCGGAAAGCCGTTTTCTATGAGGTGCTGGTACGGGCCTTTGCGGATGCCAACGGTGACGGATCCGGAGACTTCTCCGGCCTCATCGACAGGCTGGACTATCTTCAGTGGCTGGGCGTGGATTGCCTGTGGCTGCCGCCGTTCTTCCAGTCACCCCTGCGGGACGGTGGCTACGACATCTCGGACTACAACTCCGTACTGGACGAGTTCGGGACCATCAGCGACTTCAAGCGGCTGGTGGCAGAGGCTCATGCCAGGGGAGTGCGGGTGATCATCGACCTGCCGCTGAACCACACCTCGGACCAGCACCCGTGGTTCCAGGAATCCCGCAAGGATCCTGACGGTCCGTACGGCGATTTCTACGTGTGGAGCGACACCGACGAAAAGTACCAGGACGCCCGCATCATCTTCGTTGACACCGAGGAATCAAACTGGACCTTCGATCCCATCCGCCGGCAGTTCTTTTGGCACCGGTTCTTCAGCCACCAGCCGGACCTGAACTTCGAAAATCCCAAGGTCATCGAGGCGCTCTTCGACGTAGTGCGGTTCTGGTTGGACCAGGGCATTGACGGGTTCCGCGCGGACGCCATCCCGTACCTTTTCGAAGAGGAAGGGACCAACTGCGAAAACCTTCCGGCTACCCATGACTTCCTCCGGAAACTGCGCGCCATGGTGGACGAAAGCTACCCCGGCCGCGTCATCATCGCGGAGGCCAACCAGCCGCCCAACGAGGTAGTGGAGTATTTCGGGACGGAGGCGGAGCCGGAGTGCCACATGGCGTTCCACTTCCCCATCATGCCCCGGCTCTACTACGCGCTCCGGGACCAGAAGGCCGCGCCCATCATCGAGACCATGCGCGACACTCCGGATATCCCTGACGGAGCCCAGTGGGGCACCTTCCTGCGCAACCACGATGAACTGACGCTCGAAATGGTCACTGCTGACGAACGCGCTGCAATGCTCGGCTGGTACGCACCGGACCCGCGCATGCGCGCCAACATCGGTATCCGCCGGCGGCTGGCCCCCTTGCTCGACAACTCGCGGGCTGAGATTGAGCTGATCAACGCCCTCCTGCTTTCACTGCCGGGCAGCCCGTTCCTGTATTACGGGGACGAGATCGGCATGGGCGACAACATCTGGCTTGAGGACCGTGACGCCGTCCGCACACCGATGCAGTGGAACCCCGACCGCAACGCGGGATTTTCGCACGCGGACCCGGGAAAGCTCTACCTGCCGCCCATCCAGTCGCTGGTCTACAACTACAGCATGGCCAACGTGGAGGCCGAGGCCGCGCACTCCGGATCGCTGCTTCGCTGGACCCGCCAGATCCTCAGTGTCCGCAGGAACCACCCGGCTTTCGGCCTCGGCGCCTTCAAGCACGTCGAAGCCGACCACGACGCCGTCCTGGCGTACCTCCGGGAACTGCCGGAGGGTAATTCCGCAGGATTGAACGGCGAAACGGTCCTCTGCGCCTTTAATCTCTCGCAGCATCCCGTGGCCGCCACGCTGCGTGTGCCCGAATACGCCGGCCGGGGACTGCGTGATGTCTTCGGCGGCCAGGTC
>Ga0308160_10006319_pt1 | contig 12107 bp, 9 predicted proteins | sample PhyFR1_FD_201036 | JGI IMG/M metagenome (GOLD analysis project Ga0308160, IMG submission 201036) | Phyllosphere microbial communities from UC Gill Tract Community Farm, Albany, California, United States - DLSLF.R1 | ecosystem: Host-associated > Plants > Phyllosphere > Unclassified | place: USA... | reverse complement strand
GACCCCACCACCCAACTCACCCTGAACGACATCGAGATCGGCGCGCGCCTGGTCGAGGCGCTGCTGCACCACGTGAAAAAGAACGGCGCCGTGCCGATCCCGTATGCCGAGCTGCTGGAACTGGGCCGCTTCCTCGACCCGCACGATGCGGCCATGGCCCGCGCCGAGGTGCTCGGCATCGCGATGAAACTGCGCTTCGTTACGCAATTCTGCACGGCGCACGGCTGTCCGGACCTGGCCGTGCTGGCCGTGCATCCGGTCACGGCGCGGCCGGCCGGCGGGGGAAGCCTTGACGCCGTCGCCGCCTTCGACTGGACGGCGGCGCAAGCACAGCTGCCTGCATATGTCCGAACGGTGCAGGCAAGCGTCCCGGTACGCTTCAAACCACGCAAGGAGCGTCCCGCCGAAGTGTCCTGGTATGCCTGGTTCAGCGCCCACCGCGAGGCCTGCAAGGAGATCGCTTCGGGCGACAAGCGCGAAGTCGTCAACCTGGTGATGGCCGGGCTCGATCCCGAGACGGCATTGCGCCGCTACCTGGCGGCGCGGGCGGCATTCGAGGCAGCCACATCCTGAATAAACAGTGGTAATGTGATCGTTTTCACTACCTGAGGCGATCATGTTCAAGAAACTGGCGGCGGAAGCACTGGGCATCAGCGATATCGGCGTCATCGTCGGACCGGCCGACTACAGCAAGGTCGACGCCGACGATTACCTGTTCAGCGAAGACGGCGAACAGATATTCTTCCTCATCAAGAGCAAGAAAGACGAATACTGCTTCACCAACCTCGCCCTGATCCACGTCGACGGCGATTCCGCCGTCTCCTCGAAACGCACCATCAAGCGCTACGACTATGCGTCCTACCAGGTGTCCGGCGTCAGCATCGAAACCGCGGGTACGCTCGACATGGACATCGAACTCAAGTTCAAACTCGAGGGCACGGCCTTTTCGATCGACGTCAAGAAAACCTTTATCGAGCAGCTCAAGGACATTTATAAAGCCCTGATCACGATCGGCAAGCAGCAGCATCGGGATGCGGTATCGCGCGAGAACGCGCTGCGCACGCTCGATGCGACGGCATCGGTGCACAAACTGAATATCGCGCCGGGGACGGGCAGCCTGACCAGCCAGTTCGAGGAACTGCTGGCGGGCTTGAACAAGGCGATGTTCGAGACGCATACCAAGCGCGATTTCAGCGATGTGTTCGCGAAATATATTCACAACTGACGGGTCGGTGCACGGGAAGTGGCCTGGCATGGCGGGTATTTGTAGCGCTCGAAAGAAGTACTCCCAATAATCAGGTCACCCGATACGTAGCCGCCATGCGCATACTCGCAGCCGTCCAGGCCATTTTCGCCATCGCTTTTACATTGGTTGGCCTGCTGGCGCTTTTCGGCATCGGGATCACCGGCTTATTTTTTCTCATGCCCGGGGTTGTCTTCGCCGCCACAGCCGGCGTTGTCGCAGAAGAGTCCCGCGCAGGCGCGGCAACGGCATTGGGCGTGGATGCCGTTCTTGCCTGGTTCGCTGCCCGCAAGCTGATGCTGCTCGTTGGCGTCGGGACAAGCGGCAGCGGGCGCGATATCAGCGGCATCGTCTTGGGTCCTCCGGATCTGCTCGACTATCTGTTTCCCGGCGCTGCGCTCTTACTCGTTGCGATCGCTGTTCTTTCGGTAATGATCGACTGGCGCACTTTGAAAAACGCATCATGGTTTTGATAATGCGTATTGCACCTCATTATCTTCTGCTCGGTGTCGTGCCCAGAATAATGCTTAGACCCGTAAGGTGGGCGGCTATACCTTGGCGCGTGATTGAACGCCACCTGGATGCCGCTCACGCGTTCAACCACACGCTGAAACTTCGCGACGAATCACCGACTGGTTGAACGCGTGGGCGGCGCAAGTGTTTGTGATCCGCGCACTGAGAAGGTGTAGCCGCCCACCTTACACGTCTGCGCATCGGTCATGGAATTGAAACGGGGCTCGACTGACCAGGCGGTAATTCGCCGCAAAGTGTCAGAATGTGCTTGAACGCGTAGCAATTTTTCATTGTTGGCGCATGGCTGCGCCTGTCCATCCTGCGTATAAGCATAAGCGTATTCGTTATTGGTAGTACAAGGCAGCCCCTGTTAAGCTTGCGTCCCCCCGGCAGCCGTAGCGCCGCCGTCACACGCAAGAACACAGGAAGCCCCCATGAGCTGCAAACATACCCACGCCAATCCGGCCCGCGCCGTCCTCATTCTCGGCTTGATCGCTGCGCTGGCGCCGCCAGTCGCGCTCGCCCAGCAGGCGCAGCAAGGAGAAGCCGCCGCCACTGACCAGCCGCAGACCGTCCTCGTCACCGGTACCCGGTCGCTCAACCGCCGTACGCTCGATTCCGAGTCGCCGGTCGACGTCATCGGCAGCAAGGAATTGTTGAGCACCGGTTCCGGCGAGCTCGCCACCGTGCTGTCGCGCCTGCTGCCGTCGATGAACTTCCCGCGCCCGAGCGGCGCCGACGCCAGCGACGCGGTGCGTCCGGCGCAGTTGCGCGGCCTGTCGCCCGACCAGACCCTGGTGCTGGTGAATGGCAAGCGCCGCCACGCCTCGAGCGTCGTCAACGTCAACGGCACCCTCGGCCGCGGTTCGGCCCCGGTCGACCTGAACGCGATTCCGCTGGCGGCGATCGACCACATCGAAGTGCTGCGCGACGGCGCCGCGGCGCAGTACGGCTCGGATGCGATCGCCGGCGTGGTCAACATCATCCTGAAAAAAGGCGCGAAGGGCGGCGAAGCCGAAGTCGTCTATGGCGAGTATGACAAGGGCGACGGCGAGCAGGCCACCGTGCGCGGCTCGGCCGGTTTCGACCTCGGCAACGATGGCTGGGTGCGCGTGGCCGTCGAAGCGGCCGACCGCAATGCGACCAACCGTTCGTTTGCCGATCCGCGTCCTGCGGCCGGGCCGCGCCAGGGCACCGTGACCCAGCGCTACGGCGATCCGGACAGCCGCCCGCGCGCGCTGTTCGTCAACAGCCAGGTGCGCGTCAACGATGCAATCGATTGGTACGCCTTCGCCAACTACGGCGAGCGCAAGACCTCGTCGGCGGCGACCTTCCGCACCGCCTACACCGACAACAACCGCACGACGCTGCGCTCGCCCCTGTATCCGGAAGGCTTCCAGCCGCTGCTCGACAGTAAATCGGTCGACGCGGCCATCGTGACCGGCCTGCGCGGCGACCTCGCCGGCTGGCGCTGGGATGCGAGCCTGAACCACGGCCGCAACCGCTTTTCGCTGGATGTCGCCAATACGGTCAACTACAGCCTGGGCAGCACCAGCCCGACCCGTTTCTACGCGGGCGAGCTGACCTCGACGCAAAGCCTGGCCAACCTGGATGTCGCGCGCGAGATTCCGGTGGCGTTCATGAGCGGTCCGCTGACGGTGGCGCTGGGCGCCGAAGCGCGCTTCGAATCGTATGAGATCGGCGCGGGCGAAGCGAATGCGTACTTCGGTTCCGGCGCGCAGGGCTATTCGGGCTTCCGCAGCGAGAACGCCGGCAAGAACAGCCGCAACAACAAGTCGCTGTACCTGAACCTGGAGGGCGAGATCACGAAAGATCTGTCGGGCGCGCTCGCGCTGCGCCACGAACGCTACAGCGATTTCGGCACCACCAACTCGGCCAAGGCATCGGCGCGCTACGCGTTCGCGCCGACCTTCGCGCTGCGCGGCACGGCATCGAACGGCTTCCGCGCGCCGTCGCTGGCGCAGTCGTTCTACACGATTACGACCACCAATTCGCTGCTCGTCAACGGCGCCAGCGCCCTGGTCGAAACCGGCACCTTCCCGGTCGGCAGCGCCGCCGCCAGGGCGCTCGGCGCGCGCCCGCTCGAAGCGGAAAAGGCGCGCAACCTGAGCATCGGCGCGCAGTGGCAGCCGACGCGCAACTGGACCACGACCGTCGACCTGTACCGCATCGACATCGACGACCGCATCGTCTTCTCGTCGAACCTGCAACTGGCGAACGCCCCAACGCTGGCGAGCACACTGGCCGCGCGAGGCGTGTACGTCGGCGCCGCGCGCTATTTCACCAACGCGGTCGACACCCGCACGCAAGGCGTGGACGTCGTCAGCACCTACCGCCTGAACCTGCGCCAGGGCACGCGCGCCGACCTGACGCTGGCCTACAACCACAACGACAACGAAGTGCAGCACGTGGCCGACACGCCGGCCGTGCTGGCGGCGCAAAACCTGGTGCTGGTGGACCGCCAGAGCGTCAACCGCCTGACCGTCGGTTCGCCCAAGGACAAGCTGAGCCTGAGCGGCGACCTGACCCAGGGCGCCTGGAATGGCCGCGCCGTCGTGACCCGCTACGGCAAGTTCACCGTACCCCAGAACGATGCGGCGCTGGACCAGACCTACGACCCGCAATGGGTGCTCGACCTGGCCGCCAGCGTGCGTGTCGGCGACGGCTGGCGCCTGAGCGCCGGCATCGACAACGTCACCAACCGCTACCCGGCGCAAGTGACCTCGCTCGCCAACCTGAACGTGAACGGCACCCAGCCATACAGCGTGTGGGCGCCGAACGGGTTCAACGGGCGCTACTTCTACCTGAAGGCCGGCTACTCCTGGTAAAGCCGAAAGCTGGTTTTGCTTGAACAGTCGAGCGCCGATGCCGTACATTGCAGGTAGCGGCCTTTGACTGTTCAATGACGGAGCCAGACCATGATTCACCATGAACGCCTCACGGCGACGATCGACGGGGATTTCGTGGTGTTCCTGATCGGCATGCGCCTGAACCAGCCCTGGAAGGTACACAAGTGGTGGCCGGTCGCCACCGCCATGCCGCGCATGATTGGCGAACTGCGGCGCCAGCCCGAACTGGGCCTGCTGCACGCCGAAATGTGGTTCTCGCGTACGCCCGTCGTCATCCAATACTGGCGCTCGATGGGGCAGCTGATGGCCTATGCGACCAACAAGGGGGCGGCGCATCTGCCGGCATGGAAGGCCTTCAACCAGGCGATCAGCACCGACGGTTCGGTCGGCATCTGGCACGAAACCTTTGCCGTCAAGGCCGGGGCCTATGAAAGCGTGTACGTCAACATGCCGTCGTTTGGACTCGGCCGCGCCGGCAAGCTGGAAGCGGCGAGCGGGCGCAGGCAATCGGCGGCGGGGCGGCTCGGGCGCCATGGCTAAGCTGTCCGGGTAATGACATGGCGATGGACCGACTACGGGGCGTTGAAGTCGATGTGATTCGTTTGCCTGGAAAGTCGCCGCTGAATCCCATCCAAGGTCATGCGCCAGGCATACTCAGAAAGCCAAGACGGCTCACACCTTGCTGAACAGAGAGCACCATGAAGGCCGCGACGGGGCGGGCTTGATCTGCGGCCGTGGTATGCCGAGCCAATCCTTCATCGCCGCCATGAATTCCTGCGTCCACATCGGTTCGCTGTGTCCCGCCGGGTAAAGGCGCAAGCTTGCGGTGCCGCCAGCGTCGGAGATCGCGCCGGCAAAGCACTGGGCATGGATGGAGAAAGTCGGTTCGAGCTCGCCGCCCGACATGGCAAATACCGTCCCGGTCTTGGGTGGAATCCGGTACAACATGGGCGGTGACGGCGACATGGCGATCGAGCGCCCGAACAGCTCCGGGTGACGCAGTGCCATCGACGCGGCCCATGCGCCCCCGGCCGAATAACCGGTGATGGCGCGCTGCGTTGCGTCCACCGGCTTGCCGTAGGTGCCTTCGACCTTCGGCACGAGCGTATGGATGAAGAACCGTTCGTACGCAAGAAAACGTGCGACGTCAGGGCCACTGTTCTCTTCGATGTAATGCTGCAGGCGGCAGCGCTGGTCGGTCTCTCTTTTGGCGCAGGCCTCGACGCCAACCACGATCACAGGTTCCAGTTCTCCCTTGCTGATCGCCCCTGCGACCAGCGCGCCGCGATTGTCCCCGCCGTCCGCGACATAGACGATGGGGTAGCGCTGGCCTGCCTGGTACTTTGGTGGAAGCCAGACGCGGGCTTGCGGGAGGGCCTGGCCAAAGTCGATGACGTCGCCAGGCGTTTCGGGAATGTTTCGGACCCTGATCGCATCTGGTCCAAGAAAGTTGGCTTGCTCCTGGACGGTACGACCGTCACGCGTCACGTTCACATAAACGGGGGAGTTGAATCGCGATGCCCCGGCATACCGGATCACGACCTGGCGCAGATCCTCGGCGACGAGAGGCAGCGGATCGTGGAATTCCACCGTGGTCAGCGAAACTTTTTCTGCAGGTCCGAGCCAGGAAAGGACGAGTTGGCCATCCACCGCATGCACATTCATGCCAGGCGTGAGCTCGATGTTCTTGAAGGGAGCAGACTGCATCACAATACAGCCCACCGGGAAAGGCAGCCTTTCTTCGGTACACGGTCGGAGCGGAATGCGTTGTGCCAACGCAGTCTGCGCCGCAAACGCAAAGCAGACGCCAGCCAGCTGTATCACAGGGTGGGTGGTTTTCGACAATATGCTTCCTTCAGTTTTACCGCACGCGCCATCATTACCGAACGCGAATAACTTTCGTAAACGAGACTTGAGTAAATAATAACGCCAGCTCGGGACGGCAGCGATCAATTCTTTGACGGAATGCGTGGCGTTTCAGATTACGAACCGGCTTTTGCCTTTCCGGCGATGCGCTAAATGCATTCGAAGATGGGCTGACCTTGCTTTTTCAGCATTGGAAACCCCCCACGGTTACGAATTATCTGCTTGTCAGTTTCAAGTCATAACCAGAAACCCTCGACACTCGGCGAACAGGTGTTGCCGGCGGGTGTGCTGATGATTGCTTGACTGCGCTGAAGGCAATGGCTTGATCACTTCGCAATCGTCTCCCGCAAAAGAGCGCGTTCCCTGCAAGGACACGCAAAATGCGCGAAAATAGTCGGCTTCGCTGTTATCTTCTCCCCCCGCCATGTCCAATACCGCATCTTCGATCGTTCGGCCGCGTGCCGATATCAACCCGACGCCGCTCGGCGTGTCGCTGGTCCTGGTCGCCCTCGGCGCCTGGTACCTGATGGCGAATGTCGGTCCCAAGCAGGCCGCGCTGTTCGTCATCGGCGCGCTGCTCGGCCTGGCCCTGTACCACGCCGCCTTCGGCTTCACGTCGGCCTGGCGCGTCTTCATTGCCGATGGCCGCGGCGCCGGCCTGCGTGCGCAGATGCTGATGCTGGCCGTCGGCGTGGCGCTGTTCTTCCCGGCGCTGGCCAACGGTACGCTGTTCGGCAACCCGGTCGCCGGCTTGGTGTCGCCCGCCGGCACCTCGGTGGTGGTCGGCGCCTTCATCTTCGGCATCGGCATGCAGCTTGGCGGCGGTTGCGCCTCCGGCACGCTGTACACGGTCGGCGGCGGCAGCACGCGCATGCTCGTCACGCTGGTCGCGTTCATCGCCGGCTCGGTGATCGCCACCGCCCACATGCCGTACTGGACCTCGCTGCCGCAACTGGCGCCGATCTCGCTCGTCAAGTCGCTGGGCCTGGCGCCGGCGCTGGCGCTGAACTGGATCGTGTTCGCGGCGATCGCCGGCATCACGGTGATGGTCGAGAAGCGCCGCCATGGCCGCCTGGTCGACCCGACCCTGCGCAAGGCGGACCGCTCGCCCTGGCTGCATGGCCCGTGGCCGCTGGTGGCCGGTGCGCTGGCGCTGGTCGTGCTGAATTTCGCCACGCTGGCGCTGGCAGGCCGCCCATGGGGCGTGACCTCGGCCTTTGCGCTGTGGGGCGCCAAGGCGGCGTCGGCGATCGGCGTCGACGTCGCCAGCTGGACCTACTGGTCGACCAAGGCCAATGCTGCCGCGCTGGCCGCACCGCTGTCGCAGGACGTCACCACGGTGATGGACATCGGCATCGTGCTCGGCGCGATGCTGGCGGCGGCGCTGGCCGGCCGTTATGCGCCGGTGTGGCGCCTGCCGCTGCGTTCGTTCGTCGCCGCGGTGGTCGGCGGCCTGCTGCTCGGCTACGGCGCGCGCCTGGCCTATGGCTGCAACATCGGGGCCTACTTCAGCGGCATCATCTCGGGCAGCCTGCACGGCTGGCTGTGGCTGGTGTTCGCGTTCGCGGGCAATGTGATCGGTACGCGCCTGCGTCCGTTCTTCGGGCTGGAAGTGGAACGTGTCAAGCAGAGCGGCTGCTGACGTTCCTGTCTGGTCAGTGCCCTAGCAGCGCCAGGCTGCGCTCCCATTCGGCGTGCCACGGGTCGAGGAAGTCATGCGCCTGGAATGCACGCTTCAGGCCGCGCAGCGGCACGCCATACACGTCGTGCAGGCCGAGCGCCAGCACCACCGGATTCCAGACGATCTTCGACTTCGCCTTCCTGGTGCTGGCCTTGATGCGGGCGCCGTCGTCGCCGAAGATGCCGCCGCCGCCCGTCAACGCCTTGTCGAGGTCGAGTTTTGCCAGGCCGCCAAAGGCGGCGACTGCCTGTTCCCTGTAGATGCCTGCCGTCGACTCCGCTGCCGCTTTCGGCTCCGGCGCAGGCTCGGCCGCGCGTTTCAGGGTCCTGACCAGCTTTTCCAGTTCCTTCTTCAGGAAGCGCAGCGCGTGCAGTTCGCGCCGGAAGCCCGGCTCCGGCAGGCGCGTGACGATCTTGTAGGCGTCCTTCGTCATCGTGATCAGCACGTCCGCGCTGCCGGCCGCCAGGCGCGCGGTGTCGCCCTCGTAAAAGATCGGCGCCGCGTAGCCGCCATTGGCGTCGCCGAACAGGTCCGGGTAAGCGGCGTCGTAATCGAGCCAGACATAGGGCGTGACGCCGTGTTCGATCAGGCGCGCCAGGGTCCAGGGCGATTGCGTTTGCCCTTCCAGCCAGTCGCAGGCTTGTTCGAGGGTGGCGCGGTAGGGCAGGATGGCGATGGTCATTCCAGGTCTTTCAGCCGGCGCAATTGCGCGGCTTGGTAGGCGCCAAAAGCGTCGTTGAAAAGGCAGCGGATCAAGGGGTCGTCGACCAGTTCGCTGTCGGCCAGGTCGGCCTCGGTGGCCTCGTCGAAGCGGGTGTCGTTGATGCGCATGTACATCGAAGTGAGCGATTCGCCCAGCGCCAGGGCCGCGTACAGCTTGGCGGCCGGGATTTCGGTGGTCCAGGACAAGGGGCCGGCAGCGGCGGGCTCGATGCTGTCGCCGTGCACGCGGTAGTGGTGGAGCGTCGCCGCGCCTTCGTGGTCGAAGACCGAGAGACGCCACGTGCGCGGCTGCGCGAAGAAGCTGTCTTCGGGCAGTTCCATGGCGCGGTACTTGGCGAGCAGGCCGCTGCGGACGAATTCGTCCACGCGGCGGGCTTGTTCATCGCTCAGGGCGGGAAGACGGCGCGCGATCTCGCCCGTCGCCGGCGCCGCCGCTTGCGGGTCGTAGTCGTAATCGACGTCCTGCGCGCCGACTGGCACGACCCAGTCCAGCGGCACGGCCGGCGTCAAGCCATCGCGGTCGAGCCGCACCGACACCGATGGGTCCAGGCGCAGCACGTGGGCCTGCGGCAGCGCCGCGCCGATCTCCGCCGCGAACCGGCGGTAGCTGATCGGGAAGAAGCTGTGGTTGTACCAGGACCAGTCTTCCTGCAGGAACTGGCAGGAGCTCGGCACGACATAGCGCGGGTTCAGGGCCTGCAACTGCTCGATCCACTCCTCCGGCAGCGTCGCCGGCGCGGGCGCAGCGCGCGAGGGTGACAGCACCTCGATCTCGCGCATGGTCTGGAAGGGCCAGAGCACCATGTCCCACGGGCCGTGCGCGGCGAGCGCCGGCAGCGTGTCCGGATCGATCCAGGAGTCGACCACGTTCAGCACCTTCAGTCCGGCCGCCTCGACCTGGAACATCGAGTCGACGTCCGGGTCCATGGCGATGCGCGGCGTGACCGTCAGCGGGCCGACCCGCACCGGCGCGTCGATCGCCAGCGCATGGACATGGGCGAAGCCGAGCGCGCGCACCATGTCGAACAACTCGTCGAACAGGCAGTAGATGTGGATTGGCGTCGCGCGATCGAGCAGGTCGAGGCTCGCGAGCGAGCAGTGGTCGTCGTGGAAGTGCGAGATGAAGACGGCGTCGAAGCGCAGGCGGCGGATCTTGTCGTGGTCGAAACGCAACGGCGGGAAGGCATGGCAGTTGCGGCTGAAGGGATTTTCGAAGATCGTGTCAAAGGCGATCCGCGTGCCTTCGCATTCGAAGACGTAGCCGGCGTGGAGGATCCGGGAGATGTGAAGCGGCATACATTCTGCGAAAAGAGTAATGGCAACAGGAGAGGGCGCGCACGCCCCCTCGCCAGCCCGCTATGTTAACACGGCGGGCTTGCCACGCGGCCTGTCAGCTAAAGGAGCTGTCGTCCGAGCCGCCGTCGTAGTTATCGCCGGCGAAGTTGTCGCTGCCCATGCCGAGGTCGTCGAGCATCGAATTGCCGCCGTCCGAACCGCCATCCGAGTTGTTGTCACTGAGCAGGCTGCTCGATTGGTCGTCGGCGCCGCTGTTGTTGAAGTCCTCGATCGGCGAGGTCAGCGAGGAGAAGCTGTCGTTGTTGCCGAGGAAGCCGTTGCCGTCGTGGTTGTGCTGGCCCAGCAGGTGGCCCAGTCCCTGGAACAGGAAGGCGCCGGCCGCCACGCCGGCCGCGGTCGAGGCGATGCTGCCCAACGCACCGCCCATGCCGCCGCCACCCATGCCGCCGCCGCGGAAGAAGTTACTGGCGCGGCTGGAAAGCGATGGCTGCTGGTACGGCGGCTGGTAGGGCTGCTGCACCTGTTGCGGATGCGCCGGCGGCACCAGGCGACTGTCGTAGGCTTGCGTCGGCTGGCGCTGGCCGCTGCTGTTGCCCCAGGCGTTCGGGTCGAGGAAGCCGCCGCCTTGCCCGTTGCCTTGCAGCTGGCGCTGCAGGTTCGCGATCTCGGCCTTGGCATTGTCGAGCGCCTGCTGTTGCAGTAGCGCGCGTTGCACCAGCAGGTAGGCGGCGTCGGGCTGGTAAGAGACGGCCTTCTGGATCATGGCGTCGGCCTCGGGATCCTTGGGCAGGCCGCGCGCCTGGATGAGCTGGTTCAGGAAATTTTCCAACAGCTGGGTATCTTGCGGACTCATGGGTCATCCTCCACGTTGCTTGAATGGTCGATATGGCACCATTGTGGAGGGTTTTGCGATTCGCCAGCGCCGGGTTCGGAATTCGTAAGGTGGGCGGCTCCACTACTTCTGTTTGCGGACCAGAGGCGGTGGCGCCGCCCACGCGTTCAAGCAGCCGGTGAGTCGTCGCGAGGTTTCACAGGATGGTTGAACGCGTGGGCGGCATCCCGGCAGCAGGTAATCGCATGTCCGGGTATAGCCGCCCACCTTACGGGTCTGAATTTTAGAACGCCGCGATGCCGGTCTGCGCGCGGCCCAGGATCAGCGCGTGAATGTCATGCGTGCCTTCATAGGTGTTCACGACTTCCAGGTTGACCATGTGACGGATGATCCCGAACTCGTCCGAAATGCCATTCCCGCCCAGCATGTCGCGCGCGACGCGCGCCACGTCCAGCGCCTTGCCGCAAGAATTGCGCTTCATCATCGAGGTGATTTCCACTGCCGCCGTTCCCTCGTCCTTCATGCGGCCCAGGCGCAGGCAGCCCTGCAGGCCGAGCGTGATTTCGGTCTGCATGTCGGCCAGCTTCTTTTGCACCAGCTGGTTCGCCGCTAGCGGTTTGCCGAACTGGTGGCGGTCCATCGTGTATTGGCGCGCCGTCTGCCAGCAGGCTTCCGCCGCACCGAGGGCACCCCAGGCGATGCCGTAGCGTGCCGAGTTCAGGCAGGTGAACGGACCTTTTAAACCACGCACGTCGGGGAAGGCGTTTTCTTCGGGGCAGAACACGTTGTCCATCACGATCTCGCCGGTGACGGAAGCGCGCAGGCCGAACTTGCCGTGGATCGCCGGCGCCGTCAGCCCCTTCCAGTCCTTTTCCAGCACGAAGCCGCGGATCGCGCCTTCGTCGTCCTTGGCCCAGACCACGAACACGTCGGCCACCGGCGAATTGGTGATCCACATCTTCGAACCGGTCAGCGAGTAGCCGCCCTCGACCTTGCGTGCACGGGTGACCATCGAGCCGGGGTCGGAACCGTGGTTCGGTTCGGTCAGGCCGAAGCAGCCGATCCATTCGCCGGTGGCGAGTT
>Ga0308160_10006318_pt1 | contig 12107 bp, 12 predicted proteins | sample PhyFR1_FD_201036 | JGI IMG/M metagenome (GOLD analysis project Ga0308160, IMG submission 201036) | Phyllosphere microbial communities from UC Gill Tract Community Farm, Albany, California, United States - DLSLF.R1 | ecosystem: Host-associated > Plants > Phyllosphere > Unclassified | place: USA... | reverse complement strand
CCTCAGCCATGGAAGCCACCCTAGCCAGCGGCGGCAGCCGGAGCCAGACGCCGGGCCGCGGTTCCCGTGGTGACCGGACCGGCGACCACGCGTTCGGGGCGGGTGTCGCCGGGACCGGGCGCGGGGTAGCCTGCCCTCATGGCAAGGGAAGAGACGATGGTGACGGTTCCGGGTCCGCACGGCGAGCGGGAGGTCCGGATTTCCAGCCCGTCCCGGCTGGTCTGGCCCGCCGCGGGGGTGACCAAGCTGGACTTGGCGCGGTTCATGATCGACGTGGGGGAGGCATTCCTGGCCGCGAACGGGGACCGGCCCATCACCTTGCAGCGCTTTTCCGGCGACGTCGACGGCGAACAGTTCTTCTCGAAGAATCCGCCGAAGGGGGCGCCGGACTTCGTCAGGTCGGTGCCGGTGGTCTATCCGAGCGGACGGTCCCACCCGCAGCTGGTGATCGACGAGGCGGCGGCCGCGGTCTGGGCGGTGCAGATGAACACCGTGGTCTTCCACCCCTGGGCATCGCGGGCCGGGAACCCGGACAACCCGGACCAGCTCCGCATCGACCTGGACCCGCAGCCCGGCACCTCCTTCAGGGACGCCGTCCCCGCCGCCCGGGAGCTGCGCAAGGTCCTCGCCGACGTCGGCCTGGAAGCCTTCATCAAGACCTCCGGCAACCGCGGGTTGCACGTGTTCGCGCCGATCGAGCCGGACCATGAATTCCTGGACGTCCGGCATGCCGTGATCGCCGCGGCCCGTGAACTGGAGCGCCGGATGCCGGAGCAGGTGACCACGGCCTGGTGGAAGGAGGAGCGTGGGGAACGGGTCTTCATCGACTTCAACCAGGCCAACCGGGACCGCACCATGGCCGGGGCCTACAGCCCGCGGGCGCTGCCGGGGGCCACTGTGTCCTGCCCCCTGACGTGGGAGGAACTCGACGACGCCGATCCGGCTGCCCTGACCGTGGCGACGGTGCCGGGCCGGCTGCGGTCCACCGGCGACCCCTGGGCCGGGATGCACGCCAACCCCGGCTCGATCGAGGGCCTGCTCGGCTGGTGGGAACGGGACGCCGCGGCCGGCCTCGGCGAGCTGCCGTTCCCGCCGGACTTCCCCAAGATGCCGGGCGAACCGCCGCGGGTGCAGCCCAGCCGCGCCAAAGCCAAGGACTAACCGGCTGACGGCCGCCGCCGCCGCTCCAGGACTACGACGTCCCGGCCGAAGGACAGCACCAGCAGGCAGAGTGCGGCCGCGACCGCCGCCGTCGCCGCGGGCCCCGGGATGCCGGGCACCAGGGCGAACAGCAGGGCCGCCGGCTGCAGCGCGCCGATCACCTTCCGGGCGGCCGACGGCGGCAACGGGGTGCGAAGCGACGGCCGGGCCCGGCCCGCGGCCTGGAACACGTAGTAGAGGAGCCCGGATCCGAGCACCCAGAAGCCAAGGGTGCCCGCCACGGCGCAGGCCAGCACCAGGGTCAGTGCCGCGTCGGTGGCGGTGTCCAGGCGGGCGCCGTCGGCCGAGGCAGTCCCGGTCCGTCGAGCCACCGGCCCGTCCACGACGTCCAGCGCGAAGGCCGCCGTCCCGACGGCGAGCAGCGGCAGCCCCGACGGGCCGCCGGTCAGCAGCCCCGACGTGGTGAGCGCGGCGCAGCAGGCCACCAGCACCGCCCGGGCGAGGGTGACGCGGTCCGCGGGGGTGCAGGACGGGACGGCCCGGCCCAGCAGGTTTGCGCCGGCTCCGGCCAGCACCGCGGCGCCGGCGCCCACCGCGAGCAGGGCGCCCCCGCCGACGGGAAGCGACGGGCCGGCAATCACGACGACGGCGCCGAGGTACGCCACGGTAGCCACGGAAAGGTCGGCCATCGCCGGGTGCGGGGCGGTCCGGAGTCCAGTCATGATGCGGCCATGCTATCGCCGCGGCCCGGTGCGGGGCCGCTGCCGTAATGCCTTGAAGTCGGGGCTCCCTGAGCTCCCGACACTGTGAGGTCCCTGCGCCCTGAAGTCCCGACGCCCTTAAGTCCGCACACCCTGCGTTAGGGTCAGGCCGCCGCCGTCGTCCGTCCCCGACCGGCCCGGACGAACCCCGCAGCCGCCGCAACGGCGCCGAGGCCTTCGGCGGCGGCGCTGATCGACTTCTCCCAGAACCACACCGGGTCGTACATCGCGGGGAAAGGACCGAAGGCGGGGATATCGACATAGCGGTAGAGGACCACGGCGGCGAAGGCGCTCAGGGAAACGAGGAACGCGAAGGCAAACGCCGCCCGGGAACCCCGCCAGAGGACTGCCACGGCGGCGAGCGCGGCGGCGGCCGCCTCGAGGACGAACAGCGTGCCCTGTCCGATTCCCTGCGGCGAGCCGGCCTGGTAGCCGGGTGCCAGGTGAAGATGGACCCCGGCGTCGACGGCCAGGCAGCCGGCTGTCAGCAGCCGCAGGGCCAGGCCCCGGCTCCGGCGGCCGGCAACGCCCCGGTGCGCGGTGGCGCTCACTTGACCACCAGCGTTCCGTGCATGTTGGGGTGGAAGGTGCAGTGATAAGTGTACGTGCCCGGCGTCCCCGGCGCGGTGAAGGTGCCCGTGCCGCCGCTGCCCTTGACCGTGACGTCGAAGGCGCCGCCCTGATCGGCGGTGACCGTGTGCGCGGCGCTGTCCGTGTTGGTGACCGTGACGGTACTGCCGGCCGGCACCTCAAGGGTTGGGCCGTAGGCGAAGTTCTTGATGGTGATGGCGGCCCCGGCGGACGACGCCGTCGAGGCGCCGGCAGTGGCCGTGGTGGTCGAAGCGCCCGTGCTTGTCGAAGCGCCCGTCGTGTCCATCGGCATGGCGGCGCTCGCGGACGTGCCGGACGGGGGAGCCGTGCCTCCGCCCGAGCCGCAACCGGCCACACCCAGCACCAGGGCCGCGAGCGCAGCGACGACGCCACATTTTCTTCCGGTGACCATGACCCACCTCCGGCGAGACAGTTGTCCCTAAGCAACCTGCCTTAATTCTGCTCCTCATCGGTGCGGAAGGCGCCGGGCATTTCGGCGGGTACTGCGGAGCGGACGGCCTGTGCCGCCGCCGCCGAGGGGTCCGGGGTCCTAGCGTGACCCGGGGCGGGTGGCGTCCCACTCCTCGCGAAGGATCGAGAAGACTTCCTTGTCGTAGCGGGAACCGTCGAACACCCAGCTGCTGCGGAGCACGCCCTCCGAACGCATGCCGAGCCGCCGGGCGATGGCGACGCTGCGGAGGTTGTCGGTCCGGCACCGCCACTCCACCCGGGACATGCCGCGTTCCTCGAAGGCCCATTCCATCAGCAGGGCCACCGAGCGGGTGACGAGGCCGCGGCCCACCGCACCGGGTTCCAGCCAGCAGCCGATCTCACAGATGCCCCAGCCGGCGTCGAAGGCCACGAACATGACGCCGCCAATGATGCTGTCCCCGTCCCAGAGGCCGTAGATGCGGGCGCCGTCGCCGGCGGTGGCCGTGGCGTAGCGCTGCAGGGTGGCCCGGGCGCCCTCGACGGTGTCGGTGACGAAGGCCGGTCCCACCCAGGGGCGGATGTGGTCCCGGGCCCGGTCCATGTGCTCGGCGAAGGCCGGGGCGTGCCAGGGCTCCAGGGGTTTCAGGACAACGCCGTCCCGGACGGCCGTTTCAAACAGTGAAGAAGGCATGCCGGGAGCTTAGCGGATGGGCCGGCGCGGTCAGGCGGCCTTGACCAGGGGGAGTTCGTCCCAATGGGTGGTGTAGCGGGGGGAGAGCATATCCCGCTTCATGCTCCAGTCCGGTCCGCCCCGGATACCGCCGAAGCCCAACCCGATGGAGCCGCGGCCATAGCGGCGCGTGATGTCCTCCACCAGGCTCCCGATGTGGCGTTCCTCGTGCGGATTCTCGAACGGGGCCAGCGGGGCCTGGTTCCCGGTGGGCCGCAGGTCGGTGACCATGATGCCGGCCTTCGCGTACTTCACGCCGTCCGCGATGCGGGGCAGCAGGGCATGTGCCGCCCGCGTCAGGATCACCGGATCCGCCGTCGGCATCGGCAGGACCACGCTGACCGTGGGGAACGAGACGTCCCGGGCGTTGAAGTGCGAGGTGCCAGCGAACGCGGTGAGGAGCTTCGCCTGCAGTCCGTGCCGGCGAGGCGGGCGGAGGCCTGCTGCCCGTAGACGCTCAGGACCTGCCGGAACCCGGCGGCCGAGGTCAGCGGGGTGGAGAAGGAGCGGGAGAAGATCAGCTGGTCGCGTCCGATGCGTTCCTCTTCCATCGGGATGCACGGGGTGCCCTGCAGTTCCAGGACGGTGCGCATCATCACCACGGAGAACCGGTCGCGGATCATCACCGGGTCCGCGCGGGCCAGATCCAGGATCGAGTGGATGCCCAGGGCGTTGAGCCGCGTGGTCAGCCGGGCGGCGACGCCCCAGATTTCGATCACCGACAGGCTCCGCATCAGGCGCTCGCGGGCGGCGGCGGGCACGGACTCCCAGTGGCAGACGCCGTCGAAGGCAGGATTGTTCTTGGCCCACTTGTTGGCCAGCTTCGCCAGCGTCTTGGTGGGGGCGATGCCGACGCAGACGGGCACGCCGACGTTCCGCCGCACCGCCGCCTTCATCTGTCCGCCCAGCTCCAGCAGTTCCGCGGGCGTGCCCTTGACCCCCAGGAACGCCTCGTCGATGCTGTACACCTCCAGCCAGGCGGAGAACCGGCCCAGCAGCTCCATCACGCGGGCGCTGATGTCGCCGTAGAGTTCATAATTGCTGGACAAGGCCACCAGTCCCCACTCCCTGGCCCGCGGGGCGAGCTTGAACCACGGCTCGCCGAGGGCGATCCCCAGCCGCTTCGCCTCGGGTGACCGCGTGACGGCGCAGCCATCGTTGTTGGACAACACGACGACGGGACGGCCCTCCAAGGCGGGGTTGAACGCGCGCTCGGCGGACGCGTAGAAGCAGTTGACGTCCACGTGGGCGATCTGGGGCAGCTGCCGCATCGGAGCGGGCCTGGCCATGACGGCCGCCTAGACCACGTGGAGGCAGCGCGTGGCGACGCCCCAGACCACGAGTTCGGACAGGGACGGAACCCGGATGTCCGGGTAGGCCGGGTTCTCGGCCTGCAGCACCACTCCATTGCGGGTGATCCTCAGCCGCTTGATGGTCAGCTCGCCGTCCAAAACCGCGACGACGACGGACCCGTCCACGGGGGTCAGCGCCCGGTTGACGATCAGTTCGTCCCCGTCACTGATCCCGGCGCCCTCCATGGAGTCCCCGGAGACCCGGACCACGTAGGTGCTGGTGATGTCCTTGATCAGGTGCTCGTTCAGGTCGATGCGGCCGTCGAAGTAGTCCTGCGCGGGCGAGGGATAGCCGGCCGCCACCGGGACCGGCGAGATCAGCACCGAGAGAAGGGAAGTGCCCGCATCTATCACGCGGGGTCCGATAATTGCGCCCACAACACACCTTAGTTCGAATATATGTTCGAATCTAAGTGTAAGCCCGGGGGCGGACATTGGACCGGGGGAAACCCATCGGTAGTAGGCTTCGGGGGTTGGCCGCGCCGGGCGGCCCACTGTTTGGGGGTAGTGGTGGCACGAGCACGTTGGCTGGCGGTTGTGGCTGTGGGAGCTGCCCTGTGCGGCGGGGCTGGGCAGGCCGTTGCGGCGCAGGCTGCCTTGGCGCCGGCGGAGGTGGTATCGACGGGCGGGACGCCGGTCGACGTCGTCGTTGGCCCGGACGGGACCGCCTACATCGGCGGCTACAACGGCCCCGGCGGGGTTCTGGTGATTCCGCCGGGCGAGCCGGGCCCTACGCGCCGGATCACGACCGGCCCCAACGTAGCCGGACTGGCCCTGGGACCGGACGGAACGCTCTACGTGGCCCAGCAGCAGGGCGGCTCCGCCGGCGGGGCCGAGATCGGCGTCGTCCCTCCGGGCGGGGCGGCCGTCGCCCGGACCATCCCGGTGTCGCGGGGCAACCACCTGATTGCCGCCGGGCCCGACGGCACGGTGTACGTACCGAACCCGGAGAACAAGACGGTGCTGGTCCTTGCCCCCGGCGGCACGGCGGTGGACCACGTCATCGGCGTCGGGGCGGGGCCCGTGGAAGTCGCCGTCGGCGCGGACGGCACCGCCTACGTGGTCAACCAGATCGAGGGCACGGTCTCGATCGTTCCCGCCGGCCAGGCCGCGGCATCCCACACGATTCCCACCGGGGCAGTGGCCGGCACGACGGAGAATCCCCACGGCATCGCCGTCGCCCCGGACGGCACGGTCTACGTCACGAACATCAGCACGAACAAGGTTGCGGTCATCGGGACGGGGGCGGACCGGGTGGGCTACACCATCTATGTCCCGGGCGGCCCCAGCGAGGCGGCGCTCGGACCCGACGGGACCCTCTATGTGTCCAGTGTCCTTACCCCCGGGATATCGGTGATCAAGCCCGGTTCCAAGACCGTCGACTCCACCATCCCGACTGAGGGACGCCCCGGGCACCTCGCGGTGGCCCCGGACGGCAGCATCATTGCGGCGACGCCGGGCACCGGCCTGGGCAACGGGTCGGTCTCCCGCTACGCGCCGCCGGCGCCGGTACCGGCCTCTGCTCCTGCGGGCCCGGCCGGCGCCGGGGCAGGGAACGGCACAGGAGTCGGGAACGCGGTGGGGAACAATGCAGGGCCCTCACCCTGGAGTTCGCCCGGCGTGGTTGCGGGTGCCGGCGGCGCGGCGGTGATTGTCGTCGCCGCCCTGGTGCTGTTGCTGGCCCGACGCCGTTCCCTCAGAACCGACGGACCCGACGGCGATGTCACGGCCGAACAGGCGTAGGGCTAGGCCGTCTCGATCCAGTAGCGGCGCTTGCCGTTCCGAGTGTCCTCGTAGGCGCCGCCGTTCTTTTCGATCGTGGCGCGGGAGCCCGCGTTGTCCTTGTCACAGGTCAGCAGTGCCCGCTCGATTCCCAGGCCGCGGGCGATCGGCAGCGCCTCCGCCAGGGCGCCCGCGGCATGACCGCGCCGCCGCGCCGACGGCCCGTGCGGCTACTCGAAGCGGGACGGGTCGCCCATGCCGCGGCGGACCACCTCGGCGGCGCCACCGGAGAAGTCGATCACGGTGGTCGGTTCCGCGCCGCACTCGCCCGAGTCGATGACGGCGTCGACCACGTGGTCCAGCCGCTCCTTGATTTCCCAGCCCTGCGTCAGCGGCTCCTCCTCGTCCGGCAGCAGCAGGGTGCTGGAGAGCAGCGGTTCGCCCAGTTCCGCCAGGATTGCCTGGACCACGGTGTGGTCCGGGATGCGCACCCCTACGGTCTTCTTCTTCGGGTGCAGCAGCCGCTTGGGGACCTCCTTGGTGGCCGGCAGGATGAACGTGTAGCTGCCGGGGGTCACCGCCTTGATGCTCCGGAAGACGTCGTTGTCGATCTGGACGAACTGTCCCAGCTGCGCGAAGTCCTTGCAGACCAGGGTGAAGTGGTGCTTGTCGTTCAGGTGCCGGATGGCCCGTATGCGGTCCAGCGCCTCCCGGTTGCCCAGTTGCGCGCCGAGCGCGTAGCAGGAGTCCGTCGGGTAGGCGATCAGGCCCCCGGACTTGAGCAGCTCCACCACCTGGGTGATGGAGCGCGGCTGCGGGTTGTCGGGGTGGACATCGAAGAATCTCGCCATGGTATGAGCTTACGCCCGGGCACGCGGGGCATATCCATTCCGGTGCGGGGGCTGTGTCGCGTTTCATTTGCGCCCGGATCGGTGCTACCCCTTGAGGGACACCGCGCGACGGACGCACCGATGCAGCACCGACGAAGAGGAGTAGTACATGACTTTGCCCCGGGATGAAGACAGCTCATTGCGGCACTGGAGCGCGCGCCTGATCCAGGCCCTGCAGATCCTCGACTTGGAGGTGGACCACGAGAAGCTGGTGCAGCTCGCCGATGAATCGGTCAAGGCCGTGGGTCCGCACGCCGACGCCGTCAGCGCCTTCATCGTCGGCTTCGCCGCCGGAACGGCATCCACCCATGGGCGCAAGAGCGTCGACGAGGCCGTCACGGCCGCCGCGGACAAGGTGATCGAGCTGTGCGAGCACGGCGAAGAGGGCGGCCCGGACGAAAAGGGCTGGACCAAGCGGGCCCAGTAGCCCGCACCCAGCGCACACACAAAAGCCGGCAGGCCGCATCCCCGAAGGGGCGCGGCCTGCCGGCTTTTCCGGAGAGGTGTTAGACGGACACCGTCGCGCCGGGAGCGGCGTGCAGGCGGCCCGGGCCGTCAGCTTCCTGGTCCGCGCTGGCCTCGAGCCGCACGATCACGGCCTTCGAAATCGGCGTGTTGCTGCCCTCAGCGGTGTGGTTCAGCGGCACCAGGACGTTGGCCTCCGGGTAGTACGCGGCGGCACAGCCGCGCGACGTCGGGTACGAGACCACACGGAACTTGCGCAGCACCCGCTCCTCGCCGTCGTCGTGCACGCCGTGGATGTCCACGTACAGACCGTCCGCGAGCCCCAGCTCGGCGATGTCATCCGGGTTGACGAACACCACGTGGCGGCCCTTCTTGATGCCGCGGTATCGGTCATTATGCCCGTAGATGGTCGTGTTGAACTGGTCGTGGGAGCGCATGGTCTGCAGGATCAGCGTGCCCTCGGGGCGTTCGACGTGTTCGAGGTAGTTCACCGTCAGCACGGCCTTGCCCGTAGGCGTGGCGAAGGTGCGCGAATCGCGGGGACCGTTCTCGAGGATGAAGCCGCCTTCCTGGCGGATCCGCTCGTTGTAGTCCTGGCAGCCGCCCACCACCCGGGAGATGTGGTCCCTGATCAGGTCGTAGTTCTTCTCGAAGCCGTCCCAGTCCGCCGCGATCCTGTCGCCCACCAGCGCCTTGCCCAGGCGGCTGAGGATCGCGGGTTCGGAGAGCAGGTGGTGGGAGACCGGTTCCACGCTGCCCCACGAGGGGTGCACGGCGCAGACGGTGTCCTCCACGGAGACGAACTGCTCGCCGGACTCCTGGATGTCGATCTCGGTCCGGCCCATCGTGGGCAGGATCAGCGCCTCGGCGCCGGTCACCACGTGCGAGCGGTTGAGTTTGGTGGAGACCTGCACGGTCATCTCCGTGCCGGCCATGGCGGCCTCGGCGGCGTTCGTGTCCGAGACGGCGGCGACGAAGTTACCGCCCATCGCCATGAAGAACCTGATCTCGCCTTCGCGCATCTTGTTGATGGTTTCGACGGCGTCCACGCCGTGTTCGCGCGGCGGCTCGAAGTCGAACTCCTTGCCGAGCGCCTCCATGAAGGACTGCGGCATCTGCTCCCAGATGCCCATGGTCCGGTCACCCTGGACGTTGCTGTGGCCGCGGATCGGGGAGGCGCCGGCCCCGGGCTTGCCCATGTTGCCGCGCAGCAGCAGGAGGTTGATGATCTCCTTGATGGTGGCCACGCCCTTCTTCTGCTGCGTGACGCCCATGGCCCAGGTGATGATGACCTTGTCCGCCTTCAGGTAGCGGGCGGCCAGCTCGTCGATCTCCTCGGAGCGCAGCCCGGTGGCCTCCAGGACCTCCCGCTCGTCCAGCTGCGCGAGGTGTTCCTTCAGTTCGTCCAGGCCCTCGCAGTGCTCGGCCAGGAACGCGTGGTCCAGGACCGTCCCGGGGTTGCGGGCCTCGGCGTCGAGGACGCGCTTGGAGACGGCCTGCAGCAGGGCCATGTCCCCGCCGATCCGGATGTGCATGAACTGGTCCGCGATGGAGGTTCCGTGGCCAATCACGCCGCGGACCTTCTGCGGGTTCTTGTAGCGGTGCAGCCCGGCCTCGGGGAGCGGATTTACGGCCACGATCTCGCCGCCGTTGTGCTTGCAGTTCTCCAGCTCCGTCAGCATGCGCGGGTGGTTGGTGCCCGGGTTCTGGCCCATGATGATGATCAGGTCGGCGTCGGCGTAGTCGTCGAAGTTCACGGTCGCCTTGCCGATGCCGATGGTCTGGCCCATCGCCCAGCCGGAGGACTCGTGGCACATGTTGGAGCAGTCCGGCAGGTTGTTCGTGCCGTACCCGCGCACCAGCAGCTGGTAGAGGAAGGCCGCCTCGTTGGAGGTGCGGCCGCTGGTGTAGAAGGACGCCTCGTCCGGGGATGCCAGGCCGTGGAGCTTGTCCGTGACGATCCGGATTGCCTCATCCCAGGAGACGGGCGTGTAGTGGTCCTCGCCGGCGGCCTTGAACACCGGTTCGGTGAGGCGGCCCTGCATGCCGAGCCAGTAGTCGGACCGGTCGCGCAGTTCGCTGACCGAGCGTTCGGCCCAGAACGACGACGGAATCACCAGCGGCGTCGCCTCCCAGGTGACGGCCTTGGCGCCGTTCTCGCAGAACTCGAACGCCTTGCGGTGGTGCGGGTCCGGCCAGGCGCAGCTGGGGCAGTCGAAGCCGTCCTTCTGGTTCATCTTCAGGACCGTTCTGCGGGTCCGGTTGGGGCCCATCCGCTTGATCGCCGGCTCCATGGAGTGGTAGACGCCGGGAACTCCGGCCGCCCAGTGCTTGGGCCGGTCGCCGACCTCCAGGTCCTTTTCGTTCGGTTCCTGTACCTCAGGTGTCTTGCGAGCCACGACAACTTCCCTTCTGCAGACGCCGCCGTAAGCCCGGCGGCGGGCACAACTCCTCTACGCACCCTACCCGCCTACGTGAGACTCGACTCTCAGCCGGACCGGAGCGCCCCGGGGAATCGGGGGGCTCTATTCGGTGGGGCGTTCGGCGAGCGTCGCCTGGATCTCCCGGCGCAGGACCTTACCGATCAGCGAGCGCGGCAGCCGCTCCATGACCACCACCCGCCGCGGCACCTTGTACGCGGCCAGGTGTTCCCGTGCGAAGTCCCGCAGGGCACCGGGGTCCACAATGCCGCCGGCGTCGGGCACGACGGCGGCCACCACGTCCTCGCCGCCGCCGGGCCGGGGCACGCCCACCACGGAGACCTCGGCGACGCCGGGGAACCTGGCCAGGACGTCCTCGACCTCGGTGGGCGAGACGTTGAAGCCGCCGGTGATGATGAGTTCCTTGATCCGGTCCCGGATGGTCACGAAGTGGTCCTTGTCGACGGAGACGATGTCACCGGTCCGGAACCAGCCGCCCTCCAGCAGGGCCTCCTCGGTGTCCTGCGGGCGGTTCCAGTACCCGGCGAAGACCTGTGGGCCGCGGATCAGCAGTTCGCCCTGTTCGCCGGGCGCCCGGTTGACCGCGACGTTCCGGGGATCGACGACGCGGATGTCGGTGAGCGGGAAGGGGACACCCACGGTGCCGGGCTTGCGGCTCGGGCCGAAGGGGTTGCCCACGGAGATAGGCGAGGTCTCGGTCAGGCCGTAGCCTTCGATCAGGTACCCGCCGGTTGCTTTTTCCCAGGTCTCCACCGTGGCCACCGGGAGGTTCATGGCCCCGGAGATGGAGCACCTGATTCCGCGCAGGCTCACGCCCCGGCGGGCGGCCTCCGCGGCGAGCCGGTCATAGATTGGCGGAACGGCGGGAAGGAACGTCGCCGGCGAGCGCCGGTGCGCCTTCAGGACCAGGCCGGCGTCGAACTTCGGGAAGAGCACCAGCCGCGCCCCGATGCTCAGCGAAAAGGTCATGCAGAGCGTGAGCCCGTAGGCATGGAACATCGGCAGGACGGCGTAGACGGTTTCCTTGCCGTCCTGGAGGCCGGGTACCCAGGCGCGGCCCTGCGCGGCGTTGGCCTGCAGGTTCGCGTGCGTGAGCATGGCACCCTTCGGCGCCCCCGTGGTACCGCTGGTGTACTGCAGGACCGCCAGGTCCCCGGGCGCGGGCCGCCGGTGGCGCCGCTTGAGCCGCCCGGCGTCCAGCAGCCGGTGCCATGGCAGCACCTGCCGTTGAACGGCGGCGGCCCGGGTTCCGCGCGCCGGCTTGCCGGCTGCCAGGGCGGAGCGTGCTTTCCGTGCGGAGGCCAGCGGAAGCCGCAGCGCCAGCCGTTTGCCCAGCGGCATGGCCGGGATCAGCTCGACCGACACCACTGTGCGGAGTCCGATGTCCGCCGGCAGCCGCAGCACCCGGTCCACGGCCTTGTCCCAGACGATCGCTACGGTGGCGCCGTGGTCCTCGAACTGGTGGCGCAGCTCGCGGTCCGTGTACAGGGGGTTGTGTTCGACGACGACGGCGCCCAGGCGCAGCACCGCGTAGAAGGCAATGACGTGCTGCGGGCAGTTGG
>Ga0308160_10006317_pt1 | contig 12107 bp, 9 predicted proteins | sample PhyFR1_FD_201036 | JGI IMG/M metagenome (GOLD analysis project Ga0308160, IMG submission 201036) | Phyllosphere microbial communities from UC Gill Tract Community Farm, Albany, California, United States - DLSLF.R1 | ecosystem: Host-associated > Plants > Phyllosphere > Unclassified | place: USA... | reverse complement strand
CCGCTGTCGAGCGTGCGCGGACCGGGCTGCACGGTGAAAGGCGTGCGGTGGTTGGGGAAAGCGCCGCCGATCAGGCCGGTCTGGCCGAGGTAGGTACGTTCCGCGCTGGAATCGAACAGCACCACGTTCTTGGTCGGGTCCTGGGTGTCCTTGTGCTTCAGCAGTTCCAGGCGACGCAGTTCGCCGCCGATGCTGTCGATTTCCGCTTTCATCACGTCGGTGGTGATGGTGATGCGCTCGCCGGCAACCGCGGCTGGCGCGGCATTCGGCACGGCGGCCGGTGCGGCGCCAGGCACTGCTGCGGCGCCCGGCGCGGCGGCTGCGCCCGTGGCCTGCGGTACGGTGTTGGCTGCCGGTGGCGTGCCGGTGGTGCCGGTGGCGGTGGCCGGCTTGGCCTGCTGGGTCGCCGTCGGGAAGAACATCGATGGCTTGCCGGTGTAACGCAACCAGTTGTCCCAAAGCAACAGCATCGACATCGAGAATACAACCCACAGGACGGTGCGTTTGATATCCATATGTTTATTCATCAGTAATCAGCAATTCAGGAGTGAGCGGACGATTTCGCGGGAACCGGATCGAGCCCGCCCGGGTGCCAGGGATGGCATTTGCACAGGCGCCGCGCGGCCAGCAGGCTGCCATGGGCGGGGCCGTGCAGGCGGATGGCTTCCGCGGCGTAGTCGGAACAACTGGGATAAAAGCGGCAGTTCTGGCCCATGAACGGGCTGATGCCCAGCTTGTAGGCCCGCAGCAACATCAGCAGCAAGGGCTTCATGGCTGCGCTCCGCCCTGCTGGCGCAGCGGATGGAACAGGCGGGAGACTTCCAGGCGCAGCGCGGTCTTCAGCGCCGATGTGGTGGCCGGCCCGGCCTTGGTGTTGACCGGCTTGGAAAGCCGGACCACGCAGTCGACCGGGGGCAGCTTGCTCTGGCGGAACAGCTCCCGGGTGATGCGCTTGATCGCATTGCGGGTGACCGCGCGCGGCGCGAAGCGTTTGGCGACGACGACACCCAGGCGCGCATGCGCCAGTTCATTGGAACGCGTATACAGCACGAAATGCGCTGTACGCTGCACGGGCCGCAAACGAAAAACGGATGAGAACTCATCCGTTTTAATGATGCGCTTGTCGCGTGCGTAATCCTGAGGGCGTTCGCCGGTCACGCCAGCAGCGAGCAGTCAGGTGCCGACTTAGGCGGCGAGGCGCTTGCGGCCCTTGGCGCGACGTGCGTTGAGCACAGCGCGGCCACCGCGGGTTGCCATGCGTACGCGAAAGCCATGGGTGCGCTTGCGGCGGACAACGGAAGGTTGGTAAGTACGTTTCATGTTGGTTCTCGCTATTGAGCAGAAATACGGAAAAAGAAAATAGGGCGGAAAGTTCGCAAGCTGCAACCCCGGCGCCGCTGGCGTCGACTTCAGCCACAGCAGGCGCTTGCGGAGCCTGCAGCCGCCACAACATCGACGCTGCTGGCAGTGAACCCGTGATTAAACAGCAGTTTGCGCTTGTTTGTCAATCACTTAGCCTCATATAGATAAGCATGGTGAAATGCGCAAGGCAGTCGCTCAGATCGCCTGCCTGTGGATAACTTTGGCGGTCGCGGGTAGAATACACCAATTCGAAGTCCGCATTCCCGCGATAAACAAACGCAGCCTGGGCCATCGCATCACCGGTCCCGCGCTACTCAATCAGACGATTCATGGAAAATTTCTGGCAGACCTGCTCCGCGCAGCTGGAGCAGGAACTGACGCCTCAGCAGTTCAGTGCCTGGATCAAGCCGCTCGCCCCGCTCGATTTCGAGGAAGGCCGCCTGCGCATTGCCGCGCCGAACCGTTTCAAGCTGGACTGGGTGAAAACCCAGTTTGCCAGCCGGATCAGCACGCTGGCGGCGCAGTTCTGGGAAGAACCGATCGAGGTGCAATTCGTGCTGGACCCGCGCGTGGGCAATGCCCGCCGGGCGGCCGAACAGGCCGGGCCGACCACCACCTCGCAGGTAGCGCCGCGCGAGCGCGACGGCATGCAGTCCGATGCCGAAGTGCGCGAGCCGGCGGCCGACCTGGCCGACTCCCCGCGCCGCGAGCAGAGCAAGATCAACACCGCGCTGACCTTCGAGAGCTTCGTTACCGGCAAGGCCAACCAGCTGGCGCGGGCGGCGGCAATCCAGGTCGCCAACAATCCGGGCATTTCCTACAACCCGCTGTTCCTGTATGGCGGCGTGGGCCTGGGCAAGACCCACCTGATCCATGCGATAGGCAACCAGGTGCTGGCCGAGAATGCCAATGTGCGCATCCGCTACATCCATGCGGAACAGTACGTGCGCGACGTGGTGACGGCCTACCAGCGCAAGGGCTTCGACGATTTCAAGCGCTACTACCATTCGCTGGACCTGCTGCTGATCGACGATATTCAATTCTTCGGCGGCAAGAGCCGCACCCAGGAAGAATTCTTCTATGCATTCGAGGCGCTGATCGCGGCGAAGAAGCAGATCATCATCACCAGCGATACCTATCCCAAGGAAATCACCGGCATGGATGACCGGCTGATCTCCCGCTTCGACTCGGGTCTCACCGTGGCGGTGGAGCCGCCGGAGCTGGAAATGCGGGTCGCCATTCTGCTGAAAAAGGCGGCATCGGAGGGCGCCAACCTGTCCGACGACGTGGCCTTCTTCGTGGCCAAGCACCTGCGTTCCAACGTGCGCGAGCTCGAAGGCGCGCTGCGCAAGATCCTGGCCTACTCGCGCTTCCACGGCAAGGAAATCACGATCGACGTGGTCAAGGATGCGTTGAAGGATCTGCTGTCGGTGCAGAACCGCCAGATCTCGGTGGAAAACATCCAGAAGACGGTGGCCGACTTCTTCAACATCAAGGTCGCCGACATGTATTCGAAGAAGCGGCCGGCCAACATCGCGCGGCCGCGCCAGATCGCGATGTACCTAGCCAAGGAGCTGACGCAGAAGAGCCTGCCGGAAATCGGCGAGCTGTTTGGCGGACGCGACCACACCACGGTATTGCATGCGGTGCGCAAGATTGCCGCGGACCGCAGCAAGAGCCCGGAATGCAACCATGAGCTGCATGTGCTGGAGCAGACATTGAAGGGCTGACGCGCTGCCTGCGCGGCTGTGGATAAGCCGGCGCAGGCAGTGCAGCTTGCAGACAACACGCAGCATGCAACACTTAACACGCAACACAAACCGGCAATCGGAAATACGCAGCAAGCAGTGCATGCAGACGACGCCTGCATGAGATGAGATAGGCAGCATCAACAAAACCGAACCAGAACCAGGATTCTGATCAACCATAAGGAAAAGCCATGCAATTGGTCAAAACTCACAGGGACACGCTACTTCGGCCACTGCAAGTCGTGAGTGGTATTGTCGAGCGTCGGCATACGCTGCCGATTCTGGCCAATATCCTCATCCGCAAGGACGGCGAGCGGGTGTCCTTCCTGTCGACCGATATCGAAGTGCAGATCACCACCCATGCCAACGTGGGCAGCGGCAGCGACATTGCCGCCACCACGGTGGCCGCGCGCAAGCTGCTCGACATCCTGCGCGCGCTGCCGGACGGCGACGATGTCGCGCTGTCGCTGGCCAACAAGCGCATGACGGTACAGTCGGGCAAGTCGCGCTTCGCGCTGCAGACCCTGGCCGCCGAGGAGTTTCCGACGGTGGCCCAGGCCGAGCAGTACAGCGCCACCGTGACCCTGCCGCAGAAAACCCTGAAGCACCTGTTCAACATGGTCCATTTCGCGATGGCCCAGCAGGACATCCGCTACTACCTCAACGGCCTGCTGCTGGTGGTCGACGGCAAGAACGTGATCGCGGTCGCCACCGACGGCCACCGGCTGGCGTTCTGCCAGGTCGAGGTCGACCAGGAATTCCCGCGCCAGGAAGTAATCATCCCGCGCAAGACCATCATCGAACTGCAGCGCCTGCTCGAAGAGAGCGACGAGCCGGTGCAGCTCGACATCGCCGGCAACCAGGTCAGGCTGACCTTTGCCGACATCGAGCTGGTGTCCAAGCTGGTGGAAGGCAAGTTCCCCGACTACACCCGGGTCATTCCCAAGGGCTACAAGAACGACTTCACGATCGACCGCGACCGCCTGCTGCGCTCGCTGCAGCGCGCCGCCATCATGACCTCCGACAAGTTCAAGGGCGTGCGCTGCGTGATCAGCCCGGGCAGCATGAAGATCAGCTCCACCAACGCCGACCAGGAAGAAGCGGTCGACGAACTCGAGATCGATTACGGCGGCGACAGCATCGACATCGGCTTCAATGTCAGCTACCTGCTGGACGTCCTCAACAACCTTAAATGCGACAACGTCAACATCGCGCTCGGCGACGCCAATTCATCGGCCCTGATCACGATTCCGGACAATGCCGATTTCAAGTATGTCGTAATGCCGATGCGTATCTGATGACCGCCGCGAAGCGGCGGCCGGGGGCCCTGCGCGATTGCCGCGGGGCGCAGTACCTCATGTTGTCCAGCACGATGGCAGTCGCGGGACATGCAAGCCTTGCCTGCATGTCCCCTGCCCCATTTGAACTCCGTTTCGATTTTTAGCAGCATCCGTTTTTTAGAAGGCAGCCATGTCCGCGATTCCAACTGAACCGACCAAAGAGCCACAAGCCAACCAGTACGGCGCATCCTCCATCCAGATCCTGGAAGGCCTGGAAGCCGTGCGCAAGCGCCCGGGTATGTACATCGGCGACACCTCCGACGGTACCGGCCTGCATCATCTGGTGTTCGAGGTGCTGGACAATTCCATCGACGAATCGCTGGCCGGCCACTGCACCGAGATTCACGTCACCATCCACGCCGACAATTCGATCTCGATCACCGACAACGGCCGCGGCATCCCCACCGGCATCAAGTGGGACGACAAGCACGAGCCCAAGCGCAGCGCGGCCGAGATCGTGATGACCGAGCTGCATGCCGGCGGCAAGTTCGACCAGAACTCGTACAAGGTCTCGGGCGGCCTGCATGGCGTGGGCGTGTCCTGCGTCAACGGCCTGTCCAAGCTGCTGAAGCTGACCGTGCGGCGCGATGGCAAGCAGCACTACATGGAGTTCGTGCGCGGCGTGCCGCAGAACCGCGAACTCGAAACCATCGACGGCGTGCTGGTGTCGCCGATCAGGGTCACCGGCGAGACCGACAAGCGCGGCACCGAGGTGCACTTCTGGGCCGACGAGGAAATCTTCACCCATGTCGAATTCCATTACGACATCCTGGCCAAGCGCATCCGCGAGCTGTCCTTCCTGAACAACGGCGTGCACATCAGGCTGTCGGACCAGCGCACCGGCAAGGAGGAAGTGTTCGCCTTCGAAGGCGGCACCCGCGGCTTCGTCGAGTACATCAACAAGGCCAAGAACGTGCTGCATCCGACCATCTTCCAGGCCACCGGCGAAAGGCTGTCGGACCAGAACACCAACATCAGCGTGGACGTGTCGATGCAGTGGAACGACGCCTTCAACGAGCAGGTGCTGTGCTTCACCAACAACATCCCGCAGCGCGACGGCGGTACCCACCTGACCGGCCTGCGCGCGGCGATGACCCGCGTGATCAACAAGTACATCGATGAAAACGACTTTGCCAAGAAGGCCAAGGTCGAGATCGCCGGCGACGACATGCGCGAGGGCCTGACCTGCGTGCTGTCGGTGAAGGTGCCGGAGCCGAAGTTCAGCTCGCAGACCAAGGACAAGCTGGTGTCGTCCGAGGTGCGCGGCCCGGTCGAGGAAATCGTGGCCAAGACCCTGGCCGACTACCTGCAGGAAAAGCCGGCCGACGCCAAGATCATCTGCGGCAAGATCGTCGAAGCCGCGCGTGCCCGCGAGGCGGCGCGCAAGGCGCGCGACCTGACCCGCAGGAAAGGCGTGATGGACGGCCTGGGCCTGTCGGCCAAGCTGGCCGACTGCCAGGAAAAGGACCCGGCGCTGTGCGAACTCTACGTGGTCGAGGGCGACTCGGCGGGCGGCTCGGCCAAGCAGGGCCGCGACCGCAAGTTCCAGGCCATCCTGCCGCTGCGCGGCAAGGTGCTGAACGTGGAAAAGGCGCGCTTCGAGAAAATGCTGTCGTCCGAGCAGATCACGACGCTCATCGCCACGCTGGGCACCTCGATCGGCGCCGATGAATTCAACATCGACAAGCTGCGCTACCACCGCATCATCATCATGACCGATGCCGACGTCGACGGCGCCCACATCCGCACCCTGCTGCTGACGCTCTTGTACCGGCAGATGCCCCTGCTGGTCGAGCGCGGCCATGTGTATATCGCGCAGCCGCCGCTGTACAAGGTCAAGCATGGACGCGACGAGCGCTACCTGAAGGACGATGTCGAGGAAGCCGGCTACATGATGCAGATCGCGCTGCATGACGCGGCGCTGGTGCCGGCCGAACATGCCGAGCCCATCACCGGCGACGCGCTGGCCGAACTGGTACGCCAATACAACACCGCCAACGCCATCATCATGCGCCTGACCCGCGCCATCGACAGCGCGGCGCTGTCGGCCATCATGACCGGCGTCACCCTGAAGCTCGACAGCGTGGCCGATGCCGAAGCCTCGGCGCAAGCGATGCGCGACGCGATCAAGGACCCGAGCGTGGAAGTGGTGGTGCGCTCCGATGAACTGTCGGACAAGCACATGCTGCGCATCCAGCGCATGCACCATGGCAATGTGCGCGTGTCCGTGATCGATGCCGACTTCATCGACAGCCCCGACTACGCGGTGCTGTCGGCGGCGGCGGCCACCTTCCGCGGCCTGATCGGTCCGGGCGCGCTGGTGCGCCGGGGCAGCGGCGAGAAGGTCAGGGAATCGGCCATCACCGACTTCCATCAGGCCATGGCCTGGCTGCGCGACGAGGCCGAGCGCGGCGTGTCCAAGCAGCGCTACAAGGGCCTGGGCGAGATGAACCCCGAGCAGCTGTGGGAAACCACGATGGACCCGAAGGTGCGGCGCCTGCTGAAGGTGCAGATCGAGGACGCCATCGCGGCCGACCAGATCTTCACCACCCTGATGGGCGACGATGTCGAGCCGCGCCGCGCATTCATCGAAATGAATGCGCTGCAGGCGGGCAATATCGACGTTTGATGGGTTCCGGGTTCTTCAGGGAACCCTGATTTCCGCCGGCTCCGTGGCTGCGGGCCGGCGCCTCTCCTTTCTTCATGCGCAATGCGGCAGGCAACATGCCGGCCGCATTGCGCCCTATTCCGCGGCAGCCGCCACCAGCAGCGCCAGCCCGGCGCCGACGCCGGCGGGAATGCCGTAACGTTCCGCTTTCGATACCGGGTCGCCGGCGATCACCACGACCGGCACGGTCGTCAGTTCGAGCACCTTGTTGGTGACGGAGTCCTCGAAGGTCCGGATCAGCGAGCTCTTTCGCGTGATGCCCATCACGATGTGATCGCAGCGCAGGTCCTGGGCGGCCTCGGCAATCAGGCTTGCCCTGTCGCCGACCGCGTAATGCACCGTGTACGGCGCGCCGGCTTCGTCGAGCATCCGTCTGCTTGCCTGCAGCGCTTCCCTCGACGCTTCCTGGTGGGCGGCGTTGACGGCCGCCCTGCCGGCGAAGCGGGTGACATTCCGGGAAAACGGCGGCTGCACGTTCAGCAGATGGATGTTCATCGCCGGGTTGCACCGGAACTGGCGCAGCACATGCCGCACGGCATGCCGGGCGTTGCTGGAGCCGTCAACTGGAATCAATATCTTCAACATGGCGTTTCTCCTGTAGTTGCATATCACCGCATACGACAAGCACCGGCCTTCCCGCGTGCGGACCACCTGCCGCGACACGGCTGCCGGGTGGCCGCGCCGCGCCAATGGCGATGCGCCCTGCATGGCTGCACCGGACAGGGTTCGACGACGCCCTATCGGGAAACCTCATGGGCGACGCGGTGCGCCTTGCGCGGCGACCGTTGCAGGCTCAATACCACCGACAGCGCGATGATGCCGCCGACGATGGCAAGCGACCATTGCACCGGCATGTGGAACCAGGGCATCGCCAGCATCTTGCCGCCGATGAATACCAGCACGATGGCCAGGCCATACTTCAGCAGGTGGAAGCGGTCGGCCATGTCCGCCAGCAGGAAGTACAGCGCGCGCAGCCCCATGATGGCGAAGATGTTGGACGTGAAAACGATGAAGGGGTCGGTGGTGACGGCGAAGATCGCCGGAATGCTGTCCACCGCGAACACCAGGTCGCTGGCTTCGATCATCACCAGCACCAGGAACATCGGCGTGGCATACAGCAGGCCCTCCCGGCGCACGAAGAATGCCTGGCCGTGGAAGCCTTCCGTGATGCGCATGTGGCCGCGCAGCCAGCGCAGCAATGGATTGCGCTCGAGGTCGGGCTTCTTGTCGGCGAACACCAGCATCTTGATGCCGGTGACGACCAGAAAGACGCCGAACACATAAAGCACCCAGGCGAACTCCCGCACCACCCAGACGCCTGCCAGGATCATGCCGGCGCGCATCGCGATGGCGCCCAGCACGCCATACAGCAGCACGCGGCGCTGCAATTCGGGTGGAACTGCGAAGTAGGTGAAGATCATGACGAAGACGAACATGTTGTCGACCGACAGCGACTGTTCGATCAGGTAGCCGGTGACGAACTCGAGCGCCTTGCGGTTGGCGACTTCACGGCCGACGCTGCCATCGAGATGCCACCACAGCAGCGCGCCAAAGGTCAGCGCCAGCGTCACCCAGGCGATCACCCAGGCCGACGCCTCCCTGACCGACACACGGTGCGCCTTTTTGCCGCCCAGCACGAACAAATCGAGTGCCAGCATGGCAAGCACGAAAACGATGAAGGCGACCCACATCGGCGGCGTCGCGAAACTATCGATGTCCTGCACGATCGCTCCTTGAGGCAAGTGGGCCAGAGGACGCGGGCGCATTGGCCAGCGTTGCGCCACTGGCAGCGTGGCAGCGTGGCGGCGTCTGCCGCCATTGCCACGACGACGGTTGATGCGTTTCAGTGTCAGCCAAACCGGCGCATCGGACAAGTCGAATAAATTTTCAATACAGATCGGTTTTTTCGATGTTGGGCGCAGGCGGAATACGCATGGCGGCCGCCCGCGTCCATCGCGGAACGGGAAGTTCAGGTAAGCTCGGCAACCAGACCCGCTCCCACCCAATCCCGTACTGTCACCCGGCACCGAAGCGCATGAAACGCATCCTTTATCCCGCCCTCTTCCTGCTTGCACTGATCCTCGCCGGCTGCGCCAGCCCGCCGCGCGCGCCGGCGAACCGCATCACCCCCGCCGTCTTCCGCGATGAGCCGATGGCGTCGCCCGCCGCGCGGGAAGTCGGCATGTATGCGCTGATGCTGCTCCAGACCGGCTATCAGTTCGGCGGCAAGAATCCGTCGGCCGGGCTGGACTGTTCGGGGCTGGTCACGCATGTGTATCGCGAGGCGGCCGACATGCCCCTGAAGGGCAATGCCGCCGCGCTGGCGCGCGAGGGCCGGCCGGTCGGGCCGGGGCAGCTGCGCACCGGCGACCTGGTGTTCTTCAACACGCTGGGCCATTCCTATTCCCATGTCGGGATCTATCTCGGCAACGGCGACTTCATCCATGCGCCCAGCGCGCGCGGCCGGGTGCGGGTGGAAAACCTGGCGACCCGCTACTGGTCCGAGCGTTTCGAAGCGGCCAGGACGCTGCTGGACTGACCGGCAGCGGGAGGGGCGTCACAGCAGCTCGTTGATGGTGTAGAAGGCATGGTCCTTGAGCTTGTGCCACAGGCTGCGCCGGGTCCATTGCTCCAGGTCGACCTCCCTCGCGCCGGCGGCGTATTTTTCGAAGATCGCATCGAAGCGCTGCGCGATGGCTTCGTCCTTGATGCCCAGCATGATCTCGTCGTTGGTCTCGAAGGAGCGGTCGTCGAAATTGGAGGAGCCGACCGCGCTCCAGACGCCATCGACCGTCATGATCTTCTGGTGCAGCAGCGTATCCGGGTACTCGAACAGGCGCACGCCGCAGCGCATCAGTTTTTCGAAATTGCGATGGCCGGCATGCTGCACCATGGGGTTGTCGCTGCCGCTGGTGGCGGGCATGAGCACCCGCACATCCACGCCGCGCGCCACCGCCTGGCCGAAGGCGTCGATCGCGTCGGGCTCGGGAATGAAGTACGGGTTCTGTATCCAGATGCGCTTCCTGGCCAAGCAGATCGCGGTGTGATGCAGGATCTTGACCGCCGGCGCCGAGTTCTCCGGCTTCGCGAAGGCGGCATGGATCAGCACGTCGCCCTCGGGTTTCAGCGCCGGAAACACATCCTCGCCGACGAACAGCTCGCCGGTCTCGCCGGTCCAGTTCTCGCTGAAGGCGCCCTGTATCGCATGCACGATGGGACCGCGCAACTGCACGCTGACGTCGCTGTAGTGATGCGCATCCTCGGCGTTGCCCAGCCATTCATCCTTGATGCAATGGCCGCCGACGAAAGCTTCGAGGCCGTCGACGATCACGATCTTGCGGTGGGTGCGGTCATTCAGCACGCCGATGTTGCGAAAGGAATTGTCATGGAAGAAGACGACCTTGCAGCCGGCCGCTTCCATCTGCCGGCGCGCCGCCTTGCCCATCTTTGCGGAGCCGTTCGCATCGAGCATCACGCGCACCTGCACGCCGGCGCGGGCCCGCTCCGTCAGTGCATCCGCGACCCGCTTCTCCAGCGCACCCTCGCTCCACAGGAAAGTCTCGAAATGCACCGACTTGCGCGCAGCGCCGATGCGCGCAACCAGCACGTCGAAGAAGGCGCCGTTCTCATGCACCGTCACCGCATTGCCCGGCACCGCCGTGCCCAGCGTCAGGCCGGCCAGCGACGGCACCAGCTCTCCGATCGATGCCTGGCATTCGATGCGCAGCTTGGGGTCGCGATGGCGCCGGTGCGACCAGATGATGGCGATCAGCAGCAGGATGATGGTCAGGCTGGCCAGGGCCAGATAGAGCAGGGTATGGCTGCCGGGGGAATCGTTCATCGGGCTTGGCGGTGTGATGGCTGGTTGGCCTGCCGGTCGCGGACCGGTCAGGGCGGCAGGGCTTGCACTGGATTGTGTAGTGCAGGAAAAACAAGGTATTGAAAAGTCGCAATGTTTCTCGTTCGATGCGCCGCGCTTGCGCAAGCCGGGCTCGCGCACGTGCGGGCGGGCTTCTGCCAGGCTACATGGTCGCGCAGGCTGCCTGGCTTAGCCCACGTCGCACTGCGCGCACCAGTGCGCCAGTTCGGCGGCCGACAGCGGCTTGCTGAACCAGTATCCCTGGGCCTGATCACAGCGTTGCCGTTTCAGGTAATCAACCGTCTGCGCCGACTCCACGCCCTCGGCCACCACTTCCAGCTTCAGGCTGTGGCCAAGGGCAATGATGGCCTCGGTAACGGTGCGGCTGGCGTCGTCGCCCAATGCCATGCGACGCACGAATGACTGGTCGATCTTGAGCTTGTCGATCGGCAGGCTGGTCAGGTTGCTCAGGCTGGAATAGCCGGTGCCGAAGTCGTCCATCGACATCTTCACGCCCATCGCCCTGATCCTCCGCATCAGGGCGATGGCGTCGTCGATGCTCTCCATGATCGCGCTCTCCGTGATCTCCAGCTGGATTGCGCCGGGTTCAACGCCGGCGCCGGCGATGATGACGCCCAGCCTTTCCGCAAAGGCGCTCTGCCTGAACTGCAGGGGCGACACATTCACTGCAATCGTGATATCCAGCCCCTCCTGGCGCCACGCGAGCTGCTGCCTGCAGGCTTCGCCAAGCACCCATTCGCCGAGCTGCTCGATGAGGCCAACCGATTCCGCAATCGCGATGAAGCTCGTTGGCGGCACCTGGCTGCCGTTCGCATCCTGCAGGCGCACCAGGGCCTCAACACTGACCAGCTTGCCGGAATCGAGGTCGATCACGGGCTGGTAGCACAGGCGCAGCCCGCCGTCCCGCAGGGCCTGCTTGAGCGCGGCTTCCACCGACAGCACCAGCTCTGCCTGCCGTTCCAGCTCCGGCGTATAGATGCGGTAGTGGCCGCGCCCGGTCTGCTTGGCCCGGTACATGGCGAGGTCGGCGGTGTGAATCAGCGTGCTGACATCCCTGGCGTAGCGCGGGAAGTAGCTGATGCCCACCGACGGCGTGACCGTCAGTTCCA
>Ga0308160_10006316_pt1 | contig 12108 bp, 14 predicted proteins | sample PhyFR1_FD_201036 | JGI IMG/M metagenome (GOLD analysis project Ga0308160, IMG submission 201036) | Phyllosphere microbial communities from UC Gill Tract Community Farm, Albany, California, United States - DLSLF.R1 | ecosystem: Host-associated > Plants > Phyllosphere > Unclassified | place: USA... | reverse complement strand
ACGAAGTTTGATCAAGAGCTGATATTCAGGGGAGAAGCTGCTCCTCGAGATACAGATCTTGCATTTGAGCTTCCATTCGACTTTGACCCCTTCGCCCGACTCGAAGAGGAATCACCAAAGAGCCCCGTGCCTACACCGCAAGAGAAAACTACCGACCCACTAGCCGCGCCGACTGCCCCGAAACCAATGGGCTCAGGTCTCATCGTCACCACCTCCAACGGGTCCGGTACTGGTCCAGTGATCGAAGAACGTCGGATCATGAAAGTCAATGATTGGGACGCGGCACTCAACCTCGGCGCTTTCAAGAAAGAGGGCGAGGAGGAAGTCAGCTTAGAAGAGCTGGGCAGGCGTCGCCATCAGCAATGGTTGGAAAGTAGGAAGGCCGATGGGTGGGACGTTTAAACAGCGACTCAAGTTGTATGCTATTTTGGCGCCATTGCGGTGTCTTCAAATCTACATGCACAGGCCGAGCCTCTCTACATCTTTCTAGCAGATGCCTTCTCCTTCTTCTCTGCTGCTTCTCGTGCGGCCTCTGAAATCATCAGCTCGGGTTGTTCCCGGATTGAAAAGGGACTCACCTGCTGCTTCGGCCTCTCGCTGCTTGGCGGCAGCTTCTCGTCGTCGTCGGACTTCCTGGAGTCGAGCCATATCTGTCTTGGCCTCAGATGTCTTGCCTAAATCATCAGTACTTGGAACAGACTCGGTTTGAGGGACTGACCTTGAGCATGTAATTTCTGATATCGCTCAGCAGCGGCCTTCTTGTCTGAAGCCTCCCTGAAATGTCAATACACTCGCCAAAGGAACTCAACAGAGCTAGAACCTACTTGTCCTTCCTAGTCTGCTCGACCTGGGCCTTTGCCTTGGCAGCAGCCGCAGCTTTAGCCTTAGCGGGTTCCTCATCACTACTCTCCTCCTCACTATCACTCTCTTCCTCCTGCTTTGCCTTCTTTGCCGCAGCAGCCTTCTTGGCAGCTTTCCTCTCCGCCCTAGAAATCTCGGCTTCGTTGACAGGTACAGCCTCGGTGTTTCCCAACTTCAAGTTCATAGCGGCCATTTCAGGTGCCAAAGTAGCTGAAGGTCCTGCGAGGTCGTCATCGTCGGATGAGGTCTCTTCCTCAGATGATTCCTCTTCTTCGGATGATGCTTGCTCGGCGAGTCTGGGGTCTAGGTCTCGAGAGAAATGTCGTCCGCCACCTCGTGCAACCTTAAATTTGCTGCCCTGTCAACTTTGCCAATGTCTGTGTAGATTTGACTCACCCTCGTCCTCTTGATGATGCTGCTCCTCCTCTTGCCATTATATATGTGATTAGGTATCCGGGTAGTTGAAGGATGGAATAGCAAATGACGATGGAAGGATTTCAATTCATGTCAATTGACTCAGGAACGTTAAAAGCCACGTGATTCAACGTATTGACCGTTAACGCACCAGATTTGTTAATGTCCATCTTCTCATGTCATCTCGCTCATCAAGTCTAAGGCTGAGTAGCCGCTCAGACTCTTCAAGGGGCTCGAGCATTCAGCCAGAAGATGGGACTGCTAGAAGTGGATCATTGGAGCCTGAAACGCCGAGACCAACTCAGCAGGATTATCAGAGCTACACCGCTCTCGTCCGACATATAGACAAAGGCAACACCTTGGTTGCAAAGCGAATCATCGCGACAAACGATCAATTACGAAACTTCACAGTAGATCCAGAGGTTCTACCTCAATATATCAACTCGTCAACATGGCCATTACAATCAAGTGATCTACCCCCCTCCGACCCAAGCTCACTGGAGGATTCAATTCTAGCTTTCGCTTCGGCTTATATCCGCGATAATAACCTCGTACTCCTGCGTCAACAACAGCATGGGTCTTCTGCAGGTCTCGAAGATCTTGATGAAATCATACCTGATTTCTTGCCTGGGATGATGGAGACTGTGGATCAGTTGTTGGATAATCTGGCCGTCATGCGACCAGCCGCGGTCAGGACGAAGAGGACGACACTGAAACCGATGAATTGGAAAAGTGTGATTTCTGCTGGTATGATTGGAACGGCTAGTCTTGATCACGAGTAAGCTAAACTCCCATCATTGGGCTCAATGAAAGCTGACTTCCAGCGTTTTACTCCGTGCCAACCAGAAAGTCAGGGCATTGCTGCATGCGGAAGGAGAGGACGGTACGCTACAAGAAGTGCAATCAAACGCGTAGCTGACCTATAGTGCTAGCGCATCGACTTGGAGCCATGCATCCACCCGCGCCAGAAGAGGAGGAACTGGAAGACCAAGTCGCTCCCAAGACAAGGCCGTGGGATATCAATCGCCCCAACCACCTCTCACAGCAAGGCAAGTTATCTATGCCTTTGTAAAGTCAACAACTGATGATCAGAACGCGACCGCAGATCCATCAAGAGGGAGCAAAAGGCCGCCAAGAGATTAGAGCGCGAACAGGCCAAAGCGCTCAGGAAGTCTACCAAACGACGATCACGTAAACACCGCAAATCAAAGTCCGAATCATGATACATCATCGTTATTATCGTCTATGCTACAATATATACTCTACAACTAAATCGTCTCTCGGTACATTATCTGGTAAATGAGGAGTCTTCCGACAATTCTCCAAGTTCCACCCCTCGCGCTTCGAAAGCAATCATTTCCTCGATCGCGGCTATTCCGACACTCCTTCCAGTCACTCTCCTCGCTCTATTCCTCGACGCTCGTGTGGCTCTAGCCATAAATTCGAGCTTGTCGTCCTTATCCCTTACGCTCCGCCTGGGACGGCCTGATTCTTCGCCTTCATCAACCGCTTTACCCTTCCCTTCTACATCGCCTATAGCCTTGACTCGCTTATACAATGCCATCCTCTCCTCCCTCTTCTCAATCTTTCGCTTTCGCATAGCTTCACCCGCATCAAATATCGGCACGCACACAGATCGCTTTCGGACTTGTATACCGAGCTCCTTCTTCCACTCGCCATTCTTTTGGATATCGAGGAATTTCGTTTCAAGCTCGGTGCGGTTGATGGGCATGATTCGAGGAAAGAATGAAGAACTTGGCCAATAATTGTCGTTGTGGACATCGGCCTCTCCGTTGACTGGCCAGTAATCGTTGGGATCACGTTGTGGCATGATAGGGTAAACTTTGACGGATGAACGTCTTCGGGTAGGAGGTGCGTCTCGGACTCGAGCTGGAACAGCCATAGGAATAGGATAGGATGTGAGGACGTATGCTGGGACCGGATCTGATGGGAGTATGGGTAATACAGGGATTGTAGGGCGGAAAGGAAGAGTGGATCGACCATTCCGGAGGATGCCTTTATCAATGACGAGCTTTGGGATATGGATTGTAGTGACATGATCCGCCAATTCGTCGATTGTAGTGAATTCTTCCTGATGTATACATCGCTCCCAAAGGCATCGGAAACCTGTAAACATGCGTGTATGCATAAGCAAATGATTCTTGACGTGCTATCTTGTCAGCTTGAAAAAGTGAGACATAAACATACACGTTGCAAGAGATCGATAGAACCTAAAACAGCATCACAACCCCCATTACAACGCCAAGGACAAGAACAAATCTGAGCTTGCGCGACTAATTGTGCTGTCAATGAAGACACTCTTGACTCTTTTCCAACGCAATCATCTCCCCCTGACTCTTGCCTACCAGGTAGAACTGATTGTTGTGTTGCAAAGTGATGTTTTGCGTTTTGTTTTTGAGTTACAAATGGACCAGCTCCTGCAGAAAGAGGTGCGGATGGAGGCGGCGTCGGATATAGAGTGGGGGAAACGCGTCGAGTTGCTAGGGCCATTTCCATAGCGTGGGGGAGTGGTGATGTTGGTGTTGAAGGCGCTGGATGGGAATGAAAGAGATGTAACAGAAAAGGAAGGGAATGGGCGGCTGTTATAGATGACATAGGTCGATTGAAACGTGACGCCAGATTGGGCGGAGTGGTGTACCGCCAAAAAGAGTTGATATTGTCAAGGAAGAAAGATCCAAGTGGCGTGGCGGATTTAAGGCCGTTGGGAGATAGTAATAGCTAGGTCTAGAGGTGGTATGTGTCACTATGGGTTATATAGAAGAAGAGAAGGTTGGTTTCAAGGAGAATAAGAATCAATGAGGTCTCGGACGGTATACCTTCAGGCACGGTATTGAATTGCCTAAAGAGGTAATATACATCATTCACAATAAGGAAATGGGACAGTTGGGGACAGGAGGTTATGAAAGTCCCATTTCTTGCACACATTTTTACACAAAATTGCATTTTACAGCATTGTGTTGCCGAACATTGGTACGTAAACAGCCAGATAAACTCGCAAGACTTATACTACGAGGTAGAGCTATCAAAAGACCGGTGCTTCCCTCAAGAATATCCTACTTTCCTCAGATGTCACCCATCTTACTACCGTATTTGCAGCAGCCACAACCGCCGACTTGGGTAAACCAGGTAATACGCTCATATAAAATTCGAACGGTTTAGTGATCTACTCATCAGTCCACGTTCACAAGTCAAAAAATATTGGACGTGCCCAGGCAAGACAGGCTTCTTGGTCTGTCCTCATATAAACTAATTTGAGGGATGTAGATTGGCCTGAACGAGCGTGGATGGAATCATGGAGCTGCTGATATGTCGTCAGCAGTCTGGGTGTCAGCTAAGCAGCGGTCGTTCTGATCTGGTGACTTACCGATTTCGATCAGACTCATTCTCGTATATCCCATCAAAAGTGGGCGAGGTGACCTGAACATTCTGACGGGATTTATAGATAAAGTGGAGTAGCCCCGGACAATCGATAGAAGCTGAGGTCAATTACGATAAACAAAGACAACTCACCGACGCTATAAGGATGATGCGGGATAGCTTGTTCAATCTTCGCCAACGTCTTCTCTTTATCCAATTTCTATCATCAGCATGATTAACAATTCAGACATACCTCTACAACAGTCTGTTTCCATGTCCTTAACTCGAGGAATGCATCTCGATCAGCACTGACGAATACTAGTCCAACGTCTTCGAGTACGAAACTGATATAGGCGTGGACGAATCCTGCTGCGTTGAATTTGGGTAGACAGATTGGAAGCCATGTTTCGGCGGTACGTAATGTTGGGGAGGTCTCGATCGTGTTCAGTAGAAGATGCAGATCTGCCGTCAGCTTCATAAACGACACAAGGAGCTTAAGAAAGGTACCTGAAGGATGTATTGAGTGTTTACGAGGCCGAAGGAGCGTGACAATATGTCCACCAGCTATCAGGAGGACATAGAGCAGGTCCTACTCATCAGCAGTGCCTTTACTGGGTCACTGATGACTCACGTTGAATTTTGAAGGAGGCATGAGAGCAGCAGCGGCAGTATCACGAACAGCAGGAGCCAGCCGTAGGGGCTGCAAAGTCGAAGTGAGATATGTGAAATCAAATTGACTTCTCTTGATCAGATTCCTCAGGAATGGCTCAGTACCTCTCGTCAGCTGATGACCACTGACCAGACACACCTTCAAGTAATCTGGATAAATCAAAGTTTGACCGTCTCTGAAACACTTTCTGCAATTGTGCCGAGGAGACGACTGAAATAATCTGTAAATGGATATACTCCAGATGTGATCGTAACTACCATCAGCCTCACCCTAATCGCAGGTAGTGGACATACCACATGTTCCGGTTCACCCCAATCGCTCACGCAAAACAAGTAAAGAGGAGCTTTCAGAACAAAAGCTATTCGTTGACCATCTCTGATGATACTTCTCAACTTATCATCGTCTTCTGCGAATATTGATATTAAGGCTTGAGCTACGCCCATTAGGTTCGTTATTGTATCGGAGGATGTATCGTCCGGTTGGCTGAATACGGGTTTACCAGCGTGGGTTAGAACGTAATATCGTCTTGGGGTGTATGTTCGGGAGGCTGAGATTAGCTATTGTCATGACGATTGATTTTAGCAGAAACGTACCCCGAGGTGGGTCGAGGGTATGAATCTCATCTACACTGTCAGTTTGTCCAAAGCAAACGGAATGTAGACTCACTATAGAGCGAGGTAGGTCTTGATTTGCTCGTGTCCCTTCCCAGACCTGCTTGTCCCGACCCATCAGCGATAGTAGACCGCCTAACCAAAGCTCTCAATCCCTTAGTAGCATCTCCACTATGCGTAACCAGCTCCCCCTCCACATCACCGCCCTCAACCTCAAAATCATCTAATGCCTTCTCCTTTCCTTTCCTGGATGGACTACTCCCGCCAGATCCCGAAGTAGATTGAGCAGGTACACCAAGTGAATAATTCGAGGCAGTTCGCGAAACACCAGCTCGTCCAGAGAGTGTCCGTTGAACAACCGGAGCTGGCTTTAGAGACTCATCCCCGGACTGAGGGGGAGGAGATGAGGCGGAGGCATGTAGAGAATGAGTTCGTGACCGAATGTATTTTGGATTCTGAGATTCGACGTCTACTTGATTCGCTTCTACTGATACTGTCGAGATGGACGAGGTGATTCGATGTGGAGATGGTCGGAGGGGCGGTTGAAGATGTTTAGGAAGTGAGAGTTTGGGTTTGGTCTCGGGGCTCATTGGTGTGATGTCTAGTGGAATAGAGTAGTAGTGAGGAGTGGGGTGATCAGGTCCGGGTGGAGGGAGGACGCGTAGATGTCTCTCTTCACTTATACCCTTCTCGCGATGCACTAAAAGTTCAATGGGGCTAGCAAGAATGTGGGATGGGGTAAGAGCAGAAACGAGCTGGTAGGACATGCATGGACCTGAGGTGGAAGGGAAACAAGATCGCCGAGCAATATGGAGTTCATCCGAATCAACTTTTCCCACTTTCTTTCTTCTTTTGTCACTCGTCCCAGTATTTCCAAGGCTGCTTCGGCATCAAGCTTCGATTGTTTAAAGCACAGGATACCATTCAGGCGACTCTGCTAACCCCCCGAAGTGATCATGAGGCTGTATATTGTCCGACACGGTCAGACAGACCAGTACGTCCCATCTTCGTCATTTTCAAGTCGAACGCGGAGGTTGACAAAGCAGTAATGTAGCAGGAATAATCCAAGGGCAGCTCGATACCCCATTAAATGACCATGGGCGAAACGAAGCTTCCCTAGTATCGAGTCGACTCGCAGAAACGGGATTTACAGAGATATGGTCTTCCTCACTCTCAAGAGCTAAAGAGGTATGTCCCATCCTCCCCTCGAGGACATCAAGAAGGGAACAAGAGCTAATGTATCAGACGGCTGAAATCATTGCTAAACCCCATCACCTACCTGTTCAGACTCATCCAGGATTGATGGAACGTGGATTGGGATCTTTGGAGGGAAGGAGACGAGCACCTGGAGAGGCATTACCAGGGGATATTGAGAGTAGTGATGCGTATGTCTTTCCTCTTAAATCTCCCTATACTTATCCTCTTTCCCCCTGCGTAACTTTAAGACATGTAGCTGACAATATAGATTCAGGAAACGTATAACGACCTGGTTCAACCAATTCCTCACATCCCACGCCGGGGCAGAAGGCCCAATCTGCATCGTATCCCACGGAGCGTATATCACCACATTCGCTTCCCTCCTCTTATCCCCTATATACGATTTCAAACGGCATGAATCGGTTCATCTGAGCAAGGGGTGCTATAATACAAGTATCATGACTGTTGAATGTAAACTCCAAGGGGCTAAATGGGAAGGGGAGGTGCTTGGGTATTGTGATGTTGATCATTTGAAGTTGAGGAAGGATGAGCCTGTGAATAGTATAGCGGACGACCTCAAGGGGTGAACGTGATGAGGACTTTAGCATAGATGATTGTAACACATGTAGCATAGCAGCATTTGTCTATTCAAATACATAGATTCCGATACAACTAAACATTCTCGCACATGACCCAAAGTAAACATCCCCCCTCACCCCTACGCACTAGTAACTATCGGCGTCAAAACAGCCTTACTCTTCTTCCTCATCTTCATAGCTTCATCCAACCTATCAGCCTCTTCCCTCGGATTCAACAACCCAGATCCTATCGTAGGATTCTTGAGTAATGGACTGATGGCGTATTCCGAATCGGCATCTTGTTCATCGAATTCTCGCCGACGAGCTGCCCATTCCGCTTCTGATTCAACGTCGTTGGTACGTGGGAACGATGTTGCGATGGGACTTGGGTGGGCGGTAAGGAGTGAAGTGAGGTTTCGTCCATATTCGACTAGTTGGAATACGAGGCTGGATGTTAGCTGAGAACGAGGAGGATCAATGGAAACGTACGAGACGTTTGGTCCGATGGAGGGGGACCTTGCTTTGACCATGTCGTAGGTATCTTGCATTCCTTTCAAGTGACCAAGTTGATCAGGCAATAGACCAGCTACTGCCAACGACATTATATAGGCGATGACCAGAGTCGCCGAGCGGGAAACACCACATTGGCAACTGATCGTTAACAGAGTCACAAAGGAATGGGAGGACATACTGTATGAGAATAGGTGTACCCTCCCGCCTAGCTTCCTCCATCCATTGAATCGCATCCCAGAATCCCCACTTCTCCCTACCCAATGGCGGACGAGTATTGATAATAGCTTCGAGCGACGCGCCATCCGGTAAATCCGCCAACCCTCCTTCTCCATGACCCCACGATAGATGGGCGTATTCAACTATCGGCCTGCCCGGTACAGCCTCGTAATCAACAACATCCAACTTCTCTTTCCCCTTCCCCTTGACAGTAGTGAATGGATCGTCAATCTCCTGAGCGACATTCAAGATCCTAACCCGTGATGAAGAGCCGGCATAGGTCTTCCAGTGGAATACACTATCCTCTGCACCGAGGAATACACCAGGTACGAGTTCGATAGGACCGTTGGCATACGGTTCTTCTTGGTGTTCGAGTAGAGGAGGGGTGGAAGGGGAAGTATAAGTTGATCCGGGTGGGGAAGAGGATGAAGAGGAAGCGAACTGCATTGCTGAAGTCTCAGAGATGGAAGGTACATGACCCATTGGATAACCTAATGATGCCGAGCGTGATGATCGAGCATCCATGGAATCACCAATAGAATCTGTACCGGATGAACTGCTCCTCAATCTGATTTTAGGTCGGACTGTATGTGAAGCCAAACCCCCCGGTGTAGGCGGGACATCGTTCTCGGGAACAGGAGGTTGGGTGACGAGGGAAAGGAGAGATGGACGCGACAAGTTTCGAGGTCGGACCATGGGAGGTGCCATTGCTAGTGATGGTGTCTTTGGTGGACCTGGGGTAAGGGGTGTATCCCTGGTGATATCCGAGACTAGAGAGCTGGTCGATTCAATCTGGTCGACGGGGGGGATAGTATTGGAATTGGGTAGAGTGAGAGATAGCGAGAGTCGTTTGGGGTTGGATCGTTTCATGCTCAACACAGGAGGGAGAGTATCGGGATTATGAGTAGTAACGACACCTGGCGAGGTCGAAGGAATAAAGTCTGGAGGACTCATAGAGATGGCCGACATGCCTTGACTTGTCCCATCTAGTGAATCGAGTCTATCGAACGAAGGTCGATTCATCGTATCATGCGCGAAAGTAGCGAGAGAAGGTGTCGAAGGGGTGAATGAATTCATACGCGTCAAAGGAGTGACGGAAGGATGGTAGCGAATAGCAAGGGGTGATTGACCTGGCGATTGCTTATATTGCCTAGTTGTAAAGGCAGGATAATCCAGTCGAGCGCGTTTAAAGGTCGATGAAGTAGGTGTAGAAGGGTAGTAGGCCCTTTTACCTCTAGGGAGCAGGTGAGGAGAAGGTGTCGCGACGGGGGTATTGAGTTGGAGTGGTGATAGGGGTGATGGTGATGGCGTTGATGTGGAAGTTGGAGCAATCATAATTGGACCTATATATTTGAAAGTAAAGGGGAAGAATGATTTAGCGATGATCTTTTGTACGAGTATATATAGTGTAGCAATGGTGGTTGGGAACTGGATGTGACGACGTGGAAGTAGAAGTGGTGCTATTGTGAATGGGTGGTTATTGTCCCTTGAGACGGTGAAATGTACACCTAGTAAACGGAATGGAGTACAATGGAGTTTGGAGTTTAGATCTTGCCAACAAGGTGAAACCCGAAACCTAACTACCAAATAGAAGGTATCTTTTCGGGTTTGAAGTTGAATAAGGATACGATATATCTTGGAGGTAATGAAATGAAGGAAACTCACCATCATGGTCCTGTATCCTGAATTATCCATGTGATATCCCAACAAAGGGCGTAGTCAAGGTTTCCTAAAGAGATGTCGACAAAACAACGCAGTAGTGCGGTGAAAGGGTAGCCGATATGGTAATTGCGAGGTACGATATATATGAAGTATAATCGGGGGCGGTGTAATATTGATCTTGTCGTTGTTAAATCGTTTTCTCGAAGTCGTTGTATTACCAAGCCAAAGCAATCAATGTATGGAATGTACAATGACTAGTGTGCACGAGGACAAAGAAGGGAATTATGATGAAACCCGAAACACGTCTTGTCTGTTTATCTTCCTTTGTGTAATCTACGTTTTCTTTCGGGATACCAAATTGAGGGATCGTCGTGGATAGCAGTGCAGAGAGAGTATAAGATAGTAAGGATGAGAAATACACGCAGATGATTGTCGCTACGTCGACTTTTGCTTGGTATGCATAGCCATCCAGTCACTCTCCCCATTCATCAACATTTACCATATATTCCAATCCTCGACCGCGCTAAGGTTACCCTGAAAGATTCATTTTAAACTTTGCCTTTAATAACCGCTTTGGAACCGCGTCGGGTTGACAAACAAAGAACAAAAGAAACGAGGCGGTGCTCTTTGCTTCCGTCCTCTTCGGCTCCCTTGTCCCCTTGTCCCTCTTGCCACCTGATCAGAAGCATCCGACACAGGATGTGATCGAGTGAGGTGCTCCAGACTGCGTCCACAACAAGTGGGCTGCGTCGAGGGTGAGCGGTATTTAGACTCAAAACACGAGCTGCCCGACAGCAAAAAAGTCACAGAAGCCTCTGACGGGGCTCGAACCCGTGACCTTGGGATTAAAAGTCCCACGCAATAGCCAACTTTGCTACAGAGGCGACGATGTCTGGCTGTTTGTACACAATATATAGGTCCAACCTGAACATCGAAGTCTAAAGGAGGCTTTGCATGCTCTCTGCCGTCATCTACAAACTCGAGCAGATCATAAGATATGCGGAGAGCCGTGATCCATCCATGAGTACTGTTCGATTTGTTCAAGGGTCGAAGTAGAATCTCCCAGTATGGTTATAAGATTCTGTCCGATGGGGTCTGCCTCGCCACGATCGTTCATCTGTTCTCGTCACCGCTCTTGTACCGCTGAGGGCAGCTCCCAACGAGTGGAGATATACATCTCATATCGCAGCCACATTTGATAGTATATACATTGCTTGAAAGTTGCAAGCTGTCATGGGTTCCGTCTATATAATCCAATCCTTCATCGTCCCGTCTCGATCCGACACTCCGCCACTCAATCGATCCCTCTTCCCACTCGACTGCTCCCCTATGGACTAGCTTCCGCTCCTTCGCCACCTCCAGCCGTGATAGGCCTAGCATGCTCCACGACCAACTTCTGCCCAGCATACATCCTATTAATCTCCGCACTTCTCTTTAATACCTCCAACTCTGCCGTCTTGGTCTCGTAGAATTGCGCGAGCATATTTGGGTCGGGCTGAGATATGGGTGTTGATCCCGGTTCGGGGTCTAGGGCTGATAGAATTGGTTTGAAAGTTTGGTGGGTTCTGTATGTGAAGAAAGAGTGGAAGTTGTAGGATCCGAATCGGGCGGCGGTGGTTAAGGTTGCATTGTATAGGGATTGGATCTGGGGTAGGGTTGGTGCGGGTGGCATTTTACTATTGCTTTAATCCGTCTTATAGGTTGAACGTTGAAAGGTGTGTTGAATGGTCTGGTATGATCAAGCAATAGTAGAGTACTTCTAACCAACTTTCCGATCTTGATAACGGAATCAAATATTCGGTAACTTTACTCTACGTCACGATATTAACCGGGAAGTCATCCTCCACGCTCACATACACTATACTCTATACCTCAACATATAATACAAGATGGAGAAGTAAGTACACTCAAGTAAACCAACACTGACTTCAGCGCAATCAATGAACTACTCAAATTCTTCCCGCCCGATATCCAGGCTATCATCCGAAACCCTCCATCCCTCTCTACC
>Ga0308160_10006315_pt1 | contig 12111 bp, 13 predicted proteins | sample PhyFR1_FD_201036 | JGI IMG/M metagenome (GOLD analysis project Ga0308160, IMG submission 201036) | Phyllosphere microbial communities from UC Gill Tract Community Farm, Albany, California, United States - DLSLF.R1 | ecosystem: Host-associated > Plants > Phyllosphere > Unclassified | place: USA... | reverse complement strand
CGCTGGTCGCGGCCCGCAGCGCAGGAAATGTGACCCTCGCCGAAATCGATGCCCTGGCAGGGGTGCGCAAGCGGGCCAGTGAAGGCCTGGCCGGCGCCGGCGCCGATGATCCGAGGCTCGACACCTTGCGCGAACAAGCCGAAGGTACGCCATGGACCGAGCTGAAGGCCTTCGGCTGGGTCGATCAATTCAAGACCATCGGGGCGTCGTTCGCGACGCTGTCCGATAGCAAGGGTTACGGATCGAAGGAATGGCTGGGGGTGTACGATCTCACCATCCAGTGCGCCACCGAATTCTGGATGCAGTTCGAAGCGCTCGCCGGCCTGGTGCGCGCGATCGAAATGCCGGCGTACCAGGCGGCACGCCGGGTACTGGCGGCCGAGCTGCAGGTCAACATCGCGGCAAGCCACTTCGCCTCCCTGAACGAAGGCGATTTTTATTCGACCTGGATCAACGGGAATCACTTCGGCTGGTCCATGTACAAGGGCGACCTGCACAACCATTTATACAGGGTGCAGGGCGTGTTCGGCGCCGGCGGCGGCGCCAACCAGGCCGACCTGGGTGGCCAGGTGGCGGCTTTTGCGCATGCATCGAGCGGCACGCTGTTCACTGTCGGCTATGTCAGCGATGACCACTTGTTTGCCGGCCGCGGCAACGACCAGGGCTGGCGCATCGCACGGGGCGCGCCGCGCTGCGAGCAGGTGGTGATCGGCGAGATGGCCGATGACATGATCAAGGTGGTTGCCCTCCAGGACCACGGGAAAACGATACTGGTATGCGATTTCAATGACGAGCAGGGCACAAGCGCCGGATTCGAGCAAAGCCCCGAGGCATGGACGCCGCACGACAAGCGCTGGGAGAAGATGGTGCCCTACGCGATTCCGGACCAGTGGACCATGTTGTCGGTGGCGATCGACCCGCTGTCGCTCAGGAAGAACGCGCCGCTGGTCCTGTACGGGTTCGGACTCGTGGAATATGGCGGCGGCAATTGCTGCAGGCTGCAGGTGGACGAGAAGACCGGCAAGGTGAGCGTCCAGGCGATCGATGAGACCTGGCTGACGCCGGACCAGATCCGCGCCGCGACCGGCGGTGTGCTGCCGCCGCAGGACGGCACGGGCAAGGTCGTCCCATCCAGGCTGGCGAACGTGTCGCCGGCCACCGTGACGTGCGCGCGCAAGGTGATCCTGGCCCAGGTTGGGGATACGGCCTGGGTCTACGAGCGCGAGGGCGACCGCACGTGGCGTTCCTGGGATGTCCGCAAGGTGTTCTGGAACCAGGACTGGGGCGCCGCCGACCTGCAGTGCTACCAGGCCCGTGCCTTCGAAGACGAAGCGATGGTCTGCCAGACCAACCGTGGCGTGGTCCTGCGTTACTGGGATGAGCGGCAGCGTGCGCTGATCCTGGCGCGCAACGACAAGATCCAGTCGCCCTGGTTTTCGCGCGACGTTGCGCGCCAGGGCGGCGTTGCGCTCGAATTGAGTGCGATCCTGCGCGAGGCGGCCGCTCCCGCGAAACCGGTGCTCATCGCCGCCAGCGTGCGGGAGGGGGCAAGCTTCGAGGACTTGATGGCCGTCTAGTCATCCTGCCTGCCATGATCGCGCGCCGGCTCGGCCAGCAGCACTTGCCGGCACCGGGTCATTCCACTGTCATGAAACTCGGCTAAGTTGGATGACAAACGCTGACCTGGATGACCCTATGCCCCGTTCGCTGCTCCTTTCGAAACCGCTCGCGCCCGCCATCGACCAGCCTGACAATCGGCCTGACGGTCATCCGGCATGAGGGACAGCGTGTTTCGACGCGCCATGGGCGAAAAGAAGCTACTCCTGCTGAGTGTTCCCGCCGGCGCCGGCCACACCCGGGTCGCCGACGCCATCTGCGCCTATGCCGGCGCCGCGCAGGGCGAGGTGCGCGCCATCCACCTCGATGCGATGGCGTTCGCCACGCCGCGCCTGCGCAAGGTGTACACCGACCTGTACCTGTTCCTGGTGCGGCGTGCCCCCGGCCTGTGGAGCCGGGTGTACCGGTTCACGAACGAGGCCAGCCCCGACGGCTGGATCAACCGCCTGCGGCGCCGCATCGAGCGCCACGACTGCAGGCTGCTGCTGGCCAGGATCGCCGAGGAGAAACCGGACATCATCGTCTGCACCCACTTCCAGCCGGCCGAGATCCTGGCGCGCGAAAGCGCCGCCGGCCGCCTGGATTGCCCGGTGTGGGTGCAGGTGACGGATTTCGATTTGCACCGCATGTGGGTGCATCCGCACATCGCCGGTTATTTCGCGCCGAACGAGGAAGTCGCCTTCCGCATGGCGGGGCAGGGGATCCCACCGGATGCCATCCACGTGACCGGCATCCCGACCATGCCGGCGTTCTCGCGCCGGCTCGAGCGCAGCGAGTGCGCGCCCGCGTTCGGGCTCGACCCGGCGCGCATGACCTTCCTGCTGATGGGCGGCGGCGCCGGCCTGGGCGGCCTCTCCACGGTGGCCGAGCGCCTGCTGCGCATCCCCGGCGAGTTCCAGCTGATCGCGCTGGCCGGCCGCAACGCCGCGGAACTGGCCGCGCTGCGGCGGCTGGCGGCGGCGCACCCGGGCCTGCTGTCGCCGCAGGGCTATACCGACCGGGTCGACCGCCTGATGGCCTGCGCCGACCTGGTGATCACCAAGCCGGGCGGCTCGACCACCGCTGAATGCCTGGCGCTGGGCTTGCCGATGATCGTCAATTCGCCGATCCCCGGGCAGGAAGAATGCAATGCCAACTTCCTGCTCGAGCAGGGCGTGGCGCTGAAGGCGTCCGACCTGGAGACGCTGGACTACCGCATCCGCCACCTGATGGCCAACCCCGGCAAGCTGCAGGAGATGCGTGCCCGCGCCCGCGCGCTCGGGCGGCCGCATGCCGCGCTGCGGGTATTGGAGACCGTGCTGCGGCACCATGAAAGCGAAGATGCAGATCATTGAATGGCCGCACCTCGGCCAGTTGCTGGCGATGCTGGGTGCGGTGCTGGTGCTGGCGTATTTTTTTGCGCGCGTCGAAGTCGAGATCGAGGGCGACGCCGGCTGGGCCGCCAACCTGCCCACCTGGCGCATCGAGGATCACCCGCTGCTCGACATCTTCTGGGGTGGCCGCGCGATGACCGGTTATCACCTGTGGATGTTTTCCTTCATCGGGCTGATCTTCCATTTCCCGCTGTTCTTCATGGGGGCGTGGAGCTGGCAGCTGGAAGCGCGCGCGGCGGCTTGCGTGATGCTGTTCTGGATCGCCGAGGACTTCTTGTGGTTCATCGTCAACCCGGCCTTCGGCTGGCGCCGCTTCACGCCGGCGCAGGTGGCGTGGCACAAGCGCTGGGCGTTCGGGGCACCGATCGACTACTGGCTGTTTGGCGTGGCCGGCATCGTGCTGCTGTACTACGCGTTCTGAATATCCAGCGCGTGCCGTACCCGGCGGCACAGCTCTTCCGAGGTGCGCGAGATCAGCTCGTGCGGGATGTCGAACTTGCTGGTCAGGCGGTCATGGTCTTCGAAGCCGTAGGACACCATGAAAGGATGCATGCCGGTGCCGATCGCCGCCTTGAAATCCTTGTGCTCGTCGCCGCAGATGTAGGCGCGGGCCGGGTTGATGTCGAACTGCTCGCGGATCGCGCGGAAGTGGCCGGTCTTCTTTTCGCTCAGCGGGATGTGCACGAAAAAATCGAGCGCGCCGATGTCGATGTCGTGGCGCCGGAACAGCTGGCGCAGCGTCTCCAGCGGTTCGTTGGTGATGTTGCGCGTGACCATGCCCACCTGCACGCCGGGCGCGGCGACCAGGCTGCGGATCAGCTCGGGGATGCCGGCGTACAGGCGCGCTTCCTGGCGGTAAACCTCGGTCAGGCTGTCGACCAGCTTGGCGCGGCTGTTCTTGCGCAGGTTCTTCTTGATGATCGAGGGGAATTCCTTGATGCCGCCCAGGTATTTGAGCAGGTGGCGCCGTTTCTGGAAGCTGGTCTCGTCGCCGATGTCCAGGCCGTGCCGGGAAAATGCTGCCTGGATCGCGGAAAAGGCATCGATGGTGGTGCCGTCCGCGTCGAGGATCAGGAGCCGTTTGTCGCTTTTGTACATGGGTTCGGGTTCCACAGTGCCTGCCGGCTGGCTCTTCGAGCTTGCCGTGCAGGTATGACCGGCGTGTGACAGCGCGGCTATAATCCTGCTTCCCGATCCGGCACCCCTGCGGCGTATCGCACGCGCAACAACGCCGGTCCCACTTCTTGCCTGTCCCGATGACGATCGATTGGTTCTCCCCCGCGCAATGCGCCGGCTACGTGGCATTCGTACTCGGTGTGAGTTCCTTCCTGCAGAGGGACGACCGCCGCTTCAAGCAATTCATGGCGGCAGAATGCTTCGCCTACATCGTCCACTTCGCGCTGCTCGGCAACCCGACCGCCGTCGCCAGCTCGACCATGTCGCTGCTGCGTTCGGTGCTGGCGCTGCGCACGCGCTCGCCGTGGGTGGCGCTGGGCATCGTCGTGGCCAACATCGCGCTCGGCCTGTACCTGGCCACCAGCCCCAGCGCCTGGCTGCCGCTGGCCGCCTCCTGCATCGGCACGCTGGCCCTGTTCCTGCTGCAAGGCGTGGCGATGCGCCTGGTGATGCTGTGCGGCACCTTCCTGTGGGTGGCGAACAACCTGGCTTCGGGCTCGATCGGCGGCTCGGCGCTCGAAATCGTGATCGCGTGCGTCAACATACGGACCATCTGGCTGATGGTCCGCGAAGAACGGGCGAAGGCAGACGCCCAGGCGGCGCCGGTCAATCCGGCGGCCTGAGCCGCATGGCGCGGTGGCGGCGCTCAGTCCCGGACCACGTGCCAGACATTCATCGCCCGGTCGCCTTCCTTGTCGCCGGGCTTCTTGTCCTTCACGAAGGTGTACAGCGGCTTGCCCTTGTAGGTGAGCTGCTTGCTGCCGTCCTCGCGGGTGACGGTGGAATAGGGCGCTTGCGGCGTGCCGCTGCCGGCCAGCACCGGCGGCCAGTTCTCGGCGCAGCGCCCGCTGCAGGCGCTCTTGCCGGCGCTGTCCTTGTCGTAGATATAGACGGTCATGCCCTTGGCATCGACCAGCATGCCGTCGGACTTGCTGAGCGCGACCGTGTCGGCGGCGTGGGCGGGAAAGGCGAGCACAGCGAAGAACAGGGTGGAACCAAGGCAAACTGTTTTCATGAAACACTCCTTTGAAGGTTCGGCACACACCGGTTGGACTGCCCAGCTGTTCAATTGTTCCAGCAGAAGCGCACTGGGGGGCGTCCGCGTGCTCCGGCATCAGCGATAGAAATAGGGCGCGAGCACCGAGATTTCCGTGATGTTCTCGACCGGGAGTGCGTTGTCCGCGGCGACCCGCCGGATTGCTTCCGGCGTGGGCGCATCGTAGATGCAGAAGCTGCGGGTCTTGTCGGCGCTGACGTAGGAATGCACCCAGTTCACGCCCTGTTCACCATTGGTCTTGATCACTTTGCCCAGGGCTTCGTCACCGCTGGCATCCATCGGGATGTTGAGACCTTCCGGAAAAATTCGTTCAACCATGTAGCGTGGCATATCTGTCTCCTTGTCGTTGGCATGAAGGCTGACGCGGCATTTCGAAACGGACGAGCCCTGCGGCTTGCGCATGGCCAGAAATCAAGATAGACCATAAGCATGAGAAGGGCAATGAAGAGCTGCGCGTCATTGCTAGCACACTTCAAACTGGAGCGCCACTGGACTTGCATGTGGTTTCACGCTATAATTCGTGCAATACATTTGTTCAAAAGTATTTCTGCTGCACCGTATTCCCTCGCATTCGAGGAAATAATCCTTGGGCCCTGCGCCCGTATCCGTAATCGTTCGACGCATTGTCGTCGAACACCTGGCGCCATGTATTGCATGGCACCGCGTGCTTAAAAGTCCTGAGTCCAGCCTCTTTTAACACGCCCATGACACCCTCGCACCGGCATGCACGCTGCCGGAAACGCGTGCCGCGTCCTTTTCGCCGCCTGCGTACGCTTGCGCCCTGGCATCGCCAGCGGCCCGGGGTCTCATTGGATCTGCCAAATCGAAGGAGAACCACAACGTGGCAAAACAAATCGTGATCGACCATGTCTTCAAGGTATTCGGCGACCAGCCGGAAGAAGCACTGGCACTGGTCCATCAAGGGGCCAGCAAGCAGGACATCCTGGCCAGGACCGGCTGCACCCTCGGTGTGTTCGACGCCAGCTTCACCATCGAGGCCGGCGAGATCTTCGTCATCATGGGCTTGTCCGGCTCGGGCAAGTCGACCATGGTACGCATGCTCAACCGGCTGATCGAGCCGACCGCCGGCCGCATCCTGGTCGACGGCCAGGACATCAATACCCTGCCCGACGCGCAGTTGCGCGCCTTGCGCCGCAAGGACATCAGCATGGTGTTCCAGTCCTTCGCGCTGCTGCCCCACGTTACCGTGCTCGACAACACGGCCTTCGGCATGGAACTGGCCGGCATTCCCAGGGCCGAGCGCCATGCGCTGGCCCGGCAAGCGCTGGAACAGGTCGGCCTGGCCGCCTATGGCGCCAGTTATCCCGACGAATTGTCCGGCGGCATGCAGCAACGCGTGGGACTGGCCCGCGCACTGGCCTGCGATCCATCGATCCTGCTGATGGACGAGGCGTTTTCCGCACTCGACCCCATCATGCGCACGGACATGCAATCGGAACTGCTGCGCCTGCAGCAGATCAAGCGCCGCACCATCGTCTTCATTTCGCACGACCTCGACGAAGCCATGCGCATCGGCGACCGGGTCGCCATCATGAAGGACGGGCATGTCGTGCAGGTGGGCACGCCGGAAGAAATCCTGCGCAAGCCGGCCAACGAGTACGTGCGCAACTTCGTGCGCGGCGTCGATGCGGCGGCGGTCTTCAAGGCCGGCGACATCGCCCGCAAGAGCCAGGTCGTGGTGTCGGAATCGCCCACCCGCGGTTCGCGTGCGGCGCTGTCGATGCTGGAAGAGCAGGACCGGGCCTACGCCTATGTCGTCAACCCCAAACGCGAATTCCTCGGCGTGGTCTCGGCCGATTCGCTGCGCAGCGCGCTCGACGGCCATGTCGGGCCGCTCGGCCTGGCGCATGCCTACCTGCCGGATGTGCAGACCATCAATGCGGACGAGCCCGTTGCGGGCCTGTTCGGGCAAGTGGCGCAACTGCCGTACGCGGTGCCGGTGGTGGCCGGCGATGGCGGCTTCCGCGGGGCCATCAGCAAGACCACCTTGCTGAAGTTCCTCGACCGCGATACGCCGGCCATTGCTGAACAACAAACCCAGAAAGGACACGCATGAATCCCGGTACCGATACGCCGCAAGTCAACCCATGGCTGCCGACCCCGCCGACCGACACGTCCTGGCTCGACGCGGCTGCGCCGGCCGTTGCGCCCGGACAGGCCAAGGGCTTTCACCTGACACAAATTTTTGACGGCTCGCTGCCGCTGGAAGCCTGGATCAACGAGGGCCTGGGCTGGGTCGTCGCGCATTGCCGCCCGTTTTTCCAGGCCGTGCGTGCGCCGATCGACGCGACCCTGGGCGGTATCGGCGACATGCTGCTGGCCATGCCCTCGCTGGTCGTGATCGCCATCATCGGCCTGTTGGCCTGGCAATTTACCAGCCGCACGCTCGCGATCGGCACCGTGCTGGCGCTGCTGGCCCTGTCGATGCTGGGTGTCTGGCCGGAAGCGATGATCACCTTGTCGCTGGTGCTGACCTCGCTCGCTTTTTGCCTGGTGATCGGCTTGCCGCTGGGGATATTCCTGGCCAACAGCGACCGTGCGCAAAATATCCTGCGCCCGCTGCTGGACGCGATGCAGACCACGCCTGCCTTTGTCTATCTGGTGCCGGTGGTGATGCTGTTTGGTATCGGCGACGCGCCTGGCGTGATCGTGACCATCATCTTCGCCCTGCCGCCGCTGGTGCGCCTGACGAATCTCGGCATCCGCCAGGTGCGTCCCGACCTGGTCGAGGCGGCGCGCGCCTACGGGGCCTCGCCCTGGCAGCTCTTGAGCCGCGTGCAGTTGCCGCTGGCCATGCCGTCGATCATGGCCGGCATTAACCAGTCGCTGATGTTGTCGCTGTCGATGGTGGTGATCGCCTCGATGATCGCGGTGGGCGGCCTGGGCCAGATGGTGTTGCGCGGTATTGGCCGCCTGGACATGGGCCTGGCCACCGTGGGCGGCCTCGGCATCGTGCTGCTGGCCATCACGCTGGACCGCCTGACGCAAGCGATGGGCCAGCCGCGCCGCGGCGTGCGTCACTGGTACCAGACCGGCCCGGCCGGCTTCGTCCTGCGCCTGGTGCGCGGCAATCCGGCAGGCGGCAAGGCGGCCGCGCCCACCACGTCCATGCGCACACAATAAAAAGAAAGGAATCCAATGCATCAACTTGAACACTTCAAAGCCACGCACGCTGCGCGGCGCAGGTTCCGATGGCTCTCGGCCGTGGTGCTGGTCGCGCTGGCCTTGACCACCACCCTGACCATGGCGCAAACGCCGGACGCCGGCCTGCCCGGCAAGGGCATCCAGGTACAGGCGCTGCAAAGCCCGATTGCCGAAGAAACCTTCCAGACCATGCTGGTGGACCGCGCCCTCGAACAACTGGGTTACGCGCCGCAGCCGATCAAGGAAGTCGACTATCCGACCGCGCACATTGCGATTGCCAACGGCGACGCCACCTTCCTTGCCGTGCACTGGGACCCTTTGCACCAGGACTATTACAACAACGCTGGCGGCGACGCCAAGCTGCTGCGCGTGGGCGCCTACGCCGGTCCGGCTGCGCAAGGCTACCTGATCGACAAGGCCACGGCGGACAAGTACAAGATCACGAATATCGACCAGCTGCGCAATCCGGAACTGGCCAAGCTGTTCGACCATGACGGCGACGGCAAGGCCGACCTGACCGGCTGCACGCCGGGCTGGGGCTGCGAAGCGATGATCGAACACCACCTGGACGCCTACAAGCTGCGCGCGACGGTCAAGCATGTGCAGGGCAGCTATGCCGCCCTGATCGCCGATACCATCGGCCGCTACAAGCGTGGCGAATCCATCCTGTACTACACGTGGACGCCCTACTGGGTGAGCGGGGTGCTGGTGCCAGGCAAGGATGTCGTCTGGCTGCAGGTGCCGTTCTCGGCGACGCCGCAGCATGCCAATACCCGCCTCCAGGACGGCAGCGACTATGGATTTTCCGTGAGCACGACGCGGATCGTCGTGAATCGGGCCTGGGCCGACAAGAATCCGGCGGCCGTGAAGCTGTTCGAAGTCATGCGCTTGCCGATTGCCGACATCAATGCCCAAAACGAGCGCATGCGCAGCGGCGAAAACACGCAGGCCGATATCGCGCGCCATACGGCGGGCTGGATCAAGGTCCACCAGCAGCTGTTCGACAGCTGGATCGCGCAGGCGCGGGCGGCAGCGCAGCCCTGAATCAGGGCGCGTTCGCTTCGGCGATCTTCCGGTACGCGCCGCTGGCGTCCTCGAACTGTTTTCCATTCCAGAGGAAAATAATCGTCTGTTCCGGCGCGTTGCCGGCCTTGACGCGATAGAGGAAGGCCGGCTGTCCGTCCCGCGTCGCCGGTTCGATGCTGGCTTCCAGCTTTTGCGCGGGCATGCCTTCGTCCTCCTCGCGGTCGCGCATCGTGATCACGCTGATCAGTTCCTGCAAATGGTCGCCTTCGATGCGGTAGAGGGTGTAGCTGTCCAGCATGCCTTCGCCGCGATTCAGCAAGGCCGAGCCCTTGCAGACGATCTGCTCGCGGACCTCGCCGGGAATCAATCTGACCAGCTCGAAGGCGTCGGCCGGGGCGAAGGTCACGTTGCTCAATTCGCCGGCCGTGCCTTCCAGCGTGCGCAGCAAGCGGACGGGGGCGCCGTCGTCCATGGTGACTGCCAGGTCGCGAAAACTGTCGTTGCCGTTGACGCTGACGCGAAGGCTGAAATCCTGTCCCTTGAGCGCTTGGGTGATCTCGGCTTGCACCGGCGCTTCAGGTGCTTCGGGCGCTTCGGCAATGGCCGGGGCGGCCGGTGCTGGCGGCGGGGCCGGCAGTACAACCGGTGCGGTCGTCAGGGCGGGGCCAGGATCCGCACGGTGGAGCACGATCGCTGCGGCCGTCAGTGCGCTCACTGCAAGACCAGCCGCTATCAGTTTTCTACGCAATCAAACCTCCGTTTCGATGCGTAGCGATTGTAATGGAACAGCCGGGCTGGTTCAGGTGGGCCTGATTGAAAAGCCTGACGTGGGCGAGGCTGATAAGATTTGCGCTTGCCTTCCGATACCTATTTGCAGGAGACCAAAAATCCTACGTTTTTTGCTCACAACGGCGATGCGCAAGCCAAAGCTGACGATCGCTGTCGCACTCTTCGTGCTGGCAGCCCTGGCCGGCACGCTGACCTACACCGGTTCCCTGGTCGTCGGGGTCCTGGCCGATTATCTCGGCACAGGCCGGATCATCGCAGGCCTGCTTCTTGGCATCCTGTTTGCACGATTTCCTTCGATAAGCCAAGGCAAGCTGCGCATCGTGGGTTTATTACCCAAACCTGCCCGTCGCCCGCTCATCGTGAGCTTGCTTGCACTCTGCTTCTTGCACTTCCTGTCGCGAGGCGACGCTGTGTCCGCAGGGTTCACAGGTTTCGCTACGGTTTTTCTTCTCGCCTACCCCTGGTTGAGGCGGGCTGTTTTCGATCGGATGTCAGGGTCCGTCTTCAAGTTCGCTGGCCGCAACCCTCCCCAAAGCACCAACGACAAGGTGATCGAGGGTGAATTCAGGGAAAGGAAAGATTGAGAAACGAAAACGCCAACCTGCTTGGTTGGCGTTTTATCGCTACGGAAATCCAGCTAGCCCTTGTCGGACTGGCGGTTTCCACGGTCCGGGTCAGGGGACGGATGCATGTCCTTGGGACCCTTGTAGATCGTATTCGGAGGATGCTTGCCTTGGTGCTGCTCGCTCTTGTCCGATGGGGTTTCCCCTTGCCGGTGCTCGTAGGAGGGACCCCTGGCTTCCTTGACCCTGCTGCCGGAATCGTTGCCGGATTTGCCCGTGTCGTTTGCCGTGCCTTTGCTGCCAGAACCTGTCTTCGCGCCCATGTCTGTACTCCTTGAAAGTTGCCAACGCACTCCGTTCAGAGCGAACCGGAAGTGACAGGCGTGAGTTTGGGGAGTTCGGGGCGATTGCAAGGCCGGAGGCCGGGATCGTGCTGGTCGTAGAAAATCCAAACCCTGCCGAGTTGTTCGGTTAGCTCAGCAGCAGGCTTGTCAGGGCATCATCCTGTTCTTGAACGACAACAACAAGCATGTGAATTCCCAGCATTCTGCCAGATTAAAGTTCCGCTACGGCAATACGTCTCGTACAATCGTTGACGATATTCAACCTAGGAATTAGCGGCCCGCCATGCTTCATAGTGTGACAAAACTTCATCCTGCACCTGTTGATGAGGCACCTTTCGGTGCCCAGCTGATGTGCTTACCACAAATTTTCCAGAACCGGCTGTTCACAGTGCCTGACTACCAGCGCGCATACGCGTGGGATGATCGGCAAGTCGAGGAGCTGCTGAAAGACCTGGATCATTTGATTAACGACAGCGCAGCCCACCGCCATTATGCCGGCACGTTAGTGGTAACCCAGGTTGGCATGTTCAGTGATGAAGTCGACTATCACGTAGTAGATGGCCAGCAACGGCTTACAACCCTGGTTACTCTACTGCGGGTATTGGCGGAACATCTGCCGACCGATGCTCGCGCAGAGTTTGACGCCTTGTACCTGCGCCGCGGACCAGTCGGTGCGGATCGCTCGGTTTTGCGGCTCAACTCGGATACCCGGCAGTTTTTCGAGCGTGTGATCATGGGTGGTGGCAATCCGAATAATGAGCCGATGTATCTCGAAGCGCATGACCGCTTATTGAGAGCGCGGAGGTTGATCGTTAAATGGATGCAAGACCGGATCAATGCGGGTGCCGTTGTCGAAAATTTGCGCAGAGCGATCGAGCATAAGCTTGGTTTTTTGGTCTATGCACCGAAAGAAAATGCCGAGACAGGCATCATGTTCGAGGTGATCAACAACCGTGGAAAACCGCTTAGCGAACTCGAAAAGGTAAAGAATTACCTCATCT
>Ga0308160_10006314_pt1 | contig 12114 bp, 5 predicted proteins | sample PhyFR1_FD_201036 | JGI IMG/M metagenome (GOLD analysis project Ga0308160, IMG submission 201036) | Phyllosphere microbial communities from UC Gill Tract Community Farm, Albany, California, United States - DLSLF.R1 | ecosystem: Host-associated > Plants > Phyllosphere > Unclassified | place: USA... | reverse complement strand
CTTGTCTGACCGTTGACTCAGGATCTAAATATTTCACCTCATCTTTAGGTAATAAGAAAAAAGCAATATTCATTTCTGTTCCTCCCTAGCCACTCTGTGACACCCTTTTCATTTTATCATGAACCCCGCGTTGATTCATTTCTCAAATGATGAAAATCTCTACATAATTCCTTCATATTTAGCTATACTATTTCGATGTTCCAAGATGAAAGATGAACTGACCGGTAACATCAACGGGTTGATGCAAGCAACGGAAGAAGCCTTGCCGACTAGATTCTTACTTTGACAGATGAATCCATTTAAGAGATTACCTGTTGAGAAGAAATATTTTTGTGTAAAGAATCCATTCTCGCACTACTGGACGATGAAAGATTCAAAAGATCCCTCGGCTTTTCCGATTGCATGTGCAGACGAAGCCTTTTTCGGAAGGCTTCGTTTTTTCTTGGTTCGTTCTCGACTATCCGTGAAAGAGGACATACACTAGAAGCAATCCACTTTATTTCGAAAGGAGTCGTGTCATGAATCGCTTGTCGACATCTGACTTGACGCAAATCGCAGAGCACCTTTACGGGATGACCGGTTTTTTCGTCACGTACCGAGATCATCATGGTACTCCGCTTGCATTACGTCCAGAAGCTCCACCTCATCCCGGAACCTTGCCGATTGAGAACGAATGGCCAGTACTTAAGAAGACTCCTCTACTCTATACCCTGAAAGATGGAACAGCTTACCTCTTTTTAGACGTTCCGGAACAAGGAATGTACCGAATTGGACCTGTTTTATTGCAATCCGCTCTTTTTCGGGCGCACATTCAAGACGAAGCGTATCATCAGTTTTATAAGGTCTTGCCGCGCACGACGGAGAACCGATTGATTGATTGTGCCCATCTGATGTATCGCTTGTTGCACGGGGAAGCATTGCCGAAGCGAGAAATCGAACAGCTGTCTGAGATTCAGGAAGCTGAAATTCCGCTCGTCGCAGATGCTCCCTCGCATACTGGTGTGACCGCGTATCGTAAAGCATGGCAACGGGAACAACAAATCATCGATTGGATCGCAACGGGTCAAAGTGAGCGACTCGCAACGACCTACTCCTTACCTGCTTATGGTGAATTTGGAACGCTCGCGCGACATCAGCCGTTACGTGCAGAAAAGAATCTGTTGCTTGGAACTGTTCTGTTGAGCGCACGCGCTGCGATTCGCGGAGGACTCGAACCCGATGAAGCGTTCTCTTTAAGCGACCGGATGATCGAGACGATCGAAGCAGCGACGAGTATTGCCGAACTCCGCAATCGTCACGTCCGTATTACGGTGTCATTTGCAGAAGCCGTCAAGGAACTTCAGGCGCTACGGCATTCCCCACATGTACTGGCTGCGATTCGCTATATTCAGCAACATCTCTATGAACCATTGTCTGTCTCATCGATCAGTCAAGCCATCCATGTCTCGTCTAATTATTTGTCCGTTCTATTTAAAGATGAAACAGGGTTACCACTTGCCCGATACGTCATCCGGGAACGCATCCGGGAAGCGAAGCGCCTCTTACGTTCTTCCGACGACTCGCTGCTTGACATCTCAAACAAGTTGCATTTCTCGAGCCAAAGTCATTTTAGTCAAGCTTTTAAACAGACGACCGGTGAGACCCCAACGCATTATCGACAACGAAGTGAATTTTAAGAGAGTCGTGCCTTTTTTTCGTTTTGTGATATCCTATTCAACAGGAACTATTTTCGTGAATCCGTTTTTGACGGATTCTTTCATCAAAAAGGAGAATCAACATGAACTCAATTAGTGTCATCATTCCTGTCTATCAAACTGAATCACAAACGAAGGCAGCCATTCAATCCGTTCTCGACCAGAAGGTATCTATCCCGGTGGAAATCGTCGTCGTCTTTGATGGTCCGAGCACATACATCGATGAGCTCCGTTCCCTCTATCCGACATGTACGATCGTGGAACAGGCGCATCAAGGAACTTACGCTGCACGTCGACGCGGTCTTGAAGTCGCGACAGGTGATTACGTTACCTTCCTCGATAGCGATGATATCCTCGCACCACGTGCGCTCTATACGTATATCAAAGCCTATGAGAAATCACGAGGTGAAGTCATCATCGGTAAAGTCTCGCCCGTCTACAACAAGAAGAAATGGCTCATGCCGATCGATGATGATCGTTATTTCTTCTATACCCGTACAAAGTTCAGTTCACGTCATCTGACGACGATTCATGGTTGGATGATCAAAAAGGATTTGTTGAACGATTTGCCGGTTCTTGAGACAAGATGGTTCGCCGATACGATCATCGCCCATACGATCATCTCGAAATTGACGAACCTGACATCGGTCAGTTACGTCGTCTATGGTCGAAACTCACGCAGTACGCCACTCGAAGGACAATCGCTCTATCAAGCACGCGATATCACGACATTGTCCGATATCTCACGAATTTATGGCATGTTATCTGCCCATACGCAGGATCATGACGTTCAAAAGTTCTTGAATACATGGTACAAACGTTTCATCTCAAAACGTGGTCGCGCATTGCTTGAGCGAAGCTCTTCAAAAAGTCAGCAGGCAGACGTCTTCCGTCATGTCGCTTACGATTTAAGACGAACGAAGGCACAGAGTAAGTACCTGCAAGCATGGTCAACGGGTTCATATATCATGTTCCGTTCATATATCACTGCTGTTAAGACAAAACAAACGTTACGGACGGCGCGACGTAAAAAAATCAAGAACGGTCTCATGCTCTATCGTCTGTTCCAAAAGATGCCGGTCAAAGAGAACCTTGTCTTATTCGAGAGTTTCCTCGGACGAAGCTACTCCGATAATCCGAAGGCTCTTTATCTGAAATTAAAAGAACAACGCCCAGAGCTTGAGCTCGTCTGGATTTTCGCGAATGAGCCTTCAGATGACGTCAAGGAAGCTTGCCCAAACTGGGTGCTCAAAAACAGCTTCGCGTATTACCAAGCGATGGCACGTGCGAAGTACTGGATTTTCAATACGCGTCAGCCACTCAGCTTAACGAAACGCGAAGAGACGATCTATCTCCAGACATGGCACGGTACACCATTAAAACGACTAGGTCTCGACATGGAAGAAGTCCATATGGCAGGAACGAATGCAACCCGCTACAAACGGAACTTCTACAACCAAGCACAGGAATGGAACTACCTCATTTCTCCGAATGCCTATTCGAGCGAAATTTTCAAGAGTGCGTTCGGTTTCCAAAACACGATGCTTGAGGCGGGATACCCACGAAACGACCTCTTGTATGCAGACGATCAAGCTGGTTTAATCAGTGAAATCAAAGCACGCCTGGATATCCCTGCTGAAAAGAAAGTCGTCTTATATGCACCGACATGGCGAGATGACGAGTTCATCGCTCGTGGAAAATATCGTTTTGATCTCCAGCTCGACTTGAATGAGATGCAGGCACGCCTTGGTGACGATTATGTCGTCTTGCTCCGGATGCATTACTTGATCGCTCAAAACATGGACATTAGTGGACACGAAGGATTCGCCTATGACGTCTCTTCGTACGGCGATATCGCAGAGTTGTACTTGATCAGTGACGTACTGATCACTGACTATTCGTCTGTCTTCTTCGATTACGCACACTTACAGCGTCCAATGATTTTCTTTACGTATGACTTAGAGAAATATGCGTCGACGTTACGTGGATTCTACTTCGATTTTGAAGCAGTCGTTCCGGGACCACTCTTGAAAGAGACGGATCAAGTCATCGATTATATCGAACAAATCGATACGAAATCTCTCGCTTATCAAGAAAAGTATGACCGTTTCCTCGAGCGGTTCTGTAGTCTAGATGATGGCACGGCAAGTGAACGTGTTCTTGCTGAGTTGTTCCCGAATACAGCACAATCGGCTAATGAGGATGAATCAACAGAAGCTGAATGACAATCAGCACAAATGAGTATAAAAATGCCTCCTTCCTTTAAGGAAAGAGGCATTTTTGGATTTAGTTACGGACGAACAAGGGAACGCTCTCGACGTGTGGTGAGTGTTGAGAGTAGACAGTTAATGAATAAGATGTAGTCGAATCACCTTATTACTAAACTTTTAACACTGAATGAATGATGGTATATCCATGACCAATTGAATCTTTAGTCTGTATTTTATAAGATACTTTCTCTTAACATATATCCGGCTACCGATCCCTTTTCAACTAGAAAGTCTAGTACAGTTAGAACTTCCCGCTTTAACCTAGCTTCTCGTCGGATATTCTCACGATTGATGTGAATATATTTTTTAGTAACACTCTCTAAATAATAGATAGTATAATCTTCTAGTTCATCGTTCCATAAATCCCTATTATTAGATAACATACTTGAAATCCACGATATTCCTTCTTTAATGAAATGTTGTCCAATCCCATTTAATAACTTAGCAATTGAATATAAAGCTGCCGGTGCATCGCCTAATCGTCTTGTAACTTTCATTAAGAATCTTTTATTTTGTTCATTTAAAGAGTGCCATTCTTTGATGTTATCGTTCCACAATGTTTCGGCAAAAAGAAAGCTTTTAATTAGTCGCGAATTACCGTAACTATTTTTACGTTTTTGGTTTAATTCAACAACTTTTTCAAAAAACAAATCCCATACCAACCAAAATTCATCATATTTTTTTAGGATATCTTCTACATAAATAAATTCTTTAAATAGGTCAGCCATAGATTCATTATTATTAAATTTTTCTATAAATGGACTCAAATATTCTTGTATATCATTACTCGAAGCAGACAATACAATTTCTGCTAACTTCACCAGAAAATCATGACTGACTTTGTAATCCATTTTATTTCTTCGATCATCCAGTAATAGCTTTTCAGCAAACACTGTTACTATACTTTTAATTAAACACTTATGAACGACATTATTAGTTCCGAGTGGAATTAATTGAAATGCTGTTTTTAAAATACGTGGAGAAATATCGCTAATATTTTCAATTTCTTCAAATATAATTTTATTCCCCATAAATTTGTCTATATCGGCTTCATATTCTTCTATGAACTTTTGTAAAAAGTCTTCATCAACACCCAAACTTCTATGCTTATTAAAATTCTCTATACGTAATTTTTCTCGCATATCTTCATACTTAGGTTTTAAATATAAGTATCCCAATAATAAAGATTGTGCATCTTCAAAGTTTGTATCCCACAATTCATTTAAGATTGCTTTAGTTGAATAACTTGAAAAGTCCGTAGTTATTCCTATAGGATTACTATCGAACAGGGTAATTAATAGAATGCCTTTAACAAGTTCACTTTCTTCTGGGAAATACCTCAACAAAATCGGTAAGATCGCAATAGCAGCTTCAACACCATCTCCAATTTGATATGCGTAATTGCCCCTTAAAGAAGATGAAGCGAAAGTTAGAATAACTTCTTTACAAAATTCTTTGTCGGATTCTGAAAGAATCTCAAAATAATCTCGAATTAAAACTGCACATACATACGAGGGAATACCTCTGGAAAAAAAAGAATTTTCTACATGTCTATCTTGTATTTCTTTATGCATCTCTCTGATTTCTGCCAAAGCTAATAAAGGATCTTCTTCATATTTATTATATTCCCTGAATTTAATGTCATTTTTAAATTTATAATCAGACCATAATCTTAATGGTAAATACTTAGTAGCCTCGGAGCTTTTTTGAAGAGCAGATTCACTGTATTCTATTAATTCTGGCTCTAGCTCTGGATTAAAATCAATTTGGATACCTTGCTCAATTTCCTCAACAATAGGGTTCATTTTTCTTCTATCCATACGCGCTAAGAACAGTCGCCATGTTTTATCTTCTTCAAAGGATGTCTTTTCAAGTTCCAAATAATAATCATCAAAAATACCCCATAAAGTTTCCATTCTTTCAGTTGCTTCATCATCTGTTGTATCCTCATTTCTAAAGAACTGATACATCAGAGCAATTGTTTCAAGTGTTTTTTTTCTATGATCATAGCCACAACTTTGTATTCTTTCGTCCTGATGAACTTTATGTTTAGCGATCATCCCATAACCCATTCTAAATGTACTTATTGCTGTTTGTTCTAAAACCGATCTAGTGATATCGTAAAAAAAGAATTTTTTAGTTTTAAATAATACCTTTGCTACATTAAATGTTTTTTCATAATTAGCTATTACTATACTTGCAACCATCGCAGTTATAGAAGCAGACTTCGATTTTTCAATCAAATATAATAGATTATTTTCCAATATTTCTGAATCTGTCCGTTTCGACTGTTCCAACAAAAATTTTTCTAGTGCCATATGTACAGATTCAAGTATTTCCGGTGAAACCTGTGTTCCTCGATAAGTATTCCATAGTCTATCACTTACATATTGTTTAATCACCTTATTGTTAATATTTACTTCTACCTCTTCTACTTCTCCTTTACTTAGATCAGAATTTGCGTAACTTTCAGCAGTATGATTTACTAATCTAATAATAAAATCAATAGTTTCTTTAAAAGCGTAATTCAATAACCAATATACAGGAGTTTGAAATGCACTGGCTGGAGAGTAATCCATTTTATTACTACAAATTGAAAATTCATCTGAGATATCTGAGCTACTGTAATATGGATGAGGTGGTTCATCTGGTTTAATCCAATATAATTCTGCTAACTGTAATACATAACTAGGAAGTACCTTCAAAACTTCTTGGTTGTCACCCAACTTAGATAAAATAGCATTTACCAGGCTATAGTATGGGTCCCTATATTTTCTCCAATTATTATCAATTACTTCTGAAAAAATCGTTGTAAGTTCACTACTAATTTCACTTGCCCCATATAAAATAGTTTGGATTACTTTTTCTTCAGTTTCATTTTCTCTGAAAGCATAATTATCTTTTTCACTAATTAGCTTATAGTATCTCAATGCTAATAAAGCCGCTAATCTTGTAGATTCACCGCTTTTATATTTGTTATTCCATTCGTAAATTACAGGTAATATATAATTTATTGTTTCTATTTCAAAAGACTCTTTATATTGATAAATCAGCTTAATTACACTGTTCCAGCCATGCCCTTTTGGTTTTGTTACTATATATTTCATATGTGATATTGAATATCTATCTAAACCAATTAATTTAAGATAGTCTTCATCAACTTCTTTGCATGCTACCCTCAGTAAAAAAGTGATTCTTTTTAACAACTTACAATTATCTTCAAATATTTCTTTTTCAAATAGGCTGATAAAATTATCAGAGTATGGTGAAAGTAAAATAGATACTAAAATTTCATCTTTCCAAAAATAAGGTATATCTTCGGCTTCAAAAACCTCTTCAATTAGATTTTCAATTGAACTATCTTCTTGTAAAAGCTTATCAGATACCCATTTTCTAAAACTCCGACGAATAGGCAAGGATTCTCCTATTTGATTGAAAAAACCTTGTAAATTAACTCTTTTAACAAATTCAGAGTCTATTTTCTTCTCTAATGCCCATTCTTCATATATATCATGTGCAATAAAATAACCTGCTGTTTCATAGCCCAATACACCATCTTGTACGAAAGACGACATTGTCATTACATCAGAATTTGGTGAAATGAAAAATTGTCCTTCATCTGCTCTTTGAAAAGCAATTTTCATAAAACATTGTTCTCTAGCTGGCTTCGATTTTTTTATTACCTTATCCCATAGCTTATCTTTAAAATTTTTATAATTAATTAATTCTTCTTTATCATAAAGTCTTAAATACTCATTCAAATAAAAGGGATTTCTAAGCACTTCTAACAATTTTTCATCACTAGGCAAATTAAAATCATATTCTTGAGCGTATTCGGTTAATTCTTCCGAAGTTAAAGACTCAATATAAAATTTGAACGGCTTAACTTTATAATGATCTATAAACTGCATATCTAAATCAGACAAATAATTACTTCTTGCAGTAAAAATAATTTTCCATCTACACTTAATTAAAGTATTGATAAATTCATTAAATGGATCTGTTTTTTCTAAGTCTAATATCTTTTCAGCAGAATCAACTACTATCACCTTTTTTTCATCTTCTTTATGAACTTCTATAAAATCATTAAAACTACAACCATTAAAGAGATTATTTATCTGGTTAGTTTCAAACTCACTAGCTTTGAAAATATAAAAAGAACTATCAACCTTCATATCTTCATATAACTTTTTAATAACGGCTGTTTTGCCAACACCACCTATTCCTGAAACAACTAAAACTTGTTCACTTTCCATCTTATCTAAAATACCTTGCAATAGATTGGTTCTATTAATTTCTATTTTCTTATCTTGAAAAGAAATAGATGTCTGAATTCCTTCTAAAATCGACTCAGTATGTAATTCCTTTTCCAATAACATTTGGAAAATACTAGTTTCGAAAGTAAAAAAGTGTTTAGCCATTAATTCATTTTCCATAGTCACAAATGGAGATTCAAAAAAGCTAGCAGTTCTCCATTCTATCTGAATTTCTAATTCATTAGCTTTAGCTTCAACGTCAATTTTAGCCTGAGGATCATTTTGTTCTGGTTTATCAGAAGTATGGCTTTGTCCCCATTCTTGATTAGTATAAAAAATAATTTTATTTATTTCTGGATAATCCCTTTTACTTTTTTCTAAAGTATCTATTAATTCTTTCTTATGCGGTGATAAAGTTGTATCATAAAATTTTGATTGCCAGCCTATGACATCTTCATTTATCGAAATCGGATTTGTTTCAATACCAGATTGATTTTTATATCTGAAAATTCCTGTTTCTTTTTTAAACTCTAAACAAAATAGAATATAGCAAAGCCATTCAAAATTACCTTGTGGATTTTCACTAAATTTAGCCTCAAAAACCTTCCAATCAGGTTTAATCATAATCACACCTCTTTTTATATTTTTTACTTTATGTTACAAAATTTATTGGGAGTAGCGACTTTTCCCCTTCTTCTTTAAAAAACACCTCTTAGCTCTAGGACATGCTCTACATAAGTCATCTTTTAGAATCCGCTTCAAAATATCTTCTTTCTTTTTCCTAACTTAACACAAATATCTTCCTCATGTAGTAAAGCGAATGCTTTAAAAGAAAGGTTTTCTTCGTGTTGTAATCTAGCTTTCAATGAGGATATCTACTTGTTCTTCACAACTTTTTAAGAGGGATAGATAAAAAATATGTTTTTTTTAATCAACTAATATTGGTTACTAATAAATGTTTCTATTCTGTGTATTGAAATCAAATTTGCTTAATTACAAACAGCAAAAACCTTTAATTTTATTGCGATATAAATATCAACTTATGCCTTCCTAAATACGTTTCTTTTATTCATTACTAATACAAGAACCCGACCTTTTAGACTGACCTAGCAATATGAGACATATATAAAACACCTTGATTAGGCTGCCAGTTCACCGTATTTTTTCAGTGTCAGGTAGCCTAATTTTTCCTTGACGTACTGAAACTCCTCAGACTTTAAGTTATAGTGGAACGATTCGATAACTGCATTGTCCCAACAGTTTCATTTACGAGACATGCTGCTTATTAGGTGATTCCTCGTAACGAATTCTTGAAAGGCGTACGACGTATAGATACTTCCTTGGTCCGAATGAAGGATGACCCCTTCGGGGTAATTTCGATAAGGGTTCATCCTTCGGATTTTGGTCACGATGTTATATTTGCGCATCAGTAGGAGAATCCGTTCATGGTTGATTCGAAAACCGAGGGTAGCGAACACCTTCATGTACAGCCCCCGATAACCGACTTTGCCTTTGTGACGATCATGGATTTTCTTGAGGAGTGTCGCATCTAGGTAATCATGCTCTTCCAGAAGGGAATCCGCCTCGCACGGTTCAACCAAGCGTAATAGCCACTGCGGCTCACTCCGGCGATCTCACATAGTGGGCGGACGAGATTCTTAAGCTGTGCGATGCGGATGACGGTGTTGAAGACCTGATACTTCTCTACTGGTGTTAGTTCGTACGTTTCGCCTGCCCTTCTAACTTCTCTAGCTTTTTTAAGAGCTCGTTCTCTGCCGTCAGGTATTTGATTCGTGCCTCTGCCTTCGCCAATCGTCTCTCCATCGACTCGTCTCACTTCGGGAGTCCACCCCCGGAGCCTTTCCACATTTATCGTTCAGGAGACCCTCCTCTCCGTCTTTTCGGAACGTTTGGCGCCAGCGAATTAACGCGGATTGCGCTTTTCGTTTCCCGATCACCGTCAGGTCGAATCCGGCCTCCACGAAGATTTATTGAGGTCTCTTCCCTCCATATTCTCACGTACGGCCTTGACCTTGAACTCGGCGATGTACTGGATCGAGCGTTCTGATACGGAAGCGACGTTCGGATTTTCTTCGAGCTGATTGATTTGAGTCATAGTGAAGATGATTTTACTTATGGTTGTTTCTCCCGTCTGAATGAATAGGTTCATTATAGCGATTCGTATCCACACGAAAAACCCCGAATGATACACTTTTTTTCAAGTGTCTATCACTCGGGGTTCAGTTCACTTCTAAACCGTCTGCTTTTTATATTTCAACAAATTTTAAATTATCTATTTCTAAAGCAAATCTGAGTAATGCAAATATAAAAGAACATGCATAACTTAGGATTTGTTAACTATTTCAAACAAGGCAACGCTCTCGACGTGTGTCGTATGTGGGAACATATCGACTGGCGTCACTTCAACGAGTGTATAACCGAGTTCTGTTAACAACTTCGCGTCACGCGCTTGTGTCGACGCATTACATGAGACGTAGACGATCCGCTTCGGTGCGACATCTGCTGCAGCACGCAAGAACTCTTCGTCACACCCTTTACGTGGTGGGTCGACGACGATGACGTCCGGTTGAATACCGGCTTTGACGAGTGCCGGCATGACCTTCTCGGCTGCACCGTACTCGAACGTCACGTTCTCGATACCATTCGCTTGGGCGTTACGACGTGCGTCATCGATCGCTTGCGGTACGATTTCGATGCCGTAGACGTGCTTCGCTTGTTGTGCGAGTGACAATGAAATCGAGCCGATGCCACAGTAAGCATCAACGACGGTCTCATCTCCTGTTAACTGAGCATACTCGAGCGCTTTCGCGTAGAGTTTCTCCGTTTGAAGCGGGTTGACTTGGAAGAACGAATGCGGTGAGATCTCATACGTCAAACCAGCAATTTGATCGCGGATGACAGACGGTCCGTACAAGACGACGTTCTTTTTCCCAAGAATGACGTTCGTATCATCTGGGTTGATGTTGTGCTGGATTGATGTGACGTTCGGTAACGCCTTTAAAATCCCTTCGACAATCTTATCGATACCGCGAAGTTGTTTGACCTTTGTGACGAGAACGACCATCAACTCGTTCGTATGGTAGCCATGACGTGCCATGATATGACGGATGACACCTGCTTTTTTCTTCTCGTCGTATGCTGGTACTTTTAAATCAGCAAGGACTTTACGAACCGCTTGAACAGCTTCGTCGTTTTCTTTGTTCTGAATCAAGCAGTAGTCCATATCGATGATCCGGTGACTCCGTTTTTGGTAGAAGCCAGCCATCAATTTGTTCGATTGGAATGCAACCGGTACTTGTGCTTTGTTGCGGTAACCCCACGGATCTTCCATTCCGATCGTCTCATGGACTGGAATTTCAAGACCTGCCAGGCGCGCGAACGCGTCACGGACACGGTTGTGCTTGAACTTGAGTTCTGCGTCGTATGATAAATGTTGCAATTGGCAACCGCCACACTGGTTGTAAACCGGACAAGGTGGCTCGACACGATCGACACTCTTCGTCTTTTGACGGATGATGCGACCGAATCCGTAAGACTTCGTCGTTTTCGTGATTTTGATCTTGACCTGCTCCGTCGGCAATGCGCCTGGGATGAAGACCGTGTACCCATCGATACGCGCGACCCCCGACCCTTCATGTGTCAGGTCGACGATTTCGACGACGTGTTCATCGTTCTTTTGTACTGGAATCATGAATATCCTCCTTAAAAACCTCGCTTCACGCGAGGTTCGTTTCTGCTTCTTGTAATTGTGTATTGATTTGTTCCATCTCTTCGATCCGGAACTTTGGTGTCATGACTTCGAAATGAGAGCGAAGATTCGTCATCTCGCCTTCGCAAATGCCGCCAAACTCACCATCGATGTTCAAACTCATC
>Ga0308160_10006313_pt1 | contig 12114 bp, 12 predicted proteins | sample PhyFR1_FD_201036 | JGI IMG/M metagenome (GOLD analysis project Ga0308160, IMG submission 201036) | Phyllosphere microbial communities from UC Gill Tract Community Farm, Albany, California, United States - DLSLF.R1 | ecosystem: Host-associated > Plants > Phyllosphere > Unclassified | place: USA... | reverse complement strand
CCAGACACGAAGCCTCCGCCATGGAGGAACAGCTCCGTGGGTGCCGGGCTGGGCAAGCCAGCCGGACGGTACCGGCAGATGTGTACATCGCCAACCGTGGTGGAGATGGCACCTCGCTTGATCGTGACATCCGACGGTGACTGTTCGGTGAACTCGTCGGCGAGCATGTTGGACAGCGTCAGTTCTGCAGCTCGCCGCGCCCGCATGTCTGGACTGGCCAGATCAGGCAACGTCTGCGACAGCTCAGCGATCCGCGCCACCCAGGTGAGGATGGCCGGATCAATGTCGGACATACGGAGGCTCATCGGGTGACCGGCGCAGCCTTGGCGACTTGGGCGGGTCCGTAGGTGTAGGCGCTCTCTGGCTGATGCAGCGTGCGCAGAGTCGCTATCACCTGGCGGTTCGCATGATCCGCCGCAGGATTACGGTTCCGGTATGCGCCCGACCCGTGGCTCTGTCCGACATAACGGACACAGGTTGCAGGGACACCGGACGCTGTGAGTGCTCGGGCATAGGCTTCGCCGTCGCCACGAAGCGGGTCGAACTCAGCGGTTAGGATTAGAGCAGGCGGCAGGCCCGCGTGGTTCCTCGCCAGAAGCGGCGACGCATACGGTTGACGCGAGATCTCCGCGAGCCGACGATCACCGAGGTAATCCCGCGCCAGGGGCCGCCACATCAGCAGTCGGAGCAGAGACGCAGACATGATCCGGGAAAGGGCCTGCGGATCGAGGTACTTTCTGCGCAGGTCCACGGTGGGAACCTCGAGGATCTGCAGCCGGATGGGGTGTTGGTTCCTGTCCCGGTTCATGAGGGCCACCGCCGCAGCCAGGTTCCCTCCTGCAGATGCCCCGCCAATTGCCAGGCGAGCGGGATCGCCGCCGAGAGCTTTCGCATGCCCGACCGCCCATTCGAAGATGCTCCAGCACTGCTCCGGCTGAGCGGGATATTGGACCTCCGGGGCAAGCGAGTGTTCTCCAGCGATGACGATGATGCCGGCTTCGGCTGCACGTGCACAAAACATGGCGTCCAGGCCGACCCAATCGATCCCGCCCATCGTGAAACCACCGCCGAAGAAATAGACCTGGACCGGCAGATCGGCGGGGTCTCCGGACGCTGGCCGTTCATCGGTCGGTCAGAAGACCCGCACACGCGCGTCCGGGTAGCCAGGAACTGGCACTGACCAGTCCTCCGCGGCGACGGGCGGGCGGACGATGCCGAGCAGTTCGGTCATCTCTGCATCCAACTGTCGCGCGACATCCCGACGAGCAATCGGATCCGACGGAAGCTTCTGCTCCCGCTGCCGAGATGGTTCGCCCTCGACCCCGTTGTTGAATCCAGACCGGCGCTCGATCGCATCGACAAACGGGTCGAGTCGAGATCGTTCCCACCTGACAATTCCTTTCGTTCGGCATCAGATTCACTCTGTAAAGTACTTCGATACAACTCTCTTCTTGAGGAACGCGGGAGTAGCGGAGGCGTCCGGCGTTCCCGTGGTGCCGTTCTAAGGTCGTACCGGCGATGGCGCTTTCACACTGCGCCGTTGCGCCGGAGCCCGCAGGCACAGAATCCGGAGCGCCCCGACGCAACGACCCACATGCAGGACAGCAGTAAGGCCCCGGTTCTGAAGCAGGCAAGGCGATGGCTTCCGACTGTCCCTCCTCATTCGCCCCCGTGAGGGTCAGCTCACGGGGACCGTGCTGCTGTTCCTGACCACGAGCTTTGGAGTCAGCATCAGCGATCCGAGATGAGCCTGTTCTCCGCCAATCAGATCGAGGAGCAATCTCATTGCAGCCCGACCGGATTCCTCGAATGGCTGCCAGACGGAGGTGATGTTCAACGACCTCGCGACCGCGCTGCCGTCGTACCCGACAAGCGCAACCGGGTGAGTGCGCGGCCTCTGGGCGAGCGCCTCGTGGATGGCCGCGGCGAGTTGGTCGTGATTGGCGACGACAGCGGTGATGAGCGGGTCATTCAACACTTCCTCCACTTGCGCTGCAAGGCGCGACTGGTCGCGCACTTCCACGGACATGATGTCGAGGTGGCGAGCCAGTCCTGCTGTGCGGAGCATGCCCGCCGACACATACTCGTTCGATCGCTGAGTCTCGTGCACGAAGGCTGCTCGCAGATGGCCCTGGCCGGCGAGGTGTTGGCCGATCAGATCGCCGCCGCGTTGATCGTCGATGAGCACGACGGGAATGTCGGGATGAACCCCTGTGCTATCTGGAACATCCACGAGGACGACAGGCGGGCCGGGCAGAGAGGCCGATCTTGTAGCGTCCCGGGACAGCGGGGCACCCATGACGATGATGCCGTCGACTCCGGCCTTGATTGGCAATGCTTGGAGGACCGGGGCATCCTCGGAGGCCGTCGAGGGTAGGTCATGGATGACCAGTTCGATGCCCGCGGACGATGCGACCTCCAGCATTCCCGTGAGACGGGTGTAGTACGAGGGATAGGCAGAGAACGGCGCGGCGACCGCTATCCGCCTGCCGGAGGGAGCGTAGGAAGCCCCGCGATAGCCAAGCCGGACGGCCGCATCGATCACCGACTTTCGCGTCGCGTCGTTGACTCGACGCGGGTGGTTGATCGCCAGCGAGACAGTCGAGATGCTGACCCCGGCAGCGCTCGCCACCTCATAAATTGTGGCTCGACGCGTCTTGTTGCCACTCTCGTCCATGAAGAACTCCTTAGAAGACTTGTATCGAAGTTCTTCGAGTGTACAGAGTGGGTGTGTCGAAAGGAATCGTCATGTGGAAGCGTTCTCGCTTGGACCCGTTTGTCACGGCGTTGGAGGCTCGTTTCGGCGTCGACAACGGCGTTGAAGTCGAGCTCCGGCAGCGAGGGAGGGAACGCGCGCCAAGCGATCCCGTTGCTCGTCGCGAGTTCGCGCGTCGCGCCGATGCTACTGCGGCGCAGGTGCTGGGTGTGGCGGCCCCAGAGGTGGCCTTCGAGGAACATCGAGTGCCGGTCCCGCGGTATCCCGACGCGAGGGTCAAGGTCTTCTGGCCCACGAGCGAAGGCCGTGCTGCAGTGCCGCCGGGCGGTCTGCCGATTCTGGTGTACTTCTTCGGCGGATCATTCACCTTGGGCGGTCTCGACTGGGTCGGTCTGGATGCCATGTACCGGGAGAGGGCTGCCGAGGCTGGCGTCATCGTCGTCGCAGGCGAGTACTCTTTGGCCCCCGAGGTGCAATATCCCGCTCAGCCGGAACAGTGCTGGAGCATGTTCGAGTGGGCCGTGGCGCACGCCGCAGAGTTTGGCGGCGACGCGGCGCGCATCGCTATCGGTGGCGCGTCCGCGGGCGGAAACCTCGCCGCAGTCACCGCGTTGATGAACCGTGATCGGAATCAACACCCGGTGCGTCTGCAGCTCCTCGAGGTCCCCGTTGTCGATCTGCGCGGCAAGTATCTCGACCCACGCGCCATCTCCCGCGTGCTCCCTGCCGCCGTGCTGCGACACCTTTCAAAGCCGATCGTGCGCGACTACCTCGGCACTCACCGGACCGCTGAGGTCGCCCGTCAGCCCTACGCTTCACCGTTGGTCGCCCGTGACCACTCGGGTCTGCCGCCCGCCTTGATCATCACCGCCGAGATCGATCCGCTCCGGCGCGATGGCGCCGCCTACGCCAGAGCGCTGGCGGCCTCAGGCGTCCCGGCCACGTGCGTCCGATATCTCGGACAATCCCATCAATCCGGAGGATACCGGAGCCTCAACCCGGCGGCCGATCATCTCCACCGGCAGGTGATCTCCACCCTGCGTACATTGCATGATCCGGAGGTCGTCTATCCCGCACCCGCCACGGGCAGGCAGCCGTGAGCACACAGATCGGGGATCTGGATCCGGCGATCACCGAATGGGCCGCCCAGCTCATCGAGGTCACCGCGTCCCTGCCCGAACTCTCGAGCCCGGATCTGAGGACCAGGCGCGCCGCTGAGCGCGTCGTCTCCGACACAATCGCCCGCGAGTTCACAGAGGAACGGGTTCCGGGAATCACAATCCGACCCGGCACCATCACCACGACCACCCGGAACCTCCGCATCCGCAGATACCTGCCAGAGGGACTGCCTCAATGCGCACCGACGGAGCTCTTCCTTCACGGCGGCGGGTTCGTCTCCGGTTCCGTCGACGAGCTCATCAACGATCGGCTCCTCACCCGACGCGCCCAACGCGCCGATATACAAGTGGTGTCGCTCGACTACCGTCTCGCGCCGGAGCACCCCTACCCCGCAGCCGTCGACGACACCCTTGCCGCTCTTGACGCATTGCGCGAGCAACCCGAAGAGTACGGGGTGGATGTCTCCCGAATGGGCATCGGCGGAGCCTCAGCCGGCGCAGGCATCGCTGCAAGCGCCACCCTCCACTTGCGGGATCGTGGCGACAACGTCCTCATCCATCAATCACTTGAAGTGCCCGCGCTCGCGCTCACACCCTTCGGCGCTTCAGCCGCCACATATGCCCACGGGTTCGGACTCGACGACTACGAGCACCTCGCGAACCTCTACCTCGCCGACTCCGGGACGGCGGCCGCCTACGCGCAGCCACTGTTCACGCTCGAGCTCGCCGGGCTTCCGCCGGCGTTCATCCAGGTGGCCGAACACGATCCGCTCCGAGACGAAGGGATCGCCTACGGTTCACGCCTGCGCGACGCCGGAGTCCCCGCCGTCGTGCACGTCGGAAACGGGCACGTGCACGGCTCGCCGGGCCTGACGGCGACGTTCCCAGCAGCCCGAGCTTGGCAGGAACGGACAGCACTGGCCGCCCGCCTCGCGTATCACTCTCAGCAACAACCCGACTGACATTTGGAGGACGACGATGTTCCCGATCACCCCGGCAGACCCAGCCCCAACCGTCACTGCCGCAGGAGCTTCCTCGGCCAATGAGCCGACGTTCCCCGGCAGCCCCCAACCGCGCGGTTTCCTCCCGCTCTTCATCCTCGCCTGGTTTGGCGTGACTCTCGCGCTCGGCACCATCAGTGGCGCATCGATACCGAAGGCTTTGGCGTTCTTCGACGACGCGTCAAAAGCAACGAATCTGTCCATCATCGCCGGCGCCGGCGGCGTCGTCATCATCCTCATCACACCCCTGTTCGGGCGCCTTTCCGACCGCACCCGGTCGCGGTTCGGCATGCGCCGTCCCTGGCTGATCGGCGGCGCTGCAGTTGCTACCGTCGGTGTGATCATCCTGGCGACCGCCCATAGCGTGCCTGGAACGCTGGTCGGCTGGCTCATCGTCCAGGCCGGTTTTGGCGCCACGAATGTGGTCATCCACGCCCTGTTGGCCGATCAGATCGTCAAGCGAGTGCGGGCCCGCGTGGCGGCGGCTGCGAGCGTAGCGACTGGGCTGGGCCTGATCGTCGGAGCACAAGTCATGGCCGTGCTACCGAACGATCAGCAGTGGGCCTGGTTCATCGTGCCGGGCATGCTCGGCGTCACGCTGAGCATCGTGATGGTCTTCCGTTTCCACGACATCGTGCGCAGGGAAGCCGCGCCACCGCTCCGCCTGAGCGACATCGTGTCCACCTACTGGCTCAACCCGCTCCAGTACCGTGACTTCTTCTGGGCGTTCCTGTCGCGCTTCCTGGTAACGATGTCGATCACCGCGATCTCGACGTTCCTCCTGTTCATCATCATTGACCGCCTGTACGTACCGGCGACGCAGGCCTCCCCTGTGCAAGCCACGGCACTACTCATCTTCACCATCGGCAACGTCATCACCGCCGTGTTGTTCGGCTGGATCTCTGATCGCACTGGACGTCGGAAAGTCATCGTCGGCATCGCCAGCTTCCTCAGCGCTCTCGGCTTGCTGGTGTCCATGTTCGCCTCTGACATCAGCTCCATCCTGATTGGGCTCTCGATCGTCGGGGCAGCCCAGGGCGCCTACGTATCGGTCGACGTCGCGCTCATGACCGAAGTCCTCCCCTCATTCGACGAGGCAGGCAAGGACCTCGGCATCGTCGCGCTGTCCTACCAGGTACCGCAACTACTGATCCCGTTGCTCGCGGTACCCCTCCTTGCCGCAGGTGGTGGCGGCTACGACCTGTTCTTCGTCGTAGCGATCATCCTCGCCGTCCTCGGCGGGCTAGCCGTCCTCCCGATCCGGGCGGTGCGCTGACCCGACCTTGCCCCCATACCCACCCCGATTCGAAGGAGGCTCACATGACTCGCCGGTCCATCGCGGCCGTGCTCGCGTTCCTCGTCGCGCGAGGCGTTCTCCTCGCCTGCGCCGCCGCCATTCTGATCCCGGCCCGGGCCGGGATTCTCCTCAACGTCGTGATCGTTGCCATCGATCTCGCGACAATCTCCGTGCTCATCGTCATCATCCGGCGGCAACAGGGCAGTGTGAGGCGGTTTCTTGGGCCGTTCTCCGCGCGCCACGATCTCCCGCTCGCAGCGCTGACACTGTTCGCCCTCTTCATTGGATTGGCCGTCGGGGCGTTCATCGGAAACGCTATCGTCTACGCGGGCCCCCCTCCGGAGAGGTCCTATGTCACCACGGTCCCGATCTGGGTGGGCCTGTGGTCGATTCTGGTCATGCCGATCACCGTCGCCATCGCTGAGGAACTGCTCTACCGCGGGTGGGCACACGAGCGGCTCCTGCAGGTCTGGCGCCCGTGGTTGGTCGTCGCCGTCATCGCGATCGCGTTCGGGCTGCAGCATGCGCCGCTCTCGGCGACAAGCCTTGGCGAAGCAGCCGTGCGTGTCATCGCCACCGGCATTGCCGGCGCGGTACTCGGCGTCCTGCGACAGAGAGGCGTGTCGCTGTGGGCCCTGATGATCGGCCACTGGGCGTTCGACGTCGTCGGACTCGGACTGCCCGCGCTCGCCCAGGCGGTGGCGGCATGACCGGCGCGACCGTTCGTCGACGGGTGTACCTCGATGACATCGACGGCTTTGGGATGCTGCACCACAGCAGGTACCTGGTCCTGGTGGACCGCGCGATCATCGACTACTGGCACGAGCTCGGCTGGCGGACCGACGAGGGCCCGTCCGTCCAGGCCATTCGCGAGGTCACCATCACGTTCCACGCACCGGTCACCGGCATCTGCGATGTCGACATTCGTTTCTGGATCGCCTCTCTCGGGCTCAGCAGCATCGTCTACGCCTTCCAGATCCACAACGTTCACAACCAAGTGCTTTATGCCGAAGGCCAACGTGTGCTCGTGAATCTGGATCGAAGGACGCTCCGGCCCCGGCCACTGTCGGACGAGGACCGCCGCCGGGCTGAACCACTCTGCGCGACGAACCGCACCGTGGAGAGGGAGTGATGCCGGAACGGCGCTCTCGCCGATGACCCACCTCCCATCTGGTCCGGAGACCACTTGTCCGGACCACTCATGAAAATAGGAGCACCCATGATCACGACCCGCGAAGCAGTTCGGGGATACGGACTCGCCGGCACCGCACTCGTCCTCGCGCTCTGCCTCGTCGGATGTAACGGCGTGATGCACCCTGAGGAATTCCCGCACACCGGCTCAAGCCACAGCGCCACGAGCAACCCGCAGCTGATCACGGCGGATGACTTCGGTCATTCCTGGGTCCTGGACGTCGACCACGGCTCGGTGAGCTGCGAGGAAAGCAGCACTGGCGAGCCGACGTTGCGTTTCACCGCGCCTGATGGAACCGTCTACGCGATCAACTCGGTGGACGAGAACGCAGACCTCCCCCCGATTGAGGACATCGCCGACGGATCGATCGGCGCGCTCCGCACGTTCGCCTTCACCGTCTGCGACGCCTGACCCCCTGGAAGGATCGTTCATGACCACCACTCATCAGAACACCGACGCGCCCCTCGCGGTCCGTTGCACCGACATTCGCATCCGCCGCGGCGACACGGTCGTACTCGACGGCTTGGATCTGCACGTCGCCACGGGCACGGTCCATGCCCTCCTCGGCCGCAACGGGGCAGGAAAGTCCACCACGTTCCGCGTCCTCCTCGGGCTGATGGAGGCCGACTCAGGACAGATCGAAGTCCTCGGCGGACCGCCGCCCGCGCGGACGAGGAACCGCGACGTCCTTAATCGCATCGGAGCCAGCATCGACGGGCCCGCGATCTACGGTCATCTGAGCGCTTTCGACAACCTCGTCGTCCACGCGCGCCTCACCGGTGCAAGTCGCCCCAGAATCGAGGAGGTCCTCGAGATCGTCGGACTCGCCGGAACCGGCAGAAAACGTTCTCGTCACTTCTCCATGGGGATGAAAGCCAGGCTCGCGCTCGGCATCGCCATCCTCACCGAACCAGACCTGCTGATCCTCGACGAACCACAGAACGGCCTCGATCCGCAGGGCATCGTCGAGCTCCGACAACTGCTGCGTGACTATGCCGCAGCAGGCCGGACAGTACTGGTCAGCTCGCATCAGCTCGGTGAGATCACGCAACTGGCCGACGATATCTCGGTTCTCGCAGACGGCGTCTGCCGCTATCGAGGACCCCTGTCGGCATTCGCACCAGAAGGAGACCTGGAGCGCGCATTCCTCGCCCTGACCGTGCCAGGCGGTGCACGAAGAGCGGATTCCTGATGGGTGGCTTCATCGCCGTCGTCCGGGCAGAGGCGGTCCGTACCAAGGGATCCGCAGCGGCCTCACTGCCATGGATCGGGCTGATCGTCGCCGGCATCAGCTTCGCCGGCATCCTCATCACGCCGCAGAGCCAGGAGCGGGCGGCGTTGCTCTGGCAGACGCTGTATGTCACCGGGATGGCCGCCCCAGTGATGGTCCTCCTCGCAAGCCAAGTGGTTGCCCGGGAGACCAACGCGCGCGCGGGCGGCACCGCATGGCGGGCAAGCAGTTCTCGAATGGTAGCGCTCGGGCGGTTCATGGTCCTCGCCGCCCTGTCGGCACTCTTCCACGCACTCGCATTCTGGCTCGTCATTCCGCTCTCGCTTGCCGTAGGGGCACCTACAGATGTGTCACGCATCATGTGGGCAGGTGCCGCATGTTGGATCGCCACCTTGGGTGTTCTGTTCCTCGGCTTCGTCGTCTCCGACCGGTTCGGAACGATCGCTGCGTTCCTCGCTGCGTGTGCCTGGCAGGTCATCGGAGTCCTGGCCGCAGAATCAGCTTCCTGGGTCATGCTTCCTCCGACGTGGGCGGTTCGGGCGATGCTCCCCGTGCTCGGAGCACATCAGAACGCTGAGCCCATCACTGCGGGCGAACCTCTCCTTACGGAGTCACCCTTCCTTGCGCTGGCACTCGGTCTCCTCCTTGCCGTAACGAGCGTGGTGGTGACGGTGTTCGGACCTGCGAAAACACGCGGCGACCGCGCCGGCGACAATCGACCGACCGGGCGCAGGAGCACCCAGCCAGGCGCCCTACGTGCGGTCAGTGCCGTTATGCGCGGACGCGCCGTGCTCCCACTCTGTGCGGTCGCCATCGTGCTCAGTATCGTCACAGCAGCGGTGTACCCGAATACCTATTTGCTCGGCCTGCACACCTACACGCTCCTCCCCCTAAGCGCTTGCATCGTCGCCGTCCTGACCTGGCAATCCCTCGCGCCGGGCTGGCGCCTCCTTGTCATCCGACCGTTCAACACCCCGGCTGCTGTCCGGTGGTGGGTGCTGCTCTGCATCTCGGGCATCACCACGACCGTCCTTCTGTCCGCCATCGCCAACGCCCTCCGCCGAGGTGAGGGTACGGTCGACGCTCTGATCGCTATCGCGCGTTCCGGCGCGCTCTGGTTCGTGCTCGGCGAGGCTGGGACGCTCGCCGCGCTCTGGGTGACCGTTCGCTTCGGCGCCGGCTGGACACTGGGAGGGAGCGTGATCCTGTGTGTCGTCGGTGTCACGCTCGGCGGCGATGTTCTCGCCGCGAGCGGACTCTGGATCGTTGCACCAACCGCGTGGCCGCTCTCCGCGGACACCCCGGGACGGTTCGCTGTCGCAGTCTCGTTCGGCGTGGTGATCGCGGTGATCGCGTGGATCGGCTGCGGACGAGCCATGATCACTGCGGCGCGCAGGGGCGGGTGACTCCGACGCTGGAGGTTACCGGAGCCGAACCACTGGTGCTCCGGGCTGGTTCCAGCGAAACAGCACGAGATGCCAGAGCCCCGGGCGCTGACGTGAAGGATCGGTGAGACCGTTCGCACCAGAGGCGACGAGTTTGTCGCAAACCGTCCATGAGGTTCAAGTGCGAGGGCGCAGTCATGTAGGAGCTCGCCTTGAGCGATTCAGAGTGCCGGCAGCCCACTCAGAAAGGCGCGCCCCACCGGGGTCTCGTTGGCCCGCTTCCATGCGACGCCGATCTTCCAGGCGGCGTGCCGCCCTCCAAGGGGGAGCATCTCCACACGTGGCGGCGCGATGATCCGCGCACTCTCGGGCACGATTCCAGCGCCAACCCCAGCGGCGATCAAGGCAAGAACGGTCTATAGGTCGTCTGCGTCCTGAATCATCGCTGGTTGCACCCCGAGGTGGGCGAAGTATCGCCCCGTCTGAGCGGCGAGGCCAGGTCCACGGCTGACCGATAGCCGCACCAAAGGAAGCTTGGCAAGCCAACCTGCCAACGTCTCGTCGTCGTGTGGAGCATCCCACCCTGCGGGACAGGCGACAGCCAGACGATCAGACAGCACCGGCACGCTTTCGAGATCGGCGCGACGGTGATTATTGCATCGCATCAAACCGGCGGCACGAGCTCACGGAGCCTGCTGTAGGTTCCAGGCGGAGATGGCATATTCCACGCGTACGTGGCACACGTTTGGCAGATTTGCCATGTTTGCCGGACCGGGCGGCTTCTGGCGGAGGATCTGTCGTGGTGAAGCCGAGCGGATTCACCACGGGTACTCGCACTCGTCGAGGTGTTCCCGGCGCTCGCTGGGGACATGTCCCCATTGCACCCGCGGGACGGGCTCGGCCAAGCTGTCTACACGCGTTCCGGACCAGCGGGGGGGGGAGATCTGAGGATGAAGACGCTGTGAGTGCTGAACCGGCTTCGGGTTGGGCGACGAATCAGGAGCTCCGTGCATTTTCGGATGCCGTGGCTCCGCAGATCGCGGAGCTCCTGGACACCAGCGGGCTGGCATTGCCGCGCCGTGTGCATCAGTACGCCAAGACCGCGGCGAGGTCGTTCTCGTTCACCCGGGAGGTCAAACTCTCCGAAGTGGCGAAGGTGGTGGAGTTCCTCGCGGTCTACGGCGAATATGAACGGCTCTTCGCGCTCGCCCGCACGATGGCACCCGCCCCGCACACGGGGAACGAGACCGTCTATGAGCCCGCACGGTTGATCGTGCACACTGGCTACTACTTCGCCGGTCAGCAGGCGAACGAGGCCGTCACGGCGGAGCTCGCGCCGTACCGTTTCGTTCCTGCTGATTTCTGGCGCCCGCCTGGTTACCTCGCTGGAGAGCACTTGCGGCGGCAGTTCGAGCTCGCACCCGACGAAGCAGCCAAATACGCATCCCACCCGGTCTGGTACCACGCCGGCATCAGCGCGGGCGACCTTCCGGTGCTTGCGTCGATGCATGTCTGCGGTGGTTCCTCCACTTGGCCGCTCGAGCGGATCGACGCCCAGGTGGCGAAGACGATCGCCGCCGTCCACGCCTATCGAGGCTTCGAGCCGCCAGCCGGGCCGTGAACGCCCAGCCGCGATCGTCCGTGTCCGGGCGGGTGGTCACCGTGCTCGTCCTCGTCATCCTGACCGGGTTCTCCGGACTACTGGGCGCCACCGCAGTGCAGCGTCTCGTCACCGACCTCACGGCTGCTCACACATCGGTGACGGCGCAAGTGATCGGCGAGGACACGGAACGCGTCATGGAAGGCAACAGCCGCAACCGGCACTGGGTCGAGTACCGGACCGTGACCGTGGCCTACCCGACAGCGGACGGTGACCAGACGGCTGTCGTGCGCAGCGACGATGCGCGGGTCAGTGCATCCGTCGAGGCGTGGGTGCACGACGGAACGGGCGAGGTCCGACTGGACCAGCCGACCCCGATAGACCTCTGGCAGTGGGTCTGGGCGGTCGTATTCGTGCTCGTCACGGTCGCCTTCGCCTGGGGACTCGTGGTCATCGTCCGATCCGGGAACTGACTGACGGAGGCGCGTGCGCCGCCGCGACCGATGAGCACCTCGGTGCGGTTATTGTGCCGGTATGGGCTTCTCGCTGTACTTCATGAATCTGACCCACGATG
>Ga0308160_10006310_pt1 | contig 12117 bp, 12 predicted proteins | sample PhyFR1_FD_201036 | JGI IMG/M metagenome (GOLD analysis project Ga0308160, IMG submission 201036) | Phyllosphere microbial communities from UC Gill Tract Community Farm, Albany, California, United States - DLSLF.R1 | ecosystem: Host-associated > Plants > Phyllosphere > Unclassified | place: USA... | reverse complement strand
AATCCCCGCTTTTTAAGTTCTGGAAATGCTTCCGGGTTCCATAGTCCGAAAGGATAAGCAAAGTGTTCTATTTTTTTTCCTGTAATGGCTTCCAGGGTTTTTGTCGGCTTTTCAATTTGGGTCACCCAGTCGTCGCCCTGATATTTTTTAACATTATGGTGATCCCAGGTATGAGAACCGATAATATGGCCTTCGTCTGATAAGGCTTTAACTTCATCCTTGGTCATATAGTTTGGACGTCCAAGCGATACCGTCATGATGAAATACACGGCTTTGAAACCATATTTCTTCATTTCAGGTGCTGCTATTGCATACTGGTTTCGCTCTGTGTCATCGAAAGTCAGCATAATCGGTTTTTCAGGCAAAGGCCTTCCGGTGTTCAGGTAAGCATAATATTCATCCGGCAAAATGGTATGATAACCACTGTCGGCCAGCATTTTCATGTGCGATTTAAAAGTTTCAATCGGTATGATATAGTCCTTGGACATCTTTGAATCTGTAGCTTTCCAGTCACGGATCTGGTGGTAACATAAAACCGGAACCTGTTTGCGGTCCAGAATGGTTTTGGCGTCAGCAACTTTAATGTCGTCGATGTTTATGGGCTTTGCAGGGTCATAGGCAGTCACTGCTGATGTTTCTTTATCTGTTGTGCCATCGGCGTCAGTACCTACTATTGATGCGGCTTTTTCTGCAGTAGAGGAACAGCTGGTTAATATAAATGCTGCGGCAATTATTGGATAAAATATTCTATTCATTATTCTTATAAGGGTGATCCGGGACACCCCGGCATGATCCGTAAAGCTAAAAAAAGAGTTTAATGATTAACAACCCTGTTAATATTATATTTTTCCAATTAATCCTTGCACGTGACCGTTTTAAGGCCACATCATCCTTTATTAATTCAGTTAATCACTCACGTGATTTGATATATGAATAACTGCATAACGAATAGACCAACAAATTCGTTTACCTAAGGTTGCTTATCCTTTTATCTAAAAGACGAAAACAATAGACCAATAAATTTATATAGCCAAGGAGCTTACCCGTTTACCTAAAAGGCATAACACTAAACCAACAAATTCATTTAGCTGAGGATGCTTATCCTTTTATCTAAAAGGCGTAAACAAGCGCTACCGAGAACTGCGTAGCATTTTTAGTAGTTGTTATGCCATCTTTTTTAAAGAAGCTGGAGTTAGAGTCGTTATCAAATCTTACTTCCGGAATAAGGGTTAAGCCACCGGATTTAAAATTACCGGAAAGTGTAACCGCAGTAATGTCTTTCGCAGGAATATCCTCCATACCTTTTTGCGTAAATAACTCAGCCCTTAAACCCAAAGCGAAACCTGGTGTAAACGCATTCTGTAGATATAAGGCTGCCCCTCCAAAGCCACCACCACCATCTACGGAGTAATCAGCAGCGTTAAATCCAAGTTTTACTTTCTCATTTACCTGATAGGAAGTAATAAAATCCAGAACTGTACCATTGGTGGCTTCAGCATTGGTGCCGGACAGTACATTAAAACAAGCAGACCATCCGGGAACAGGGTTTACGGTTAACTGTGCGCCGATGTGCGAAACGCCATTTACATCCCGGTAAACATTCCAGTCGTCAAATAATCCAACCATCAGGCTCACCTTGTCAGAGAAGGTGTAATTACCTTTGATCCCCGCATTTTGGAAAGGCCCGTAACTAAATAAATAGGAAGTGGAATAATTAAAGTTTGCGGTAGGGGAAATCACCTCGTAACCGATAAAGGTGCCCATATAACCTGCCGTCATTGAAAACTTATCCGTAAAAGCATAACTGGCATATAAGTTCTGGATGTGGAAAGAGTTACCAGCATTAACGGTATTGCCATCACCATTTGGCAATGATTGATATTCACCGCGGGGACCAAAAGAAAGTTCACCTACGAAGGAGGTCTTGCCAGTCGTTTTTTTCAACACAACATCCAGCATACCCAGTGAAATGGAGTTGTGATCACTGTCGAAGAACGTGTTGATGTTTGGACGCTTGGAAAAGTCGTACTTATAGTACGCGTCAGCAGAGCCAGAAATCTGTAATGGTGCATCTTCAGTTTCCTGCGCGGACGCGGCGGCAGGAATGGACAGGGCACAGAGGGTCATCAAAGTCTTGAACTTCATAAATTTGGTGCGGTTTAAATGAAAAATATGTGAGAATTGAAAGCTAGAACACCTTCTCGGGTTCTGTGCTGGTGTAGTTGACCAGAAGTGTGCCCTGTGAATATTTCTCGTTGTGCTGACTGGCATCCAATCCCTCTTCTTCTTCTTCGGACGTTACGCGGATTGGCTGAATAAGGTTAACCAGTTTAAAAATCACGAATGATACCACAAAACTAAAGACCACTACAATCACCGCACCTTTAAGCTGGGTTAGGAAGAAATCGAAATTACCGTAGAACCATCCATCTGCGCCCAGGCTGTTAACGGTTTTGGTTGCAAATACGCCGGTAAGCAACATACCAACTATACCGCCTACACCATGGCATGGAAACACGTCGAGTGTATCATCAAGGCTGGTTTTTTGTTTCCAGGAAACAACTAGATTAGAAATCACTGCAGCAATTGCACCTATGAAAATACTTGCGGGAATGCTCACAAATCCTGCTCCAGGGGTAATGGCTACTAAACCTACCACTGCACCGATACAAAAGCCAAGTACGGAGGGTTTTTTGCCTCTGGCGACATCAAAGAACATCCAGGCTAAACCTGCTGCACCTGCAGCGGTGTTGGTAGTCAGGAATGCAGATACGGCAAGACTCCCTGCAGATAGGGCAGAGCCAGCGTTGAAGCCGAACCAACCAAACCAAAGTAAACCTGTACCAATTAAAACATAAGGAATGTTTGCGGGTGGAACTTCAATGTGTTCAAGGTGCGACTTCCTGCGTTTAAGTACTAATGCACCAGCCAATGCAGCCATACCTGCGGAGATATGCACTACTGTGCCGCCTGCGAAATCCAGTACGCCCATTTTTAATAAAAACCCGTTGGCCGACCAGGTCCAGTGTGCTAAAGGCGAATAAACAAACAAGGCAAACAATACGATAAACAAAATATAGGAAGTAAAGCGGATACGTTCTGCAACAGCACCCACCACCAGGCCCGGGGTAATGATGGCAAACATCAGTTGGAATACTGCAAAAAGAGAAAGCGGAATTGTTCCCCATGCCGGACCGGAATTAACACCCTGAAAAAAGAGGAAGGTAGTAGGGTTGCCAATAAAGCCACCCACCGTATCACCAAAAGCTAAGCTAAAACCCACAACAACCCAGAGCACTGTTACAATACCTGCAGCAACCACACTCTTAATCATAGTGGACAATATATTTTTACGATGCACCATACCGCCGTAAAAGAAAGCAAGGCCAGGTGTCATAATAAAAACAAGTGCTGAGGCAATTAAGACAAAAGCAATATCAGCAGCACTATAATTGCCGTCATCGAAGTTTGGTTTAAGGGGAATTGTTAATGCAGCAACTGCAATTAACATCAAAATTGCAAATGGGCCCCACTGTTTGAATATAACTTTTGCCATAAATGTGTTTTTTAAAGAGTTTTAGTTTCTGATTTTTAAGTATTTATCTAAAACTAACTAAAAAAATACAAACAAATTCTAATTCGCTTACTAATTATCGGAACTGATAATAAAAATGTTTATAAATGTGAATAAAAGTGTGCTGGTTTATTAAAAATGTATGATTTATAGTCTTTAAGATGATGTTTTATTTGTAAAAATTGATTTTTGTTTAATGTTTTTTGAGATATCTAATGATAAATCCGTTATTTGTTATGGTTATTTATCAGAAATAGAAGAAATATCAATTAAAAACAATCGAATCATATGTTTTAACTGTAAAAATCGGCGTAAACGAAAAAAAGCATCCCTGAGGATGCTTTTTTGAATTATAACCTAAGTATGCTTTGAATTTACGCTACATACCTTGTCGTATTGATTAAAAGTGGAACTGAACGCCCAATTTTGGAGCAAAGAAGTTAGTTCCAAAACTTACGTTATCATAACCAGCGCCTTTAACGTCATTGTCGTTTGCGTCTTCAACACGGTAGTTGGTATAGCTTAAACCGTTTAATGCCAATTCAATACCGATTTTTTTAGTTGGGAAGAAAGCAAAACCTGGAGATAATGCTACGCCAATTTGAGTAGAATTACCGATTTTAGCACCTTCATCACCGTTTGCATCTACTACTGAGCTAGATCCAAATGCCATTGGTACAGAAAGTTGACCAAAGAATTTAAATGAATCGGAGATGTTGCTGTAATAACGACCAAAAGGACTTACAACAAAAGCTTCAGTTTTAGTAGCGCCGATGTTTTTATCATAGCTATAACCGATACCAGTACCAACTGCAATGTTATCAGCAACAAAATAACCTACGCTGGGAACAATTTCAAAGCTTGTATTTGATTTAGCGTTGGCTGCATCACTTTTCTGTGTATCAAACGCAAGGTTACCACCTAACATCACTTTTCCTTTTTCTGTTTGTGCCTGAGTACTAAAACCTAAAGCTGCTACGGCAAAAATTGATAATAATAACTTTTTCATTTTCTTGATTTTTAAATTCAAATGGCCTGTTTGTTTGTTTTATATTCTGACCATCGCTGTCATATAGTCAATGTCTGTGCCAAAGCATACCATGCTCAGACTTGCTGAAAAGCGTGATTTGTGTAACTTCTTAATTGATAAAGAGATAAAAAATCAGGCGGCATCCTTTATTATTTAAGGATGACATAACAATTCGAAATGTAAAAATAAGGTCATGTAATCGTTTATACGATTTGACTATTTTTGAAATATTGTCAGTCTTTTAATACACTTATTGGCATAAAAAACCTGTCAAGGCGTCTGTCCGCTCCATCACCTAAGCATCGGGAGATACTTGTGCCGGTTTTCAAACAGCACCCAAAGGTGAATAGCAAATAATATCAATGCGATTGGTAAACCCGAAGGGTCCGTTACCGTGTTGGTTAGCAATATGCCGATCATAACCGGAAAGATCACCAAAGCACCAAGGGCTCTGGTCTTAGGAAAAATAAAAAGTAATCCACCCAATACTTCCATGGCACCTACCAGTGGCATCAACCAGCCAATTTCAGTAAAGGCTTTCATGGCCCTTGCCAGATTCTTTGATAAGTCCTTTGGTGCTGGCATGTAATAGAAGAACTTGTTAAGGCCAGCATTGATAAACATTAGTCCGAAAAGCAGGCTAAGTACAAAAATGATTTTCTGTTTCATATTTAGGTTTACTTAATTATTTATGTTATCGATCTGATATCAAGTTAAATAGAATATTTTACAAACAAAGATGCCCGCATGTCGCGGGCATTTCTGTTTGTAAAACCAGGATGTAATAGAGCTTCCTGGTTAATCATTCAAGTATTTTAACCAACCGTTTCTGGATTCATATTCAGGAACACAAACTTATGGTCGAACATATCCAGCTTAATCTTACTGTCTTTATCAATTTTTCCGGCAAGGATTTCTTTAGACAGCTCATTTAAGATACGTTTCTGAATAACCCTTTTCAATGGTCTTGCGCCGAACTGCGGATCATAGCCTAATTCCGAAAGCCAATCCAAAGCCTCATCTGATGCTTCAATCTGGATACCCATTTCAGCCAGGTTATCCTGAACATGTCTGAATTGCAGATCAACAATATCTCTGATCTCGCTGCGGTTCAATGGTGTAAACATGATCAGCTCATCAATACGGTTCAGGAACTCCGGTCTGATGGTTTGTTTTAACAGTTCAAACACTTCGTTTTTAGTTTTTGCAATGAGCATATCTCTGTTCTCGTCTATCAGGTCCTTAAAGTTTTCCTGGATCAGGTGAGAACCAATGTTGGACGTCATGATGATGATGGTGTTTTTAAAGTTCACCAAGCGACCTTTGTTGTCGGTTAAACGGCCATCATCAAGCACTTGCAACAGGATGTTAAATACATCCGGGTGTGCTTTCTCAATCTCGTCAAGCAATACCACTGAATATGGTTTCCTGCGCACCGCTTCCGTCAATTGTCCGCCTTCATCATACCCAACGTATCCAGGAGGGGCGCCGATCAATCTGGATACGGCATGGCGTTCCTGATACTCACTCATATCTATCCTGGTCAACGCGTTCTCATCATTGAACAGGAATTCAGCCAGCGCTTTAGCAAGCTCCGTTTTACCTACACCTGTTGTTCCAAGGAAGATAAACGACCCGATTGGTTTACGTTTATCCTGCAATCCTGCGCGGGATCTGCGGATGGCATCAGAGATGGCTTCAATCGCTTCATCCTGGCCGGCTACACGTTTGTGGAGTTCATCTTCAAGGTGCAATAATTTAGCACGTTCAGAGGCAATTAATTTGGTTACCGGAATGCCTGTCCAGCGGGCTACAACACCAGCAATATCATCAGCGGTAACCTCTTCTTTAAGCATTCTGCTGTCGGCCTGCTGATTTTCCAGTTCCGCTTTTACCTGAGCAGCTTTATCCTGCGCTTCTTTAATCTTTCCGTAACGGATTTCCGCAACGCGACCATAATCGCCGGCACGTTCAGCCTGAGCAGCTTCCAGTTTATAATTTTCAATCTGCTCTGATAGGTTGTTTACCAGTTCTACCTGATCTTTTTCAGCCTGCCATTTTGCTTTCAGTTCATCGCGTTCCGCAGAAAGATTAGCGATTTCCTCTCCAAGGGAAGCAACTTTTTTCTCATCATTTTCCCTTTTGATGGCTTCGCGCTCAATTTCAAGTTGCATGATTCTACGGTCCAGCTCATCCACATTTTCCGGTACGCTATCCATTTCCAGACGAAGCTTTGATGCAGCCTCATCCATTAAGTCGATCGCTTTATCCGGTAAAAACCTGTCGGAGATGTATCGTTGTGATAATTCTACCGCGGCAATGATTGCTTCATCTTTGATCCGCACCTTATGGTGAGTCTCATACCGTTCTTTCAGTCCACGTAAAATGGAAATGGCATCCTGCGTATCCGGTTCATCAACGTTTACCTTTTGGAAACGTCTTTCCAGCGCTTTATCCTTCTCAAAGTATTTCTGGTATTCATCAAGTGTTGTTGCACCAATGGCACGAAGTTCTCCACGAGCAAGGGCAGGTTTTAGGATGTTTGCGGCATCCATGGCACCTTCGCCACCGCCTGCGCCAACAAGGGTATGGATCTCATCAATAAACATGATGATGTCGCCCTCACTTTGCTGCACCTCTTTAACCACTGCTTTAAGGCGTTCCTCAAATTCTCCCTTGTATTTAGCACCGGCGATTAAGGCGCCCATATCCAATGAGAAAACAGTTTTGGTCTTTAAGTTTTCCGGCACGTCGCCTTTGATGATCCTGAAAGCGATACCTTCGGCAATGGCGGTTTTACCAACACCGGGCTCACCAATTAAGATCGGATTGTTTTTGGTACGACGGGAGAGGATCTGAATTACCCGGCGGATCTCTTCATCACGGCCAATTACCGGATCAAGTTTACCAGATTCGGCATACTCATTTAAGTTTCGGGCGTATTTATTTAAAGCATTGTAGGTGGCCTCCGCATTCTGGTCGGTTACCCGGTTATCTCCACGAAGTGATACAATGGCCGATTTAAGATCTTTTTCATTTACACCCATATCTTTCAATAGTTTGGATGTATTATCGTTTGCAGCAAGGATACCAAGCAACAGATGCTCAACGGATACAAACTCATCCTTAAACTCTTTGAGGTAGGATTGCGCTTTCTGCAAAGCCGTGTTTGCACCGGATGAAAGATAAACGTTGCTGCCGCTTACTTTCGGGTACTTGCTAATCTGGCTGTCCAGATATTGGTTTAAGACGTTAATATTTACATTCAGTTTCTTTAAAACATAAGAAACCACGTTTTCATCAACATGCAGCAATCCTTTTAGCAGGTGTGCTGTTTCAATAGCCTGTTGCTGGTTGCCTTCGGTTATTGCTGAAGCCTGTTGAATTGCTTCCTGGGCTTTGATTGTAAAGTTGTTGAAGTTCATGCTTATCCTGGCACAAAATAGGTGCCATTGCAGCAATAATCATTGAAGCTGAAAAACTGTCTGTTGAATTTAAGTTAAACAGACTAAATGACTGTTAGTTAAACTGTTTAACTGAAAAATTGACGGGATAGGATTAAAGGTTTTGCAAGAGTCCATGATTTTCTATAAAAAAAAAGCCTCCGCAAAAGCGGAGGCTATATATCATTTAATAACTTTTCACTAAATATTACTTCAAAACTTCCTGAAGTTTCTCGGTCTGATGATCGGCAAGTTTTTTCAAAGGACCGGAAGCAAGCATCTTCATCATCATATTCAAATCTGCAGAGATGATGTGTGTAGCAGTGGTACCACCGTTTGCGTTTGGCGCCACGGTCCATTTCAATTCAAGATCAAATGGTGCTTTTTCTGTTGGAATAGCAATTAGCTCCTGGTTTTCAACACGGCTGGTGATTTTAATCGCCAATTTCGCCATATTCTGGATGGTAAAACTTGCTTCATCTTCAGTTGACGACCAGTTGTAAATGTTTTCCGGCATCAATTGCTGATGATTGTTTAAATCTGAAAGGAAAGCATAAACAACCTCAACTGGTTTATTTACTTCTGTTGTACTCTCAATAATGGTCATATAGATGGATACGTTAATTTTATTTTATCTGCCCCATTCTGCAGGATTCTCACGCCAGTTTTTCAGTAACTCAATGTCGCTGGCAGCAATAAAGCTGTGTTCTGATGCATAATCAATCAAGGTGTTGTAATCAGAAAGCGAAGTATAGCGGCATTTGGCATCTTTAAAGTTCTGCTCGGCAACATCAAAACCATAAGTAAAGATGGAAACCAAACCAGCAACTGAAAGTCCTGCATCTCTTAACGCTGCTACAGCAGCAAGACTGCTTTTTCCGGTAGAGATTAGATCTTCCACCAATACTACGCGCTGACCTTCTACAATCTCACCTTCAATTAAGCTGCCCGTTCCGTGTTCTTTTGCTTTTGCACGCACATAAGCAAATGGTAAACCCAATTCCTGCGCAACAAGCACACCCTGAGGGATTCCAGCCGTTGCAACACCAACAATCAGATCCACAGATCCGTACTCTTCCTGAACCAGCTGCGTTAGCTTCTGTCTGATGTAGGTTCTAATTGAAGGGTGGGATAGCGTAACTCTGTTATCACAATAAATTGGCGATTTCCAACCCGATGCCCATGTAAATGGATTATTAGGTTGTAACTTTATTGCTTTAATTTGCAAAAGAAATTCAGCTACCTTTAATTCAATATCACTTTTATTAAACATGGTCCAAAACTACAGAATTTATATCAACGATAACAGTTTGTTTATATCAGACTCGATACCAAATGAAGTTGAAAATTTACAACTTCTTGATGCTGAGCAGTTTGATTTTAAAACATTTTATAAAAATCTTGGTAAAGGATCAGCGGCGCATTATGTGTTGCTCACTGAGCGTACCAAAGATGTGTTCAAAAGTGTGAAAGAATGTTGTCAGTATATAAAGGCTGCGGGTGGATTGGTTAAGAATGCCGATGGTGCTTATTTATTTATTTTTAGAAATAAACGCTGGGATTTGCCCAAAGGAAAGGTAGAAAAAGGCGAAAAAATGAAAGAAGCGGCCTTACGTGAAGTAGAAGAGGAGTGTGGCGTAACCATTTTTAAAAATAAGGATAAGCTTTGCCGCACTTTCCATGTTTATGAGCTTAATAATGGCATCGTACTGAAGAAAACCAACTGGTACAACATGACCGTAAAGGGCAGACCTAAATTAATCCCTCAAAAAGAAGAAGGCATCACCAAAGCCGAATGGCTTAAAAGCAATGCCTTAAATCCGGTATTGAAAAACACTTTCCCATTGATTCTGGAAGTGCTGAAATCTGGCGAATTGATCTAACTATAAAAACTTCATTGCTGCCTGGGGCAGAAAAGGACTTACGTCACCACCGTTCCTGAGAATATCCCGGACGATGGTTGAGCTGATGGCCGAATATTCCGGCTTGCTCAATATGAAGATGGTTTCCACCTCTGGCATCATCGTTTGATTAATCTGGGCAATGGCCCTTTCATATTCAAAATCCGCAACAGAGCGTATTCCGCGTACCATGTAAGTTGCATTTACCTTACGGCAGAAATCAACCGTTAGCCCTTCGTAGGTTTGTACTTCTACTTTCGGCGAATCCTGAAATACCGAACGTACAATTTCTTCCCGTTTATCTGCAGATAGAAAGCTCTGTTTGGAGCTGTTGAGCCCAATGCCGAGGATGATCTTATCAAACAGCGGCATGGAACGTTTTAAAATATCAACATGGGCAATGGTAATGGGATCAAAGGACCCCGGAAACAAGGCGATTTTCATGCTATTCATTTTCAGGATTTTCAAAAAAGCTAAAGGAAGAATTCCCGTATTTGCGGGTTTCCTTATACCCAGTAAGGAAATTAAGCTTTAAAAACGTTGGATGTTCTATCACCAGAACGCCATTATCTGCAAGTAACTTGTTGCCAATTACTTTTTCCGCAATTTGCGGGATGTTGGGCAGATCATAAGGGGGATCCGCAAAAATGATCTGATAACTACCTTTATGCTGGTCCAGGAATTTGAAAACATCCGACTTAATTGTGTTGATCTGATCAAGTTCATGTTTTTTTATTACCGATTCAAGCCAGTAAACACAGCCAGAATGTTTATCCACAGCATTTACTGCTTTGGTACCCCTGGAGGCAAATTCAATGCTGATGCTTCCCGTGCCCGAAAATAAATCAAGCACCTCACAGTCTTCAAAGTCGTAGGCATTATAAAGGATATTGAACAAGGCTTCTTTGGCCATGTCCGTTGTTGGTCGTACGGGTAAACTTGTGGGCGCATTAAAGCGGATGCCTTTAAGTTTTCCTCCAATTATTCGCATAAATTCAGTGCTAGTAAGCTGGTATAATAATGAGGAGGCATATCCTCCAGGATAGAATCGGTGATGTTTGTTTCGGCGGGCGATTCAAGCGTAATTACCGGGAAATATTTTAACAGGATGCTGTGTTGCTCGTCACCTTCGTTCAGGATGCCGGTTGCTATTACGTTCACCTGCGTCACCTCAATTTGCAGCTGTTTAATCAACAGCAGAAGGTAGTAGTGAAACTCCTCCGGATTTTCAATCTGGAAAACATTCTGGAAAATCATCTTTCCCTGGTTCATTAACATGGCATGGAAAGACCCTGCCGTAAAATCCAGGTAAAATGAATACTCATTTACGGGCGCATCCGCATTTAATATGTTTTTATCTACCGCAAGCAGGGAAGCACTCTGTTCAAAAGAACTGGCTTCGCGCCAATGCGATTTAATGGTAGATTCAATGGCATTTGGCAATAGGAACAAGCTCTTGAAATCCTGACCGGTATAAGAGGCTGTGTACACCTTACTTGAATATTGATCCAGGTTACTGAAATATTGCAGATAAGGAGCGGTGTTATCCGGGGTAAAGATGTTTTCCGGAACTGCGATGCTGTTGCTGGTATAAGAACCGATTTTAACCCGATTGTACAGCAAGCTTAAATAAGGATCTGATAGGATAGTAGCAGACAAGTTTTGTGCCGTTGGCTCATAATCCTGACAATCATACACCACTTGAATTTTGTCTTCCAGCGTATTTACGATGGCATAAGAAAAGCTGTCGGCGGTAATTTTCAACAACAAATTACAATTCAAAGCCAGTACCGGATCAAACGCCGGATCCTCCAATAAGATGCTGTTTTTATTATTCATCCTAGCAAAATTAATTCTTTTTTCTATAACCACGGCATCGCATATTTGTAAAATGGATAAAGCCAACCTCATTGCCAGGTCCTACCAATTTAGCCCTACCTCAGAACAGCTGGTTTTTTGCAAAAAGATGGCACAATTCCTATCCCAACCGCTGGATAATCAATGCTTTATTCTAAGAGGTTATGCCGGAACCGGAAAAACCACCTCTGTTGCGGCTTTGGTAAAAGCCTTACCGCATTTCAAAATCAGGGTTGCTTTGCTGGCACCAACGGGTAGGGCGGCAAAGGTCATGAGCAGTTATTCCGGCCGGATGGCATTAACCATTCATAA
>Ga0308160_10006309_pt1 | contig 12117 bp, 11 predicted proteins | sample PhyFR1_FD_201036 | JGI IMG/M metagenome (GOLD analysis project Ga0308160, IMG submission 201036) | Phyllosphere microbial communities from UC Gill Tract Community Farm, Albany, California, United States - DLSLF.R1 | ecosystem: Host-associated > Plants > Phyllosphere > Unclassified | place: USA... | reverse complement strand
CTTTGAATTAAAGTTTCTACCAGCATTACACATTTCCCTCTCTAGATTGCTTTTTCAATGTCCATACCGAGTCGCCCCGAGCGAAACTGCCAACCGACCGCAAGCTTACTTCCCCAAGCGACAATCGGCAGTCAACAGCTCGACGATAGCAGCTCCCAATGATTTTTCAGGATCAGGATCCTCCCCCAAAACCCTACTGACTTTGACATTCATCGTCAGCTTGTCGTTTTCCACCGTCAACCACAACTTTCGTTTCACTTCAAACTCGGCTTGAGACTTGTCGAGGATCGAAAAGATCATCTTCTTGGGGTCGAGCACTCCTAGTTGAGCTTGGGGTTTGAGTTGAATTTCCAGCTTGTCGGATGCAAGACGGATGAGAATACCGTTGCTAGCCGTTTCGGTGGTAACGCCCGCAGCTGTCTGGACGACGCTTTCGTCCCAAACTCCGAGCAGTCGGACCGACCAAGACTTGCGTTTCGATGCTTGTGCATCGGTTATCTTGACCAGCCCGGTCTCGTGGTCATACTCAAGGACTGAAGTCTTGGTTTTGTCACCAGTGACATCCGCAGCGCCATCATCCTCGTGCATCTCGAACCTGCCGCTCTTGCCGACGACCAAGACGACCTCGATGTGTTCAGGATCTAGCCCTCCATTCTCGATCTCATCGGCTCCATCGAGGGGGAAGATCGATCCAGGTCTAGCGAAAACTGGGTATTGATCGAGACTTCGGTAGAGCGTGATCTCCCGATCTCCATCGTAGACCAATCCGGTATCGAAGTCGACCCACGTGCCAGGCGGGAACCAAGCTTCGACCTGTGTGAGCAAAGTTCGAGGGCTCCTTGGAGAAGTAGCGGGGGCGACCATCAACTCGGTCCCGAACATGAACTGGTTCTTGTAGCTGTAGTCGAAGACGTCGGGCGTATGAGGTCGATTGTAGTGGACGAATTTTCGCGGATTCTCGGTAGGATAGTGCCAGTAGATCGGTTGGACCAGCGGTTCTCCTTCTCGAGCCGCCAAATGGTTCATGGCGTATAGGTACGGAATGAGACGATGTCGGAATCTCAAAGCCTGAGTGGCCAATCTGCATGCTTCGTCGCCAAAGGAGAAAGGCTCCTTGGTCAAGAACGGGTTCAAGGACGAATGAAGTCTCAAAATCGGTGACCAGACTCCCAGCTGTACCCATCGCGTGTAAAGCTCATCATTCTTCCGTCCGAAAAAGTGACCACCAATATCGTGAGACCAGAGCCCGAACCCGATATTACTGGCCGTAGCTGTGAACTCTGGTTGGAAGTCAAGGCTCTCCCAGGATATGACGGTGTCTCCGCTGAATCCGACTGGATATCGTTGACTTCCCGGGCCCGCAAATCGAGTGAAGGTGATCGGGCGTTTTCCATCGATAGATGAGTCCAGGTAGTGATAGTGATTCAATATCCACAATGGTTCAGCGAGCCCGAGCCGTTGTTGCCAATCAATCCACTGTAGCGTACGCGACGGATCTCATCAGCACTGTGTGACGCGCAAAGAGTCAAGCCAACTCACCCAAAAGTCTACTCCGTCATTTTCTAGCCTCCGATGCAGAATGTCAAAGTACGCATCCATAAACTCTCGGTTCTCCGGTTCAAAAGGAATAGGAACTTTGTCCTTCGGGTCCTTTCCGAGCGCTTTACACATATCGGTGTACGCATCTTCGAAGTGTCTAACGCCATCTGCTGGATGAAGGTTTAGCGTGGCCTTCACGTTTCGGTCATGAAGTTGTTTCAAAAAGTCTTTTGGGTCGGGGAACAGCTTCTTGTTCCAGGTATAGCCTGCAACACCCGGTTGAACGCAGGAACTGTCAGTATCCACACTTTGATTACCAGACGGGTAGCAGTGTTTACTGACCTGTCCAGCCATGTCCATCGGCCTTTGCGACATCTTCCACGATATGCCAATCCATATCGATGACACCGACAGAGAACGGGATTCGATCAGCCTTGAAGCGATCCATAACGCCCAGGTATTCTTCGGCCGTGTACTAGGCGGTCCAAAAGTAAATGGCAGAGTCTCAGCCAATCCATCTCGCTCGTCATCCACCGATCGACTCTTACCGGATGATACCTGGACCACCAATTACCAAAGGCGTATCGAGGAAGCAATGGCTCCTTTCCACTAATCGAGTAAAATGCTTTCAAAGCATCCTTGAAGCGATGACCGTAGGCGAACAAATACAGATCCTCTCGCTTGGTTCCTGCCACCGGCTTTTTTCTCTCAGCAATCCACCCGTCCGACTCGAATAGGAGGGACTTGGAGTCGTCCAACTCGGCCCAGCCGTTGTGCGAGATGACACCCGGATCAAGCGGGGTCCTTCCGTCTACGTTGTCCAGGGTCCTAAAGGTCCCTCGTAGGTTATATTCGTCTACTCCAGCGCCGTAATACCATTTGCCTTCGCCCCAGCCGAATTGACGACATGTGACGTGAAATCCAGCAGCTGAGGGTTCCTTTTTGTTGTAATATATACTCATCAGATCTGTAGTGATTACGATCGAGGCCTCGGTGTCCTGAACGATCATTCCAGGGATGTCATCGAACTCTCGGTTGAGGGCGAATGTGGAAGCCCTATCCTCGAAAGCACCATCTTCTGCCCACTCCCATCTCAGAACCCCTTCCGTCAGGACTGTAAGTCTATATCGCTCCCCCTGAAAGACCGCCCTATCGTTGGCTACAGGCTTGCTCGCGCTTGCGAACTTATAACGATGAGACATGTTAGCTGGGCGAGGCGATCAAGGACAACTGCGATGCTCGCATTCTGCTGTGAAATATTGAAGCCTGTCGTCGATCCGTTTCTGCCTGCTATATATACTTTGCAGAACGTCGATCGATAAAACGATGATGAACGCTTCGGTTCAACTTCGGCGATCCCTCCAAGGCGGGGTAATTCCGGGGAGGCAATGTTGATCACGTGATGAACAACTTGACGTTGCCCGGCTTTGGTAAGTGCTCATAATAATAATACTGGCTGTACGTCTGTCTGTCTGTCAGCTCGACTAGATCAGTCCTATACATCGTCCGTCCTGATTGATTGGTCCACCTCGATCACTTGTGAGAACCTCAGCGCAGCGGTCGTATATGCTCGTGCGTCAAGAAGTGCGACCTTTTGACATATGCAATGACCACCACGGCTCAAGACCAGCATCCTCTAGAAATGCAAGCCGCCAAGATGGATTTGCATTTTCCGTCACAACTAATGTCAAACATGAACTCGACCCCCATGGCAATGATGTTATTGCAGACGATTCTAGGTCTCGTTCGCTGCTGCGGAGGCTGACAAAAACACACAACAGAGCCAAGGCCTTCGCCGCGGGTGTCGTCTGGAGAACTCTCAAACCCTGAAAATTGATATACCAGGGTGCCGGTGACCATCGACATCTGCGATGAACTCTTCGGAAAATCAGCAAAGCAAAGGCGAAAGAAAAGCAACAGCGTATATAATCATCAGAAATGGAGTTCTTCATTTCGAGCGGTTTCGAACGTGACACTATGAACACAAACATCTACCTTCCTGCCCCTGCTTCATCACACGACTCTAAGACCGTCTCCCTTCTGCCCCTTGCGCGGCCTGTTCGTATACCGGAGCTGCGAGATAATCGGTGGCTTTGGTCAATGGACGGTCTCTGCTTGTTCTCCTTGATTTCCACTCACTAAAGTACGGGTGAGATTGAGCCTCCTTGGCCGTCAATCGCTCTTGATGATCATATCGCAAGAGCTTGTCCAAAAAGTCAATCGCTTCGTTGGATATGTACCTTTGGTTTTCTGTGGGGTGTAGTATCGATTAGTCACCTGAACATCATCAATGCACACAGACTTGTTTCACAAAGCGGACTTACCACTCGTGATGAACCTTGACCAAGGCTTTCGGACATATCGGCCCAACAACTCGTCGTAATGCGGGTCCAAATCGATATCGTATTTTTCCAGGCTACAATATCAACAATGACAGTCGATCAGGCGAGTCGTCCGACGTGAACACGGTCATCACAACTCACTAGGCAAACAATTCGTCGGTTCCTAACACCTTGGCGATCTTGACCAGTTGATCGTAATTATCGTGACCGTGGAAGAAGCTGTAACGGGAAAGGATAAGTCAACGACAATTGTTACGAAACTGACGAGAAGCAGATCACATACGGTTCTTTTCGGAAGATCTGACAAGAGCACCCGGGGAAAAATAGAAAGACGAATCGATCAGAACCCCGTCCTACCCGAAGTCGACTACTCTCGCAGACCCTGTCTGCACTCACCATACTAGCATACATACACCCCAAGCTCCACATGTCCAAACTATAATCATACTCCTGGAAATCGATCAACAACTCCGGGCCCTTGAAGTACCTGGAAGCCACCCGGACGTTGTATTCCGTTCCCGCGTGGTAGAATTCGGCGAGACCCCAATCGATCAGTCGGAGTTGTTTCTTCTCGTGGTCGATCATGACGTTGTGGGGTTTAACATCTCGGTGCATGATACCCTTGGAGTGGCAAAAGTCGAGAGCCTGTGTCAAAGAGTCATAGAGGCATGTTTAGCAAGGTCCTGCCTGCGCGGAACAGCGTGAACTCAAGGGACATGCCTTGAGTAGCTCCAGAATGTAGAATCGAACGTCAAAGTCGGTAAATTTGGGGTATAGAGTCTTGAAATCAGTGTTCTGTGGTGGGAGCAAAGCACCATCGTCAGACCAATGCACATGTTATCCGTCGAGCTTGCCAAATCGAGAAACTCACGTTGACGTATTCTGAAACGATCGAGGGAGTCTTGCTCTACCGAATGGGAAGAATGACGAGATAAGCCTCTATATTGGCAACAGACAAAGCTGGGACCAAATGGCTCTCTGCAAAAGCTTTTACACTCACCTGGGGGTCCCTAACGACATCCAGGAGAGCGATCACATTCGGTCCTCCAGCCAAATTCTGCAAGATCTTGATCTCCCTCTTGATCTTCTTCTTCTTAACCGGCTTCAGGACCTTGACAATACATTTTGACGAGGATGGAAGGTGGATGGATTCGAAGACCTGCAAGACGAAGAGGACGATCAAGGTTAGTCCTGCTGCCGAGCGGGGATGTAGACGGACAATGACGTACTTCAGAGTATTTCCCTCGGCCTACTTTCCGGACGATCTCGTAGTGATCTTGAGTTCCCCACTGCACAGAGAGGTTGTCTACAGATGTCAAGTCGGACGAAAGGGCATCGAAAGTCAGTATAAGGGCCGACCGGAACACATGCCAAGCGCAGCAGAACAGGACTGACCATAATCCCACCATGATCGACCGAGCTTTTCATTGACATGAGGGTACACCCGGGCCTAGCAGAGCAACCGAACAGATCCGTCGTGAAATTGATCAAGAGAATGAAAGTGGAAGCGCGAGTCGAGATATGTAATCAGAACAGTCAGTCCCAGCTGTTCAATCTATTCACTCTCAGTCTCAATTCGGCCCTGGCTTACGATGCTACGCGAGTCTTCTGTCATGGCGAATGTTGGTAGCAAAGTGCCGATGTACTACGATGTTCGGCTCCCCGAGATGCGCACCTGATTGGGACAGATGGCTATACTCAACTGGAACAGATACGATCCAGATCAACCTCCCAAATCGATGATGTTGTTCCCAAACGGTCGACTCGGCCCCTCGTCAAGTTTGGTATGTCACGAATCCGTATAGTGAGCGTCGAGTCTCAGGTCAAGTCAGCCTGACAATCTCCTTCGGTTCCGCTTGTGTAGGTCGAATCAGCTCGACAATTGATTCTGACCAATCGCTTTCAACACTCATGAACATCGGGGATCGCACTGGTGAACTTACATCACCCTACGGCGACGCTCCCCTGATCAGTCGACACTTAAAAATTGCGAAACGAAAAAACAGATCACAGTCGAGATATCCTGCCAACATGCGTGCGTAAATCGATTTATATACAAACCGCCTGGAGCTCTTTGCTTTACCGGCAAAAGGGCAAGTAAACACATGTTGAAAACTTGCCTATTGCATCTCCGCATCATAGGAACAGCACTCGCTCACTCGACGGGAGAACTTGAACCGGCGAGCTCGAGGTCTAGCTGCTCGAAGAGGAGGCCGTCGGACGTCACAGGACGAGATCTTTCAGCCACCTCAGCTCGGGCTTCGATATCGTTCTATTTTTCATTCGAGAGTCCGTTCTGAGGGCTCCTTCAGTTGATAGTACGACAATCCCCAACTTCAGCCAAAATGAACAACCAAGTCTGTCCTCAATGCCCTGGCGCAATCCGGCTGATCCAGGGCGACGATTCGTTCCCCGTCTGCGCAAAGTGTGGATACACCTCCTCTGTCGCCACCACCTTTTTCGATGAGAGAGACGAGATGATGGAACAGCTTGATGTGGCGGAGAGGTATTCAGGACTGTTGAGGGACAACACCTTGGGTGGAGCTAGGGTGTTGAGAGACAGGCAAGGGCGAGCGTTTCAAGGACAGAACAATTTGAAGCGGCAACTAGCAGAGCTCAAGCGGAGGGTGAGTCCCGATTGCACAGGCGAATTACGGAAGTATCCAAGATGTACTGAAACCTGACTCTTTGACTTGAATAGCAAGCTATGAAGGAATGGGTAAACCATCTCACTAAGACCAAGTTGAACTTGAACGACTTTATCGCTGCTCGAGCTATGCACATTGCCGATACCATCATCGACGGCTTGAAACGGCAGCGACATGGGATCGGGAATCATTATATCGCTGCATCTTGCATCATGATATGCGCTTTGGATGCCAACAAAGTTATCAACGAGATGGAAATGGCCGTGAGTCTGGATGGGAGATGTTTGGATTCGAGCGCAACGTCGAGCTGACCTCCTGCCCTTCTACGCGCTCTTTCACAACAGGCTTCTGCTAGTCTAGACCTCGATAAACTCAAGGAGATTCTGGCATTTTGCCGCAAAGAGCTCAACCTCAACTATAACTCTTCCATCCAGCCTGCAAGCTACATTGAAACGCTTCTACGACACGTCAAGGCTATCGTTGAAACGCCAGACGAGTCCAGGCTGCACAACAAGTCGCTGCAGTATCCCGACGAAGTGGCTGCATTCCTACACGCATGCCACCCGTCGCTGCTAGAGATTAGGAAGATGGCGACGGATCTGGGCGAAATGGCAGCGTCACTGTCCCTCAGCTATGCGAGGAACCCCGGAATCTCAGCCGCGAGCATCGTCTACGCTGCAATGGAAGGGGTGTCAGGAAGATATCTCTCGCTCAACGGTGCGATCTTTGCCGAATTCGCCGCCTCGCTTCCAAAGGCATCTACATTCACCATCCGGGAGAGGTACCTCGAGATCATTAGTGTGGTCTTTGATCTTGGTCGATACCTGGTCGATATCGGTCATCCCGTACATCACATTCCTGCGTGGCGTCAAATGGCCACGAGACCGCCACCCCGGCGCCATCTTTTCACGGCGATCTTGCCCTCGGTAGTCCATCACTGGAAAGAGCTGTTTGCAGTCCATCAGGCACGCGGTGCTGTTCCTATCCAAGCCACGGGGAAGGATTTGAAGAACGGGAAAGAATTATGGGGTTTACTGTTCCCGGACAGAGAGTATCCCGGTGGACCGCAAAAGAAAAAGGCGAATGGGGTTCAAGCCTCGCCGCCCGGTACCCCTCAGGACGTTCAAGAAGAAGGATCTGATACCAATTCACGCGAAACGTCTCCCGCTTTGTCCGATGTCGCTTCGGCGGGAGCATCGAGTACCAGGAAACGCAAACGTGACGAAAACTTCGATGAGCTTGAAGACCTCGACGAGGTTCCCAACTCCCGAGCTCGTATCCGAAAAGCACTTACGCCCGAGCAGATCGCAAGAAAACAACTCAAAAGCAAAGAATATCGAGCCAGAGTCAGAGCAGAAAAATACCTCAGACCCTCCATCATTGAATTGACTCCCGCGGCTCCTAGTGAAGCCCCTTCCCTTGTCGCTGGCAGTCCCGTCAGCCGTACTTCTCAACCGACAACGACTGGCAATTGGAACGCACATCGAGATATTTTCCTCGAGAACCGAAGACTATACGAGCGCAGACGAGTCGGAAATGGCCGTCAAGGCTTTACGCGTAGCCCTTTGGTAACTCGGTTTCTGAAACAATGGCAAAAGGATCACGCAACAAGGAGCGAGTCCGCCGCTCCGTCTGCCAAAGCTGCGGTTAGAGCAAGTACGCATGCCTCGTACCTGAAAGCGTTGCTCTTGTCGGGAGCACCGCCGAGTGCAATAGCCTCCGAATGGTTTCCCAGCTCCGTCTTGACAGCGAAATTACTGCTGTCTCAGAACCCAGACCTTCACAACGTTTCTGACGAGGACTTGTGGGACGAAGGGGAGCTTGACGGGTATGTATGTACGCAGGACGAAATCGAGTCGAGGCAACGGCAATGGCACGAGGAAGGCAACGATACCTACCTCGCTGTCCTGGCCGAGAAGCGTGCGGCAAGGCTCTCGAACGAACAGAAACGGCTTTTGCAAGAGCGAGGAGAGGCTCAAGCACAGATGGAGGCGGGTCTCACTGCAATGTCGGATGCTTTCAAGGACGACGACGAGGAGTTCCTTACCTATCAGCAATCGGCAGAAGGCGTCTTTTCGCACGCCAACGTTGATTTCTATTCGGGCGGCGGACCTCTTGATTTTGACGTAGAGTCCGGTTCAGACAAGGAAGAGAATGATGACGACCATAACGACAACCAGCTCGTCGCTGTAGACGAGTCTGAGAACGAAAAATAATCCGGATCAGAGACTAGCTATGTATCAAATTATGAAGTGATTGGGGTCGTGCTCTTTTGGAGTCCTACACAAAAAGAGCGCCGAGATGCGAGGAAATGCTGTGTACAACTTTGTATGACTCGACATTAGGAACTCTCATGATTGATAATATGCTCGGCTTCGTCGAGTGCGTGATTCGGACCGCTGTACGCCGGGTGAGGGATTCTTGGAGGGAGGAGCCGGCAGTTCACCGGTGGCGCTCGTCGAGAGCATGCTCAAAAATCCACCTCCGTCTGTCAGAGATGCAGGTGAGATAAGGCCAAGCTGATTGGCACTCCGTTTCTTGGTAATGGTACGTGGCTCCAGAGTACCACCGCTGACCTGCAGCGTGTCATGAGAAATGTTGGTAGCGTCTGGCGTCTGGATGGCGGTGGTGTCTTGCGAGGTAACGCTCTCATCAGCGGTCGAGCTGGGCATCGAAGAAGGTGCTGCCACGACTGTGTTGCCCGTCAAGGCTTGTATTCTGCGACCCAGCGTCTTGACGACAGTCGAAGTGGGCCAGTAAGAGCCGTATTGTACTGCCGGTGGTGCTTCAATTCGACCTGCAGGGATCTCTATGCCATGATGTTGAAATGTGGTCCTGATCGAGGAATCCGAAAGACCTCTGGGCCGAAGCGTTCGCTCGAGCAGTGGAGGTTGATAATCATCGCCTCGTCGATCGATGCCGTCATCGTCAATCACAGCATCCACAACAGTAGACAGCTGACGTCGATGTCGCCCAGAACCATGACGACCACCGATTGTCTGGCTCGAGCGTGGAATGATGCCTTGGCGGTCATCGAGAACCGACGATCCGCCTGCAAAGATCCCGTAGAAGCTTTGCCTGTTCGCCATCTGGGGTGGACCTCGACTCGAGCCGTCTCCGAGTGGAATCGAGGGTGTTCTTGTAGATGGTCCAGCGCTAGTTTGGCGGCTCACTCCTGACATCTTGGTCAAGGTATCGACTGGTGAAGCTGGAAGATTTTCCAAGTGATCGGCATTGTGAGCGGGCAAGGCTGCAGTGGCTCGCCGGATCTGACCAGAGCTGGCAAACTCGACGCTGACTTGAGTCGTCGTTGCCGAGGTCGACGGCATCAGTTTGGCTGACGACCTGATCGATGGTGGTTGTAAGAGGGTCTTGTCCGACGATCGTTTACCTGGTGGTTCGGTCGAAGGAGCCGCAAACAACTTGGTGATGGGCGCCGCGATCCATCCCAGCCCACCCGTACTTTTGACCGCCTTGCCTCGGCCTCTTGCCTCTTCCTCCTCGGCTTGAAGCGCTTCTTGTCGTTTCCTGAGCTCGACAGCCAAGGCTGGGTTGACGGTGACGTCGTTGACGATACCTCGAAGCTCGATGAGTTCACCAAAGATCTCCTTGAACAGTTTGAGAAGCAATTGGAAATCTTTTTTCGTAATCATGCTGTCGTGCAGAGGGTGTTGAGTCCGGCTGACACGTCGTTCCTCCTCCATGACGTTTCGGAAATGCATCCTCATCTCCCCAATCTCATTCGTGAGGGCCTTCATCTCGCCTCGACTCAGATGACCCACATCGCCTCCAGCCAGGTGATGCTTCTTGAGACGTCGAGTGAGGTTTGGCACGTCGGCTTGTCTCAGTCGAATCAGGATCTTGGAAACGTGGTCGACGAGCAGCAACAATGCCCCGGTTCTTGCCTCGACAGAGCCTTCCCGCGGCGTCTGAGCGTGGTTATAAGGACTGGCAGGAGAGAAGGGTGATGGCATCTGTGGAGTTGTGCGGGAAGACGATCCGGGCGTTTCTTCCTCGAACCCGAGTCCACCCAAAGTCAACCTGATCTCTGCGTCCCGGATGGGTCGAGGTGTCGATTCGGTGGGAAATGGGTCAGTTTGTGTGGACTTTGACTCGCTCATGCCCGATCGTGATACCGCGGTGGTGTTGACCGGGGGGTGCTCAGAATCGTCGGTTCGATCCCCTTCTGCCATTCCCGAGGAATCTCCTTCGACCATACTGTCGTGTTCGGAGGACGCAAAGGAAAAGTCTCGATTGATCAAGGGGGAGGTTGGGGCACGACACGTCGGTGATTGGTAGTACCGAGACATTCGTCTTCTCTGTCTCGTCGTCGCAGCCGGCTCCGTTTCGGCTGGCTTGGCAGGGGTCTCGGACTGATCGATCGTATCATGACCGGTCTCGGCGATACTATCGACCGTTTGTCCACTCTGTGATAAGTATGAAGTAAGCGCGCTTTCCTCAAGTCGCCCACGACATCCACTCACCGAGACCTTGCGATATCCTCTCGAACGATCCACGCTCATGCTCCGTTTGACCCCGTTCAAGCTATAGCCCACTGAAGATCCACCCCCAGGTGCGCCCATTAAGGTCGTCCTCGGGCTTGTTGTCATCATATCTGAGCCAGACCCAGACCCCGATCTCGATCCCGGTATCCTCGTCGTCGTCTGCGGAGCCACCCTATCCGGCTGTGGCCAGACCGGTACCCCATCTGCATCCCTGACCAAGGAATCCCAGTTGGTACCCGATCCTCCCGCTGCTGCTCCAGATCCTCCTGCATATGACCCTCTGACGGAGACGGACGATCGCTTGGATGGATCCGACATGTTGGACCGGAACGAAGGCGTCAAGGAGAACTGCCGGTGATGATGATCGAATCGACCGGGTCCATCGTCGATATTAGGCGAAGCAGATGCAGAGAGTGATTGTAATCCGCCCGGAGGTGCTGCGGGCATGGTGGACGACGACGAAGGTCCCGCATGGGTGTATCGGGAAGAGACCGATAGACTCAAGCTCAACGGTCTCAGACGAGATTTCCCTTCCGATGGTTGTCCCGATGGCCCAGGAGGGGTCGAAGCGTCATCATCCATTCTCCCCCTGACCGTCTCGATGGCGTTCTCCGAGCGATACCTCCCCCAAGCCCACGCTGGGTGTCGATACGACCGGATGGTCAAGGGATCCTCTCCGGTCGAGGACGATGGCTCACAGGGCGCGGTTTCCGAGCCGACCGACCCTGATCCCGTCCACGACCCCGATCGATAACCCAGGCTCATTCGTTTCCTCCTCTTGATGTCGTCCGAAGTCGGGCCTGGCAACCCGGCAGTGCTCGTCTCGGTGTTCGATCCGGTCGTCACGATGGGCGATGACGATTCACGCTCGACCCGTTCCAATCGATGCTTCAACAAAGCGTTCTCCTGGACCAACTCCCTGACCATCTTCTCCCTCTCCAACGCCTCGGCTTTCAAACCCTCCAACCTCTCCTCCTCTCCCACCTCAGCCACCTCACCAACCTTCACCTCCCCCACACGCCTCATCTCAACCCTCCTCAACCTCCCCTTCATCCTCTCCACCTCCCGCCTCCCCTCCTCCAA
>Ga0308160_10006307_pt1 | contig 12119 bp, 9 predicted proteins | sample PhyFR1_FD_201036 | JGI IMG/M metagenome (GOLD analysis project Ga0308160, IMG submission 201036) | Phyllosphere microbial communities from UC Gill Tract Community Farm, Albany, California, United States - DLSLF.R1 | ecosystem: Host-associated > Plants > Phyllosphere > Unclassified | place: USA... | reverse complement strand
CGCCTCTGGGCAGCACGGGTTACCTCTCGCAGAGTCGGCCGCTCGAGGACCTTCGACTTGAGAAGGTCGGCTTGCGCTCCCGTTGACCGCAGAGATGCTCGCGGGCTGTTCGTGCGCCACTGCAAGCAAGCTTGGGCCCATATGCACAGGTCGGGGAAGTCGAGCCAGCTCCTGCGCCGGCGTACGCTGCGAGCCCTGACGAAGAAAGCTGCTGCTCGGCCCGACCGCCTTTTGGGCTCTCACCTCTTCTTCTGTCGTCGCGCGCGATCCAGCACCTCTCCAGAACGTAGTGGATGAGAGTGTGCAAGCGAAAGAGATGGAAGAGGCTCTACTTGCACGCCGGATCTAGCTCAAGAGCAGCTACAAAAAGTATCAAACATCCGCCTACCGCCGCCGCCAGCTCCCAGCTTGCCTCGCCCAGCAGACCGACTCACTCCTTGGACACGTCGCCGTCAACCGCTGTGACGGTAGCCGTCGCGTCGGCCTTGTCGCGCTTCTCGAGGTGCGCACCGCCTTCGACCGACTCGGCGGCGATGGTCGGCCCGGCCTTGTCGCCATCGAACAAGGTCGAGATCTCCTCGAGCGTCAAGCCAGACGTCCTGCAGAGGGAAGAAAAGTCAGCGCAAGCACGAGAGGTCAAGCTGCAGAGGCGCTTCGAGCCGATCTGGGAGAGGGGTTCCGAGCGAGGGAAGAGGACGCACTCGACGCAGAGGTAGTACATGCCGACGAGCTGCGCGGTGAGGATGCACGTGTAGACGATGTACTGCAAGGAGGGTAGGGTGAGCAGCTGTCGAGACAAGGAGGCCCGAGCGAGGGAAGCGAAGCGGCGCTCACGTATTCTGCGGACGGCGAGCGCGCAGAGTGTCAGCTTCTCGGGCTCGCAGGCAGTCGGGGACGTCGACGAGCACTCGAAGCAGGAAGAGCTGGACGCACTGTAGCCGATGGCGTTGAGCGCGATCGAGTTGACGTCTGCGCGAGCGAGCAGCTCAGTGTCAGGACGACGAGAAGCAGGGTGCCAGCGCGAGGCGAGCTGCACGACTCACAGGCGTTGAAGATGCTGATGAGCTTGTTGACGACGCCCCAGAGGCCCATGCCCTTGGCGCGGGTCGCGTAAGAGAGGCACTCGGTCTGGTACGAGACTGGGTCCGTGCACGCTTCGTCAGCACGGCGACGACTCGCTCGTGCGAGGAGAGAGCAGCACGCACAGAAGAGCGGGCCGCAGACGAGGAAGAAGACGAGGTCGTAGAAGAAGAGGAAGGCGACGTTGGCCTGCAAATAAGGACGAGAGGATCAGCAGCAGCTCGAGGAGAAGAGCCGCGTCGAGAGGAGAGACGAGGACGCACCACTCCTGCAGACCTGGCGCCCGTGAGCTGGTACCTCGCCGCCGTGATCGTGAAGCAGATGTTGACGAGAATGAGCGCCGACCAGGAGGTCAAGAGGAGCGTGCGACGCCGGACCCGGTTGACGATCCACACGCCCCCGATCGCCGCAAAGTAAACGACGCCGGTCAGGCCGGCGTTGATGCCCGTCTGCCGAGTCGCACCAGTGATGCCGACTTGGTCGAGGATGTTCGTGTAGTAGCTGCGAGGCGAGAGCAGGGTCAGCTCGAGCCGGCCGATCGCAAACGAGAGGAGAGAGCGAGACGCACTACTGGATAATGGCGGTCCCAGACAGGTTCTGGCAGCTGACTGCAGGCATCTGGGATGTCAGACTGTCGCGCAAGGGAGCGAGGGATGAAAGGAGGCGAGGAAGGGAACGCACCGATGAGGAGGACGATGTACATCCGGTGGCGGTTGGCGGGCGAGCGCACGATCTCCTTCCAGCTCGACTGCCGCAGCTCCTTCTCCTTGCGCAACGTCTCCTTCTGCGAGCGAGAGAGAGGCAGTTGTGAGCGAGAGAGTCGGCAGGCGAGAGGGGAAAGGCGAGAGGCAAGGGGGAGAGGCTCGAGAGACGCACCATCTCCTCGAACTCGAACAGCACCAGCTCGTCATGCGGGTTGCCGCCGCCGTGGTACCTGCAGGCGAGAAGCGAGTCAGCAAGAGAGCTTCCTCGAGAACTCGAGAGGGTTCGAGCGAGGCCGCGCCGAGAGGAAAGAGCAGGACGCACTTGACGAGAAAGTCGAGCGCTTCCTGCTCACGGCCCTTGGACATGAGGAACCTCGGCGTCTCGGGCACGAACTGGATGGCGATGAGGAGGTAGAGCGCGGGCGCGATCTGGACGATGTAGGGGATCCGCCAGCTCCAATTGCTCTGCGCACGTCGGTGAGGACGACGTCAGCTCGAGCCTGACGACCAGGGCGATCGGTGAAGGGACGCACACTGATGTAGCTGCAGCCGAACGTGAGCCACGCCGAGATGAAGCCGCCGAGCGCATAGTTGGTGTTGAAGAGGCCGGCGGCGACGACTCGATGGCTCGGGTGAGGCAGCTCCTGGAGCATGATTGGCGAGATCATGAGGCAGAAGGCGAGGCCCGAGCCGAAGATGATGCGCGAGACGATGAAGAGCGGGTACTGCACAAGCAGGCCGAGTCAGCTCAGCTCGAGCGAGGAAGGAGCGCAAGAGGGAGAGCGAGAGGAAGGGCACGCACCCCGGACGCGCTCGTGAGGCCTGCGCAGCTGCCGATGGTCGTCGCGAGAAGAGCCGTGAGGGCGCTGTAGCGCACGCACCACTTGCGGCCCCAGCGGTCGGCGACCCAGGTGGCGAACGGCGCAGTGCAGAGACCGGCGATGAAGGACGCGGCGTTGAGGAGGCCGATCGAGCTCGAAGAAGGGTATCCGAGTGCTGCGTGCCAGGCGGGGTAGGCCTGGAATGAGCCCACGAGCGCGTCGTCGAAACCGTTGAGAGCTGCGAGCGGGCGCGCGCATCAGCACTTGCGTGACTCAGCGCTCGTCCAAGCGGATTTGGACGTACCTTGGCCCACGAAGACGACCGAGACCTGCAAGCAAAGTCAGGAGGAGGATCAGAAGGTGCATCGGCGCGAGGCTGGGCGAGCAAGAGAGGAGGGAACGCACGAAGAAGTTGAGGCGCACGAGCCCGGGAACGCTCCACCACCGCGGCGCGTCTGGACCGTGAAGTACGTTCGAGATGTGCTCGTACTGGCCGCGCTGGCTGGACATGGCGCTCGCAGGTGCCGCCGGTCGACCGGTGGAGGTGGGGAACGGCTAGCGCGGTGATGAGGATGGAGGGACGAAGGGCTCGAGTTGGGGGGTCGGGGAGACCGCCTGGGAGCGGTGTACGGACGCCGAGATGAAGCTAGAAGTATGTCGAGCGGCGCAAGAGAGCGTACGTATCGAGGCTGAACAGCGAGCAGTGGAAGGCGAACCCGCTCGGCCGGGCCTTTGTGCTCGAGCTGCCCCGGCTCCGCGTTGCGCTCGTTCCGGGGCTCAAGATAGACTTTGCCGACTCGGCTTCATCGCCGCAGACTCGTCGAGGGCTCAATCGGTAGCGCCTCGCACTGTATCAAGCCGCGATACTGAGGGGAGGAGGACGACGAGCACGGGCAGCTCTCGAGCGCGAGGACAGCTCGTTCGGGCGTACCAGAGTCGCTTGCTCTTGGTTCAGCGAGCTTTCAGCCGGATGCTCAGCGCAGCTGCCGGCCAAAGTGCGACCCTGCGAGCGAGAAATCGAGCCGATAAGGCGCGCGGTCGAGCCGCCTCAAGAGCGGGTTGCAGGGGACGCGCGCTGCTGCTCTGCAGGCCGACCGGCCGAGAGCGCACAATCCTCAAGTGATTGCATGCCAAAGGTGCGGGGCCAGCGGGACTCGGAACCCGCGGCTCGGACGCCGGCGGCGAGAGGAAGCAGGGTCCGAGCGGCGTCTCTCGAGCTCTGTGCCGCAGCGACGCCAAGCGACGTCGTCCAAGAGAGAACAGGAAGCAAGACGACTGGATGCAACAACACAGAAAAGCTACAGACCTCGTTCAAGCACGACGAAAGCTTCCTCCCCAGCGAGCGCACAACGTCGAGGCGCCTCAACCCGACCGACGTCCCGCCCCGCGCTCGAGCGACCCCTGCTCACTGCCGAGAGGCTCTCGCCCGCCTCGTCCGTGAGCCGACCGGGTCCTGGAAGGCCGGCTCGGCCGGCGCCTCTGCGCCTCCAGCGAGCGCGCGGCGGATCTGCTCGCGCGCGGCCGCTTCGGCGAGGTTGTCGTACACGACGTACAGGCTCTCGTCCTGCGTCGCCTGCGACGGGTCGATCGGGTAGGCGTGACCGGGGACGCGGCTGTTGGGCGCGGCGGCGGCGCTCGTCGATGTGTCGGGGTGGGCGGCGGCGAGAGGCGAGGGCTGCTTCGAGGTCGTGAGGCTGATCGTGCCCGAGCTCTGCGAGGCATGAGCACTGGGTCAGCGTCGACGAAGCGGGGGAGGGCGATCAGAGGTCGAGAGGAAGGAGAGCGCACCTTGCCCCTGCTGAGCGCGGTCCGGTTCCTCGCCCTGCCCGGCTTCTCGGCCTGCGGCGCGCTCGTCTCGCTCAGCTGCGCCAGGAGCCGCGACGTCTGCTCGCGGAGCACGTTGCGGCTCGGGTCCTCGACAGCCGGCGGCGGTCGGTGCTCGGAGCGGAGCGGCGGCAGCTCAAAATCGGACGAGGCGTCGGCCTGCGACGGGTCGGACCGAGGAAGCGGCCGGCGCGGCGACGACGACGTTCCTGCTTGCTCGTCAACGGCTCGCGCCATGTCGGCGTGCCCGTCAAAGCCGCCGAGGTCGCGCGGGTCGTCCTGCTCGACCGCCTGCTGCGGGCCGGGCGACGGCGCGGGCGACGACGGCTCGGTCCTCGCGCCCTCGGGCACGTCGCTCAGGTCGTTCTGCACGTGCCGGCGCGAGCTGACGGTCGGCGAGCCGGCGGGAAGTCGGCGCGGCGCAGGCGAAGTTGGGCTCGGCCGACGGGCCGAGGGCGAGTGCGCTGGCCGCCGGCCGTGTGGCGCCGGGCTCGATGCACCGACAGGTGGTGCGCGTGGTGACGAGGTCGCACCGACAAGGCTCATGCCGGCGTCGAACAGCTGGCCGCCCTTCTTGGCGTCGAACGTGTGCGGGAAGTCCTTCTCCGAGATGCGAGCTTGCGCACGACCGCACTGCGAGCGAGGGAAGCGGAGAGAGTACCTCGTCAGCTCGAGAGCGACGTCGAGCGCAGGAAGAAAGAGGCGGCGAAGAGAGGACGCACCTCCTCGATCCAGCGCGGGTGGACGATGTGGGCGCCGTCGGCCTTGGCGAGCTTGAAATCCCTGAACGACTCGCTCGCCTTGACGCCGGCGAAGACAAAGTGCGTGACCGACTGGCTGTACTGACGAGCGGCGACGCCGCCGAGGTCCTGCACCGTCGAGGCGAGCTCTTGGCGGTTGACCTGCAGGAGGAAGCTCGACCGAGTCAGCTTCGTCCGCGCGGGCACGACGACGACGACGACGACGGCGAGAGGGGAGAGAGCAGACGCACATCGACCTTGCTCGAGAAGAAGACGACGCAGTCGCTGAGCGGGCCCTGCATGCTCTGCTCGCCGACCTCGACCTCGTTCGTGATCTCGGCCGCCGTCCGCCTCGCGCCGGCTCCCTTCGCCGATGCCTCGGCGGCGCCCTCCTCCTCGCGGCCGACTTCCTCGGCCCGCCGCTCAATCATCGCGCGCAGCTCGCCGAGCGAGCACACCGTGAGGCCCCACTCGCGCGCCTTGGCGACCTTGGGGAACTGGGCCGGGTCGAGGTCGTCGAGCCGGAGCGCAGGGTCGTCGTCGAGGGCGCACACGACGAGGTGCGTCGTCGAGCGGTCCATGTAGGGCGAGCAGACGGCGCCGGTGGCGGTGCAGTAGCGGCGCAGGTGGTGCATGGCGGGGTCGTCCTCGGGGCCGAAGCCGGAGAAGTGGGCGCGCACGGCGTCGAGGCCTGCGAGCGCGGGACGAGAAACAACATCAGACACCGCGGTATGAGTGAGCGCGCGATGGAGAGAGAGACGCACCTGGGACGGGGCAGGCGAACGAGATGGGCCGCTCGAGGACGCGATCGGCGGGCTCGAGGAGCTTGTCGTGGAAGATGCAGAGCTCGATCCAGCAGACGGTGAGGATGCGCGGGTCGGCGCTGTTGGCGAAGCGTGGAGGGGGCCTGCGTGAGGTTCAGGAGGCAGGTGAGCCAAGCTCTTGCGGGCGGCGGGCGACGAAAAAGAGAGAGAGGCGGACGCACTCGACGTAGTCGACGATGACAAAGTCGGCCTTGGCGAGCTCGTCGTCGTTGGCGTTGTCGATGCAGACGCCCTGGCACTTGTCGATGGCGTGGCGGATGGCGCTCACACGCGGGCCCTTGAGCTCCATGAGGGCGAACGTCTTGCCGGCGAACATGGGCAGGTAGACCGTGTCCTCGCTCGAGGCGGCCGACGACGACTCGCCGCTGCCCGTCGTCGTCGTCACCTTGTCGTCGGCGGCGAGCGCGAGAGCCGGCGCCGAGTCGAAGAAGGCCGAGTCGTCGTGCCCGGCGTTGCTATCGGACCCCTCGGCGACGGCGGCGCTCCTCGAGGCAGCTGCCGCGGGCAACCGGCGCGCTCGCTCGCCGGCCGGCGCGTGGACGAACGAGCCCTGGCGCGAGCTCGACAGCGCCTTGATGACCGACTTGCTCTTGGGCACGAGCTGCATCTCGACCTGCCCGGGGACGAGCTGCATCGCCATCGCGCCGTCGGCGTCGCCCTCGCGCGCTCGCGCACGTGCAGCGAGCAGCTCGTCGACGCTCTGCAGGCCGGTCGTGTCGGCGTCGGCGAAGCGGCTCGTGTCGCCGCCCGCCGCCGCCGGGAGCTGCGACGCGCCGAACGCCTCGAGGAGCGCCTGCGAGTCGTCCTGCGCCGGGTGCGCCGCCTGCGACGCGCTCGGGAGCAGCTGAGGCACGGTGTCGGCAGCGACGACGCGTCGGCGCTTCTTGAGCACCTTGCCGTGAGCGAGGTCGAAGGCGGGCGGCGCGGCGTCGTCGGCCTGCGCGGCGGCGTCGGTCGAGCCGAGGTTGTCGAGGAGGGACGTGTCGTAGCCCTTGAAGGAGCGGCGAGGCTGGTAGGTGCCGGGGACGGGAACGATCGTGCGGCTCGACGAGGCGACGGGCCCGTCTGCTGCGGGCGCAGGAGCGGGCGGCGCAGGGCGAGTGCGGCCGGCGCTCGGGCGGCATCGAGGCGGCGCGACGTCGACCTGCCACGTGACGTCCTCCTGCGGCTCGTCGGCGCCCGCCTTGTGCTCCCACACCTGGACCCGCTCGCTGCGGATGCCGCCGTACTTGACGGCCTCGCGCGCCCAGCCCTCCCAGACGACGACGATGTCGTCGTGCAGGCAGTGGCGGTTCTTGCGCACGTGGAGGAGCTTGTTCGAGGTCGGCGTCTGCGAGTGCGGCGACGAGGGCGAGGCGACGAGGAGGTGCGTGACGCGGCTGTCGAGCTTGATGGCGATCTTGGCGCCGTACGACGTCAGGAGGCGCTTGATATCCTCCTTGTAATCGCCTGCGAGGGTGAGCAGCGTCAGGTGAGGGCTCCAGCGAGCGGGACGGCAGGGCGGAGAGAGAGAGGACGGACCCTTGGCGAAACCGGTCAGGCAGGCGATGACGCCCGTGAGTGGCGGCATGGCATGGTCGAGCTCGAGCTGTTGCACAGGTAAGGCGTCAGTGTGCGGTCCTGCGCAAGGAGGCGCAGGCTCGAGAGCGAGCGAGGGCGTACCTGGCGAAAGTCGACCTCGTCGCCGCTGACCCATGCATCTCGCACCGCCGGCAGCCACGACGACTTCATGACGTGCATCCTCCTCTGCAGCGCAACCTGTGAAGCAGGCAGGGAGTCAGCGCGAGCCTCAGCGTGCGGGTCGGGGGAGGGGGGAAAGGGGAGGGAGAGGTGGACGCACGTCGTACTTCTTGCCGGCGGGCGAGTCGGTGACGAGGTGGGTCGTGTCCTCCTGCAGGCCGCCGTGCCGCTCTGCGCCGAACGTCTCTGCGAGCGCGAGCAGGTCCTCCTTGCGCCCGTCGCACCCGCTGACCGACACCCGCAGGCCCTCGAGCGGCTTGCGCTCGCCGCGCAGCGCCTCGCGGTAGCCGTACGCCGCCGCCTCGTGCGGGTCGTCGTACTCGCCGGCGTCATCGTCCGACACGCCCGAGTCGGCCTCGTAGGCTGCTGCTGCGGCGGCGGCGGCCGGGTCGCGAGCGGGAGCGGGGCGGAGCGTCATCTTGGGCTGGCGCTTCGAGTTGACCTGCCGCGGGCCCTTCTTGCCGCCTGCGCGGCGGTTGAGCTGCGAGGGGTGCGGCATGGCTGGGGCGCTCGGCGGTCGGTGTGGCCGAGGTGGTGTGCGAGAGAGAGCGAGATGAGGAGCGGAGGCCGCTCGCCGAGGCGCGACTTCGTCGCGTCGAGCTGGCTGCATCCTCTCGCTCGACTTGAGCTTCTTGCTGTGCGGGAGTCTGCTCATAGTCACGGGCAAGCTGTCACAAGCGAGCTCTCCCAACGAGGCGGCTCGAGGCGCTCTCGACTTTCGCTCGCTCAGGCCGACCTCGACGACGACGACGACAGCGCAGCTCGTTCCAGCCCGGCAGTCCATGCAAGGATACACCCTCGACGGCTACGCTCCTGCGCAAATCTCGAGCCGGTCGATCAAGTCGTCGGCGACCGGTTCCGCCGCGTCGAGCGTCAAGTCTGCGTGCACCGCTCTCCCATCAACACCTCGGCCCGCAGAGGCCCACGAGCGCAGGCTCTCGAGCAGAGGAAGAGAGAGAGAGAGGAGGACGCACAGTGGATCCCGTCCATGATCCTCTGGTCGATCGCGTTCGGCCTCGAGTACATCTCGACGTCGACGACCTGCCACCCCTCCTTCCTCGCGACGCGGCCGAGCACGCCGTTCCAGTGCGACAGGCGCGGGCCCGTGCGGCAGTCGTGGTCGTGCAGGAGCTGGTGCTGGACGGGCATGTTGAGGAGGACGAGCTTGGGCGGGGCTGAGGCGGTCGAGGAGGAGGAGGGGGAGGAGGAGGGCGAGGAGGAGCGGCGGCACTGCTCGACGAGGGCGGGGATGGCGGCGAGGCGGGCCTCGAAGAACGAGACGAACTCGGACGTTGCCGGGCAGTTGAATGCGGCCATGTGCGTGCCCTGCGCGCGGTAGAGGACGAGGTCAGCGCGAGGAGGGAGGGCCCGAGCGCGCAGAGGCGGACGCACAGCGCTGACGACGATCGCGTCTAAGCCGTCGACGAGCTCGCACGAGAGGGGCAGGACGAGGAAGGGGTCCCTGCGGGCGAGCGAGGAGCGAGTCAGCCGAATCGTGCGCGGGAAGTCCGGGCGCGGGGAGGACGACGCACCAAAGGAACTCCTGCAGGCGGTCTCGACGTCAGTTCCGCCCCTCACGAAGGCCAAGAGATCGAGAGAGGGTGGGCGACGCACCATGAACAAGCTCCCGACCGTCGCGTTGCGCACCTCGAGCTTGACGCTCGAGCTCGCGACCGCGCCCTCGCCCTCGAGCCGCACCGTGACGATGTCGAACGCGGCCCGTGCATGGCTGTCGCCGACGAACAGCACCCGCTGCTTGTCCTCGCGCGCGACGCACGGCGCATGGTCGGCGAAGCGCGTGCCGGCGTGCGTCCAGGCGCACTCGGCGGGCACGAACGCGTTGTACCCGGTCGAGGTGCGCGAGTGGGTCGACGGGTGGTACGAGTAGGGGAGGGAGAAGGGCGGGTAGAGTTGGTCGATCGGGCGGGTCGGGAGGTATGCGCCGCCGAGGGTGCCTGCTCGGGCGCGCGCGCCGCACGAGGGGAGGTTGGGCCCGGGCTGGAGGGCCGTGCGCGAGAGAGGGAACGCCGGCGGGAGGGAGAAGCCGAGGCGTGGGGCGTAGTGCGTCGCGCAGGTCGGCGCGCAGATGTCGAGCTCGAGCGGGACGGCCGTGAGCGAGGTCATGAGGAGCTCTGGGCGGTGCCGGGTCCCGGCGACGATGTTGTCCTCGCGGAAGGCGTTGTAGTCCTGCGCGCGGGGTTGGACCATCAGCTTCGTTCACCTCGTGCGACCGAGAAGCTGCAGAGACGGCACGCACCTGGTTGGCGTGCGTGACGTTGACCCAGACGGGCCCGGCGTTGGCCAACCGGAACTCGAACTCGTACGCGCACCCGCCGAGGTACCTCGTCGGCGAGTCCATCATGCGCCGTTCTGCGCCATCGACCTGGACGATGAACGCGTCGGGCCCGAGGTGCGCCTTGATCCAGGCGCCGAGGGCGACGTCGGCCGAGGGCTCGACCGCGGCCTCGACGGCGGCGCAGTGCGCCGGGTCGGTGCGCGCGACGGTGAGCGCAAAGGCGTTGCAGACGGTCGTGTCGTAGGTGAGGGAGAGGGAGAAGTCGGGCGACGAGGAGGGGAGGGCGACGGGTGCGCTGAGGTGTCGAGGGTCGAGGAGCGAGGGAGGGAGGGCGAGGTGAGGGTCCGGGCACGAGTAGGGGCGCTCGAGCGCAAGTCGGTACTGTTCCGGGTCGAGCGTCAGTGCTGCACGACGAGGTAGGAGCGGCAGCGACGCACCGGTGAAAGCCACAAGCCCGCCGCGCCGACGAGCCCGACGAGCGCCAGGACCGCCGCTCCAACCCAGCGTGCCCGCCCTCGCTCATCCTGCGCGCCTCAGCACGTCAGCTCCGCACGCACGTACGCACACGACCCAGGCGAAAAGGCCGACGCACCTCGTCCCGCCCTTCCTCGCTCGACCCGCTCCCCATGCTCGTCCAGCTCGCCGCCCTGCCGCGCGCGCCCTTCTCCGGCTCGTCTCGCGCGCCGCCCGCCTGCGCGAGCGGGAGGTAGCCCTCGGCGTGCGCCGCCGTCGAGGTGTGGAGAGGTGGGGCGCGTCGGGTGCTGCGGGCGGGGGAGGGGCGTCAGGGTTGCGCTCGCCGAGGAGGAGGAGGAGGGGAGTCGGAGGGGGACGCACTCGAGTCCAGGATACGCCGGCATGTCGCGAGCTTCTTTCTGTAGGTCGTGCAGAGAGCGAGAAGCACAAGCTAGCTAGCAGGAGCCCCGCCCATCCGCAGCGTCGGCCGCCCATCGCCCCTCCTCCTCCTCGACGCGCCGAGCCGAGCCGGATGTTTACGCTCGTCGCGCCCCGAGCACTGCAGCAGCAAGCAGCGCGTGCATACCTGGAGCGTGCAGGGCATATTGCGCGTGCCTTGGCTCGGCATACGAGAGGATCTGCGCGCCGTGGGAGCCGAGAGCAGGAAGGGGCGATCGGGGGAGCTCGAGGCGAGGCGAGGCCGGCGGCGGCGGCGGGCGCCGGCGGGCGAGTTGAGGGCGGCGGGCGGAGGGTTCGAGGTCGAGAGGTGCTGTGTCGGCGCTGGTGGAGCGCAGCGTGTCGGCGTCGGGCCTCGGGGAGGAGGAGAGGGTCGAGGAGGTGATGAGGGCGCCGCGCTTCGAGCGCTCTGGGCAGCGCGGAGCTGCGCGTGCGGCGAGCGCACTGTGCCCTAGAGCCAGCAGCAGCGAGCTGGGTAGCGCTGGGCTGCGGTGGAGCACTGGGCGAGGGGGAGAGGCGGCTTCGCGGCGAGACGGTCGCTTCCGCCGCCGACACCGGTGCCGGCACCTCGAGCACAGCGAGCTCGTCTCGTGCGCGCCCTTTCTCTCTCCCCGACAGAGCCGCAGACTTGGCAGCAAACCCACTAGGGACGAGCTAGGAGTGGTACACGGTCGGACCTCGTCCGAGCGAAAGAGGGGAAAGGAAGGGCGAGTGGTGCACAACGGACAGGGACGACAAGGCTGGGTACGGTGCGTAGCTCGAAGGGGATATCGTGATGGGTGCGAGGGAGGAAGGGGAGAGGAAGAGCGAGAGAGAGAGAGAGGGACGAGAGGAGGGGCCGACGACGCTCCTCACGACACGACGCAGCGGCAGCACCCGGCGCTCGACGCCGCGTCGAGGTCGTCCTTGTCCTTACCCGTGTCCTTGGGCGGGAGGTGCGGCGGTGCTGGGCGCGAGGCGGCGGCGGCGCCGGGAGGAGCCGAGGTGCGAGCGGGCGAGGTCGGGCGAGGAGGGTACGACGGCGCGCGCTGCGCTGGGCGCGGCGAGGGCGGCGGGTCGAGCGGCGCGGGCGGGGGGTGCGGAGCGTCGACGATGGCCGAGGAAGGAGGAGGCGGCGTGTGCGAGGGTGCGTCGAGACTCGGCGGCGTCGAACCGGGAGGCGCCTGCGCCTGCTCCTGCTC
>Ga0308160_10006306_pt1 | contig 12119 bp, 10 predicted proteins | sample PhyFR1_FD_201036 | JGI IMG/M metagenome (GOLD analysis project Ga0308160, IMG submission 201036) | Phyllosphere microbial communities from UC Gill Tract Community Farm, Albany, California, United States - DLSLF.R1 | ecosystem: Host-associated > Plants > Phyllosphere > Unclassified | place: USA... | reverse complement strand
CGCAGGGGCCGCTGGCCTTCGTGCGCGTGTATGCCGGCACCTTGCGCGTCGGCGACATGGTGTGGACGTCGCAGGCGCGGCGCTTGCGCCGGGTCGGGCGGCTGGCGGTGGTGCAGGCGCAGCGCACTCACGACGTAACGCAGGCGGTTGCTGGCGAGATCGTGGCCATCCTCGGCTGGAAGGACGCGGCCAGCGGCGAGACGCTCAGCGGCGGCGATCAGCGCTGGGTGCTGGAAAGCATCCGCACCCAGCCGCCGGTGCTGGCATGGCGGCTGGGCGCGGCCAATGCCGCGGAACTGGTGCGGATGGGGCAGGGACTGGCGCGGCTGGCGCAGGAGGATCCCTCGTTCCGCGTCGACAGCGATGCCGAGACCGGCGAAACCCTGGTCTGGGGCATGGGCGAGCTGCACCTGGAGGTCATGGTGGAGCGCCTGCGCAGCGAGTGGCAGGTGGACGTGCGTACCGGCGCGCCGCGCGTGGCCTACCAGGAAACGCTGCGCGCCGCGGCGCTGGGCATGGTCGGACGGCTGTCCAAGCAGAACGGCGGCCATGGCCAGTTCGCGCAGGTGGTGCTGGACCTGGTGCCGCGCACGGATGGCGCGGTGGTCTTCGCCGACCGCAGCCGCGGCGGCGTGGTGCCGAAGGCGTTCGTCGCCGCGACCGAGAAGGGCGTGCGCGCGGCGCTGGCGCAAGGTCCGCGCGGCTACCCGGTGGTCGGCGTGGAGGTGGTGCTGGTCGATGGCCAGGCGCATGCGGTGGATTCGTCGGACATGGCGTTCCAGCGTGCGGCCTCGGAAGCGGTGAAGGCGGCGCTGGCGCAGGCCGGCACGCTGCTGCTGGAGCCGGTGATGGCGTTGGCGATCGATACCCCGGCCGCCAGCGTCGGCGACGTGCTCGGCGATCTGCAGCGGCGCGAAGGACGCGTCGTGGCGATTGCCGAGCGCGGCACCCGCGCCGACGTGGTGGCGCAGGCGCCGCTGGCGCAACTGCAGGCCTACACCACCGCGTTGCGCTCGCTGACCCAGGGGCGCGCGTCGGCGAGCATGACCTTCGACGGCTACGAGGTGGTCAGGGCGGCGTAGTCCGCCGCCTGCGAGAGGCGCTGCACGAGGTCGAGGAGCCGGTTCGCCGGCTCCTTTTTTTTTGCCCGGCGCTTGCGCGCACGCCGCGATCCGGGCTTCATAGGCGCCCCCGATACCGGAGCCGCGCATGCGTCGACTCGTTGCCATCCTTGCCTTCCTGCCTGCGTTCGCCGCGGCGCAGGCGCCGCCGTGCGCGACGCCGCTGCAGGTGGCGCAGCGGCTGTACCAGGCGCGCGATTTCTATCGGCGGCCGCAGAACCTGGACGGGCTGCTGACGCCATCCTTCGCCCACGCGCTCGAGACGGGGCTGGGCTGCACCAAGCGCAAGGTCTTCTGCCGCGGGGACCGCCTGGACTTCGACCCGTGGACCGATGCGCAGGATGGCGCCATCGAGGGCACGCCACGCTTCACCCTGGTGTACGGCGGCTCCCTGGCCACCGTGCTGGAGGTGCGGATGGACTACCGGCTGGCGCTAGGTGGCGCGCGCTGGGTGAAGATCGAACTGCAGCGCCGCGGCAACGGCTGCTGGGCGGTAAGCGACCTGATCTCGCCGGACGGCGACTCGCTGTTCGCGCGGCTGTCCGACACGCAGGAATAAGCGCCGCGCATAAAAAAACCACGCCGACCTGCGTCGGCGTGGTTCGGACGACCTGCTCGCGCCCTGCAGCGGGAGGGTAGGCGCGAAGGCGTCCGCGACTATTGCAGCTTCAGCATCACGATCGCCTTGGCCGGCAGCGCCACCTTCAGCGTGCCGCCCTGCAGGCTGGCGCCGCCGAATGCGGCGGGCTTCACCGCCTGCGGCTGTTCGAAGGTGTTGAGCGAGGTGATCTTCGGCGCGGTGAGGATCTGTCCGCTGACGCCGCTGGCCTGTACGCCGTCCACGCTCACCACCACCTCGGCAGCGCGGTTCGGGTCCAGGTTGGTCAGCGCCACATAGACGTGGCCGTCCTTTGCCTTGACCGCCGAACCGTGCACCGACGGCACCGTGTACTCGCCGTGCTTGTAGTCGGGCGCCTTGATCTGCAGCGGCAGCGCGGTCGCGTCCTGGTACGGCTTGTACATCGCGAACACGTGGTAGGTCGGGGTCAGCAGCATCTTGTCGCCGTCGGTGAGGATCATCGCCTGCAGCACGTTGATCATCTGCGCGATGTTGGCCATGCGCACGCGGTCGGCGTGCTGGACGAAGATGTCCAGGTTGAGCGAGGCCACCAGCGCGTCGCGCAGCGTGTTCTGCTGGTGCAGGAAGCCCGGATTGACGTTGGGCAGGCCGCCGTACCAGGTGCCCCATTCGTCCACCACCAGTGCGACCTTCTTGCCCGGGTCGTACTTGTCCATGATCGCGCTGTGCTTGCTGATCAGCTCGTCCATCACCAGCGTGCGCGACAGCGTCTCGATCCACGCGGTCTCGTCGAAATCGGTGGACGAGGCGCGCGGCGGCCAGCCGCCGGGGACGGTGTAGTAGTGCAGGCTCATACCGTCCATGTGCTTGGTGGCCTCGCGCATCATCACCTCGGTCCAGTGATAATCGCCCTCGTTGGGGCCGGGCGCGATCTTCATGATCTTCTGGTCGGCCGGCGCCTTGACGAAGGTCTGGTAGCGGCGATACACGTCGGCGGCGTATTCCACCCGCATGTTGCCGCCGCAGCCCCACAGCTCGTTGCCGACACCGAAGTACGGCACCTTCCACGGCGCCTGGCGGCCATTGCTGCGGCGCTGGTTGGCCAGCGTGGACTTGGTCGGCGCGGTCATGTACTCGACCCATTGCGCCATCTCGTCCGGCGCGGCGTCGCCGACGTTGCCGGCCACATAGGCCTGGGTGCCGAGCAGCTCGGTGAAGTCCATGAACTCATGGGTGCCGAAGCTGTTGGGTTCCTCGACGCCGCCCCAGTGCGTGTTGATGCTGGTCGGGCGCTTGGCGCGCGGACCGATGCCGTCGCGCCAGTGGTATTCGTCGGCGAAGCAGCCGCCGGGCCAGCGGATGTTGGGCACGTCCAGCGCCTTCAGCGCCGCGACCACGTCGTTCCGGTAGCCGCGGGTGTTGGGGATCTTCGAATCCGGCCCGACCCACACGCCGCCGTAGATGCCGTTGCCCAGGTGTTCGGCGAACTGGCCGAACAGGTTGCGCGAGACCAGCGCGCCCGGCTGGTCGGCATGCAGCGTGCCGCGCACCGCGACGTCGGCGGCCTGCGCCAGGCCGGCGCCGAATGTCAGCGCGGCTGCGGCGGCGGCCAGCGGCAGGCGTCGCCGCCAGCGCAGCGCGGCGTTCTTCAGTGAGCGGGTCGAGAGCATCGTGGGTCTCCTGGGTGGTTGGGGCGGCGGTTCCCCGCAAGGACGCCTTGTCGGTGAAGGGCGGCACTCGCCGCGTGCGGCGCATGCAGTGGGACAACGGGGCCTGGCGTACGCGTAGCGAACAACGACGGTGGCTGCTGGCAGGGCGCGGCACGGTGGCGGAGGTATCGGTGCAGATCGCAATCCTTGTGACCGGTGACGGTGCGGCGGCACGGCAGTGGGTCCCCGGCCGCGGTTCGAGCATAGGCAGGCCGGCAGGTTGCGACCAATCACTTAAATCCTCGCTGCTATAGCCGATTCGCATTGCTGGTGCGGCTGTCCGGCGTCGTGCATTGCCGATGCGCTCCCCGATGCGCGCATCGAGGATAGGCGAGCGACCTATAGCGGACCAATGATTTAAATCGGCGTAGCGATATGGGGATTGCAATGATGCGATGCCGCAGATCGCATGCGTGGACTGCGGCATCGCACGCGCTTGGCAGTGGCGCGCGATCGCGGCTGCAAGCGCGCGGCGTGGTGCATCGATGCACCAACGTGCGTAGCGATGGCCTGCGGCCGGCCGTGCTGGTTATGCTGCGCGGCAAGCGTGGACTCCGCACGCGCCCAACAAGGACCCGCATGTCATCGATCTTCGGCCAGCTTCCCGACGGTACCGCCATCCAACGTGTGCTCCTGGACAGCGGCGCCGGCTTGCGCGCGGAAATGCTGACCTACGGCGGCCTGCTGCGCAGCCTCAGCCTGGACACCGCGCGCGGCCGCACCGAACTGGTCCTCGGGCTGCCGACGCTGGACGCGTACCTGCACGACCCGGCCTATCTCGGCGTGCTGGTCGGCCGCTTCGGCAACCGCATCGCCGGCTCGGCATTCAGTGTGGACGGGCAGCGCTACGCGGTCGCCGCCAACGAAGGCGCCAATCATCTGCATGGCGGCACGAGCGGATTCGGGCGCCGGGTGTGGTCGGTGCAGGCGCAGTCCGAACGCGGCCTGCAGCTGCGCTACGACTCGCCGGCCGGCGAGGAAGGCTATCCGGGCAACGTGCAGGTCAGCGCCGAGTTCAGCGTGCATGGGCGCACCCTGGAACTGCAGTTCGCTGCGCAGACCGATGCGCCGACCCCGCTCAATCTCACCCATCATCCGTATTTCAACCTGGCAGGCGATGCCGGCGTGGCGGCCGCCGCGCAGTGGCTGCGGGTGCCGGCCGACCGCTACCTGCCGGTGGCCGACGCGGCGCTGCTGCCGACCGGCGAGGTCGCCGCGGTGGCCGGCACGCCGTTCGACTTCCGCAACCCGCGCGCGATCGCCGACAAGGACGCCGCGGCCGATCCGCAGCTGCGCCTGAGCGGCGGCTACGACCATTGCCTGGTGCTGGCCGATCCGCGCGACTGCAGCGCCATCCTGTATTCGCCGCACAGCGGCGTGGCCATGCGCATCGCCAGCGCGATGCCGGCGCTGCAACTGTACGAAGGGCACTGGCTGGACCGCCAGCATCCGGGCCTGGGCCGCGGCGTGTGCCTGGAGCCGCAGGGCTATCCGGATGCGCCGAACCAGCCGGGCTTCCCCGACACCATCCTGCGTCCCGGCCAGGTCTACCGGCACCGCATCGAATACCGCTTCGCCGAGGTCGGCGCCAATGCCGATTGGGCCGCGGTGGAGGCGGCATTGGCCGAGTGAGATGCGACGCGGATCGCTGCCGGCAGCGATCGCGCTTCCCGTAGGAGCGGCTTCAGCCGCGACAGATCGTTTCCGCAGCCGACGCCATTTCCTCGGCGCCGGCGTCGCGGCTGAAGCCGCTCCTACAGGGGATGCATGGCGATCCCCAATGCCGACGCGCAACCGCTACTGCGGATGCCCGAGCACCAGTTCGATGACGAACTTGCTGCCGAAGAACGCCAGCAGCAGCAACAGCATCGCCGCCAGCGTCCAGTGCACCGCCTTGATCCCGCGCCAGCCGTAGCGCCAGCGGCCGAACAGCAGCGCGCCGAACACGATCCACGACAGCACGCTGAGCACGGTCTTCTGCACAAGCCGCTGCGCCAGGAAATCCTGCACGAACAGCACCCCGGTCAGCAGGGTCAGGGTCAGCAGGATGAAACCGACCACGATGGTGCGGAACAGCAGCGTCTCCAGCGCGGTCAGCGGCGGCAGCGCACGCAGCCACGGATGGAAGTCGCGACGGCGCAGCGCGCGCTCCTGCAGCCACAGCATCACCGCCAGCAGCGCGGCGATGCCCAGCGTGGCATAGGCGAGCAGCGCCATCCATGCATGCAACTGCAGCCGCCAGTCCAGGACCGGCGCCGGCTCGTGGCCGTGCGAGTGGTAGGCCAGCAGCAGCGCCGCCGACAGCGGGAACACCACCACGCCCAGCGCCGCCATGCGCCCGCTGGCGCCGACCAGCGCGGTCATCAGCGCCATGCCCAGGCTGACCAGCGACAGCGCGGCGAAGAAGTGCATGTCCGGCCCGCCCGCGGTGTGCAGCGCCACCTGTACGTGGTAACCCGCATGCAGCGTCACCGCCGGCAGCGCCGCCCACAGCCAGGCGCGGCTGCGCTCGACCCGGTCGCGCACCACCGAGCCGACCAGCAGGCCGGTGGCAGTCAGGTACAGCAGGGTCGCGACGAGGATGAAGAACATCGCGCCAGTTTCGCATATCGGGCCTGCGCTCGTGGCGGCAGCCCGGTCAGTCGGACGCCCCCGTTCGCGCCGCGCCCACGACAGCGCGCCATGCGGCTGCGGCATCGGCGGCACCAGGAGCAAGCCGGCAGGCAGGGGCGCCAGGGCGGGCGCCGGCCTGCCGATGCGGCTTCGGGCCCGCGTCGGGACCGGCTCCGGGATCGCCGGCCGGCGCGGCTATAATCGACGACTGTTTCCCGTCTGCGACCCGCCCGCATGTTCGAATCCCTCACCCAACGCCTCTCCGGCACCATGCAGCGCCTGCGCGGCCGCGGCCGCCTGACCGAGGAGAACATCCGCGAAGCCACCCGCGAAGTGCGCATCGCGCTGCTCGAGGCCGACGTCGCGTTGCCGGTGGTGCAGGCCCTGATCGAGCGCATCAAGGTGCGCGCGGTCGGCCAGGAAGTGCTCAAGAGCCTGACCCCGGGCCAGGCGCTGATCAAGGTCGTGCGCGATGAGCTGACCACGGTGATGGGTTCGGCCGCCAGCGACCTCAACCTGAACGTGCCGGCGCCGGCGATCGTGCTGATGGCCGGCCTGCAGGGCGCGGGCAAGACCACCACGGTCGGCAAGCTGGCCAAGCACCTGAAGGAAAAGCGCAAGAAGAAGGTGATGGTGGTCTCGGCCGACGTCTACCGTCCGGCGGCGATCGAGCAGCTCAAGACCCTGGCCGAACAGGTCGGGGTGCTGTTCTTCCCGTCCGAGGCCTCGCAGCAGCCGGTGGACATCGTCCGCGCCGCGATCGCCGACGCGCGCAAGTCCTTCGTCGATGTGCTGCTGGTCGACACCGCAGGCCGCCTCGCCATCGACGAAGCGATGATGACCGAGATCAAGGCGCTGCACGCCGCGATCAACCCGGCCGAAACCCTGTTCGTGGTCGATGCGATGACCGGCCAGGACGCGGCCAACACCGCCAAGGCGTTCAGCGAAGCGCTGCCGCTGACCGGCGTGGTGCTGACCAAGACCGATGGCGACGCCCGCGGCGGCGCCGCGCTGAGCGTGCGCTACATCACCGGCAAGCCGATCAAGTTCATCGGCGTGGGCGAGAAGCCCGACGGCCTGGACGTGTTCCATCCCGACCGCCTGGCCAGCCGCATCCTGGACATGGGCGACGTGCTGTCGCTGGTCGAGCAGGTCGAGCACCAGGTCGACAAGGACAAGGCGCAGAAGCTCGCCGAGAAGGTCGCCAAGGGCAAGAAGTTCGACCTCAACGACATGCGCGACCAGCTCGAGCAGATGCAGAACATGGGCGGCATTTCCGGGCTGATGGACAAGCTGCCGGGCATGGGCCAGATCCCCGAGCATCTCAAGCAGCAGGTCGCCGGCAACAAGGACGTGCCGCGGATGATCGCGATCATCGGTTCGATGACCAAGAAGGAGCGGCGCAATCCGACCCTGCTCAACGGCTCGCGCCGCGCCCGCATCGCCCGCGGTTCCGGCACCCAGCCGGCCGACGTCAATAAGCTGATGAAGCAGTATCAGCAGATGGAAAAAATGATGTCGAAGATGGCCGGTGGCGGCATGAAGGGCCTGATGCGCGGCATGAAGGGCATGATGGGCGGAATGGGCGGCCGCGGCGGCTTGCCATTCCGCTGAGGCCGGTGCGCTGCGCTGCGTATGCGCGCAGCGCTCCTAAGCTGCTGCATCCCCGGTCGCGCCGTGCGCTCCTGCGCTCGGCGTGTCGTGGCGGACCGTTGCGGCGCCGCGACCGCGTCGACTGCGCTCTGTTCTCAACGAGGAAACCAGTGCGATGAGTGAGGATTCAGCCTATTCCGTGGGCGGCGAAGACGCCGCAATGCAGGCGGCCTACGTCGCCGCGCGCGGCACCTTCAAGTTCTTCTGGCGCGAGATGTCGTGGGAATACAGGCGCATCGTGCCGGGACTGGACATGGCGGCGGTGAAGCTGGCGTTCGCGACCGATGCCGCCAGCGACGATGCGCCGTCGGTCGAACACATGTGGGTCGGCGACGTGCAGTTCGACGGTCATACCGTCTCCGGCACGCTGCTCAACGATCCGGACCACATCGCTGCGTTGCAGGCCGGCGCGGCGGTCGCCGCCCCGGTCGTGGAGCTGGAGGACTGGATGTACGTCATCGACGGCAAGGTCTATGGCGGCTACACCATCGATGCGCTGCGTCGCGGCATGTCGGCCGCCGAGCGCGCCGAGCACGACGCCGCCTGGGGCCTGGAATTCGGCACGCCCGGGCAGGTGCGGCTGGTGCCGGCGCCCAAGCGCGGGCTGTTCGCGGGCATGCTCGGTCGCAACGACGGCGCCGAGGAGGATGCCGAGGCGCTGTCGCTGCGCGAGCACCCGATGAGCGAGAACATGGGTCCGCGCATCGACGAAGACCTGCGCGGCCGCCCCGATGCGGTGCACGTGCTCGACGAGCAGGGCTGGACGCTGCTGCAGCGCGACGCGCTGGCCGGCAACTACCAGCCGGTGGCGATGCTGTTGCGGCACGGCGCGGATCCGTCGCTGCGCAACCCGTTGGGGCGCACGGCGCTGGAGCTGGCGCAGCAGATGCAGTGGCCGCGGATCGTGCAACTCCTGCAACAGGCGGCCTGACGTGAGGCGCTCGGTGGCGTCCTCGGCGACACGCGCGCGGGCATCGGACTTTTGCCAGCGCTACCGGTTGCGCACACCGATCCTGCTGGCGCCGATGGCCGGCGCCTGCCCGGTGCCGCTGTCGGTGGCGGTCGCGCAGGCCGGCGGCATGGGCGCGATGGGCGCGGTGCTGTCCTCGGTCGCGGACATCGGTGCCTGGATGGACGCGTTTCGGCGCGACACCAACGGACCGGCGCAGGTCAACCTGTGGGTGCCCGATCCGCCGCCGCTGCGCGATGCCGCAGCCGAGGCCGCCACCCGCGCGTTCCTCGCGCAGTGGGGGCCACCGGTCGAGGCGGCCGCCGGCGATGCCGGTCCAGCCGATTTCGACGCGCAATGCGCCGCGCTGCTGGACGCGCGTCCGGCGGTGGTGTCCTCGATCATGGGCCTGTTCCCGCCGGCCTTCGTCGCGCAGCTGAAGCGGGCCGGCATCGCCTGGTTCGCCTGCGCCACCACGCTGGACGAGGCGTTGGCGGCGCAGGCGGCCGGTGCCGATGCGGTGGTCGCGCAGGGTGCGGAGGCCGGCGGCCACCGCGGCGCGTTCGATGCGTCGCGCGCCGAGCAGCAACTGACCGGGCTGTTCGCGCTCTTGCCGCGTTTGGCAGACCGTTTGGACGTGCCGGTGATCGCCGCCGGCGGCATCGCCGATGGCCGCGGCATCGCTGCGGCGCTGACCCTGGGGGCCAGCGCGGTACAGATCGGCACTGCCTTCCTGCGCACTCCGGAAGCGGCGCTGGCGCCAGCCTGGGCCGAAGCGCTGGCGCGCGCCGAGCCGGAACAGACCGTGCCGACCCGTGCGTTTTCCGGTCGCCTTGGCCGCGCGCTGGCCACCGACTACGTGCGCGCCGCCGCCGAGCCGACAGCGCCGCCGCCGCGACCCTACCCGGTGCAGCGCGGGCTGACCGCGCCGATGCGCCAGGCCGCGGTGCGCGAAGGCCGCCTGGCGGCGATGCAGGCCTGGGCCGGGCAGTCGGCGTGGATGGCGCCGGCGCAGCCGGCGGCGACGCTGCTCGACAGCTGGTGGGACCAGGCGCAGGCGCTGCTGTGAGCGCGAGGCTGTTCTGCGAAGGGCGGCCGGCGAGCGCGGACGTCTTGGCCGCGCCGGCGCTGGTCAACTACGGCCACTTCAGCACGATGCAGGTGCGCGACGGCGCGGTGCGCGGCTTCGACCTGCACCTGCAGCGGCTCGACGACGCCACCCGAATGTTGTTCGGCAGCGAACTGCCGGCCGATCGCATCCGCGCCGAGTTGCGCGCGGCGCTGCAGGCATTCGGCAGCGGCGATGCGTCGCTGCGCGTCAGCGTGTTCGCCCGCGACTTCGATTTCCGCCGCGCCGATGCGGCCTGCACACCGCAACTGCTGGTGTCGCTGGCCGCGCCCGCGCAAGCGGACGCCACGCCCTTGCGGCTGCGCAGCTCGGTGTTCGCGCGCGAGCTGCCGCAGATCAAGCACGCCGGCACCTTCGCCTTGTTCCATCAACGCCGGCTGGCCTTGCAGGCCGGCTTCGACGACGCGCTGTTCGTCGATGCGCAGGGCCTGATCGCCGAGGGCTCGATCTGGAACCTGGGCGCCTGGGACGGGCAGGGCGTGGTATGGCCGCAGGCGCCGGCCTTGCGCGGCACCCAGGAGCGGCTGCTGCAGGCCGGCCTGGCCGCGCTCGGCATCGCCCAGCAGGTGCGGCCGCTGCATCTGCGCGAACTGGCCGGGTGTGCCGCCGCCTTCGCCTGCAACGCGCGCGGCCAGCAGGCCATCGCCGCGGTGGACGGGCAGGCGCTGGGGCCGGCCGCGGAGCTGTTGCAAATACTGAACGCCGCCGTCGAGACCCAAGCCTGGCAAGCCATCTGACCGATCTGGGGGCGACTTGGCAGCGTTCCGCGCGCCCGCTATAATCGGCGGCTCACCGCGCCATCCTGGCGACTGGGCAACATCGGAAAACTCACCATGGTCAAGATTCGCCTTACCCGTGGCGGCGCCAAGAAGCGCCCCTTCTACCACATCATCGTCACCGACGTGCGCAGCGCGCGCGACGGCCGCAACATCGAGCGCCTGGGCTATTACAACCCGGTCGCGCAGGGCGCCGAGCCGCGTATCGTGCTCGACCTGCCGCGCGTGGACCATTGGGTGTCCAACGGCGCGCAGCTGACCGACAAGGTGCGCAACCTGTACCGCGAAGCGAAGGCCCAGGCCACCGCGGCCTGATCCTGCGGGCCGCGCCTGGCGCGGCCCTTTCGGTTTTTGCACCTATGAAAGACAGCCAGCGCCGTATCCTGCTGGGCAGGATCCTGGGCGCCTTCGGCGTACGTGGCGAGGCCAAGCTCGAGTCGTGGACCGAGCCGCGCCTCGCCATTTTTCGCTACCAGCCCTGGATCGTGCGCAAGCCCGACGGCAGCGAAAGCAGCCTCAGCGGCGTGCGCGGCCGCGAATCCAGCAAGCATCTGGTGGTCACCTTGCCCGACGTCACCGATCGCGATGCGGTCGAGGCGCTGCGCGGCACCGAGATCTACGTGGCGCGCGATACCCTGCCGCCGCCCAAGCCCGACGAATACTACTGGGTGGACCTGGAAGGCCTGGACGTGCGCACCGTCGACGGCGTGGCCCTGGGCCAGGTCTCGCACCTGTTCTCCAACGGCGCCAACGACGTGCTGGTGGTGCGCGGCGACCGCGAGCGGCTGCTGCCGTTCGTGCAGCCGGACTACGTCAAGTCGGTGGATTTCGACGCCAACCTGATCGTGGTCGACTGGGACCCCGAGTTCTGAGCGGGGCAGGCGCGCATGCGCCTGCTGTGGCGCAGTTGCTCTGACCAATCCCCAATCCCGATTCCCCAATCCCCGCCCCAATGCGCATCGACGTCATCAGCCTGTTCCCCGAGTTCGTCGCCCAGTGCGCCGCGTTCGGCGTGGTCGGGCGTGCGCAGGAGCGCGCGCTGCTGGCGCTGCATGGCTGGAACCCGCGGGATTACGCCACGGGCGGCTACCGCAAGGTGGACGACCGCCCGTTCGGCGGCGGCCCGGGCATGGTGATGATGATCGAGCCGCTGCAGGCCTGCCTGCAGGCGGTGCGCGAGGCCGACCCGCAACCGGCGCCGGTGATCTACCTGAGCCCGCAGGGCGCGCCGCTGACCCAGGCCAAGGCCCGCCAGCTGGCTGCCTTGCCGCGGCTGGTACTGCTGTGCGGGCGCTACGAAGGCGTGGACGAGCGCTTCGTCGCCGCCGCGGTGGACGAGGAGATCTCGATCGGCGACTACGTGCTGTCCGGCGGCGAACTGGCCGCGGCAGTGCTGGTCGATGCGGTCACCCGGCTGCAGGAGGGCGCGCTGAACGATGCCGAGTCCGCCGCCCAGGACAGTTTCGAAGGCCCGGACGGCCTGCTCGACTGCCCGCACTACACCCATCCGCGCGAGCACGCGCTGGGCGAGGTGCCGGCCATCCTGCGCTCCGGCAACCATGCCGCGATCGCGCGCTGGCGGCGCATGC
>Ga0308160_10006305_pt1 | contig 12123 bp, 16 predicted proteins | sample PhyFR1_FD_201036 | JGI IMG/M metagenome (GOLD analysis project Ga0308160, IMG submission 201036) | Phyllosphere microbial communities from UC Gill Tract Community Farm, Albany, California, United States - DLSLF.R1 | ecosystem: Host-associated > Plants > Phyllosphere > Unclassified | place: USA... | reverse complement strand
AAAACCTTTCAAGTCAGAACTTTCATAGATGGGCGAATATGACTAGCGATTCTCTGAACATGTAGCCTTACCTTTCTTTCGGGATTGTGGACCCGACACCAGCCAGCTCTCAGTGGCATGTATACGACATAGCCATACCATACCCCATGACGTTTTGATTTTCCCGGCTACCAATCGCCGGAAATGCTTCCGCTGTTCCACCGGCTCGACCCGAAAGCATATTCGACGCTCAAAGGTATTTCAATCATTTGATGATACCGTCAACTCACCGATAATATCCTTTATCCTAGCTGTCCGTCGCTCTTTCCGCGAACAATTTCTCACGGGAAACAGCACAGATCAACGATGGAAAAGTTCTTTGCTCGTTTCAAGCCGTACAGGAAAAACTCGAAGGAAGGTTCCTCCTCGACCCCTAGATCACAAACCCCAACAGCAAGGGCCGCGGGACAGAATGCCAGTCGTGTGCCATCGTCCGGAGCAGCACATGGAAAGAGGGAACACACAGTGGGAGATCCTCGGAATCGTAATAGCGTCTTGCTGTCTGGCGAGAAGAAACCGGCCTCCACATCCACAGCTCCGCCAAGAATTGACCTCGACTTCAGGATCCCTGGCGAGCAAGTCGCTACAGAACTCACAACCGATGTAGCGGAAGAGGACAACACATCGGCAGGAAAGGGTCATGCAAAAGATTTGTCTTCTGTCGAGCGGAAAGCTGTCGATGAGACAAGGTTTACCCCAGATCAAGCCGCAAACGCTTGGAGGGTATCTGGAAAGGACCTTCTTTCGATCGGTGAGTGCTGGTAGCTCATCAGCTATCGATGTAGATGGGTAAGTATTAACGCAGTGGTGCTTTTTACCAGCTTTCAAAGAAAAGAAACTTTTTACCACTCCATACGACGGAGTGGAGCGACATCATCAAGATTCCTACCGACTCGCTGCCATCTTCGCCGTGTCATCGAATCCTTCCAAATTGCCAAGCTACCCTTCCCTTTCCGATTACTTCCCACCTCCAGCTTTCGTTCCCGACAATCACGACTGGCTGTCAGACTATAGTAGCTACTCGGGCTATACTCGAGATCCACAGGTCCTCGTGCACTTCCTGAGATGGGTCACTAAACGCGTGCAGCTGCCTGACCAAGGTTCGATGGATGCCAAGGGCTTGCCTCAGTGGTACACGGAATTCGTCAAGCAGGAACAATCGCAAGGGTATCCCGAAAATGCCTTCCGTACGCTATCAAGCGACCTCATCCCCATCGCTTACGGACGGTACCTCGAAGCGTTGTTCGACTCCTTGGCGTCAATCTGCGCGAACGAAGCGAACAACGATGCTGGTCTGGACTGGATGTGTGACATCCTTGGGGTCTGGGTGATAGGCGCATCGAAGAACGAACACTCCAGTGACGACCTCAATATTGAAGGACTCGAAACTGGATGGCGTTCCGCCTCGGCGGCGATGCATCATTTGTTCAGGTGTTGGGTTAGGTAAGTGTAAGACCGTTACCCGGCTGTTGCGGCAAGAGGCTGAACGTTCCCTGTTTGTGAATAGGTCTGAACTCACAGGGCCTACAGGCGGCCAATTACCACTGTTGATACGTGACCTCGTTGCTGGATATCAAGGCTCTACATTCGAAAGGCGCACATCTCAACAGGAAACAACGCTATGGCTACAAGTGAAGAACGAAGTCGAGGATACCAAGGCCATCGACGAGCGTTTGACACGGGACCAGTTGGGCGTCGGTTTGATCCGTGAAGCCAAATACGGGTCGTCTGTATCGCTAGCTGACTGGATCGAAGCCGGTCAAACGGAAGAGGCGGTATCGGCTTCGCCGTCTTCGTCATCTAAGGCTCTTTTCGACCTACTGAGTCGATCCGCCACTTCTACCGGCGAGCGCTTGTCCGATTTCGACCCAGCCGTCATCCCCCTTCCCCTGAGCCCGGGCTCGACCATTGACGCGAAGTCTATTTACCGTCCATTCCGAAAAGCCTCGACATCGTCCTTCTTCTCCGATCTTAGCACGCCATACCAACCCTCTCGCACCAACAGCTGGCTGCCAGCGTCTGAACCCGCTAGACCTAAAGCAGGCGTTAGCAACTTCAGTAGTGCTGAGAGCTCAAACTCAAGGCTAGTCGCTGGCATGAGCGCCACTAGCACCTCCATCAATCAACCAGGGTCAGCAGACTGGAAGAGCTTCACTAAAAGCGGGTTCGGAGGTGACGACCAGCCTGCTGGCTTAACATTGGGCGATCCTTTTGAAGAGACCAAGCAGAGCCAGCCGCTTGTGAGGCACGACTCGGGCTCTCCATTCTTGATGCAAAAAGGCAAAGAGCACCCCTCCCCGCTGCTATCTCCACAAACACCCGGCACAATCAGTCGATCGTCGCGAACACAGGCAGTCACTACGACAGGCGTCTTCCTCATCCAGGATCTCACTGCCAGGAAAATCGACATCGCTTTCCTGGACTTCCTTCAAGATCTAGAGTTTGACTCCCCTTCTTTTTCATCGACAAGTTGGCCGACCTTGCTAGTATTGAACAGCAGCTCCGATATCCAGAGAGAACTCCATCTCCAAGGTCATTGGATCGTCATAGTGGGACACAAGGCGCCTTTACCCAAAGCGGTTGTGCAGACCAAAGAGGTGCAGGCCGAACAGCTTCCAATCACAGATCAGAGACATGCGTCTCCAGCACCAAGCCAGTACGAACCTTCCTTAGCTACTTCCAAGCGAGTCAAGTCCTCCAGGAGGACTAGCATTTTTGGCATGCTGAGTCTTTCCAGACCGAAGGCCTCGTCATCTGCGTCTAGTTACAACAACAGCGCACAGGTGTCTAGAACCCCTAGCATCAACCAATCCGAGGCAGTCTCGGAGATGGGTCAGCTGAAGTCGCCTCTGCAGGACAGTCAATCGAGCGGGTCTGCGAGACCTAACCAGCGTCCACGAGCTGCTTCTAATCTGTCTGTAAGGAAGCAAGTGCCTGGGATGCTCGATGATGTCGCTGTGGTCTCAAGCACGTCGTTGCATCCGAATGGAACCGGCGTCATGAACAGCGGAGATCAAGGAAGAGAACGATTACTTGCAAGCCCAGTAGCTATCACCGGCTCTGATTCCCGAGGCAATCTTATTGATGTTCAGCAGGACGATGACGCCCCTCGCAGGGCAGTTCCAGATGCTCTGGTCATGCCTGATCAGTCGATGACGGATGCGCCCCGGACACCGACGTCGGCACTTCGGCCGGATACTGCGGAGACCGATACCGATATTTCTGCTACGCCCCGTCGTGGTCGCCGCTCTGCGGCGCCTTCTCCCGATTCCGCTCTTGCGGACAGGTCATCGACTAGGTCCGTAACCCCCGAGCCGTCAGCCACTACCCTAGAACAGCCAAGCGGATTGCCAGACGGGATCGAGGAACTCAAACTCTCGGAGGGGCGTCCTTCTGATCGCTTGGTGCTCTCTTCGCCCCCACACGCGCAGAGCTTGGTAAGCCTGGGTGCGCCCATGGGTATACACTCGCCCAGCGCTCGGAAGATTGGGTTTCCAGACATCGTAGCGTCGAGCGTACTCGAGGAGGAGGCTGCTCACATCAGAGCACCTCCTAGCTTTCTTCGTGCACTAGTTGTGAGTAGCATGAGGTGACACTCGTGCGGGTCTTTATTTGACTCATTTGCACGCCAGGCCGGAGCTGTCGCTGGGCTCTCAGTCGACCTGATGTTCTATCCCATCGATACCATCAAGACTCGACTTCAATCCCAGCAGGGATTCGTGAAAGCTGGCGGCTTCAAGGGCATCTACAAGGGAGTTGGTAGTGTCGGAGTGGGCAGCGCACCTGGAGGTACGATTTTCCTTTCTCATCCGCTAGGACCCGTTCTTTGCTGATTCGCAGAGACTTTTCAGCTGCTGCGTTCTTTACCGCTTACGAGAATCTCAAGCAAAACCTGCCGAAGCAATCTTCATTCTTCAATGCCAATCCTGCTGTCACCCACATGCTTGCTGCATCCGGTGGAGAATTTGTAAGTGGTTATATTACGCAAACGCAAACAGACTTGCTGACAGCTCCGATTGTCAGATGGCTTGTTTGATTCGTGTTCCGACCGAAATTGTCAAGTCGAGGACGCAGACGTCAGCTTATGGAGCTGGTACCTCAAGTCTTTCAAGTGCGACCAATGTTATGAAATACGAGGGATTCCGAGGTTTCTACAGAGGATTCGGTATTACCTTGGCGAGAGAGGTCAGTCTCGGCCGAGTAAGAAGAAACGATTCGCACCTAACGCAACTATCCTCCCCGAACTCAGATCCCCTTCACTGCCATACAATTCCCTCTCTATGAGGCTCTGAAGACCAAACTGTCGCAAGACTATCTGGCCGACAAGAGAAAGCCCTTGGCTCACGAAGCTGCCGTTTGTGGAATGATCGCTGGAGGTGTCGCCGCTGCTTTGACCACCCCTCTCGACGTCGTGAAGACCCGGGCGATGCTCGAAGCAAAGGTCAGTCGCGCTAATTTGATCGCTGCTGATGGATCTCAACCAACTAACCCCTTCTTCTCATCTCGAATACAGGCCACCAAAGCCGATGGCGCATCCAGGCGAGCTGCATCGGTCTTGTCGATCCCGAGCAGGCTCGCTCAGATCACGTCGCAAGAAGGGGTAAAGGCGTTGTTCGCGGGAGTAGTGCCCAGGACTATGTGGATCTCGCTCGGAGGAGCAGTATTTTTGGGAGCCTATGATTTGGTGTCGGATCCATTTCAGATGAAGATGTAACGACAGAGTAATGATTACAGTAGCATAGGACTGTTCATAATTAGCATATATGTGAGACACCAGCATAGGTTCTTCCCGTCAAGACGCCCATTCTCGGCCACCGGTCGCAAATTGATCTCTGACCGAGGCGAGCGTGCGATGAACGCCATGACGCGGGCAGGAAGCTTCCGCTCATAGCCCTCGAACTCAGCTTGCTCATATTCGAGCTGTTCATAAACTTCGCACATCATCTGCTCGCTGCCTTTGTGAACCCAGCCCTCCTCTAATCAATCTCTGAGTCGAGATATTTTGAATTCCTGTCGAACGGACCAAGATGAGCTTCAACGATCTCGAACGGGGCTTAGGCTCGAGCGGATCTGGACGATCAGCAGGCGGCCCTTCTCAATCCGGTATGTCCCGCTCGTCTCAGTAAAGCGGAGCAGTGCACTGAGTACCCGTACCCTAGATGAGACACAGGCTTTTAGCAAACTCAAAGATAGCGTCGCTATTCAGATCTTCAAGATTCAAAGCAATGTACAGGGGATTACCCGATTAGTTGACAAGCTGGGAACTCCGCAAGATAGTGATGGAGTCCGATCCAGTTTGTGAGTGCATGTGTGCGGCTGACTTGCCATTGTCTTAGAAATCGAGCAGCACACTCAATCGATCTGATGTCACAGAACCAACCTGACTGAAGCCACCCGGGCGATGATCAAGCGATCAACGGAAGATGTCAAGAAGCTTGCATCGTGGCCATCAGAACCAACAGCAGGCGTAGGTTACCCTCTTTGTCTCTATACTCTCTACTAAGTACCTGTTGGCAGCCGTACTGACGTAGCGTTTAATTGTTTCTTCTTCAAAGGGACCATCTCGGAAACCCCTGCAGTCAAAGATTTCGAAGGATTTCACCACAGCGTTGGCGGCATTCCAGCGAATCCAGAAGGTCTCGGCTGAGAGACAAAAGACGATGGTGCGGAAAGAGCAGAAGAAGCTCGGAGACATGGTCGACGAGTCTCAAGCCGAATACGAGGATGATCACGGCGGTGCCGATAGCGAGAGGGACGGGCTAGTGTTACAGCAAGTGCAGCAACAACAGCAACAGCAGCAACAGCAGTAAGTGGCGCTCCTCCTTCCGTCCCGATTCCTTCAGCTGAACAGGCAATCCCGCACAGTATACCGCCAGAACAGCTAGCCTTCCAGGAATCTCTCATTGCAGAGCGAGAATCCGACATCAGAGAGATCGAAGGCGGCATTCACGAGTTGAACGAGATCTTCCGAGATCTTGGCAAGATCGTCGAAGAACAAGGTGGAATGATTGGTAAGTCGATGTAGCTACTCCCGCTCACTCAACTCGCAAAGCTGAAGTCATCCCTTGAACAGACAACATCGAGAGTAACATCGTCTCCGTCAATAACGACGTGACTTCGGCTGGCGAGGAATTGCGGACAGCTCACGACTATCAGCGTAAAGCAGGGAGGAGAATGCTTTGTCTCATGCTCATTCTCGCCTTTGTCGCTGCTATCGTGCTCTTGGCTGTGAGTCAGGCAGCCACTGCTACGGCCGTTACGATACACAGAGACCGTGTGCTGACAGTCGCTCGGTCTAAAACTCGCAGATCTTATCTTAACGTTATCCGCTGTCGGCTGAAGATCTACGAATCTCATATCTCCTTTCCCATTTTCTTTCCGGTTGTATATACTTGAGCAAGTTGTGATCTATATTGCTGCGAGTTGCGAAGATAGCTGCCACTCGATGCTCTTTACCTCGCAGTCGATGAACAGCCAACGCTGATTGGCACAGCCATATTTCGTGGAGTTTCTACATCTACCAATGCTTCGCGCCTATTTCTTTCGCAAAGCCTGTTCTGCCCTTCCTCGAAGCGAAGCTCAATCTCGCTGCCAGCTCGAGGTCTCATGTATAGCGTTCAGGTTAGATCGCTCTAAATCGCCTCCGAGACCATGTCGATACATGCACGGATCAGTCCCAACTGGTATCTAGGAGGGCTTGCGAGCGTCACGACGCTACTGGACAGGCAGTGGGACCCAACGCCTAATTGCAAGGCCATTGGTATAATAGGCCGAGTTGTTCGAACCACACGCATTCCAGTACAACAAACCCCCATTCGTCCTTGTATATCTGCCCCGTCTGCTCTTATTCACGCAGAATGAACGCTTCCGATCTATCACAACCAAAAATTGAAGTACAGCGTAGACACCTAGACAGTGAGCTGATATTCGTATTCGTCCGAGCTACTCTGAGCGATCCAGAGTATCAACGAACTATGATCCGTGACCAGCCCGGCCGATATCAGCTACCGAAATGTTACTAGACGTCCTAGTAAAGCGACCCGGGACTGACCTGAGCATCAACCCGCCGTTCATCCCTACATTGGCGGCCCCGTAGTAAGCGTAGGCGTTGTACCCCGGGACCAGGTACTTCAGGATCAATACCGTCTGTGCATCCGTGAGAAGCCAAGGAATGGGGATGCATGTCAGTCATCCGAATCCTCTTCCATGCTCTCGCCATCGCGACCAGCCGCGAAGCCGGAGAAGAAAAGGAAAGACAGAGCAAACTAACCAAACTCCCCGCAAACCCCCCAGCTAACAACGCTACCCCGACGAACAAGACCGCTCGGGCTCTCGAAGCCACCGATCCTTCCGACCCAAACGAATCCGAAGAGTTGGAGGTCAAGTGAGTTTTATCCAGGATGGATATGGTCAGGTAACCCACTGGAACAACCAATTACTGACGGATGAGCAGAGGCGCTTGATTCTGGAGTGAATAGGAGAGTGGGGCTTACGGGTGCTAAAGATGGCAGGGATCCAATCGGTGAATGAGATCCGGACGGGTACTGTATCGTACGGCGCATCGGGTGGTGGTTGTGCATGAGAAGAGATGGTCGATGCGTCGATCAAGAGGAAGAATGAGGCTGCGAACTATCAGTCGGGTGATGTTAGGTTGATCGAGAGGGAAGCGAGTAAGTTGAGGATCAGCGCGAAGGGAGAGAAGGAAAGGCTTACGAGTCCACCTGCGAGGTAGGTTCCGATGTCTCGGCCTTTTCCACCCAGGTTCAATTTAGGAAGGTTGAAGAGGAAGATCCGGCGAGGATCGTAAGACGATCGGGGGACTCCGTTTGACATGTCGGGACGAGGTGCGCTTTTGCTTGCTTAACAGGGAAGTTGCAGCGATGGATGTGTGAATCAGGCGTGTTTTATGCTTTGCACAAGAGGATTGACTGAGAGCTCGACCCTGACACAGGATTCTGGCGAGACTTGACTATCCTGATTAGCCTGATCACTGGGTCGGTCGAAGAGTGGTTCGTCATCCCGATACCCGTTTCGTAGCAATAATATGCCACGTCACCATGTGGTCATCACATCGAGCCCGAGACGCGCTCGATTGATAACGCGAACCCGTCGGGAGTCGAGCGATCTTGACACAGCCCGATCAGACCGTACATTCTCGCTGATTGTCTCTAGCTCTTCGCATTTCATCGCTCTTGATGATCGCTTTGGTCTGACTGCTCGATTAGGTTGGGTTGAACTGGAGATATGGCAAGGAGCCATGTAAAAGCAAATCAGTAGTATCACAACATAACCAATCGATCATAGCGCAAACCACCTCTGCCGACAGCCCTTTGTCGATTTGAGTTTCCTATCTTTATTTTGGGGTTCAATTCCGGCGACCCAAAAAAAGGTGGCCGTGATTGATTGAATGATGATGATGCGCTGATGGCGTTTGATTCCAAGAAAATGACATGAGTCCTTCCGATGAGACGAACCTCATCCCAGCCGAAGCCTCGCCTAGCTTTCCATCTGTCGCGCGAGTGCCAGGGGGTCTGTGCGTCTTTGTCGTTTTGATTGTTTACGTTGTCCCGAGGCTGGCGGAGGAGCAGAGGAGCAGCAGCGAGGGGAAAAAGTTGCATGTTATTGATGATGGTGATTGATTCCGCGTCGCCCCCCTCTCCTTCTCCTTCTCTCCTTGTTCCCTTTGCCAACAACAAACGCGCACAGCAGCAGTCACACACACGGCCAACCCCCCTTTACTTTCACTCTCACCCATTCTCGATTTTGTATAAGAATCATCAGACACCCCTTTTTTCCTTTGATATACCTCCCTTTTCAACATTCATCGCCCCTTTTACTCTTCACTCATCTCTCTTTGTTCAACAAGCTCAACAAACTACACTCACGGTCTTTACCAGCACTTTACATACCTCAAACAAACTCGTTCGAGCTACCTCTCATCACAACATACCCATCACCTACCAAACAGACTAGAATCACCTTCGAAATGTTCTCCAAGCTTACCGCCGTTTTCGCCATCGTGGCCGCTGCCGGTGAGTTGTCCTCTACCTTTTTCGGGATCACCAGAGTTGGCGGTGGAGGCGGCTCGATCTCCATCTCGCTTTTTGTCCGATTTTCATCCTTGATGAAATCGATCAGATCGCCTGATGCGTGAACAAAGCACTCCACTGCGGCCCTGTTCCAATCGACACCATGGAACGTCCCAACTGATCATCTTCTTGTTCCTTTTTTCAGCCGTCTCCGCTCAGGGCACCATCAACACCCCCGCTTCGTTGACCCAATGTGTCCCCACCTCGTTGTCGTAAGTCGCCCTCGAGATTTTGCTTCTACGTGTGATTCACGAGTACTGATGAAATCTTTACTTTCGGAAATCCGCAGGTGGACCGTCACTAACGGACCCTTCTACTTGAGCATCATCCCCGGTGGACAGCCGTCTGCTGCTCCTTTGCTCGACTTCGGTCAGGTCGTACGTAGCTTACTACGCCCATTCTAGCTTCGACGCTACGTTCCCCCAGCTGAATCTCAACTTTCTGGCTTTTGTAGACTTCATCTCCCATCACCTGGTCTGTCAACATCACCTCTGGAACCTCGATCGGTCTCAAGCTCGTTGACGCTTCCGGTGCTCCTTTCTACTCCGAGGCTGTTACCATCATGCCCGGAACTTCCGACTCGTGTCTCAGCGGCGCCGCTGCTGTCAGTGGATCGTCCTCGGCTGCCGCTAGCGGTGCTTCCTCCATGGCTTCGTCTGCCTCTGCTTCGGCTTCGTCTGCCGTTGGTGGTGTCGCCGGTGCTGCTTCGTGAGTAGCTCGATTCCATACGGGTGACGATCGCGCAAGAGACTGATCAAGATCATCTTTGCACGTTCACAGGTCCGTCGCTGCCTCTGCTTCCAACGTTGTCTCCAGCGTCCGAGCTTCTGCCTCCAACGTTGTCTCCTCTGTTAGCGGTGCCGCCAGCAGCGCCGCCAACAGCGCCAGCCAGCGAGCCACCGGAGTCACCTCTGCCGCTGCCGGTGCTGCGTCCACCGCCGCTGGTGGTGCTTCCAAGATCGAGTCCACCGGACTCTTGGCTGCCGCCTTGGCCATCGTTGCCGTTGCTGCCCTTTAAACCGGTGACATGATTTCATGACGACACGAATCTAGATAGACTTGGCTTGATTTCACGAGACGCTTTATGGACATTATCATCATCATTCTTATTCAAGTCTGCTTCTGTTGCTGTTCATGTTCGGAGGGTGGCTGGACCATCTATCCATACCTCGTTTTCATACACTCTGTTTCAACTCACTTCCGATCTCCCGAACACCCTTTGCCTGATCCCGATTCATGTCTATTGCGTCAAAGCTCCGGGTCTGCAGGACATGCTGAGGCTGTGACGATACAATACATTCCACACTTGTTCGAATCTTGGGTCAAGTCACGTGACCGGAAATTGGTCATGACGTTCGCGGACATGGCCGATTCGACGCCCAGACTTCATTTCGTTGCGAACGCTCTGACTTCTGGTTCACATATTTCGCGGCCATGCTCCATCATTGGAAGGGTTCGGTTCAGCACCACAGCCCCTCACGACACATATGAAACCATCGTATGCGACCTTGAAAAAGTCCGCATCCTCCAACCGATGGTTAGCCAGACAATCGTCTGACCCGTACGTCAAACAACGGTTCACCTCGCCAAACAATGGGTCGAACGCATCTGCCGCCCTCGGCGAACAGTACCGATCGCGAGCTTCACATAAGCTCTTGGAGCTCTGTCAACGATTCCCGAAACTTCTTTCGAGGGGTTCTACGGTGGTCGACCTAGGTTGTGCCCCCGGGAGCTGGAGCCAGGTTGCAGCAGAGAGGATCGGAAGCCGAGGATTAGTCGTCGGGGTCGACTTGTTACCGGTCAGACCATTCGCTGAATCTGAGGAAGGCAGGAAACTAGCGACGATCCAAATGATTCAAGGCGATTTCTTGGATCCGCGAGTCGGAGACCAGGTGCGAGCCGTCTTGGAGGCGTCCATGCCGATGGCTCGCCGGCGCGTACAGGTGGATACAGTTTTGTCCGATATGATGTCGAACACTACGGGAGTGCGAATCAGAGATATCGAGAGCTCGCTGGAGCTATGTGGGGCAGCCTTGTCGTTTTGCAAGGAAATACTAAAAACGTGAGCCGGAAGTCGCTGAACAGCGCGACAAAACGATGTAAGCTGACTGCATCGATACTGCTTTACTTGCCTTTACTAGCTCGAAGACACTGCCAAACCAAGCCGATGCCACCGGTCCAGCGGAGAAGATTTCCAAGAAAGTCGATCCTCGAGAGGATGGCTACGTTGATGGACCAGCAGACGAGGGCCCAAACACGAAATCCAAGTCAAAAGAAAGTATATCACAACAGCGTCAAAGTAGCAGAGGAGGAAATCTTGTGTAAGTCTTCCCAGCCGTATCCGAGCGGCATTCGTATGATGCTCACTGTCTTCGCTGGCCAGTCTGAAACACTTTGCCCACCCCTCGGCCAACGAGTTCAAGAACACCCACCTCGTCCCACGCTTTCAGCGCATTCACGTCGTGAAACCTCCTAGCTCGAGGTCGGAGAGCTCGGAAGCGTTCTGGGTATGTGTGGGATACAAGGGCGAGGAGTAGCCGCTCCAGGACCACCAATTCAAGTATCTAGCTTTGCCATTCAACTAAAGCGCGATGTCGTACATGCTCACGTGCAATAATGCCACTGTCCGAACGCTATCTCTCTGCTATCAGGCTGAGAAAAGTCAGATAGCTTCTGAATAACCTTCGATTTGACCCTATGCACGATTGTGGCCTGGTCGCATGCTTGGCAAAGTTGGAGGATGACCAAACTTTTGCGAGGAAAGCTCGAAGTTCGTGATGAGCATGTCGATATTAACCATGATGTGCTCCTAATGGCCTATGTGAGGCTTGCGTAGTACAATGCTTGTACAAGAATGCGTCTTCCGTTCCTCAAACCCCCTCAACAGGCCTGCATATGCTCATCCCAACAAGTCTGCGTTACCACTGGCGCTGATAGCAATGATGGTCTGTTTTGGACTTTTGTGTCAGCATGGTGAACTTGACCGATTGATGCG
>Ga0308160_10006303_pt1 | contig 12126 bp, 12 predicted proteins | sample PhyFR1_FD_201036 | JGI IMG/M metagenome (GOLD analysis project Ga0308160, IMG submission 201036) | Phyllosphere microbial communities from UC Gill Tract Community Farm, Albany, California, United States - DLSLF.R1 | ecosystem: Host-associated > Plants > Phyllosphere > Unclassified | place: USA... | reverse complement strand
AGGTAGATTTTGGTGCCCACGGAGGGACTCGAACCCCCACACCTCGCGGCACATGGACCTGAACCATGCGCGTCTACCAATTCCGCCACGTGGGCACTGATGCTGCTCTACTACGCTACTGCCAGAAAATGCTTGGTGCCCACGAAGGGACTCGAACCCCTACACCTTGCGGCACATGGACCTGAACCATGCGCGTCTACCAATTCCGCCACGTGGGCATTTTCTGTATTGCCGATACTGCTTTTGCTTGTGCACCGGCGAATAATTCGCCGCGCCAAACTTCAGGTTAAATATCGTGGTGCCCACGGAGGGACTCGAACCCCCACACCTTGCGGCACATGGACCTGAACCATGCGCGTCTACCAATTCCGCCACGTGGGCACTGCAACATCAACTCTGCTACAATAGCAGGCTTTGTCATTTTCCGCTAGATCAACATTTCCCGATCATCACGCAAAACACCTGCCTGTTACTGCTGTTTTCTTCGCTTCGACGTTGCCGCCGTTGCTGAAGAGAGCGAGATTATAGCGGATCATTTTCAATAGTCAAAGACCCACGACGAAATCTCGTTGGTGGCACGAACACGCTACAGGGAAGTCCCCATAGCACGCCGCGTTAGGCGAATCGGATGGACCTCCGTTACACTACGCCTGTCAAGGTGTCAATCAAGCATGACGCCGCCTATTTATTCATGAGCGGCGCTATTACTGGCCAAAAGAAAAAAGAACCGATTTGAAGCAACCTACTCATACCATTCCAAGCCGCGAGGAAATCCTCGCCGTCTTCCGTGATGCCGCCAAGCCGATCGATGCGGCCGAGCTGGCGCGTGTCCTGAAGGTCAAGCCTGCCGCGCAGGAAGTACTTGGCCGCCGCCTGAACGCCATGGAGCGTGACGGCCAGATCCGCTCGGACCGCAGCGGCACCTATATGCTGGCCGACCATTCCACCTTTGTGGCGGGCAAGGTGGCCGCGCATCGCGACGGGTTTGGATTCGTGATCCCGGACGAGCCAGGCCCAGACCTGTTCCTGTCCGATCGCGAAATGCAGAAAGTGCTGCACGGCGACCGCGTGATGGCGCGCGTGACCGGCACCGACCGCCGCGGCCGTCCGGAAGGCTCGATCGTCGAAGTCGTCGAACGCGCCAATACCCACATCATCGGCCGCCTGCTCAACGAAGGCGGCGTTTGGATCGTCTCGCCCGAAGACCAGCGCATCGCCCAGGACGTCCTGGTGTCCGGCTCGCCGGGCAAGGCGCGCGCCGGCCAGGTGGTCAGCGTCGAGCTGCTCGAGCAGCCGGGCCGTTTCCAGAAGCCGACCGGCCGCATCGTCGAAGTGCTCGGCGAGCTGGATGACCCGGGCATGGAAATCGAGATCGCCGTGCGCAAGTTCGGCGTGCCGCACGTGTTCTCGCCGCCGGCGCTCAAGCAGGCCGCGCGCCTGCCGAACGAAGTGATCAATGCCGACCTGGCCGACCGCGTCGACCTGCGCGACGTGCCGCTGGTGACCATCGACGGCGAAGACGCGCGCGATTTCGACGATGCGGTGTATTGCGAGCCGGTCAAGATCGGCAGCGCCACGGGCTACCGACTGCTGGTCGCGATCGCCGACGTGAGCCATTACGTGAAGCCGAACGATGCGCTCGACGCGGATGCGATCGAACGCAGCACCTCGGTCTACTTCCCGCGCCGCGTGATCCCGATGCTGCCCGAGAAGCTGTCGAACGGCCTGTGCTCGCTGAACCCGGCGGTCGACCGCTGCACGCTGGTGTGCGATATGGTCGTCACCGCCGACGGCGACGTCACCGCCTACCAGTTCTATCCGGCCGTGATGCACTCGGCTGCGCGCCTGACCTATAACCAGGTCGCCGACATCCTGGCCGACACCAAGGGCGAGGAAGCGCGCCAGCGTCCGGGCATCGTGCCGCACCTGCTGAACCTGAACGAAGCGTTCCGCGCGCTGCTCAAGGCGCGCCAGGAACGTGGCGCCATCGATTTCGAGACCACCGAAACGTATATCGTGTGTAATTCGCTGGGCAAGATCGAGAAGATCATCCCGCGCACCCGCAACGATGCGCACCGCCTGATCGAAGAGTGCATGCTGGCCGCGAACGTGTGCGCCGCCGACTTCCTGCTGCGCCACAAGCATCCGGGCACCTTCCGCGTGCACGCGGTGCCGACCGAAGAAAAGCTGAACCAGCTGCGCACCTTCCTCAAGCAGGTGGGCCTGAACCTGGGCGGCGGCAACAAGCCGGCCGCGCGCGACTACGCGGCGGTGATGAAGGAAATCCGCGAGCGCTCGGATGCGGCCCTGCTGCAGACCATGCTGCTGCGCTCGATGCAGCAGGCGGTGTACAGCCCCGACAACGTCGGCCACTTCGGCCTGGCGTACGAGGCCTACGCCCACTTCACCAGCCCGATCCGCCGCTATCCCGACCTGCTGACGCACCGCGCGATCAAGGCGATCCTGCTCGGCAAGCGCTACGAGCCGAAGGGCATCGAACTGGGCAAGCTGAACTCGACGCAATCGAATTCGGCGCGCAAGCAGGCCGCCAGGGACAAGGCCGACGGCAAGCCGCAGAAGAGCGAAAAGGACCTGACCATCTGGGACGCGCTGGGCGTGCACTGCTCGGCCAACGAGCGCCGCGCCGACGAAGCCTCGCGCGACGTCGAGAACTGGCTCAAGTGCTTCTTCATGCAGGACAAGATCGGTGAAGAGTTCACCGGCACCGTGGCCGGCGTGACCACCTTCGGCATCTTCGTGCAGCTCGATGAGCTGTTCGTCGAGGGACTGGTGCATATCACCGAGCTGGGCACGGATTACTTCCAGTACGACGAAGCGCGCCATGAACTGCGCGGCGAACGCACCGGCCAGCGCTACCAGCTGACCGACCGCGTGACCGTGCGCGTGGCGCGCGTCGACCTCGAATCGCGCAAGATCGACCTGACGCTGGCGTCGGCGCCGGCCGCGCTCGAGACGGGCGACGGCGCGGGCCGCAACAAGCAGGGCCGCAATGAAGAACGCGGCGAAGGCCGTGGCGAAGGCCGCAAGGAAGGCCGGAATGGCGGCAAGCGCTCGCGTGGCGGCCGTAACCGCGGACCGAAACCGGGCGCGCCAAGCGTCACGCCTAGCGTCATGCCGGCAGTAACCGAAGCGCCGGTCGCCGCGACCCCGCTCGAACGCGCACGCCAGGTAGCCCAGGAAGCGATGGACGTGCCGGCCAAGGCGCCGAAGTCGCGCAAGGCGCGGGCGAAGGCCAGGGCCGAAGAGCGTGCGAATGCAGCGGCCGCGGCGCCTGCGGCAGTCCCGGCTCAGGCAGATCACGCAGCTCCCGCAGCTCCCGCAGCTCCCGCAGCTCCGGCCCCTGCGCCGAAGCCGGCGCCGGCTCCCGCACCAGTCCCGGCGCCAGCACCAGCACCAGCGCCGGCGGCGCCCGCACCTGTCGCCCAGCCTGTGGCGGCAACGCCGCCAGCACGCAAGCCGCGTGCGGCAAAGGCTGCTGCCAAGCCCGTCGCCGAGGCTGCGCCGGCCGCCCAGGCCGCACCGCTCGACGCCGCACCGGCCAAGCCGAAAGCCAAGAAGGCAGCCGCCAAGGCGGCCCCGGTGGCCGAGGTGGTCGAGGCTGTGCCAGCCAAGCCGGCAGCCAAGAAGGCCGCCGCACCGCGCAAGGCCGCCGCCACGACGGTCGCCGAGCCGGAGGCGCCAGCGCCGGTCAAGGCAGCAGTCAAGGCGCCAGCCAAGGCGCCGGCCAAGAAAGCCGCGGCGAAGCCTGCAGCCAAGACGGCGGCCAAGCCTGCAGCCAAGGCTGCGGCGAAGACCCCGGCGGTGACCGAGGCCAAGACGGCGAAGAAGGCCGTCGCCAAGACGGCGACGAAGACCGCAACGAAGGCGGCGCCGACGACGGCAACGAAGACGGCAACGAAAGCGGCAGCCAAGACCGCACCGAAAGCGGCCGCCAAGTCGAGCAAGAAATAAGCATTCGAGAAGCAACTGAGTAAAGAAAGCGCAGCACATGAAGAATAAAATGATTTTCGGCTTCCACGCCGTGACCTCGCGCTTGCGTCATGAGGCCCAGTCGGTGGAAGAGATCTTTGTCGATGCCGAGCGCAATGACGGTCGCATGAAGGACCTCATCGCCAACGCCAAGGCCGCGGGCGTGCGCGTCATGCCGGTCGAGGCGGCGCGCCTCGACAAGATCACCGGCACCCGCCGCCACCAGGGCGTGATCGCCTTCGCCAGCCAGCTGGCGCTGGCGCGCAACCTGGACGAGCTGCTCGACGCCATCGAGGGTCCGCCGCTGCTGCTGATCCTGGACGGCATCACCGATCCGCACAACCTGGGCGCCTGCCTGCGCGTGGCCGACGGCGTCGGCGCGCACGCGGTGATCGTGCCGAAGGACCGCGCGGTCGGCCTCAACGCCACTGCCGCCAAGGTCGCCAGCGGCGCCGCCGAGACGGTGCCGTACATCACGGTCACCAACCTGGCGCGCACCATGCGCGAACTGAAGGAACGCGACATCCTCCTGATCGGCACCTCGGACGACGCCGACCGCGGCCTGTACCAGGCCGACTTCACCGGCCCGGCCGCCCTGGTCATGGGTTCGGAAGGCGAGGGCATGCGCCGCCTGACGCGCGAGACCTGCGATGTGCTGGTGAACATCCCGATGTTCGGCTCGGTCGAAAGCCTCAACGTGTCGGTCGCTTCGGGCGTCTGCCTGTACGAAGCGCGCCGCCAGCGCCTCGCGCGCGAAGGCTGATCCAGCCCGACGGCAGTGCCGCAATACCGGCCTGGACCCAGCTCCAGGCCGCTTCCCCGCAATCACCGCTCCACCAGCATTTCCATCCGGGATCGGCTACCATGGTTGCCGAACCACTCAGAGTCCCACCATGTTTTTCTCCCGACTGCGCGAAGACATTCGCAATATCATCGAGCGCGATCCGGCCGCCCGCAACGGCTGGGAGGTCTTGACCTGCTACGCCGGCCTGCACGCGATCGTCGCCCACCGCTGGGCCCACGCCTGCTGGCGCCTGGGGCTCAAATGGCCCGGCCGCTTCATCGCGCACCTGGCGCGCATCCTGACCGGCATCGAGATCCACCCCGGCGCGCGCATCGGCCGGCGCGTGTTCATCGACCACGGTTTCGGGGTCGTGATCGGCGAAACCGCCGTCATCGGCGACGACTGCACCATCTACCAGGGCGTGACGCTGGGCGGCACCACGCTGGTGGCCGGCACCAAGCGCCATCCGACGCTCGAGCGCGGCGTGATCGTCGGCGCCGGGGCCCAGGTGCTGGGCGCGTTCACGGTGGGCGAGTACGCCAAGATCGGCTCGAACGCGGTCGTGGTCAAGCCGGTGCCGGCCGGCGCCACGGCGGTGGGCAACCCGGCCCACATCATCCAGAAACAGGACCAGTCGCGCAGCGCGCGCCTGTTCGCCGCCTATGGCGTGACGCCCAACGGCGACGACCCGCTGTCGAAGGCCCTGCGTGGCCTGATCGACCACGCGGCGCGCCAGGACGAGCAGATCGAACGCCTCACCGCCTCGATGAAGGCGGCGGGACTGTGCTGTCCGAGCGTGCCCGACGGTGATAAACTCGACTCGGAACAACTGAACCGCTTGGTAGATTAAGGAATCGCATGACGAATGAGACGACTGGCAGCAACGATGCTGCAGCCGTGCTGGACCCCGTCGAGCTGCGCGTGCTGGCCGTGCTGGCCGAGAAGGAAGCGCTGACACCCGATAACTATCCGCTGTCGCTCAATGCGATCGTCAACGGATGCAACCAGCTGTCCAGCCGCGACCCGGTGATGCAGCTGAGTGACGAAGTCGTCCTCGACACGCTGCAGCGCCTCACCGAGCGCAAGCTGGTCAATGCGATCTCGCAGGCTGGCGCCCGGGTCGTGAAATACGAACACCGTATGCGCATCAAGTGGACGCTCGAGCAGGACAAATTGGCCGTGCTCACCGTCCTGATGCTGCGCGGCCTGCAGACCGCCGGCGAGATCCGCACCCGCAGCGGGCGCATCCACGAATTCGCCAGCGTGACCGAGGTCGAGACCGCGCTGCAGTTCCTGATCGACAAATACCCGCCGCTGGTCGTGAAACTCGAGCGCGCGCCGGGCACCAAGGAATCGCGCTACGGCCAGCTGCTGGGCGGCGAGATCACCATCGTCGCCGGCAGCGAGCAGACCTCAAGCAGCGCCAGCGGCCTGACGCAGGGCGGCCGCATCAGCCAGCTCGAAGAAGAAGTGGCCACGCTGCGCGCCGAGGTGGAAGAACTCAAGGCGCAGTTCGAGGCGTTTCGCCAGCAGTTCCAGTAGCCGCAGGGTCGGGCGCAGGATCGGGCTCTAGCTCGAGCTCGATCAGGGCGTCGTCGCTCCAGCGCCGGTCGCCCAGCGGCGCGCGAAAGCCCCTGCCTTCGGTCTCGAGCAGCGCGCTGCGGTTGCCATCCACCAGCACGGCGGCGCGCACTACCTGGCGGTGCTTGTGCGTGAAGCCGGACTTGCCCTCGAATTCGAAGCCGCACCAGTCGCGCGTGCGCAGCAGCGTGTTCGCGGTGAGCACGACCCAGAGCGGGATTTCTTCCTTGATGATCGCCACCTGCACCCGGCACTCCAGGCGCAAGTCGCCCAGGCGCCGCACATTGGCAGGCAGGCCGGGCGACTGCACGACCGGCGTCACCTGGTACTGACGCCGCTTCTGGTTGATCACCAGTTCGCTGTTGGCGTCGAGCGCGGTCTGGCTGCGCGGCACCGTGAACAGGTCGTGCGCATCGACCGCCAGCGCCAGGCTGAATCCATCGTCGCCACCGAGACGCGCGGCCGGCAGCACCGGCCTGGACGCGCCACGACGCGGCTCGATCCTGAATTGCAGCGCCGCGACCCTGGGCGCCATGCCATGGTGCCGGTCGAAGGCGTCCAGGCCGGCCACGATCGCCGCATACTTGCGCACTTCGGGATCGCGCATGGCGTTGACCTGGATTTCTTCCGGGCTGCCGGGCTTGCTGTCCTGGGCGGCGGCAGGCGGGCCGGCCCCGAGCAGCGTGGCCCCGAGCAGGACGGTGAGGCCGATGGGGAGCAGGGTGCGCATGCCGCTCAACCTTCGTCGCGCCAGCGCCGCAACCGCATCGCGCCGTAGATCATGGCGCAGCCGGCGAGCGCGGCGACCCAGACGGCGGGCGAGGCCAGCGTGCCGTACGAGACGCCGAGCACGACGCCGCCGTCGAAGCCGTCCGGCTGCTGTTTGAGCAGCTGCAATTCGGCTTCCGAGAACCAGATGCCCGGCACCAGCCCGCCCAGGATGCGCGCCACCACTTGTTCGCCAAACCATTTGAAGCCGATCTCCAGCCCGGCGAAGCGGCCGATCAGGAAGTCGAACCAGGCCATCAGCGCCAGCGTCACCAGGGGAATCCCGACCGCCCACAGGAATACCTTCGAGCGCGCCCAGCTCGACACCAGCAGCAGCCAGCCGACGGTCGGCAGCGCCCAGATGATGTACAGCGGCAAAAAGCTCAGCAAATACAGCGGCGACAGGTAGAGGTTCAGGTCGGCCAGCACCGGCGCGATCAGGTTCACTCCCTTGCTGGCGCCAGCGGCCAGGGCCAGCACCAGCAGGATCAGCGACGAGGCCATGCCGACCGCCATCGTCGCCAGCGGGGCCACGACCAGCGCAACCGCCACCTTCGACAGCACGGTCTGCTCGTCCGACATCGGCAGCGACTTCCAGAACAGGATGCTGCGGTCGCGCCGGTCGTCGTACAGCGCCGCCAGGCAGTAGAAGAACACCACGACCGGCAGCACCAGGAACAGCGGCGTCGCAAAGGCCAGGTAGCTCGACGCCATGATCGCCGCCGCGCGCGCGCGCATCGGCGGCGGCAGGCCATCGATCGCCAGCACCTGGTCGCCGCCGACCTGGAACTGGAATTGCCCGGTCGTGAAGATCGCGTACAGGAAGCCGCCGCCGATCATCACCAGCAGCGCCCCCGCCACCGCCACCGGCGCCCAGAAGAAGGCGCCCTTGTGTTCCCACAGCTCGCGCCGGATCAGCCAATTCATCGTTTTCATGCGTAGCTTCCTTTCATGGTGGCGACGAACAGGTCGGCCACGCTGGGATTGCGGACCTCGCCGAGGGCTTCGAGCTGGATGCGCGACAGGCCGCCGGCGCGCTGCGTATCGAACAGCATCACCGACTTGCCGAACACCGTGCGCTGGTCGATCGGCTGCAGCGCCCTGGCCGCGGCGACCTTCTCGTTCGGCACCATCACTTCGACGTAGCGCTCGCCGATCTCGTCCATCGTGGCCGACAGCGCGATTTTTCCATCGCGGATGAACAGCAGGTCGGTCAGGATGTGCTCGACCTCCTCGACCTGGTGGGTCGTGATGACGATGGTCTTCTCCTCGTCAAAGTAGTCTTCGAGGAGGTTCTGGTAGAACTGCTTGCGGTAGATGATGTCCAGCCCCAGCGTCGGCTCGTCCAGCACCAGCAGCCTGGCGTCGATCGCCATCACCAGCGCCAGGTGCAGCTGCACGATCATGCCCTTGGACATCTGCTTGACCTTCATGGCCGGCCGCAGCTTGGTATGGGCGATATAGCGCTCGGCCTTCTTGCGGTCGAAGCGCGGATGCACGCCTTCGACGAAATCGATCGCATCCTGCACCCGCAGCCAGTGCGGCAGGATCGCGACGTCGGCGATGAAGCAGACATCCTGCATCAGCTGGTCGCGCTGGGTGCGCGGATCCAGCCCCAGCACCGACAATTCGCCGTCGAAATGGATCAGGCCGAGGGCCGCCTTGAGGGTGGTCGTCTTGCCCGAGCCGTTGGGGCCGATCAGGCCCACGATGCGTCCGGCCGGAATCTCGAAATCGATGCCGTCGAGCGCCACCTGCTTGCCGTAGCGCTTGGTCAAGCCACGTGCCGACAATACTGGACTCATGCGGCACCTCCCTTGCCGGCTGCCGCCAGCAGCTGCTCGGGGTCCAGGCCCAGGCGGCGGATGCGCTCGACCATGGCCGGCCATTCCTCGCGCACGAAGCGCTCGCGCTCGCTCGCCAGCAGTTTTTCGCTTGCTCCCTCGGTGACGTACATGCCAATTCCCCTTCGTTTTTCCACCAGGTTCTCGTCGACCAGTTCCTGGTACGCCTTCGAGACGGTGATCGGATTGAGTTGATACTCGGCGGCAATCTGGCGCACCGAGGGCAGGGCGTCGCCGGCTTTCAGTACGCCGTCGAGCATCATGCCGACCACCCGCTCCTTGAGCTGGCGGTAGATCGGAGTGTTATCGTTCCAGCCGACGATCATCGAGGGCCTCCCTGCTGTCACGGTGTGGCGTGGTGCGCATGCCTGCCTCCTGGTTGGTTGAATATCGAGGTGGTGTAGTAGTAATGTATAACACTAATCCGGCCAATGTAAACATGCATATACGAAAATCATGCACAATGGCTGGATGCGTTATCTGGCTGTCCGTTTGACCCCACGCGAAGACTTGCGCGCTGCGCTCGGGGCGGCGCTCGCCGGTAGCAGCCTGGAGGCCGGCTTCGTGGTCTCGGGTATCGGCAGCCTGGACGGTGCGTGGATCCGCTACGCGGGCGCCTCTGCGGCAACACGCGTGGAGGGCGACCTCGAGATACTGACGCTCGCCGGTTCGCTGTCGCCCGATGGCGTGCATCTGCACATCAGCGTGTCGGACGCGCAGGGAAGGGTGGTCGGGGGCCATGTGGCGCCGGGCTGTATCGTGCGCACCACGGCCGAGATCCTGCTGGCGCTGCTGCCCGGCCTGCGTTTCAGCCGTGAGCGGGACCCGGCGTCGGGATGGGACGAGCTGGTGGTGCGCCCTAGCCCGGCGTCAAGCGCCGGGTAGGACGGCGCCGTCCAGGTCATGGCGCACGATGCGGCCATCCGCATGCAGCGCGATCCAGCCGCCCCGCACCGGCCCGGCGTCGAGCTCCCAGTCCGGCAGCACATAACGCAGCTTGCCGTCGTGCGCATGCACGGCGCTCCGGTGGGTGTGACCGTGGATGATGGCGTCCGCGTGTGTTGCGGCAAACAGCGCGCTCACGGCCTCCGGCGTGACGTCCATCGTCGCGTACGATTTCTCGGTATGCGCTTCACGCGAGCCTTCGCGCAGGCCGGCGATGATCGCCTTGCGCTGGGCCAGTGGCGCCGCCAGGAACTGCGCCTGCCAGCCAGGGTCGCGCACCTGGGCGCGAAACGCCATGTAACCGGTGTCGAGCGTGCACTGGGCGTCGCCGTGGACCAGGGCCACGCGCCGCCCGCCGGCGTCGACTATATGCGGCTCCTGCAGCAGCGCGAGCCCGGCGGCGTCGGCAAACCCCGCGCCGACCAGGAAGTCGCGGTTGCCCGCCATCCAGTAGACGGCAACGCCGGCGTCGCTCACGGCGCGCAGCGCGTGGATGATCTGCTGGTGGAAGGGATCGGCAAGATCGTCGTCGCCGGCCCAGTATTCGAAGATGTCGCCGAGCAGGTACAGCCGCTCGGCGCAAAGCGCACGCTCCGATAAAAAGCCCAGGAAGGCGTCGAGCGTGCGCGGATGCGAGACCTGCAGGTGCAGGTCGGAGATCAATAGCGCGAACGGGCGCGCATCCGCTGTCATCGGTCAGGCGATGCGGATGTGACGATGCGGGTGCGCGCCACGCATTACAGGACGTCGATCTTCTCGATGATGACGGCGTCGACCGGCACATCCGAGTGCATGCCGCTGCGGGTGGTCTTGACGCCGTTGATGGCGTCGACGATGTCCTGGCCTTCGGTGACTTTACCGAACACGGCGTAGCCCCAGCCATCCTGGCCCGGGTAGTCGAGGAAGGCGTTGTTCTTGGTGTTGATGAAGAACTGGGCCGATGCCGAGTGCGGCGCCGAGGTACGGGCCATGGCCAGCGTGTACTTGTCGTTCTTGAGGCCGTTCTTGCCTTCGTTCTCGACCGTGGTGTCGGCTGGCTTCTGCTTCATGCCTGGCTCGAAGCCGCCGCCCTGGATCATGAAGTCCTTGATCACGCGGTGGAAGATGGTGTTGGTGAAATGGCCCTTGGCGACGTAGTCCAGGAAATTGGCGACGGTCTTCGGCGCTTTTTCATTGTCCAGTTCAGCGGTGATATTACCCTGGTTGGTCGTGATGAGGATGGTCGTCATGGCGTGTCCTGTTCTGTTGGTTGTTGGTGTTTGCGGATGATGCGAAGCGGATTGCAGATGCGGCAACCGCGTTATTTTACTAGCTTGTCGCCCTTGAGCAGCGTGACCGAGGTAATCGTGATCGGCACCACCGGCACGTTCTGCATGCCGCGCACGTCGTCGACGACGACGCCCTTGATCTTGTCGACCACGTCGCGGCCTTTGACGACCTTGCCGAATACCGTATAGCCCGAGCCCTTGACGAACGGATGGTCGATGCCGGAATTGTCGGCGACGTTGATGAACCACTGCGAGGTGGCGCTATCGGGATTGTCCTCGCGCGCCATCGAGATGGTGTAGGGCTGGTTCGACAGGCCGTTGTTCGATTCGTTCTGGACCGGCTTGAGCGTCTTGCGGCCCTCGAACTTCTCGTTCATGCCGCCGCCCTGGATCATGAAGCCGTCGATCACGCGGTGGAAGATCGTGCCCTTGTAGAAGCCCGACTTGGCGTAGGCCGCGAAATTGGCGACGGTCTTGGGCGCCTTGTCATGGTCGAGGTGGACGACAATCTCGCCCATGCTGGTCTTGATCGAATATTGCGGGCCGTTGATGGCCGCGGCGGGCGCCTCTGCGGCAGCGGCGGTATCGGCTTGCCGGGCCAGGCCGGCGGCCGGCAGCATCACGGCGCAGGCGAGGGCGGCGCCGCCCAGGATACGGTTGATGAGCGAACGGCGAGTGATGAGCGATGACATCTGTATTCCTGTGGTGGACCTTGCGCAAGGCGCTGTCAAGGGCTTCCCTGAAAATAAAGCAGGACCGTATGCGGCCAGCCCGGATTTTATCAATGCTATACTTTACAAAGAAGCGTTTGCAGTGAAACGTCCATTCTATCAAATAAGAACAACAGCGAGGATTCAGACGAACCCGACGCCGAGCCGGCCTGGCGCGCGCATGCATTGCGGCGCCCATGCCGTGTTGCCGGCGTCTGTTTTCGTTATACGGTCCT
>Ga0308160_10006301_pt1 | contig 12128 bp, 6 predicted proteins | sample PhyFR1_FD_201036 | JGI IMG/M metagenome (GOLD analysis project Ga0308160, IMG submission 201036) | Phyllosphere microbial communities from UC Gill Tract Community Farm, Albany, California, United States - DLSLF.R1 | ecosystem: Host-associated > Plants > Phyllosphere > Unclassified | place: USA... | reverse complement strand
GGCTTCCGACAACGAGTCGTAGATGTCGCCGTACTGTTCTTCGCGGGTTTCCAGCGAAGCCAGCAGCGAGACGCCGCCGCCTGGCAGTTGGAACAGGTCGTAGAAGGTACCGATCGCGTACAGGTCGGTCTGCTTGAAGATGCCGTCGCGGCTGGTGGTGGCCTTGATGGCGCTCAGCACTTCTTCCGAGTTTGCGCTCGGGTTGTACAGGTCATAGGCGCCCGAATTCGCGTACTGTTCCAGGATCGGACGCACGATGTAGTTGCGGCCCAGTTCCTTGTACACCGAACGGGTGTAGGCGGCGCCCACGTCCAGGTCGATGTTCTTGGCGATCTTGCCCTGGAAGCCAGCGGCGACGTTCGACAGCCATGCGTCGGTGCTGGTGTCGCGGTTGCCGGCGGCAGCGGTACGGTGACGCACGACGATCGGCGCGTTGGTCGGGTTGTTCGGGGTGTTGGCGGCGACGGTCAGCTGGGCTGGGGTCGGCGCGTAGCGGCCGAAGCTGCTGGTGTTGGTGGTCGACGCGTTGACGTAGGCTTTCCAGTCGTCATTGATCTGGGTTTCGCCGCGGGCGAAGAAGGCCTGGCTGTCGATCTGTGCTTCGTCGGCCGCAACGGCGTTGAAGTTGTACGAGCACTGGCCGGATCCGGTCAGGTAGAAGTTTTCGTCCGTGCAACCGGCCGATGGATTGCCGCGCAAGTTACCGATCGCGGTGTAGGCGCCGCTTGGCAGACGGTAGTTATTGCCGTACGAGCTCACGCCCAGATCCTGGCCCCATGGCCGGTCGCGGGTGTAGACCATGCCGCGGCCGGTCTTCGACGCGCCCATGACGATACGGCCTTTTTCACCCTGCACACCGACCAGGACCGAGGCTTCCTTACGGGCGCCGCCCTTGATTTTCGGGTCGGTGTAGCCGACCGAGCCGGCGATGCCTTCGAAGTCCTTGCGGGTGATGATGTTGACCACGCCGCCGATTGCGTCCGAACCGTAGACTGCCGACGCGCCGTCGGTCAGGATCTCGATACGCTCGACCGCTGCCATCGGCACGGTGTTCAGGTCGACGGAGTCGCCGACGTTAGGCGCCTTTGGCAGGCGGCGGCCGTCCAGCAGGACCAGGGTACGGGCCGAACCCAGACCACGCAGATCGATACCGGCGTAGGATTGAGCGGAGCTGCCCGATTGCGGGCGGAAGTTACCAGTCGACGAGAAGGTCGAGGTGCGCATGAATTCAGCAACGGTGGTCGAACCGGAGGCTTCCAGTTCTTCGCGCTTGATCACGGTGACCGGCAGCGCACCTTCGGCATCGGCACGCTTGATGCGGGTACCGGTGACTTCGACGCGTTCGATGTTTTGCACCGCAGGCGCAGTCTCTTGCGCGAAGGCTGGCATGGCGATCAGGCCGACGCTGCCGCCGAGCGCGATAGCGACGGCGGTGCTGACTTTGGACTTCTTAAACATAGATCTCCTTGTGGGGTAGGGTCTTTCGCCCGGAAAACCGGCCGCGTAATACGCGGCAGGGCAACTCCAGATAACTCGCGTCCTGCAGCAACTTCCTCGTTGCGGTAAGTGCCGACTTGCAGCGGCAAAAAGACCGCTGAATATCTGCCGCTTTACCTTGGAAAGTTGGAAAAAGCTAACAAAACGACGGGGCAGTATTGCATGATGCGTTGACATATCGCAAGAAAAAATGCCCCTCAACTGTTGCGTTTTTGACGATGAAAATAATAAAAAATCAGCAATAAAATGCTTGACAAGGGTGTCATTACTGATGTGAGGCATGCGTACATTAAATTTTCCGCAGCGCAGCAAAACGCGTGCAGAACGCCTTGTGCTCCGCACAAAGTTCGGCGCCAACTCTCTTCAGTTGGGGTAAATTGCTACAAGGGAGTCGCACCGAAAGTGTGCACGGCGACCGGGAACCAGGGCCATGCATGCCTGCTGATGGTGCAGCGCGTCAAGGCTTTGACACTTGGAATGGCCAAACTTGACAATTCCTGGAAGATACAATTCGACGACAAACGCACCATGGCGGTGCGCTTGCGCTTCGATATCAAAAAATTACGGAAATTGCGTCCTCAAAGCGGATCGGCGGCGATGCACCAGCCCATCAACACGCCGTTGTCGAACAGCGCCTCGACCTGCTGTTCGCCGCCTTTCGCCAGTGCAGCCGCCAGGCCTTGCGCGCCCGCCTCGTCGAGTGCGTAATCGACCAGTTCCTGCAGACGCACGCGCGAATCGTCCAGATCGCGCAACATGCGCCCCAAAGCGTCCTGCGCCACGGCCGCCCCCTGCGCCAGCGCCAGGTTCAGGATACCGGCCAGGTCGGTACGCGCTTCGGCCAGGACATCCGGGCAGTCGCTGGCGGCGGCCAGCCGGGTCGCTTCGGTTTGCAAGGCATTGAAGCGGGCGCGCAAGGCGTTGGCGCCGGCATCGCCCGCCAGGGCCGCACGGCCGGCTTCGGTGGCGGCGCGCGCCATCGGTTCGGTCATCAGGCGGCCGGTGTCGAGCAGGCCACCGGGAGCGGCCATCCAGTCGAGGTGGGCGAGTTCGGCGCGCGCCAGGCGCACCGGACGTGCATCGGCGCCATGGGTGATCAGGCGCACCTTGCCGCCCGGACGCAGCACACGCCGGATTTCAGGCAGACTGCGCGTCAGGTCGGTATATTCCAGCCCGTACTGGCTGGTCACGAGATCGAAATGGGCATCGGGGAAAGGCAGTGCTTCGGCCACTTGCTGGCCGTGGAAGCGCAGCTGGCGCCGCTTGTGGTCGGGCAGCGCGGCCAGCCACTGGGGATCGGGCTGGGCCAGGTCGATGGCATCGCAGGCAAACGCCACCTCGGTACTGTCGAGCAGCAACTGGGGCACCGCGCCGTTGCCGGTGGCAATGTCGAGCACGCGGGCGCCAGGCGCCAGGGCCGCGCCCGCCGTCCGCCAGAAGCGCGCCAGCGCACCTTCGTAGCGGTTGCCGTAACTGCCGCCGCAAGAATGCGCAATGCCATGCGACCAGTAACGGCTCCACACGGCCTTGCGTACGTCAACCTGAATGTCCATGTACCGCCTTCAAGAAAGCCGAACCAAACGATGACTGCTTAACAATTGCTGCTCGTCAGTATCGCGCGCTTGTCAATACGGGTCAACAACAAATATGCATGTGTCGATCGGCGCGGAAATTCCCTGCCGGCGGGCGCCGCGCTACGCACGCGTGCGGCGCAGCGGGTATGATGGCGGATTCGCGCGGCAGGGCCGCCCTCACCTTCTATCTACAATGGCAATCAAACTCAAGAACGACAAGGACATCGCGAAAATGCGCGTGGCCGGCGGCATGGCCGCCGAGGTCCTGGACATGATCAGGGAATACGTCGTCCCCGGCGTCTCCACCGAAGAACTCGACCGCCGCTGCAACGAATACATCCGCAAGGTGCAAAAAGCCACGCCGGCGAACGTCGGCTACCACGGCTTTCCGAAGACCCTGTGCACCTCGGTGAACGGCGTGGTCTGCCACGGCATTCCGAGCGAGACCGAGATCCTGAAGGATGGCGACATCGTGAACATCGACGTCACCGTGATCAAGGATGGCTGGCACGGCGACACCAGCCGCATGTATTACGCCGGCACCCCGAGCGCGGAGGCCAAGCGCCTGGTCGACACCACCTTCGAGTGCATGATGGCGGGCATCCGCACCGTGCGTCCGGGCTCGCGCCTGGGCGACGTCGGCCACGCGATCCAGAAGCTGGCCGAAAGCGCCGGCTACTCGGTGGTGCGCGACTATTGCGGCCACGGCATCGGCCGCGTTTATCACGAAGACCCGCAGGTGCTGCACTACGGGCGTCCGAACACCGGCCTGCTGCTGAAGGAAGGCATGACCTTCACGGTGGAGCCGATGATCAACATCGGCGACGAAGAAGTGTCCCAGCTCGACGACGGCTGGACCGTGGTCACGGCCGACGGCTCGCTGTCGGCGCAATGGGAACACATGATCGCCGTCACCGCGCACGGCTTCGAGATCCTGACGCCCTGGCCGACCCGGTAAGCGAAAAGAACGTAAAAAACCGGCGCATGCGCCGGTTTTTTTGTGCCCGCGAGATTGCCCGCGCAGGCGCCCTGCTTTTCAGGCTCTTAGAACATGTACTCCGCCGACAGCTTGACCGAACGCGGACGGATGACATAGCCGCCGCGCAGGTCGACCGGCGCCGAGTTCAGGAAGGCATTGCGCACGTTCAGCGACAGGCGCAGGTCCTTGATGCCGGTGTAGGCGAAGTTCAGGTCGGTGCGCATGTCGGCCTTGCGGTAGCACGGCAGGCCTTCCGGCTTGATGCGGGTCAGGCATGCCTGCTCGCTCCAGGTGGCTTCGTCGGTCTCGTCGAAGTTCAGCGCGGTCTTCGAGGTACGGTTCACGCGTACCGAGGTCGAGAAGTCGCCGATCTTCCACACCGTGCTGAACACCGAGGTCAGGCGCGGCACGCCGCGCAGACCGACCGTGTTCGGGCGGTAGGCGTTGGCGTCGATGTCCCAGGCGCGGTAGCTCAGGGCGACCGTGTTCATCAGGCCCAGGTTCAGCGAACCCCAGCCACCGAGGGTGAAGCGGCCCGAGATGTCCAGGTCCACGCCCGAGGTTTCGGTCTTGCCGAAGTTCTCGTAGTTCAGCAGCAGCGACTGCACGGTGCCGGTAGCGAAAGCCAGGTTCGAGCCCGGCTTGAGCTCGTTGGCGCGGGTGGTCAGGCGGCGGTCGGTGTCGCTGACCTCGTTACGCACGATCAGGGCCGCGTATTCCGGGCTGCTTTCGCGCGCCAGCACGTAGTTGATGTCGCGGTAGTTGATCTCGTCGCGGCGCTCGATCTTGAAGTAGTCGAGGCTGACGTTGACGCTCTTGGTCGGTTCGAACACGAAGCCCAGGGTGGCGCTGCGCGAGGTTTCCGGCTTCAGGTTCTGGTTGGCCGAGATCATCGCCGGAATCGACGTCAGGCAGCCCGAGTTGTAGGCGGTGGTGGCATCGTTCTTGTCGGTCGCATTCCCGGTGTTCAGGACGTTACGCAAGGCAATCGCGTTGTCGCAGCGCTTCGGATCGAGGGTGCTGTTGAAGAAGCCGGTCAGGCCGACCTTGCCCAGGGTTTCCGGAATGTTCGGGGTACGGAAGCCACCGGCAAAGGTGCCGCGCAGCAGCAGTTGCGGCACTACCGCGTAACGCAGGCCGAGTTTTGGCGAGAAGTGGGCGTCGAAGCCTTCGCTCTTGTCCATGCGTACGGCGCCGTTCAGTTCGAGCTGTTTGGTCAGCGGTGCATTCAGCTCGGCGAACACGGCGCTCATGGTGCGCGTGCCGTCGATCCAGAGCGAGCCGCGGCCGATGATCTCGGCGTTCACGACGTTGTCGGTGGAGCGGATGTACATGCTTTCGCGGCGCACTTCACCGCCCACGGCGAACGACAGCGGACCGCCGCCCAGGGTCATCAGTTCGCCGTTCAGCTTGGCGTCGATGAAGTCCTGCGACAGATCGGCGTCGGTGCCGATGACCGGAAACATGCGCGCCAGCAGCTCAGGGCTGTTCGGGCCGCCGATCTTGTATTCGCCGCTCGAGACGGCATTCGGCATCGCGCTGCGGTGGGCGCCGTGATCGCGCGACTCGGCGTCGGCGCCGACGCGGCCGATCGCGGTTTCCCATTCCCAGCCGTTGGCCAGACTGCCGGTCAGCCCGGCCATCAGGCGGTACTGGTTGGCTTCCGACGGGCTGACCCACATGTCGAGGTCATCCATGAAGCGGTAGTCGATACCGACCGGCACGTTGAACGGGTTGGCCGGGTTGCCGACCGCAAGCTTCGGCTTGACCACCGACTGCGAAGTCTTGGTGTTGCCGTCGAACCAGCTCGACGGCGAACCGGCGGCATTCGCGTAAGGTAGCGAGCGGTAAGTGGTCTTGGTGCGCGAGTAGGATGCCTCGGCGAAGCCGCGAATGTCGTTCGTCACCTTGAAGCGCGCCTGACTGAAGAAATTCAGGCGTTCGGCCGGATCGGACCACTGGGTGATGCCGGTCAGGTCGCTGGTGCACAGGCCGGTGGCGTTGCGCTGGGCTTGCGGGCAGGTGGCGACCGCCTGGCGGATCGCGGTCGGATTGGTGGCCGAACGTGGCTCGTTCAGGTTGCCCGGGAAGAAGTCAGGACCGGGTCGCCATACGATGGGGTCACGTATTTCTTGTGCCACGGGGCGTAGTACTTGACGACCTCGTTCTGCATCACGCCGCGGCGCTTGTAGCCCTCGAGCGTGGCGAACACGTTGTAGCCATCGTTCTCGAGGTCGCCGAAGCCGCCGACGACGGCCGCGGTGTCCTGGCCGCCGTAGTGGTGGCTGGTATTGCGCTCGGCGTTCGCGCTCAGGCGCACGCCCTGGAAGGTGGTGCGGGTGATGATGTTGATCACGCCCGACATCGCATCCGAACCATAGATTGCCGAGGCGCCGTCTTTCAGCACTTCGACGCGCTCGATGATGTCGGCGGGAATCGCGTCGACGTTGACGAAGACATCCTTGCCGCCGTCGGCGAAGGCATAGTTGGAAACGCGGCGGCCGTTGATCAGGACCAGGGTCGCGCCCTTGCCCAGGCCGCGCATCGAGGCGCCCGAGGCGCCGCGCGCGAAGCTGGTCGCGCTGCCGTCGTCGCGCAGGGTGCCGGTATCGAAGGCGGTCAGGGTGTCGAGCACCTGGCGCACGGTGTTGGCGCCGGTATTCTTGATGTCCTCGCGGCGCAGCACCGTGACCGGCGACGCGGTTTCGCCATCGATGCGCTTGATGTTCGAGCCGGTGACCAGCACGCGCTGGATCTCGGTGTCCTTGGCCGGCGCGGTGGCGGTTTGCGCCAGGACGTGGGAAGTGCCTGCGATCGTCAGCGCCACGGCGATGACACGTTGCTTCAATACCAATTGCTTTTTCAAGTTCCGTCCCTCTCTTTTGGATAGTTATTTTCCGTATGCATTTTGTACATACGCAAATTTAGTCTCATGGGAACTTGATTTGAAGAAAACAATTAATGTAAATACTCGTAAATATCTTTAAAGAATGTAGCTTCTGAACAATATTTGATTTTCAGCATGCGCGTTGCGGCAATGCGGCGCCCTGCTCGGTGGTCGATCATTGCCTGTGCGGAGGATTTCATGGTTCTCCAATTGGTTCAGGTACTCGCGGCGTAGAAATGGCAGCTAAAAGAAATGGCAATTTCTCTGCAAATGTATCTTTATGTAGCGTACATACGCTAAACATGTCCTATCTGCATCGAAAAGTATCATCTAGTGCAATTTGTTTGCCTAGCTGTTGTTTTTCCACAAAGCTTCACCATTTTTATATGTAAAGTTACGTTAGAAAATTGACGTTTAACATATTCACAGTGTTTCATACTCCTGTAAGTTTTCGATGTTAGGCAGCACATCTTGCGCTGCAACAACCAGGAGTAGTACGAATGAAAGAAAGAGTCTTGTCCCAGGCGGTTCGCCTGCTCTGCACAGGCGCCGCCATCGGCGCCACGCTGGGCGCGATGCCAGCGCATGCGCAAACCGCGCAGCCTGCCGAACCGGCCATCCAGCGCGTCGTCGTCACCGGCTCGGCCATCAAGCGGATCGATGCCGAAACCGTCGTCCCGGTCACCGTCGTCAAGATGGACGACCTGAAGAAACAAGGCATCAACACGGTCGAACAGGTGATGGCGAACCTGGCTCCGGTCCAGGCTTCGCAGGGCACCAGCCAGGTCGTCGGCCTGAGCACGGGCGGCGCTTCGTTCGCCGACATGCGCGGCATCGGCGCCAACAAGACCCTGGTCCTGCTGAACGGCCGCCGCCTGGCCAACAATGCCTTCGACAGCTCGGCGCCCGACCTGAACATGATCCCGTTCGCCGCGCTCGAGCGCGTCGAAGTGCTGCGCGACGGCGCCTCTTCGCTGTACGGCTCGGACGCGGTTGGCGGCGTCATCAACTTCATCACCCGCAAGGACTTTACTGGCGGCACCGTGACGCTGGGCTACGACAAGCCGGAAGAATCGGGCGGCATCGCCAAGAACGCCAACATCGGCTATGGCTACGGCAATCTCGACACCGACGGCTTCAACTTCTTCGCCGTTGCCGACTTCCAGAAACAGGGCAACGTGAACGGCCTGCAGCGTCCGTTCAACACGCGCTACCCTGGCGGCCTGTCGCCAACGACCAGCCCGGCCAACTACTACCAGGCCGGCGACAGCTACAACCCGGCCGCGCCGGACTGCACCTCGGCGCCGAACCTGATCCCGGGCAGCACCGGCACCGATTGCCAGATGACGACCTCGAGCTTCGTCGACTACGTGCCGAAGAGCGAACGCGCCAGCGGCCTGTTCAAGGGCACCTTCAAGCTGCCGCAGAACCACGAGCTGGGCCTGGAATACCTGGTCAGCCGCAGCAAGGTCAGCAGCCAGATCGCGCCGGTACCCTACGGCGGCCTGGTCATGAACCGCGTGCGTCCCGACGGTTCACTCAATCCCTTCTTCCCGGGTAACCCTGGCGCCATCGCCGCCGGCTTCGCCATCGATCCGACCTTCGTCGACGAGACCGGCCTGCCGGCCGGCGCCCAGCCTGGCTACCTGAACGTCAAGTGGCGCGATTTGCCGAACGGCTCGCGCGCCGACCAGAACACCAACCGCCAGCAGCGCTTCGTTGCCTCGGTATCGGGTGCGGCGGCCGGCTGGGACTACTCGGCGGCAGTCAGCTACAACGAGAACAAGGTGTCCTCGTACCTGATGGGCTACAGCGACGGCGGCATCATTTCCAACGGCGTCCTGAACGGCATCATCAACCCGTTCGGCGAGCAGACCGCCGAAGGCATGGCGCTGATCGAAAGCGCGGCCCTGAACGGCACCGTGCAGACCGCGAAAGGCTCCACCAAGACCATCGACTTCAGCGCCAGCCGCGAGTTCGGCGACTGGGTCGGCGCCGGCCGCAATGCCGCGCTGGCAGTCGGCGGCCAGGCCAGCCGCGAAGAGTTCATGAACCGCGCCAACACCGAGTACGCGGAAAAAGTCGTGGCCAGCACCGGCATCGACCCGAACCTGCTGAACGAAGGTTCGCGCTCGGTGTACGCCCTGTTCGCCGAACTGAACGTGCCGCTCACCAGCATGCTGGACGTGACCGCGGCGGTCCGCTACGACAAATACAGCGACTTCGGCGACACCCTGAATCCGAAGGTCGGCTTCCGCTTCCAGCCGTCGAAACAGGTGCTGGTGCGCGGCTCCTACTCGACCGGCTTCCGCGCCCCGTCGCTGTACGAAATCAACGCTGCCCAGACCTACACCAACACCACCCAGCATGACGATCCGGTGAACTGCCCTGGCGGCACCGCGGTCCCGGGCAAGGGCACCGCCACCAACTGCGGCCAGCAATTCCAGGCCCTGTTCGGCGGTAACCAGAACCTGGACCCGGAAGAGTCGAAGAACATGACCCTGGGCGTGGTGTATGAGCCGATCAACAACCTGACCCTGGGCGCCGACCTCTACTACATCAAGCTCGATCACCAGATCGGCTCGCTGAACGAGAACGAAGTCTTCGCCGATCCGGTCAAGTACGCGGCCCTGTACCACCGCAACAGCGCCGGCAATCTGTCGACCGACGGTTCGCAGTGCCCGAACCCGGCCACCTGCGGCTACATCGATCTGCGCACCCAGAACCTGGGCAGCCTGAAGACCAACGGTGTCGACCTGAGCGCGGCCTACCGTATCCGTACGGCCGGCTACGGCAACGTCAACCTGGCGCTGAACAGCACCTGGGTCCACGAGTACAAGTACCAGAACTCGGAAGGCGGCGAGTGGAACCAGAACGTCGGCGTGTTCTCGGGCGTCGGCCCGGTGTTCCGCTGGCAGAGTTCCGCCCAGCTGAACTGGAACCTGGGCGAGTTCGGCGCCGGCCTGTCGGCCCGCTACAAGACCGGCTACGTGGATGAAGATCCGGAATACCGCGTGCCGTCGTACACGACCCTCGACACCTACGTGTCGTGGACCCAGAAGAAGGGCTTCGGCCTGACCGTGGGCGTGCGCAACCTGGCCGACCGCGCTCCGCCGCTGAGCTTCCAGCAGCAGACCTTCCAGGCCGGCTACGATCCACGCTATACCGATGCAGTGGGCCGCACCTTCTACGTGCGCGGCAACTACACGTTCTAAGCGGACGTAAGTCGATATAAAACCCGTGCGGCTCGCGCCGCACGGGTTTTTTTATTTGTCGGACTTCCGAGCGGTGCGAGGACTCGGCGTTTGAAGTCGTACCCCGCTTCATCGCTTTGCGTACACCACGATGAAGATTGCGCAAAACCGTGAGCGCAAAAAAATGCCGCCCGGCTGACGCCGGACGGCATTCCATGACAGGCTTTCCTTCAGAGCTTAGAAGGTGTACTCCAGCGACACGCGCAGGGTACGGCCGCGCGGCTGCGGATCGCCGGCACGCATGTCGACGCGTTCGGCACGGTTGAACACGTTGTCCAGGTAGGCATTCACCGTGGTGTTGCGGATGCCGGTGTAGGCCAGGTTCAGGTTGACGATCACGTCCTTCTTCAGGCGGCAGTAATCGGCCGGGATACCCTGGTCGTCGCAACCCTCATCCGTGTATATCTCGGTGTACTTGGTATCGCGCAGGTTGGTTTCCGGCACGTAGGTCACCACGCCACCCAGGTTCCAGTCGCCCTTCAGCCAGTTAGTGGCGGCACGGACGTTGTAACGGTAGTTGTAATAGTTACCGACCAGGTTTTCGGTGTAGCTGTTGGTGATGCTGTCCCAACCACGGTAGTCGAGCTGGTAGTTGGTGCGCACGCTGGTCGCCAGCTTGCCGGCCGCACCGAAGTTGGCGCGGTGGTTCAGCTCGAGGTCGATGCCTTCGACACGGGTCTTGTTCAGGTTCTCGTAGCGCTGGAACACGGCTGCCGGTGCGCCGGCGGTCCAGGCGATGTTGCCGCCGGAAAGTTCGTTGGCGCGGGCTGCCAGGCGCAGGTCGTCGGCGGTGATGTCGCGGCGCTGCACCAGGCCCGGGGTCGCGTCTTCGCTGGCCAGGATCTCGTCGACGTCGCGGGTACCGATCTCGTTGCGGCGTTCGATGCGGTAGTAATCCATCGTCAGGCTGAGATTCTTGAACGGCTCGGCCACGAAGCCGAGGTTGAAGCTCTTCGACTTTTCCGGTTCCAGCTCGGGATTGCCCTGTACCGACGACGCCAGGCTGACGCGGCAGCCGAGGTCGCGGGCGCGGGTGCTGTCCGCCTTGTCGAGGTCGTTACCGTTCTTCAGGATGTCATAGATCGCGGTCGCGGTAGCGCAGCGCTTCGGATCGATCAGGCCATTGTTGAAGGCCGACAGCGCAACACGGCCGGTTTCCGCCACGTTCGGTGCGCGGAAGCCGCGTGCCACCGTACCGCGCAGCATGAAGCTCTTGTTGACTTCGTAGCGTGCGCTCAGCTTCGGCACCACCGAAGCGTCGGTGTCGCCGACCTTGTCGACGCGCAGCGCGCCGTTCAGTTCGAGCTGCTTGGTGATCGGCGCGTTCAGTTCGGCGAAGGCGGCGGTCACGTTGCGCGAACCGGTCACGGCGATCGAGCCGTAGCCGACGATCTCGGCATTGGCGACGTTGTCGCTGGTGAAGGATTCGAACTTGTCGTGACGGAAGTCGGCGCCGATTGCCAGGCTCAGCGGACCGCCCGGCAGGGCCATCAGCTCGCGCGAGGCACGGGCATCGACGAAGTACTGCTTCGATTCGCCGCCGAACAGGATGTTCGGGAACATGCGGTTCAGCAGTTCAGGGCTGTTCTGGCCGCCGAAGCGGTATTCGCCGCTGAGGATGGCAGCGGTGTAGTTGGCGGCGTGCTTGGCGCTGCGCAGGTCGTTGTCGACCTTCGAGCCCATGGCGCCGACGGCGGTGTTCCAATCCCAGCCGTAGTCGCTGCCTTCCATGCCGACCAGCACGCGGTACTGGTTGGCCTTGGCGGTGCTCTTGAACATCGCCTCGTCGTCGGCGTAGCGGTAACGGATCGAGACCGGGAACGGATACGGGTTGTCCGGGTGGCCGACCGGCAGGCGCGGTTCGGTGAAGGACTTCAGCACGCCTTCGCGCGAGCTGTACCAGGTCGACGGGGTGCCGGTGTACTGCATGATCGGCG